>Ga0307408_100001231_pt1 | contig 19280 bp, 13 predicted proteins | sample 322Cmetagenome_FD_202116 | JGI IMG/M metagenome (GOLD analysis project Ga0307408, IMG submission 202116) | Maize rhizosphere microbial communities from greenhouse at UC Davis, California, United States - 322HYB-C-3 | ecosystem: Host-associated > Plants > Roots > Rhizosphere > Soil | place... | reverse complement strand
CGTACTACTACTTGACGCACCGTTTACTGCTTGCAATTGCTTTAATAAGGTTGACGTCGAAACAATGAATCTCATATATAATAATGTCTAAAAACTTTTAAAAGAGGATGGAATATTGAATCAAAAAGCCAATATAACTCATCAAAAATAGAAAAAGCAACATCATACCGAAAAATTAAATCCTAACATTATTGCAGAGAATGTGGATAAGCCTTCTAATGTTTTCTGCAACAGCTATAATTGGGCATCAGGCGAATTTTTTACGCCTATAAAAGTGCCCGGCGAATGCGAAAACACCCAGCAGCGCCAAGGGCAGAACAATATTTATGATTTGCCACATTAATTTCTCTTCCCGGATACGGGCTTTATCCAGCAGGCGGATTTTTATTTCTTTATTACGTAATTCGATAATGCCCGAATCATCTGTAAAATAGTCGATGATATTTAGCAGCAGGTTCTTATTGCCGTATTGCTTTTGTGTATAGCGGTCATATCCCAAAGGGAAAGGTGAATTATCCTGAGAACTTACCTGATTTTTCAGAATATCGCCATCAGACAATACAATGATCTTAGCATTCTTACTTTTCTCAGGAATAAGGAGATTTCCTTCAACCCCTTCAGGCACCGGCCTGTTTAAAAAATTAGATTTAAAACTCCCTTCCAATAAAACGCCTACAGCCATAGGTTTCCCATGGAAGGAGCGGGGGTCGGGCTCGCGGGCTGCCATAGAAAGCGAAATCATATTGGGAATATTGAGAACAGAGCTATACGGCGATGAAGCCAAAATAATTTGTTTTTTAACGTTTTTAACCGCGATGGTATCGATTGTACTGGCAAACTCGCTTCGTATACCATCCAGATTTTTTACGAGAGGATGTTTGGTTATTGGCACAAAAATGGGGTAAAATAGCCAGGGCACTAATTGCATCTGAGCCTGTCCACCAACGCTACCTACGTTTAAAGGGATTTGGGCACAATTCATATCGGCGATAAGGTTATAGTTGATTCTTACACCGTATGTAAATAGCATATCGTCCAGGTTGAGCTTTTTGGCAAAAGCCAGCTCCTCTCCCATTCCACGCAAACTATCCAGCTCTGCATTTACATTGTCTATTGCAAAAAGAATTCGCCCCCCCTTCATCAGGAAGTAGTCCATTTTATATTTTTCGGCTTCTGTGAAAGGCTTATCTGGCTTCGGCACCACCAACACTTTCAGTTTATCCAGGCCATCTGCTGTTATGGTTTGAAGATTCACCCTCCCAGCTTCATATCCCGATTGCAGCGAACTGATTGCGTCGTTAAGCTGTAAATCGTTTAATTCATTATGCCCTTCGGTAAAACCAACACGAGGACGGCCGCCGCTGGTTACCTTCTTTATGGCGCTGGTTATGGCGTATTCTAAATTCTGAATAGAATTATTTAAAACTTCTTCCGGCTGAAGCCCCTCGCGGTTTTGAAATAAGTTAACCGGAACCTGATTTCCCTGGTAAGTAATTAAAGCGGATGGAAATACTATTTTCTGGGTTAAGCCATCTTCGGTTTTTACACTTAAATTAGTAGGCTCAAGCCCTTTGGAAACCAAATCCTGGTACATCGCCTGCTGATTTTCCGGGCTTCCACTTAGAGGATTTACAAAATCGAACCGTAATTTTCCGTTGGCGTACGCTTTATAATCCAGCAAAATATCCCTTGTGCTATTTTTCAATCGCTTAAATGCAGAGGGAAAATCGCCTTCCAGATAAACGGTTACCTGCAGATTCTCTTTTAGTTCGGCAAGCTCCTTCTTGCTTATATCTGATAGGGTATAACGCTTTTCGGAAGTAAAATCAAAACGAGCGAAGTAAAAGGACGACACAATGTTGATGGCAATTATTGCTGCGATAAAAACCAGTAGATAATTTAAATCCTGTTTTTTGCTGCTTACCATTTTCTTCCTCCCACAATAGTTTTTGTGATAACCAGAAACAGCGCAATAAAGCTTAAAAAATAAACCAGGTCGCGGGTGTCTAAAACGCCCCGGCTAATGGATTGATAATGCTGGTTTATGCCAATGGCGGTAATATAGGTATCGATAGATTGCAATGAAAGTATCTGACTGATGGAATCGAAGCCAATAAAGCTTATAAAACTGAGGAAAACCGAAATGGTAAAGGCTATTATTTGATTTTTTGTAATGGAGGAAGAGAATATGCCGATAGCAGCAAAAGCGCCGCCCAGTAGAAACAAGCCAATGTACGAACCGATAACTGCGCCCGTATCAATATTGCCTTTCACGGCCCCGAGCTGATAAACCGTGATGTAATAAACCAGAGTAGGAACTAATGCAAAAAGAACTATAAAAAGACTTGCCAGATATTTGCCCCCAACAATTTGCCAGTCGGTTAAGGGGCGTGTGGCTAGTAACTCGAATGTGCCCTCTTTCTTTTCCTCTGCCAAGGAACGCATTGTAATGGCAGGAATCAGGAACATGAATACATAGGGCGCGGTATTAAATAAGCTGTCTAGCCCGGCATAACCATAATCCAGTATGCTTGAATCAGGAAATACCCAAAGCAATAAGCCCATTACCAATAGAAAAACGCCGATGGTGATGTATGCTACCAGTGAACTGAAAAATCCGCTTATTTCTTTATTTAATATTGAAAGCATAATTAATATTCCGCCGAAATTACTTACAAATATTACCCTAAACAAAAAACCTGCATGATCTAATCTTCACAAACGGGTATCAAAGTTTTTAGCAGGTTCTTCGCGGCCTTAAAAGATCAATTAGATTTTAGCGAAAAACCCCGCCAGATTTAACTAACGGGGTTTTGGATTTTTTGATTGGCTTACTAAGAGTTTTCTTAGAAATAAAATTAAAACCAGAAATCTGGCTTTATAAGTTTTAGAATTTTAAAGCTACACGGAAAGCAATCTGATCAATAGATCCACCATTCGCAGACCAGCTTTCGTAACGTACACCTGCATCGAAATCAGTTTTATCTGACACTGGGTAAGACAAGCCTAAGCCTGGAGTCCAGATAAATTGGGTATCATAACCTTTCTTAGCGCCAAAAGCCGCTCCAAGTTCGCCTTGTGCATAGAAGTTTTTAGCGAAGTAGTATTTAGCGCCAGCTTTTACCGGGATAAATCCTGCCGATTCAACACCGAAATCTTTCCACTCATCTTTTACCGAAAAATTAGTATAGCCTGCAGATCCTGTAAGGTTTAAGGATGAAGCCACTGGGTGCTCTAGTAATAAAGAACCACCTAATGCTACACTGTAAACATCTCCAGCATCACCAGTAGGGATACCAGCTTCTAAAGCGATACCAAATTTAGTTTTACCTTTTTCTGTTTGCGCTGAAGCTGATAATGAAGCAAAGCCAATCGCTGCAATTAATAACACTTTTTTCATGATATTTAATTTGGTTAATGAGCAGCAAAACTATTTTAAGAAAACCAATCAAACAACATAAAAATGTCAAGAAAATTAACTCTTAGTGAAAGTATCTGATTTTATGGAAATTAAACAATAAAAAAGCCAGCATTTATTTAATGCTGGCAGAATAATTAGAGAAATTATGACTTAAAAATAAAACAGCAGGCCTAGCTGGGGAGAGAAAAAGTCTGCCCCGATGGAGAAGTGATTGGTATCAACCACTGTATCCCCGTCATTATCTTCCTGTTTGTAATTACTGAACTCGATACCGGTAAAACTTAGCTCAATACCAAACTTTTTGGTTGGAAAAAATGAGAATCCAGGAGATAACGATACTCCAATGCTTGTCGATTCACCTACATCGTCACCGTCAGCATTTTCGAAATTGCCAAATTGTAAAGGGACTGCCAACTGGCCAAAAATCTTAAACTGCTCGCTGCCTAATGATTTGTAAAGCCTTCCAAATGGCATAACGCTAAAATAGCTTTCTTTTGCACCGCTTGGTGCTTTATGATAAGAATAACCGACTCCGGCGCCTAGCGCAAGGTTATTTTTAACAAAATAGCCAATCATCGGCATTATCGTAAGATTCTCATCGGCATCATCATCATCGTCACCAAGGTCGTTTTTATCCGACTCATAGCTTATTGCACCTCCAAGGAGCATATTACCTTGTTCTGTTTGCGCGGAAACCTTAAAAAAAGAGGCCAACGCAATTGCTGTGATTAGTAATAGTTTTTTCATAGTGCGTAAATTTTTTTTTGGTTAATGAAGTATATGTAAATAACCACATACTATACCAACGGTTTTAGATAAAAGATTTACAATTTCGCACCAGCTTTTGTAAGCATTAGAAAAATATTTTCCAGGGATTGATTTCCGTGTGCAAGCTTAAGCCCATCAAGGCTATCATCAGCAACAACTTCACCTTTATCAATGATAACTACCTGATCACAAACGGCTTCCACCTCCTGCATAATATGTGTAGAGAGGATGACTGTTTTGGTTTTTCCGAGTTCTTTTATAAGATTCCGGATCTCAATTAACTGATTTGGGTCTAAGCCAGACGTTGGCTCATCGAGAATTAATACCTCAGGGTTGTGAATAATTGCCTGAGCAAGGCCTACCCGTTGGCGATAGCCTTTGGATAATGCCGATATCTTTTTATGCTGTTCTAAACCAAGTCCTGTTTGCCCTATAACTTCTGCTATTCTTTTATTTTTGGAGGGAACTTTATGAATATCAGCTATAAAGCCCAAAGCCTCCTTAACATACATGTCCAGGTAAAGTGGGTTATGTTCTGGCAGGTAGCCCAAATTACGCCTCACTTCCATGGGGTTTTCTACTACGTCAAAGCCACATAAACTTGCCCGGCCAGAACTAGGGGGAATATAGCATGACAGGATTTTCATTGTTGTTGATTTGCCCGCACCATTGGGCCCTAAAAAACCCAGAATTTTCCCCGGCTCTGCAGAAAACGAAATGCTATTAATTGCTTTTTGTTCTCCGTATGTTTTGGTGAGTTGGCTAACTGTAATCACAATCCAAATTTTAAGTTGACGATGCTTTTCCTGGTAATTGAAGAGCTAAAATTAGAATTAAAAAATACTTTAACGCCACATTACTAATTAAATCGCAAATCGTAAATCATAATTCGCAAATCAAATTATATTTGCAGCATCATGAGCAAAAATAACGACGAACTGTTTAAAAACGTCATATCCCATGCGAAGGAGTATGGATTTGTATTCCAGTCGAGCGAAATTTACGACGGATTAAGCGCTGTTTACGACTACGGCCAAAATGGTGCCGAATTAAAAAATAACATAAAAACTTACTGGTGGAAATCTATGGTGCAAATGCACGAAAATATTGTGGGTATTGATGCCGCAATTTTCATGCACCCAACCACCTGGAAGGCATCTGGCCACGTTGACGGGTTTAACGACCCCATGATTGATAATAAAGATTCTAAGAAGCGTTACCGTGCAGACCAGCTTTTAGAAGATAAAATTGCCCGTTATGAAAAAGATGGCAAGGCTGAGAAGGCAGAAAAACTTCAACTGGCAATGGATGAAGCCCTTAAAGGCGACGATCTTACCGCACTGCGCGACTTAATTGTTGAGCATGAAATTGCCTGCCCAGTTTCCGGCACCCGTAACTGGACTGATGTACGTCAGTTTAACCTGATGTTTTCTACTCAGATCGGCGCCATTGCTGAAGAGTCTGATAAAATCTATTTACGCCCAGAAACTGCACAAGGTATTTTTGTAAACTACCTGAACGTTCAAAAAACAGGAAGGATGAAAATTCCTTTTGGTATTGCGCAAATTGGGAAGGCCTTCCGTAACGAGGTTATTGCCCGTCAGTTTATTATGCGTATGCGCGAGTTTGAACAAATGGAGCTGCAATTCTTTGTTCGCCCTGGTACTGAGATGGAATGGTACGATTACTGGAAAAACACCCGTTTAAAATGGCATCAGGCTTTGGGTACTTCTCCAGAGAAATACCGCTTCCACAACCATACCAAGCTTGCCCACTACGCAAATGCAGCTGTAGATATCGAATTTCAATTCCCATTCGGATTTAAAGAAGTTGAAGGTATCCACAGCCGCACTGATTTTGACTTAAGCCAGCATCAAAAATTTTCTGGCAAAAAACTCCAGTACTTCGATCCGGAAATTAACCAGAACTACGTTCCTTACGTTGTTGAGACTTCAATCGGACTTGACCGTATGTTCTTGCTTACTTTAATGACCGCTTTTGAAGAGCAGGATTTAAGCGAAGGAGACAAAAAAGACAGCCGTACCTTATTAAGGCTTCACCCTTGCCTGGCTCCGGTTAAAGCGGCAGTTTTCCCTCTTACAAAAAAAGACGGCTTGCCTGAAAAAGCCCGCGAAATCATGAACAGCTTGAAGCTTGACCATAATGTAATTTATGAGGAAAAAGATGCTATTGGAAAGCGCTACCGCCGCCAGGATGCAATTGGTACGCCTTTCTGTATCACGGTTGACCATCAGAGCTTGGAGGACAATACAGTAACCATCCGCTACCGCGATTCAATGGAACAGGAAAGGGTTGCCATAGCTGATTTAGACAGAATTATCAGCGAAAAAGTGAGCTGGAAGAATCTACTAAACTGACATTAGTTATTGATATAGGAAGCCATCCCCGCAAAGGATGGCTTTTTTATGTTCAAGGGGTATAGCCGCTAATCTTCAGTTAACAGAGTAACACAGTTTTTTGCCAGCCCTTCAACCCGGCTCTTTATAGCATTGTCTTCAGCGGCAAGGTTCAAAGTCTTTGAAAACTTTCTCAATAAATCCATCACCTGCTCGTTAGGGTCGCAGGCGTAGGCTTTTTCAAGGTGAGGGAGCGACTTTTTAAGGAAGCCTTTATACTCTGCCATATACTTTTCGTAAAGAGGCCTATTCCCTTTTGCTCCATTAATTTTAGGTGCCAGTGCATTGGCTGGCTTCAAATACAAGTATCCTAGGGCTAAGTGCGCCACGTAATAATCAGGCACCAGACTGGCTACTTTCTCGTAATACAATATCGCGTTATCAGAATCGTTTTTAGTTTCATATATTTTAGCCAGCCTGTTATAAAACAGGATCTTCGTTTTGGGTGCAAGTTTGTCGGCTAAAGGAAGAACTTTTTGAGCACTGGCAATGGCTTTATCAGCGTCGCCTTGCGAAGAAAACTTGCAGAATGTAAAATATTCGTCGGTTACTTTTTGTGCATAAACACCTACCGTGAGTAGGATCAGGATAAGTGTTAGGTTAATTTTCATGTTATAAATTGTTTTTTTAATATCTGGCAATTATAATACTTTAATTTAAAATCTTTAAAAAAGTACTTGTAGGATAAACCTTATAGTAAAATGACATTCTATTAGAACTAAACCCATTGATATTCAAGCACAAGGCTTTATCTTTGTGCAAATAATCAGAAACAAAGAACAACCGCCTATCGTAAAAGACTGACATTACATCTATTATTGGGAAAAGGATATGAGGAAAAGGATTTTTAGAGGAGCCAGCTTTTTACTTCTAACATTAAGTTTACCAGCAATCGCCTGGAATTTAAGCGATACCACCACCGTTAAAGACACCGTAGTTAAACATTCTGAAACTAAACCGGACACAAATCCAGCAGGGGAGAGACCTTCAACATCTGCAATGTTTGATAGTTATGTTTCTGAGATTTATACAGCAGCAAGCCTTGAGGCGTCTGCTTTAAACTATAATGTATTTAAAAAGGCTTTAACCGGCTACTATAATTTCAAAAACCGCAGCCTGGTATCGTCAGCCAAAAAAGTTATTTCAATTGTTGATTTTACTTTGCCAAGCACTCAAAAGCGCTTATGGATTATTGACCTGGCTGCCAGGAAGATTCTTTTTAACACCCTGGTAGCACATGGGCAAGGCAGCGGAAATAATTTTGCGACAAGCTTTTCTAACCTAGCAAATTCTCACCAAAGCAGCTTAGGCTTTTATATTACAAGCAATACTTATTTTGGAAAGCATGGCTTGTCCCTTAAACTGAACGGCATGGATGCTAATTATAACACTAATGCATTAAACCGTGCTGTAGTAGTACATGGTGCCGAATATGTTAGCCAAAGCTTTATTAATCAACATGGAAGACTGGGGCGTAGCCATGGTTGCCCGGCAGTACCGGTAGAGCTTACTGCTTCAATAATTGACGCTATTAAGGGCAAAACAACATTGTTTATTAACGGGCCTGCTGAAAAAAAATACTCGTCAAACTATCTTGATGAAAGTTTGGCAGCAAGTTTGTACTCTAATACATCAAAAGCGCCTTTACAGGCCATTTTATAGAATTTGCCATTCTGGAATACAACCCTGTTGGTTACAAACCAACAGGGCTTTTTTATGCCATACCCTTAATGTCATCAGCTTATGGTCAATCTGGGACCAAGCGTAAAAATTGGGGAGTAATAAAAACATCCCAAAGCAAGTCATTCGAATTTAGGTGCTTTGATCATCGTCGCCTTGCCGGCTGGGCTTCGTTCTTTATTGAGGTATTGTTTGTATCCATTGGTCTCAATGAGCTCCTTTCAGTCGGTTTTCTTGACAAAAAGAACCAAAAGTCAAGTGCTTTGACGAGGAGCCCTTTTCCGCACAGGGCAACCGCACAAATGCACTTGTCAAACCCACGGTGCCGCACCTGCTTCGCCCCTGTTGTCGCACAACCCATAGCTTCACGCACCAGCTGATGCACCTGCCATCCCGCAAGCCCTATTGACAAGCGCATTTCTTTCCAGGCTCTTCGTCAAAGCACAAAAGCACTTAGTTCTGAGCAAGTTTTGTTGGAAATCACAGTCTTAGCCCCCAACTTTTTTGCTTGATCCTCAATCTGGTCATGGCCTCATCGAGCCAGATGTTGGTAGAAAAAAACAGGCCGTTATAAATTTCGTGCCGTAGGTACGGTACAATAATGTAGCGTACCTACGGCACGGAAAACCGTTCATAATTAATTTTCTACCGACATTTTGCGCCTACGGCGCATTTTAAAATGTTAAGTTAATGACTTTAGCCTATCCCTGAGATTTTGCGCGTTGATATTGTACCGGCCATTGAATATCAACTCCCAGCTCTTTGGCTGCATGCATTGGGAAATAAGGATCGCGCAACATTTCCCGGGCCAGCAATACCATGTCTGCCTGCCCTTGTGCAATGATATCTTCGGCTTGGCGGGCGCTAACGATAAATCCAACCGCAGCACTAGGCATACCAGACCTCTTTATTGCCTCGGCAAATCCAACCTGATAGCCCGGAGCAACAGGAATTTTTGCATGGGGCACATTTCCGCCGGATGAACAGTCGATCAGGTCTACACATTTATCTTTTAAAATATCAGCAAGGCGAATTGAGTCATCCAGATCCCAACCTCCCTCCACCCAATCGGTTGCGGAAACACGAACAAATAAAGGCAATTCTTCCGGCCAGGCCATCCGCACCGCCTCTACAACTTCAACTAGCAACCGAACGCGGTTTTCAAATGAACCTCCATATCCGTCAGTCCTGAAATTAGACAATGGCGAAAGAAACTCATGAAGAAGATAGCCGTGGGCGGCATGAATTTCAAGTACCTTAAATCCCGCCGAAAGAGCCCGTTTTGCGGCTGCATGGAAGCTGATAATAATTCGTTCAAGATCTTCCGGATTTAGTGCATGGGGCAAATGCTGCCCCTCTGAGAATGGCGCAGCACTCGGCCCAACCGGATGCCAGCCTCCTTCATGCTCAAACAAAAACTTCCCGCCATTCCAGGGTTCATTAGTACTTGCTTTACGGCCAGCATGGGCAATCTGAATTCCGGCAATGCTTCCCTGTTGATGAATAAAATCTGTTATACGTTTCAAGCCCTGAATATGGCTATCACTCCAAATACCCAGGTCGGAAGGCGAAATCCTTCCCTCTGGCGAAACCGCTGAAGCTTCAGCGATAACGAGCCCTGCACCGCCTACAGCCCTGCTCCCAAGATGTACGAAGTGCCAATCGTTAACCAAGCCATTGGTGCTTGAATACTGGCACATTGGCGAAACTCCGATTCGGTTTTTAAACTCAACGTCTCTGATTTTTAATGGGCTAAATAAACTCGGCATATTCTAGGGCAACAGGTAAAAGCAATTTAAAGCAGGATTGAAAATTCAACAGTAAAAAATGATGTCAAAGCATTTCCTAAACTATGGACTAAGACAAACGTACTGAACGAAATGTTCGGATGCTGCGTCAGCTTTGTGACATTTTACCCATCTTGACATAGAAAAGGCAGGCTGCTTTCTGCGGATAAGTAATTTAGCTCCCACCATGAATAGCAGAAAAATCACACTTAGCATATTAGACCAGTCGCCGGTAAGAAAAGGTGGCACCGCACAGCAAGCGCTGCAGGAATCAATTCAGTTAGCAAAAAGGGCTGATGAGTTAGGCTATTATCGCTATTGGCTATCAGAGCACCATAATACCAATAGCCTGGCTGGTTCGGCCCCCGAAGTTTTAATCGCACACCTTGCGGGACAAACCAAGAATCTTCGTTTTGGCTCGGGTGGAATTATGCTTCCCAACCATAGTGCGTTAAAAGTTGCCGAAAACTTCCGAACCCTTGAAAGCTTGTTTCCAGGCAGGATTGACCTCGGTATTGGCAGGGCACCAGGCGGTGATAGGATTACGGCTTCTATTTTAAATCCTTCAAACAATTTCAATGAACAGGATTTTGTGCAGCAATTGATTGATCTTCAACATTACCTGGAAATACCTAACGACTTTGACAACTACCAGGAGAAGGTGAGAGCGATCCCGCTTGCAGAAACAGCGCCAGAACTATGGTTACTAAGCTCAAGTGGGCAAAGCGGATTATTTGCCGCCCATTTCGGAATGGCTTTCTCTTTTGCGCATTTTATTAATCCTACAGATGGACCGGCTTCGGTGAAAGCCTACCGCGAGCGATTTAAGCCCTCTGCAGTTCTGCCCGAGCCGAAAGTAAGTGTGGGATTGTTTGTAATGTGTGCTGAAACGGATGAGAAAGCTGCCGAATTGCAAGCGGTAATGGATGTGCAGTTTTTACGAATTGAACGGGCAATTTCGGGCGGAATTCCTTCTTTTGAGGATATTAAAGATTATCAGTTTACCGAACAGGAGTATGCCAGAGTGAAATTTAACCGTCAGCGTATGGTAAGTGGAACTCCGCAAAAAGTAAAGGAAAAATTGTTGAAAATAGCCGAGGAATATGATGTGGATGAATTGATAGCCGTTACTATCACACATGATTTTGCAGACCGGCTGAAATCTTATGAATTATTAGCTGACGCCTTTGAGATTACCAAGCCAGTAACTATTTAGCTTATATGACTTTAGCCCCTAGGAAATGGGCTAAAGCCATATTTTTTATTTCATTGAGATTGGCTTTACGGCATAGCCTTCCTTCTTTAATAGATTGATAAGCCCATCGTTACCCAGCAAATGGGCAGCACCTACCGCATAAAAAACAGGTTGTTTACTTACTTGCGCAGGTATTTGTTTAACCCAGGCTATGTTCCGTTTCCTAAGCATTTCGTCCATTTCTGCCGAAGTATAATCGGTACTGGAAATAATCAGCTTTTCGATTGTGGCGAGGTCCTGGCGGCAATAGGCGTCAAATAATTGCTGGCTTTCTTTTATTATCCTATCGCTCTCGCGAACAGTTTTAAGCAGTATTTCCTTCTGGCGCTCTAATGGCGTATTGAAAATTAATTCAGCTTGCATTTCAATGGTTTCAAAACCGAATAATTCTTTACCACTTGACTTGCCCAGTTTTTGGAAGTACATATCTAAGCCTTGATTTTCCGGGCTTATATTTTTCGGTGCAATAAACGTCAGAACGGTTAATTGTACAGCGCTTGGCTTCGCTCCATTTAACGCCGGCAACTGCATAGGGGTTTTCTTTCTCACAAAGGAATCCACTTCTGCATACTCTGCCTGCGTAAGTATTTTGTCGAGGCTATTTCCTTGCAACATCATAAAGGGCATCATTTTCTGAACCAATTCCATCTCCCCCTCAAAAGGCACCTCGCCAATAACTGCTTTCGACTGATTTAAGGCATTGATTACTCCGGGCAAAGTATCTAAAAAGTTCTTCCCCATAAGGTGATAAGTACCAAACAAATAAGATGGTGATTTAAGCCCTTTCCCGCTTATTTCCCACAGCAATGAATTCTTGTTTACTACTTTCTTTGATGTCTTTTGAGCAAATGACTGAACACTAATAAACAGGATCAGGACTGCGAATAATTGCTTTTTCATGATTTCGGGTTATCTATATTGTTATGATAATGAAAATTTAAGCCAGCCGCTTCCTTCGTATCCAAAAACAAACTGCTTCGGATAAAGAATTTCGGCAAGAATTTCAATGGTATCAACTACTCTTGGCCCTGGCCTGTTGAAATATTGGTTGCCATCGGCAATGTATAATTGATTGTTTTTAACAGCATTTAGCTCCTGGAAGCCGGGAATTTCCATTAATAGATTGATTTCCTGCAAGGACCTTTCTATGGAAAAGCCGCAGGCTGCAACCAAAATAACATCAGGATTAGCTTCAATCAGATCCTGTGGTTGTATGTAAGGCGAATGTTTTCCCTTCTCAGCAAGAACCGGTATTCCTCCTGCAATTTCAATAAGCTCGGGAGTCCAGTTTCCTGCAGCCATTAAAGGAGAAAGCCATTCAATACAAGCAACTTTGGGTCGGTTTTCAATAAACTTGAGCTTATGCTTAATGATATCCTTACGGGCACCTAGATCTTCCACAAGGCTTTGCCCTTGCTCTGATACGCCCAATTTATCGGCAATTGCCTGAATATCGTTTAAAATATCATCCAATGTATCAGGGTTCAGAGTAATAATTTCGGCGTCTTTCTCAAGAAGGTTTTCCAAAGCCTCTTCCACATCTTTTAAAGAAACCGCACAAACCTCGCATTGAGCTTGTGTAATAACCACATCTGGCTGTAGGGATTGAATTATTTCTTTGTTTACTGTATAAATAGAAAGGGCATCTGTTAATGCCTCTTTAACCTGAATATCTATTTCATAGCTTGAAGAACCAGGCACAAAACGAGCTGCCGAACAAATGGGCAAGTGCTGTACCGAGCCTGGATAATCACATTCGTGCGAACGGCCAACCAGCTGGTTTTCTAATCCTAATGCGCTTATAATTTCTGTAGATGCAGGAAGTAAAGAGATTATTTTTTTATCGGACATGCGGGCAAAGGTAGTGATTCGTTGGTAGAGAATAGAGATTGGAGATCAGAGATTAGTCTATGCGCCCAGCCTAATCTCTAGTCTCTAATCTCTATCTAAACAATTTGCCGGCCTAATCTCTAATCTCCAGCCTCTAATCACTATAACTAATTCCCCATTCCTCCTTGGCCGCTGTCTTGTTTAAGGTCATCGTTGTTTACGCCACGTTTCTTTTTAGGCTGAGGGTTAAAGTTCATTTTACCAAACTGCCAGCTAAAGTTTACACCTACAGAACGGAAAGGAACTGAGAAGTTGCTGCTTTGTGTAAGTCCGTTGCCTCCGGTGAAGCTGCTGCTAAAGTTTTTGCGCTCGTTGAAAGGGTCGACCACGTTAATTCCTAGCTTACCCTTCTTCTTCAGTATCTCTTTATTTAAAGAAAGTTGCCACATATTAAATGAAGGGTTGCGCCCTTGCGATGTTCTTCGTGGAGCGTTGATGATAGCAAAGGTTTCTACCAGAAGCCCGGTTTTAATGGTGTATGATCCGCCTACAAAAGCATTATACATTACATAAGTTTTGCCGCTGTTTGTTGCTGCACCCGCAAAGCCGGTTGATGCTTTAGGCTGGTAGGTATATAAGTTGATATTTCCACGTAAGGTCACCTTTTTAATTGGTGTTACCTGGCCAAAGAATGAACCTCCTATTGAATTATTGCTTCCAATATTCTGGAAGGTTGATAAAGAAACTGTTTTAACTTCTCCGTTGGGATATTCGTATTCATCCTGACGAATAAAGTTTTCAATAACATCATCAGTGTGCCTGAAATATAATGATGCATTAATAACCGATGTCTTGATAAATGTAGAGAAGTTCAGGTCTATACTTTGAGACACCTCAGGCGTTAGGTCTGGGTTACCCATAGAATGCGTAAGGTCGTTACTGATATTCCTGAAAGGATTTAAAAATTGCAGACTCGGGCGCTGTATACGCTTACTGTAACTCAAGCGAAAAGTGTTCGTTTTTATGCTTTTAGAAACAGAAAAGCTTGGAATAAAATTAGTATAGCTGTTCGAGATCGGTGCAAGGTTCTGGGTTGGATTCTCTACGTTACCATCAATCTGTGTGTTCTCTATTCGCCCTCCGGCTTGTATGCCCCAATTCTTTTTAAGTTGAAAAGTTAGCACCGTATATCCAGAAAGCACATCCTGGTCGTAATTATATACGTTTGATAAAGAATCATTATATACAAAGCTTCCATTTAATCTCCTGTCAAAATCATAGTCACTGTTTATTCTCCTGGCAATTGCCTTTCCGCCCAGCTCCATTTTGATTTTGGATGTTAGCGGAACAGAATAATCGGTTTGAAAGGTATACTCATCATTTAAACCTTCGTTATTGCCCTGCTGGTCTTTGCTGGTTTCTACGGAGTAAAGTGTTTCAAAATCTGTTTTTGCTTTAAGGCTGGTCCACTGCCCTGCTACACTAACTTCATGGCCTTCTTTCTTGAATTTATGGGTATAGTCGGCATTCCAGTCAAAGCCTCTAAAACGGTTCTTATTATCATTAGTGATATTGTCAAATTCTGAAGTTGCAGTACCGATGTTAAAACTACTTCGTGCAGAATATCCATCTGTTGCAAACCCACCCTGATTAAAGCGAATACCCGATGAAATACTGTTCTTGTTGTTGAAATCGTAGCTCACATTGCCCGAAGTTGTAAAACCATAGCGTTTTAACTCGCTGGCCCCCTCCTGGGAATTAGTGCTTTGTGAAGTTCCAAAAGAGGTACGGGTTTTAGTTGTTTGCGGCCAGGTTAAGTTTCCTCCGAAGTTTCCAGTGATGCTTAAACGGTTTTTATTGATGTTGAGGTTAGCATTTCCGTTATTCTGACGGGTACCTACGCCACCACTTACTGAACCGCTCACGCCAGACATCTCCTTCTTTTTGGTGATAATGTTGATGATACCAGCAGAGCCTTCCGCATCGTATTTAGCCGAAGGGCTGGTAATAACCTCCACATTTTTAATCTGGTCGGCAGGAAGCATTTTCATTGCATCAGCCACGCTGCTGGCTACAGCGCCTGAAGGCTTTCCGTTAATTAGCACCCGAACATTGCTGCTTCCCCGAAGAGAAACATTTCCGTCCTGGTCTACCGAAACCATTGGAACTTTACGCAGAACGTCGCCGGCATTTCCGCCAGACACAGTTGCATCCTTTTCCGCATTATAAACAACCTTATCCACTTTATTTTCAATAATGGAAGCTTGGCCTGTAACCGTTACCTCTTTTAGTGCATTGGCAGTGGGTGAAAGCACTATCTTGCCAAGGTTCGCATCTGGTTTGCCAGGCGTTGTTTCAACCGGGTTGATCACCTTAGTTTGGTAGCCCATAAAACTAATGGTTAGTTTATACTTACCTGGTGCCACATTATCTATTTTAAACGAGCCTTTGGCATCGGTTAAGCCTCCATTTGTAATTTTAGTGGAAGAACTTCTTCCAAGCCCTACAGAAGCGTAATCGATTGGCTTTTGGGTAAGCGAATCGATAACCTGGCCAGAAATCCTTCCAACTATTGAAGGGGCGCCACCTCCTCCAGGTATCTGCGCAATGGCAACATTAAATCCAACAAGGGATAATATTGTAAAAAGTAAACGTTTCATTCAAATTTCGTATTAAGCAAGTGCGCCTTTGTGAGAAAGGTCGATGTATTAGTCGCAAAGGTACGGCCTTTGTTACAAGCCTGGAACTAAAAAAGAAAGGTAGTAAAAACTACACCTGACAGGTTTTTGAAACCTGTCAGGTGTAGTTTTTACTACCTAAACCCATAATAGTAGAGCTAGCCCTACTTATTTATATAACAATATTCACAATGCGGCCTTTTACCACTATTAATTTCTTAGGAGTTTTTCCATCCATATATCTTTTCACATCAGCATTATCTAAAACTACTTTCTCAATATCAGCCGGCTCTAAAGAAAGCGACAAATTAAGGTTCATTTTCATTTTACCATTGAAAGAAATTGGATAGGCAAATTCATCCTCAACTAAATAATCCGGATTAAATTTCGGGTACTCAGCATAAGAAAGCGATCCTTTTTCATTACCAAGCAAACTCCAAAGTTCTTCCGTAATATGCGGGGCATACGGCGCAAGCACAATGGTTAAATCCTGTAAAATTTTGCGCTTGTTGCATTTCAAATCCTGAAGCTCGTTCACACAGATCATAAAGCTGGAAACCGAGGTATTGAACGAGAAACGCTCAATATCTTCCTCTACCTTACGGATGATTTTATGTAGCGACTTATATTCTGCTTTTGTAGGCTCTTCATCAGAAACCACAAAGTCGAACTTATCGTTATGGAACAACTTCCAGAACTTGCGAAGGAATTTGAACACACCCTCAATTCCGTTAGTATTCCACGGTTTACTTTGCTCTAGCGGGCCAAGGAACATTTCGTACAAACGAAGCGTATCTGCACCATAGCGCTCGATAATGTCATCAGGGTTAACAACGTTGAACTTAGATTTTGACATCTTTTCAACTTCAACCCCGCAGATGTATTTTCCGTTTTCAAGGATAAATTCCGCATTTTCAAAGTCAGGGCGGAACTTTTTGAACTTCTCCGTATCAAGGATATCGTTCTCTACAATGTTAACATCTACGTGTACCGGAGTGGTTTTGTATTGGCCAAGCAGTCCATGAGAAACGAATGTGTTTGTTCCTTTTCCTTCTTCGTCAATAAGCCTGTATACAAAGTTCGACCTACCCTGAATCATTCCCTGGTTAATTAATTTCTTGAAAGGCTCTTCCTCGGTAACATAACCCAGGTCTTTCAAAAACTTGTTCCAGAAACGGCTATATAATAAATGTCCGGTAGCATGCTCAGAACCGCCGATGTACAAATCCACATCCTTCCAATATTCAATGGCTGTTTTCGGAGCAAAAGCATTCTCCTTCCGCTCATCCGGCGAAGCCATATAACGGTACCAGTACCAGCTTGAACCTGCCCAACCTGGCATAGTGCTTAACTCATAATGAGCTTCACCTCTATATTTCCAATCCTGCGCACGGCCTAGTGGCGGTTCGCCAGATTCTGTTGGCAAGTATTTATCCACCTCCGGAAGCAACAATGGCAATTCACTCTCTTCAATTAAATGAGGGATATCATTTTTAAAATAAACCGGAACTGGCTCGCCCCAATAACGCTGGCGGCCGAAGATGGCATCGCGCATACGGTATTGAATTTTTGCCTTTCCGGCACCAAGTTCTTCCAGTTTCGAAATCAAAGCAGGAATAGCTTCATCATACGTCATTCCGTTGATAAAATCAGAGTTAACGTACTTGCCTTCCTTGGTTGCGTCAGCCTCGTGCTCAATATCTTTCTGTGCATCCAAAATCTGGACCACCGGAAGGTTAAAGTGCTTAGCGAATAACCAGTCGCGCTGGTCGCCAGAAGGCACAGCCATTACAGCACCGGTTCCATATCCTGCTAATACATAATCAGCAATCCAAACCGGAATTTTGGCTCCATTTAAAGGATTTAAAGCATAACTTCCGGTAAAAGCGCCCGATACCGTTTTAGCATCAGCCATACGATCAAGCTCCGATTTCTTTTTAGTTTGGGCAATGTATGCTTCGATTTCAGTCTTCTGCTCAGGAATTGTTAAAGATTCTACCAACTCATGCTCTGGCGCAATAACAAGGAAACTTACGCCGAAAATGGTATCAACGCGGGTGGTGAAAACTTCTATAAAAGCCTCACCCCAGCCCTCTCCAGAGGAGAGGGAGTCCTCATCGCTCAACCCTCCGATTTTACGGTCAGGCTGTTCGCTTAATTTAATCTTTATTTTTTCTGTTATAGCCTCTGGTTTTGTAGTTACTTCATCGTTAGTAAAACGGATAACTTCAAAACCCAGTTGATTGAGTGCTTCAGTTCTTTGTTGATCTTGCTCTTGAATCTCCCCGTGATATCCTCCATCAACTTCAATAATTAAACCTTTTGCCAAACAAATAAAATCAGCAATATATGTCCCGATAGGATGCTGTCTTCTGATTTTAAAACCAGTTTGATTATTCCTTAGATGTTGCCACAAAACATTCTCGGCATCCGTCTGCTCTTTTCTATTTACCCTAGCATTTGTTTTCAATATCTGCCAAACCATTGGATCAGCAGTTTGATACCCCTGCAAAGCTCCCTTCTCCTTTGGAGAAGGGTCGGGGATGAGGCTGAACTTCACACTCGCTCCGGTACTTTTGCCAATCCAGTTCCTTTGCATTTCTTTCAAAGGCTCTGGCCAGTCAATAGTATCCAGTCCCTGAAGCAGGCGGTCGGCATAAGCCGTAATACGCATGCTCCACTGCATCATTTTCTTTTGTTCAACAGGGTAACCACCACGTTCAGAAACCCCGTCTTTCACCTCATCATTTGCCAAAACCGTTCCCAAAGCAGGGCACCAGTTAACGGTGCTCTCTTTCAAAAAAGTAAGGCGGTATTTTAATAGCTCACGCTGTTGCTTATCCTCATCAAATGCTTTCCACTCGTCGGCAGTAAAGCTTAAAACCTCTTCATCATGGATAGCTTTAATACCCTGGCTCCCGTGATTTTCAAAGTACTCAACGAGGTATTTAATGGGTTGCGCTTTATCAGCTTCCAGGTTGTACCACGAATTAAAAAGCTGCATAAAAATCCACTGCGTCCATTTATAATATTCAGGATCGCTGGTACGCACTTCGCGGCTCCAGTCAAAGGAGAAACCAATCTGGTCAAGTTGGCGGCGGTAAGTAGCAATATTTTGTTCGGTAGTAACGGCTGGATGCTGGCCCGTTTGTATAGCGTATTGTTCTGCAGGCAAACCGAAAGAGTCGTAGCCCATTGGATGCAATACATTAAAGCCTTTAAGGCGTTTATATCTCGCAAAAATATCAGAAGCAATGTATCCCAATGGATGGCCTACGTGTAAACCCGCCCCAGAAGGGTAAGGAAACATATCGAGCACATAATATTTTGGCTTACCTGAAGTGTTTTCTACTTTATAAGTTTGGTTTTCGGCCCAAAACTGCTGCCAATTTTTTTCTATCTCTTTAAACTGATAATCCATGGTACTTATACTTGGGTTGCGAA
>Ga0307408_100001230_pt1 | contig 19283 bp, 12 predicted proteins | sample 322Cmetagenome_FD_202116 | JGI IMG/M metagenome (GOLD analysis project Ga0307408, IMG submission 202116) | Maize rhizosphere microbial communities from greenhouse at UC Davis, California, United States - 322HYB-C-3 | ecosystem: Host-associated > Plants > Roots > Rhizosphere > Soil | place... | reverse complement strand
CCCGGCCCTGTGTGGACACCGTTGCAACAAAGTGGTGGCCAGCCCGATGAAAAACTCCAACATTTTGGAGACAAAGTTCCCTTGGGACGCGCAGGGCAACCTGCAGAAGTAGCACCGGCTTTTGTTTTTCTTGCATCCCAGGAATCAAGTTACATCACCGCCGAAGTTATCGGAGTCACTGGAGGAGAACATTTGCCATGAGTTCTAATCATGAAAACACATCAGGTGCAGGCTCTGTCTTGAGTACCGTTTCAGGCCCCTCAAGCAGTCAACCACCAAAAACGCTTGGATCAGGCGACGCCATTCAACAACGCCTGTTAGATAAAACAATAGGTGGACAGGAGTTGGCTGAAAAAATACCATCGAACTTAAATAAGCCTCATGAGTATGGTGAAGCTTCACGCATACCACTTACCGGAGCCATCGTTGAACCCACCTCGCCCGCAGCAGTTGGCAGTACATCATCAGAAATTGTTGCTTCGCCAAAAACAGGCGACGGAATAGTCTCTCCCGGATCAAACCCTACCGTTGATTCGTTAGACAGGGTGAGAGTTGACAGCAGCAATCAGCCATTGACAACTAACCAGGGTGTGAGGATTGCCGATAACCAGCATTCATTAAAAATAGGATTACGCGGTCCAACAGCATTGGAAGATTTTATTCTGCGCGAAAAAATTACGCACTTTGACCATGAGCGCATTCCGGAGCGTGTAGTCCACGCACGCGGCTCCGCAGCGCACGGTTATTTTGAATCTTATCGCGCGCTAACCGAATTCACCACGGCCGCACCATTTAGTGCAGAAGGAAAACGCACGCCGGTGTTTACACGTTTTTCAACGGTTGCCGGTGAACGTGGTTCTGCAGATACCGTGCGCGACGTGCGCGGTTTTGCGGTGAAGTTTTATACCGATCAAGGCAACTGGGATTTAGTTGGCAATAATATTCCAGTGTTTTTTATTCAGGATGCGATGAAGTTTCCGGACCTTGTCCACTCAGTTAAACCTGAGCCCCACCACGCCATGCCACAAGCTTCAAGCGCACACGATACCTTTTGGGATTTTGTTTCGTTAATGCCGGAATCCACACATATGCTGTTATGGCAAATGTCTGACCGCGCTATTCCTCGTAGTTACCGCACTATGCAAGGGTTTGGTGTGCATACTTTTCGGTTGGTCAACGCTGAAGGCCAGTCAGTATTTTGTAAATTCCATTGGACACCTTTGGCGGGGACGCATTCATTAGTGTGGGATGAGGCCGCTAAAATTATCGGCGCCGATCCGGATTTTCACCGCCGCGATTTATGGGAGGCCATTGAAGCAGGTGCATTTCCGGAATATGAATTAGGGCTGCAAATTTTTTCAGAAGAAACAGCGAATACGTTTCCTTTTGATGTACTCGACCCCACCAAAATAGTGCCGGAAGAATTGGTGCCGATTACACCGGTTGGCAAAATGGTATTGAATCGAAATCCGGATAATTTTTTTGCTGAAACCGAACAAGTCGCGTTTTGTACAGCGCATGTTATCCCGGGAATTGATTTTACCAATGACCCGCTTCTCCAAGGCAGGATTCACTCTTATGTCGATACACAAATCAGCCGTCTCGGTGGTGCAAACTTCCACGAAATTCCAATCAATTCCTCTGTAGCACAAGTGCACAATAATCAGCGTGATGGGATGCATCGCCAAACAATCAATCGTGGCCGCGTAAACTACGAACCCAACTCACTTGCCGGCGGGTGTCCATTCCAGGCGGGAATGTCGGGCTACAAAAGTTATCCGGAGCCAATTGCGGAAGATAAGGTGCGTGGTAACCCCGAACTTTTTTCTGACCACTATTCACAAGCGCGATTATTTTGGCAAAGCCAATCGCCCGCTGAGCAAACCCATATTATTAATGCATTCCGCTTTGAACTGACACGTGTGCAAACACCCGCCATCCGCGCACGAGTCGTTTCTCTGTTATTGAATGTGGATGATGTATTGGCCGGCAGCGTTGCGGCTGGCTTGGGTATTGAGCTGCCTCCGGCGATGCCGCTCGCATCCAACTTGCCCATTCCCGCTTATCCGCCTTCCCCTGCGCTCTCATTGTTAACAAGGCCAGGCACTACGGGTATAGCAACACGTCGCGTTGCGATCTTAATCAATGACGGTGTTGATCGTGAAGCAGTGACCAGCATCTACGATGATTTATTAACATGCGGTGCGGTGCCGAGGCTTGTAGGTTCCCGCTTGGGAAAAATAGTCACTGCCGATGGCAAAACACTGGACATTGAAATTACTTTGGAGGCAGGCCCGTCAGTACTCTATGACGGTGCCATTATTATCCAGGGTGAAATGTCCCTGGAGCCCGTGCAATTTGATGCGGATGCGCTCGACTTCGTACGACAACAATATCGCCATTGCAAACCCATTTTTGCTGTCGGTAGCGGACTATTGTTGTTAGCGGAAGCAGGAATCATGCAAACATTTCCCGATGGCACCGACGATCCCGCCGTGATTATTGATCAGGGAAATATACAAGCGGCATCGCTTACGCAATTTAAAAGTGCATTGGCCGGGCATCGTTCGTTTGCGCGTGAAAAAAGTTCAACCATAGTCAAATGACGATACCAAAAAATTATGTTGTATGTTCGCTGCAGCACTGATAGGAATCCAAACATTTTTTATAAATATACCCAAGGCTCCAGCAGGGGCATTTCCTTAAGTAACCATCCGGAGATTATTATGGCAACCGCAGAGAAGAAATCGGCCGCACCAGAAAAAGCGCCCAAAGCACAAGAAGCTACCGCACTGCTCAAAGCCGACCACAAGCTGGTAAGCTTGCTCTTTGAGCAATACGAAAGCGCCAGATCATCCACCAAAAAGAAGGCTATCGTTTCCCAAATTTGCACTGAGCTGACAGTGCATGCACAAATTGAAGAAGAAATTTTCTACCCTCAGGTAAAAGCCGCACTGAAGGACAAGGAATTAATTCCGGAAGCAACTGTTGAGCATGCAACGCTTAAAGAATTAATTGCACAAATTGAAGACGGCGAACCGGATGATGAAATGTACGATGCCAAAGTAAAAGTACTTTCTGAATACGTTAAGCACCATGTGAAAGAAGAGCAAAACGAAATATTCCCGAAAGCTAAAGCCAGCAAACTGGACATGCATGCACTTGGTGAACAATTGCTGCAACGCAAAGAAGAGCTTTTATCCCAGCAGTAACATCTTCCGCAAGAGAAAAGGATTTCTCGTTAAAGCCCTATCAGAACTACCTGACTGATATAAAATCGCGCCCTCTAAAAATCATCTTCTGCGCAGCAACCAACCTGCTATATAATTAAAATACCCACATAGAGGTATAGTCCATGCCATTGATAACCCTATTGAAATCAGCTGCAACACTAACCATTTTTATTACTACCACTATCTTGATATTGAACTGTAACGCAATCGAACCTGTGAATGCCTCGTCCTCTTCAGACCGAGCTCCTTACACACTTTTGGATGTGAAAGGAAAAATTGTCACCACGAATGCACGCTGCGCGAGCATCCAGAGCTCCGATTTAACATGGGAACTAAAAAACGATGACGGCGGTATTCACGATAAAGACAATGTTTATCGCTGGGGTGGTAACGGTGCAGAAAAAACCGGAACGATTTTTTTTGATGACTGGAATAGTCTACTCAATGCAACCAACACCGAAAAATTATGTGGTTTTGATGACTGGCGAGTGCCCACTATTGATGAGTTAAAGACGCTGGCAACCAACACAGCGGCAAGACCAACAATTAATCCTGACATTTTTCAATTAACATTGGAATCCCCTTACTGGTCAGTATCCACTTATCAGAATTATCCTGAACATGCGCAAACGCTCGATTTCACCACAGGCGCCGCTCATTATTATAATGGCTTTCGCGGCGATCGACTGCCTGTGCGTTTGGTGCGCAGCAACAAAAAATAAAATTTTTCTGCCCTACCGAATTTTACAACGGACGGGCAGAATAATAGTGTGTGACTGTAATTATTAGCTGTTGCGTTTACTGACCTGTTTTCCACTGTAAGCCAATCCGCCATAATAACCCGGGGGCAGAAAAACCAACGGCTGTAGAGGTCGCACTATCAAATAGATTTTCTACTGAAACAGTCATATCCAATGACTCACTGACCGACCAAAACAGATTGGCATCAAACCGTTGGTAGTTATCCAGCTCATGTAATGATGCCTCACCGGTGTGTTGACTGGTGGCGAACTGTTCACCCACTTGTTGGTAATCCAGACTGGTGCGCAAACTCTCACTAATCTGCCAATGCGCTGCTATTCCTGCACGCCATTGAGGTCTGCCAGTCAACACTGAAACGCTGTCTTTCACATCGATATCGGTATAGGTCGCATTACCACGCAACCCTACACGATTATCCACACTGTTCCATTGTGCCTGCCACTCAACCCCGCTGCTTTTGATTTGCTCGCGATTGACGTTGGTAAAAAGTTCACTATCAAAATCAATCGGGTCACGAAAATCATTAGAAAAATAATCGATACTGGTGTTGAGCTGATTTGACAATTGCCATGCAATTCCCGCATCCCAACTATCGACTTTTTCGGGTTTCAAATTTGTATTGCCGACTAAAGGATGACCAAGCGCAAAAAAGCTAGGTAATTTGTAGCCATTACCATAATTTGTGCGCAGTGCAATCGACTCAGATAATTGATAACGCAGCCCCACCCTACTGGATGTTTCGCTACCAAACCCATTGGTATCATCATTGCGTACACTGCCCTGCAATAATAATTTTTCATTTAGCTGTGCGTTGAGATCAACAAAACCACTGTGCGTAGTGCGATCCAATGCAAAATCGGTTGGCATTAAAAAACCAAGATCCAGGTAGCCGCGACTATTGCCTTCTTCTTTACGATTTTCCACACCGATATTCGCCCACAATTTTCCCTGCTGGCCAAAGGTGTTGATCCAGGATATTTGCTCGCGCTCAAATTCGGTGTTGGCGCCGTTGGGAGGAATTGCGTTGTAAGGCGCAATGCCCGGCGAATCAAAGAATTCCGCGCGCTCATAACGCGTCGCTTGTAAATGGCTTTTCCATTGTTCGGCAATTTGGAATTGCCAACCCAGCGCAAGGCTTTTATCGGTATAGTCGGTGTAATCCAGCTCAGGTGATGTAGCAAATTCAGGGCCACCGCCTTGCTCGGGATAACTGCTGCGCTCACCGTCAAAATAGCGGGCGTTTGCGGTTATAGAATGTGCGTCTGTTGGTCGCCACCCCAAACGTAAATTAATTTCACTGTCTTCTGCCCTGCTTCCTGCGACCGGCTCACCTGAATCGCGCAGACGTGCCTGCACTGCATAATCGGTTTTATCGCCAGCACCCAGCGCACTAAAACCGGCTTGCTTGAAACCTTCATCGCCAATAGTCGCAGACAAGGATTGCTGGTGTCCTTGTTGCGGGCGCAGGGTAATAATATTGATGACCCCGGCAAGTGCATCGGCGCCATAAATTGCCGATTGCGGACCGCGTACAATTTCAATGCGCTCGATCGAATCTACATTGATGCCACCCAAATCAAATGCACCACCACGGCTGTTACCCGGATCATTCAGCGCGACGCCATCAACCATCACTACCGTATAATTGGATTCGCCACCGCGGATAGAGGCGACCGCCAAACCACCGGGGCCACCCTGCCGTTCAACCAATACTCCGGGCACTGATTGCAGTACATCGGCCAAATTGGTTTTATTTAATTGCGCCAGCATGTCGCGATCGACCACGCTCACACTGGATGACACTTGTTCAATAGCAAGGGGATTGTAGGTTCCCGTAACAATGATTTGCTCAACAGCATTCTGCTGTGCAAAAAGCGGCATTGCATTCAATAACAAAGCAGCCGGCAATACATTCGTTGAAAGATGTGAAATATTTTTAAATCGGTTTTTTACTTTATTGTTGTTCATAAGGTTTTCGACACCAAAGCTGCATGAAAAAATCCGCGCTGTATTAACAGCGCGGAGAAGCGAGGATGAAATTTAATAATTGATTACGAATTAATTGGCAGATGTCCACTCAATCGCTTTGCGGATCATCTCCACCATATTGGGATCAGAGAAGTTGGCATCAACATGGCCAATGGCGGTATAGAACATGCGGCCTGTACCGACAGTATTGGTGAAAATCACCGGATGATCGGCGACCGGATAATTCGAGGTGTAACTGGTGCGATCCAGCGTGCCCAGAATTTCAACATTGCCCACACCACGCGGATTGGTTTTCCAGAAATACCATTCATCACCGAGCATCCACTCGGCGCCGATGTGCTTCACTAACGGATTTTCCTGCTTCTCGATTTTCACTTTTGCGCGCGGGATTCCATCACCGTGATGAATAAACTCCGCACCAGCAAACAGGGTTCCGGTATACCAGGGCCAACCGTGCTCTGTATCCGCCGCAGAGTGGGTACCGACAAAACCGCCGCCGGTTTCCATATAGGTTTTGAACGCCGCTTCCTGCGCAGCAGTGAAGATATCGCCAGTGGTATTCATAAATACAATCGTGGAGTACTGCGCGAGATTTGCAGTGGTGAAAAGGCTCGCATCTTCCGAGGTAGTGACTATGTAGCCATTGTCTTGGGCGATACGCTGCACCATCGCAATACCCGCCGCGATTGAGTCGTGGCGGAAGCCCGAGGTTTTGGAGAAGACCAACACTTTCGGACAAGCCGTACCGCAACTAACGCGGAACTTGCGCACCTTGGGCACACTCACTTCCACACCGCTGTTATTCACTAAACTGATGCGCAAACTGTGCTGACCGGTCGGCAACAGCCCCAAATTTATTTCATTGAGATTGTTAACGCGCACTGCTGGATTGGTGTCGAGGTAATAGACATAGCCGCCGCCCGCAAACCAATTTGCATCGGTAATTGCAACGCGGAATTTCACTGCCTCAGTTTGCGCGATCACCGCATCATTCGCCGGTGACAGGAAGCTGATGAGCGCGAGGTTTGCATCGGCAGGAACGCCGTACACCTCAAACTCAAACAATGAATAGCCGTAACCAGTCGCACGCTGCACTCCGCGCATACGGATATAGCGGCCTTTTTGGCCATCCAATACCAGAGTGTCGATACCGCCATCACCATTGGTAGTGGTGTTGGCGATTTCCCAGGTGCTGCCAGTTTCAGATACTTCGATCACATAGCTCTTGCCGTAGGCCGCTTCCCAATTCAGCACCGCGCGGGTGAAGTGAACACTTTTCCCCATATCCAACTGGATATATTGGTTGTCGCTTTGCTCACTCTCCCAACGCGTCGCGACATTGCCGTCGTGTGCACTCGCTATCGTATTGATACCGACGAAATTGGAGGCTGTCGATCCGGTCGGCGTCAGCTTGGCCGGGCTTGGCGTCGTGGGTGTAACTCCACCCGTGATAACGCTGAAGCCGACTGTCCTACTAACACCTACCACCTGGTTTTGCGCATTCAGCAAGGTGACCGAAACGCTGTGTGTACCAACGGGCAAGGCACCCAGGTTGACAGGCGTTGCGCTGGTAACCCTGATTGCCGCTGCATTGTTGAGTGAGTAACGGTAACTGCCACCGCTGCTAAACCAGGCTCCATCACTAATCGCCACTTGCAGGCTGACGTTGTTACCTTGCACAAATTGCTGTCCGGCGGTTGGCGACGTAATGTTGATGGTCGGTGTAGTCACCGCATCCAGCGAGGTGCCGTAAACACGGAATTCCCACAGCGAGAAACCGTATTGGGTGCCACGTGTGATACCGGTCAAGCGTACATAACGGCCTTGGCCATTGACTGTCAGGGCATCTTGTCCACCATTGCCGGTAGTGGTGCGAAATAGCTCTGTCCAACCGCCGGTGCCGGTATCCGATGTTTCAATCACGTAGCCCTTGCCGTAAGCCGCTTCCCATTCCAGTACTACCTGGGTGATTTTCATCTTGGTGCCCAGATCGATCTGGATGTACTGGTTATCAGCAAACACGCTTTCCCAACGCGTCCCCATATTGCCGTCAACCGCTGCTGCACCGTTGTTGCCGCCAATCACCTGGGAGGTGGTCACAGTTTTGTTTTGTGAAACCAATACGGGCGTTTGCACTGGCGGCTCCGGAGGTTCTACTGGTGGTGTATCACTACCACCCCATACTTCAAACTCAAACAGTGAGTAACCCCACCCAGTGCCACGGGCAACACCGTTCAAACGGATATAGCGGTAGGAACCGGACAAGTTGCTATAGATTTCGGTGCCACCGGTGCCATTGGTTTTGGTCACCAGGGTTGTCCATTGGGTTTGATTGAGCGACCCCTGAATATTGTAAGACTTGCCGTAAGCCGCCTCCCACACCAGCTTGATTTCACTGATGTTTTGCGCCGTTTGCAGATCAATTTCGATCCATTGTGGATCGGAGAACTCACTGCCCCAACGTGTCGCCGCATCACCGTCCACTGCATTGGCGCCGATAAAACCACCCTCGAATGATAACGTCGTTACCGGTTTGCCTTTGGATAACAACACCTTACCTGTTTGTGGTGGAGTACCCGAGAGACTGGCGATCCACTGATCCAATACCGCGATGTATTCCTTATGCTCCAACGAGCGACCAATCGGCGGCATACGGTCATTCGGGTTGATGCTCTTATCGCGGATATATAAAACTGATTGTTGCGGCGCGCCTGCGGCCACGACTTTTGCATTACTAATGCCGTAATCGTCCATGTAATCGCGAATACCGGTGGTCGCCAGGTTCACGACTTTCATTTGGCTCAGTGGCGTATTAAAGCGAGCATCCCATTGCGATCCCCCATTCCCCGTGCCGTGGCAATGCGCACAGTTGGCATCGAGATAGGATTTCACCCTGGTCTCCAACGATGCACTGGTATCGTTGAGCGCGACCATTTTGTCGAAGCCGGGCACCTGGCTATTGGTGAATGCAGGCGTAAATAAATTGCGATTATTCCAATTCACCAATTGGTTTTCAGTCACACCATTGGGATAGGTGTAATTGCCGTTTAACTGCCGCGAGCTTAAACCCAAAATCTGGCTGGATTGTGCGTTATGGCAATCCATACATTCGGTCGGGCTTGGGAAAGTCCAAGTCTGATTAGTTGTCGTGCCATTGGCATTGGTAATGCTGACGCTCTGTTGCGCACCGGTGGTTAACAAATCTGCGTCGCTATTATCCGCACGCCATCTGTAAGTCACGCCGTACACTTTGCCATCGGCTTTAACAACCAGCAGTCGGGTTTCGAGGCGTCTTTTGGTTGCAGGATTATTCGCATTGGTCGGCAACTCAAAGTTTTTCACTACGACTGTGCCTTGCGGATAAATCCAGTTTTCTTTCGCATCCCATTTCACTTTGGTATTAGCAGGCAGCGAGATCCAACGCGCCTTGGTCGCGTTATCAGAATAGAGTTGGCTGTTCGGCGCAAAAGGGATGAGATTAGAGCTGGGCACCATATTCGGTGTATTGCTGAATACGCCAGTTTGCGACAAAAGTTTAGGTACACCGGTAAAGCTGGCATCCAGCGTTTTGGGCATATTCAAGTAAGCGAATTGTGTGAGCGGTTGCTCCGGTTGCTCACCTGCAAATACTTCAAACTCATAGATAGAGTGGCCATAGGCACTGGCGCGCGCGGTTCCGGTGAGGCGCACGTAACGGTAAGCCGTGGTTGAATTGATCATATGCAATTCGGCATTGCCAGTGCCGTTATTGTTGGTGACCAAACGCTCCCAGGTTGTGCCATTCACTGAAGCTTCAATTATGTATTTAGAACTGAATGCGGCTTCCCATTTAATAATAATGGTCGCAATCGTTGTGGGCGTACGCAGGTCGATTGTTAAGCTTTGCGGATCGGATTGAGCACTTTCCCAACGGGTGGTCGGGTTGCCGTCAATCGCATACATCGCCAGGTTTCCGCCCGCTTCCGAAGTTGCATCAGCGTCGCCGCCCACGGCAACATTGGTGCCGTTATCGCGGTCGCCAATGTAATCAAAACGATACAGAATGCCGTTGCCAAAGGGTTCTTTATCGCAGCAACCTGAACCCCATTGCAGCACATAAAGTTGATGGGTGCGCGGATCTAGTTCTACGTCGATGGCGCCTTGGAAGTTTGCCGTGTTCAGCGGAAAATCTTCTGCAACCGGTGGATTGCCACCTGCTGCCAAGTTAATGGTCGAAAATTTACTGCTGTTGAAATCCCAAAAAATCAAACGGCCGTCGTAATACTCGGGCAATTTAAATTCGTTGGTGATTGCAGGATTAAAACGATACACCGGACCCGCCATGGTCGCCTGGTGGCGAATAGTCCAAAGCGCAGGTTTCGCCGCCGGTAAATTTTTCGCACCGGTATTACGGGCGTGATTATTGACAATGTTATTCGGATTAAAGCCGGCATAGGGCTCGTTGAAGCCAATGATGTAGGGCCAGCCGTAATTGCCCGAAGTACGCAGCTCATGGATCTCATCCATTCCGCCGGGACCTTCTGCGCTTCCACTGGAAGCGTCGGGGCCGATATCGCCGAGGTAGGCATAACCGGTCAGCGAATCAATATTAATGCGGAAGGGGTTGCGAAAACCCATGCCGTATATTTCAGCGCGATGGGTTGCATCGGCAGGAAATAAATTGCCCGCAGGAATGGTGTATTTGCCATCGGCTGTCGGTGTAATGCGCAACACTTTACCGCGCAAATCGTTGGTGTTGCCTGAAGTCGCTTGCGCACCTTCGGAGAAATAACCACTCGCCGCATTGTTATCGCCAGTGGTAATCAACAGGTTACCGCTTTTATCAAACTTCAAACTGCCGCCCATATGACCGTGTGCTTCATTGCCGGTAATCCATTCCAACAAAATGGATTCCGAGCCCGCCACCAGCGCGTTATTGGCATTTACGGTAAAACGCGATACGCGGGTTTTACTGCCGGGTGAGGTGTACTGGAAATAAATAAAACCGTTCTGGGTAAATTTGGGATCAAGCGCGACGCTTAACAAACCATCTTCAAACACACAGCGCACATTGGGCACAGTAGATGTGACAGTCGCGATGCCCGCATCCAATTTCCAACCGTAAAACTTGCCACACTTGCTCACGACAAACGCGCGGCCGTCAGCAGAAATTTCAAACTCCATGGGTAAATCCAATCCCTCAGCTACCACCGTCCGTTGAAAATCAGTGGACTTTGGCGCTTGCGCTATTGCCGATGCAGCGACAAATAGCACCGCTATTACTGTCGCAAGCGCGCAATACAGGTTGTGAATATATTTGCCCCACCTAATTATATTTATACTGGTGTTCATTGATTTGCCTCCAATAGAACTGGAATGACGCAATGCCACACCAAAGCACTAGTGGCTATATAGGGCGCTGCGCTGGATGTTAAAAAAATGGAGATGAAACGGGATAACCCCACAGTTGAATGTGCCCGCTATAAACCTTGTTAATTGTTATTGAATATCTGTTGTAGGTTTACTGAGCCAGCCTATGGTACGGGGCTAGAGATGCCCAATTCATCTCACTTTGGCGCCTTACAGAAACATGGGATGAAGATGCAGTTTTTTCGCCAAACAGGTCACATTCGGCCGGTAGTTTTTACAGCGGAATAGAATTAATCATCGAAAATACGAACGGACAAAATGATTCGTACGGTTGGTGTTATTCAACCGTACGTGTTTATGCAAATAAGGTAGAGGAAAGAACGAGATGCAACTCACATAGCAGATGAGACATCACTTATCTAGCAAGGCTACTTCTTCGTGAATGGCCATATGAGTTTCTGGCATGAGCGTGCGCCACCATTTAGTGTTTATTTCCAAATGATGCCCCAATGACCCAAGAGATATTTGCTGACCAAACACCGGCGTTAATAACTGCACACCCGCTAGACGTGCCGCCGTATTCACGCGCTCCAGAGGTTCATACCAGCTGTGAAATGCGAGATCAAAAGTGCCGTTATGTACAGGTACCATCATCTCCCCTTTTAGATCCACATGTGCCTGCACACTTTGCTCAGGGGTCATGTGAATATCAGCCCAATCGTTGTCATAGGCACCGGTCTCAATGAATGCAATATCAAAAGGGCCGTACTTGTCTCCGATCTGTTTAAAGCCATCAAAGTAACCTGAGTCACCGCTGAAATAGATTGAACCTGCTGCGGTTTTAATAACCCAGGAACCCCACAGGGTAGTATTACCGTCACCCATACCACGACCAGAAAAATGCTGGGTCGGCGTAAACGCAACAAGGGCATTCCCTGTCTGCAATTCCTGCCACCAATCAAAACGCACAATTGAATCGGCAGCTACTCCCCACTTTTGCAAATCGGTTTCTACGCCGAGCGGAACCAAAAACTGCTTCGTCTTTGCAGCCAGTTTTTTAATGCTGGCTTTATCCAAATGATCGTAATGGTTATGAGAAATCAGGACTTTATCGATATCGGGTAATTCATCAATCGCAATAGGCGCCTGGTGAAAACGTTTAGGCCCCAAAAATGAAAAGGGGGATGCGCGCTCGGAAAAGACTGGATCCAACAACCAATACTCACCGTACACTTTCAACAGCATCGATGAATGACCCAACTTTATAAAATGCAGGTCGTTAACCGGTAATGCCTCAAGCTGCGCAGGGGTAACCTGCTCTATGGGAATAGCCTGCTGGGGCGTCTTATCCTTAGCAGGCTCCGTAAAGTAGCGTTTTGCAATCTCCAGGGTTTTCACGAAACCAGGCTGCTCAAATACCTTGGTGTTATAAAACTTCCCATCCTGATACTGGCTGCCTTGGGCCAATGTTGCACTATCAACGCTCGCCATCATCTTTGCATTTACCATTGCGACTCCTGCGGTCATCACCGCGATGCTGCCCAGCAGCCAGATTGTTGCCTTCATGAATTTATACATAAACTCAGCCAATTAAATAAACTACACCGTGCAGTTTACATATGTATTTATAAAAGTAAACTGAATAGTGCAGATTTTATAATGGGAGGCTAGAATGGCAACACCAATACGAGGTAAGTAGATGAAGCTGACTGACCAAAAGAGAATGCAAATACTGGATGCCGCGGAGGAACTCTTTCACAGCACTGGCGTAGAACACACCAGCATGGATCAACTGGCACTGGAAGCAAAAGTGTCAAAACGCACCGTTTACAACCACTTTGCCACCAAGGATTTACTGTTTCAGGCCATATTACAACGCATGTTCGACAAGTTGTCGCACGGCAACCTGGTTCGCTTTGATGCCTCTATACCCGTTGCGCAACAGCTACGCAAAATCGCCGAAGATGAAGTGGAGATGTTGAGCTCAGATGCATTTCTGCGCGTGGCCAAAATTGCCATCATGCAAGTGATGCAACGCCCTGAACTAGCACAACTAATGAACAACAGCGCCATGGGCTGCAAGCGCTATCTGGAAAGTTTCCTCAGCGATGCCTGCGCTGCAAGCGTATTGGAAATTGCAGACATCCCTTTTGCAAGCAAACAATTTATCTATCAACTTAAATCGTTTGTGTTTTACCCTACCCTGTTTGGGCTTGAAAAACAGACTAAAACGATGCGGGAACACATCATTGATGAAGCCGTTGCTATGTTTCTGGCTCGCTACCAAAAATACTAAAATCATCGCAACCCAAATCAATACAGTGAAAATCAACAACCGGAAAAACAATCCGGGATTTCCCCAAATGATCTTCACCGCATAATCTTTACGAGCAAAATATTTTCAGCAACACGTGAAATACACCGCAAATAAATGCAATTGAGTAATTCACACAGAAAACAAAAAGCCCTGCAATTGCAGGGCTTTAAGGTGATCGCAATAAATTGCGATTTGTAGATGGTGCCCGAGGCCGGACTTGAACCGGCACGACCAAAAGATCGACAGATTTTAAATCTGTTGTGTCTACCGATTTCACCACTCGGGCGGAGTGCTTTTACGTCGGTACGTAAAAGGGAAAAATGGAGGCGCGATCCGGAGTCGAACCGGACTAGCTGGATTTGCAATCCAGAGCATAACCGCTTTGCTATCGCGCCATTTCGAGAGGCCGCAATTCTAGCGGACTCATTTTGAAAATCCTAGTCTTTTATATAACTCGCCGGAAGGTTTTTTGACAGTTGCCTAAATGCTGTGCAGATCGATCACAAAGCCGTTATTTATCCGGCGATTCGGGCAAAAGATAGGGCCAGGCAGCGCGCAGGTAAAGCACCATCGACCAGAGTGTCAATGCCGCTGCACCTGCCAAGGCGATGAATCCTATTGGCAGTAATAATGGGATATTCATCAACAAGACAATAATTGCCGTCATTTGCAGCGTGGTTTTAATCTTGCCAATACTGGACACAGCCACACTTGCACGCTGCCCCACTTCCGCCATCCACTCACGCAATGCAGAAATAACAATTTCGCGCCCAACGATAACGGCGGCGGCGGCAACAAACCAAGCGGAATCATGGTGCAGGGTAACTAGCAACAACAATGCAATGGCTACCATCAGTTTATCGGCAACCGGATCAAGAAAGGCACCGAAGGGGGTGCTTTGATTATATTTGCGCGCAACATAGCCATCGGCCCAATCGGTAATTGCTGCCACACTGAAAATCATTGAAGAGACAAAGTGAGCCCAACCAAAAGGTAAATAGAAAACCACCACAAAAAGCGGAATTAGAAATATCCGCATCAAGGTCAACTGGTTGGCAAGGTTCATAAGCAAAGTCCGGAAAAACTCGGTGTATTTCGGCATAGAATCAATTCGGCGCGATAATACACCAGCAGAGCCTCTTTAACATCTTTTGAGTATAAGTAGCTCTACCTAGTCATTGTGAAAAAAAGCGTAAATCTCTTCAGCCAATCGTTGGCTAATCCCATTTACCCTCGCGAGGTCATTGATACTAGCATTCTGCACCTCCTGCAAACCACCAAAGTGGCGCAACAACTCACGGCGTCGGTTTGCACCAATTCCGGGGACATCTTCCAAGGTTGATGTCTTGCGTTTTTTATCGCGCCGCTGTTTGTGGCCGGTAATGGCAAAGCGATGTGATTCATCGCGGATATGCTGGATCAAGTGCAATGCGGGTGAATCACCTGGTAATACGATTTCTGCACCTGTCTCACCATCAAACAACGTTTCAAAACCCGCTTTACGTGTTGTACCTTTGGCGACTCCAATTAACTGCACACCTTGCACACCCAATTCCGCAAGCACGTCTATAGCTTTGCCCAACTGCCCCTTGCCACCATCGATTAATAAAATATCCGGCAACTTGCCCTCTCCATTTTGCAAGCGGGTGTAGCGCCGCGTAAGCGCCTGCTCCATTGCCGCGTAATCATCGCCGGGCGTAATGCCATCAATATTGAAGCGACGATAATCGGACTTGAGTGGACCATTAGTATCAAACACTACGCAACTGGCAACGGTAAGTTCGCCGCTACTGTGGCTGATATCAAAACACTCCAAACGCTGCGGCGTTTCATCCAGATTCAGTGCTTCTTGCAATGCGACAAAACGATCGAGCGAATTCTTTTTATTGTTGATATGGGCGATTAAATTTTGTTGCGCTGCCGTCGCTGCCATTTGCAACCATTGTGCGCGATGGCTGCGCACCTGGTGATTGATCAATACCTGACGCCCTACCGCTTGCTGCAAGGCTGCACTGAGCAACTCGGCCTCTTCCAGTTGACTGCCAACAATAAGCTCGCGCGGAATTTCGCGGCCGCTGCTGGCAAGATAAAATTGCGGAATAAATTCAGAGAGAATTTCCGCAGGCGTTTCTGCCAATGTGGCCGATGGATAAAAACTGCGGCTGCCGAGAATTCGTCCTTGGCGAATAAACAAGACGTGCACACAAATCGCAGCTGCGCGCATTTCTGCGGCGATTACATCGATATCGCCATTACCTTCTTCAATCACTTGCTGCGATTGCACTGTGCGCAATGCAGTAATCTGGTCGCGGTAGGCGGCCGCTTTTTCAAAAGCTAATTCCTGGGCAGCAACATCCATCTTATCCGCCAACTCGCCCAATAATTTATCGGCGTTGCCGGTCAGGAACAAGCTGGTGTGGTACACATCGATTTTGTAATCAGCAGGCGAAATAAACTCCACGCAAGGTGCAGTGCAGCGCTTGATTTGATATTGCAAACAAGGGCGCGTGCGATTTTTAAATACACTGTCTTCACATTGGCGCACGCGAAACGTTTTTTGCAAAAAATGCAGGCTTTCTTTTACTGCACCAACATTGGGGAAAGGACCGAAATAATCACCACGTTTTTTCTTGGCGCCGCGATGAAACGAAATACGCGGATAATCTTCACCACTGGAAATAAAAATATAAGGATAGGATTTATCGTCGCGCAATAAAATATTGTACGGCGGACGATTGGATTTAATCAGGTTTTGCTCAAGGATCAGCGCTTCTGTTTCACTCGCCGTCACCGTCACTTCAATGCGCGCAATACGCGACACCAAAGCTTGGGTTTTGGGGGTTAAGCCTGTTTTACGAAAATAACTCGACAAGCGCGCCTTCAGGTTTTTTGCTTTACCCACATACAGAATTGCCCCATCACCACCAAACATTTGGTAGATACCGGGTTGTTGGGTGGTATTGGCAAGAAAACGGGAATGATCAAACAGATCAGCGCTGGGGTGCGTCATCAGAAAAAGTATCTGTGTAGATGGAACAAAAGCAGTCGTTTAAACGACTGCTTCCGGATCAAGAAGATTGTGTTTTACTGCTAACAGGGTCAATTCAACATCGCTATTGATCGCCAATTTTTCAAAAATACGATAGCGATAGGAGTTAACTGTTTTTGGGCTTACGCAAAAGGTATTGGCGATATCATTTACCTTTTGCCCATTGGCAATCAGCATTGCGGTCTGCAGCTCACGCTGGGACAACTTCTCAAACGGCGATTCCTGGTTGTTGTTGCCAGAAAAAGTTCTGAGTGCAAGTTGTTGCGCAATACTGTTGCTCATGTACAAATCACCGCGGATCACTTTATTGATCGCATCGGTAATCTCGGTAAACTCAGCACCTTTGGTGACATAACCAACGGCACCCGCTTGCATCAGGCGGGTTGGATACAAGTCATCATCGCACGCAGTAACGGCAATAATTTTGATAACCGGATTCACGGTCAGTAATTTTTTGGTCGCTTCAAGGCCGCCCATCCCCGGCATTTTTACGTCCATCAAGACAACATCTGGCTTTAAAATACGCGCCTTTGTTACCGCCTCTTCGCCACTCTTGGCGTCCCCAACCACCTGATAGCCGTCTATGTCGGCTAGCATACGCACTATCCCCATGCGAACTAGATCGTGATCATCGACTACGAGAATCTTTGTCAAACTAGCCCCCAATCCGAAACCGGATACAAAACATTGTTGTTATAACCACCACAAAACCGCTGGCACATTTTTAATGATTGTAGTGAGACTCTGCATAAACTACCACTATTTAATGTGCTGATTACGCCGGGTTAAATGCCATTGATCGATTATGTCGCTGTTTTTATTACCTTTTAAGTAATAGTCATAAAATTCATAAGAATAGCGTCGATTTTAAGCCCTGATTTATAGGGTGCCTAGGGATAAATTCGGGGCTCCATTTCCAGCATCACACCAAATTGCTCAAACACCGATTGTTTGATGAGATCAGCCAATTCCAATACCGCTTGGCCGGAGGATTTACGTGGATTTGTTAATACGAGCGCCTGCTGCTCATGGACAACAGCACCACCGACCTCCCTGCCGCGCCAACCCGCCTGATCAATCAACCAGCCCGCCGCCAACTTGACCCGATTGGCAGCAGCAGGATATGAAACCAGCGCCGGATTTTCAGCTTTTAACGTATCAAATTGTTCTTGATCGATAACCGGGTTCTTGAAAAAACTCCCCACGTTCGGGATAACGGCCGGATCGGGCAATTTAGTTTGGCGGATATCAATAACAGCCGCACTGACCTGCTGCGGCGTTATGTCTGCCTCAACCAGATTAACCAGTGCCGCGCGTAAGGCAGGATAAGTAAGATTCAGGTGCGGCTGTTTGCGCAGGCGAAACGTCACCGAGGTAATCACATACTGGTCTTTAAGAGATTGCTTAAAAATACTGTCGCGATAACCAAACTGGCAACTTTCATTGGTAAAAGTCACCAATAGACCGGAGCGGATATTAAGCGCTGACAATTCTGTCACCAGTTCTTTAATCTCCACCCCATAAGCGCCAATGTTCTGGATGGGGGCAGCGCCAACACTGCCAGGGATGAGCGATAAATTTTCCAAGCCATACAGCGCATTATCGAGCGAATACTCCACTAACTGATGCCAATTTTCTCCGGCTGCCACTTTCAACCAAACGAACTCTTCATTTTCATCCACCACCTCCCTGCCCTGGGATTTTATCTGTACAACCAAACCGGGAAAATCAGCACGCAACACTATATTGCTACCGCCGCCCAATAACAGCAGCGGCAAATTTTCCGTGCGCGCAAATGCGAGCGCCTCACGCAATTCATCATCCGTTTTTACGCTGGCAAAATACTGCGCCAGCGCAGGAACAGCGAGCGTATTGAATTTTTGCAAATTAAAATGAGGCAAAAAAAGTGGCACGGCAGAATTACCTGAATGGTTGAAAATTTTACACAATTTTTAATGCAGTTTAGCGCAAGGAATTATTGCGGATATGATTTAGTAAACCTTGGGCCGCATCCTCTACCAAATCCAACACCAACTCAAAATCGTCTTTGTCGCCGTGATAGGGATCGGGCACTTCGCGATAATCAGCGCGCGAACCAAATTCCAGAAACAAGCCCAAGTAACCGCTATAGGTCGATGGTTTCATACGCTGCAAATTCATTAAATTGGATCTATCCATCGCCAACATATAATCAAATTCTGCAAAATCCCGCACACTCACTTGACGGGCGCGTAATACCGACAAGTCATAACCCCGCTGGCGCGCGGCGGCAACCGTACGTGAATCAGGTGCTTTGCCAATATGCCAATCGCCAGTTCCGGCAGAATCGACCAGAATTTTTTGATCCAATTTTTCACGTGCAAGCAGCTCGCGAAAAATACCGTCCGCTGTGGGCGAGCGGCAAATATTGCCCAGACAAACAAATAACACTTTCGTCATTTTATATTTACTAACGTCAATTTTCTAAAATCGCTTTTACGCGCAACAAATCCGCTTCGGTATCTACACCACCGGGCACAGCAGCACAGGCCTCGGCGATATGAATCGATTCGCCATTTGCCAGTACGCGCAATTGTTCAAGCGA
>Ga0307408_100001229_pt1 | contig 19286 bp, 25 predicted proteins | sample 322Cmetagenome_FD_202116 | JGI IMG/M metagenome (GOLD analysis project Ga0307408, IMG submission 202116) | Maize rhizosphere microbial communities from greenhouse at UC Davis, California, United States - 322HYB-C-3 | ecosystem: Host-associated > Plants > Roots > Rhizosphere > Soil | place... | reverse complement strand
CGCGGCAGGCTGGCCATCATTGCCTCCACTGCTTCGGCTGCCGCTGTATCCATGCTGTCGTACAGATCATCGCTATCCGCAAAGGCATCACTGCACAAGCCGGCAGAGCGACGGTGCCAACCCAAGTTTAATGTCCGCTTGCGCTGCCACTCCAGCCACACCGCCAGGCACACATCAAGCGGTTCCTGCTGCACCACCCGCACTTCCACCCTGTGAATCGCCACCATTGTCATTGCTCCTCTTGATTTGCTGCCTCTGGGGAAGGCTTAAAGCGTTTCCTGTCCAACCTCAAAAGGTTGGACGAAAAGGTTGGACGGCTGGAACCCGCATAGACACTAGGTTTGCCAACCTCCCAACCCGTCCAACCTGTTTTTGAATTTGAACTGTGAACGCAATCCGTCGCACGTATGTGCGCGCATACGTGCGTATACGTGTGTGCGTGTAGGTTGGCGAGGTCGGGAGGTTGGCGGGGCCTGTATCCATGCGGGTTCCAGCCGTCCAACCTCAAAAACAACAGGTTGGACGGCTGGGCATTTTGCACAGGTTGGACGCATGCGACCGCAAACGATACAGCCTTTTCCGCCTGCGCACATGGCGCCCGCGATCCCTGGCTGTCCGCAGGCGATGCCACGTCCAGTTTGTGCATAGTATAAGTCATGGCCGCCCGCCTTCCGTAGGCTCTGCCACTGGGCGCTCGAAATAGCGCTCGCGCGCGCCGGCAGTGTCCCTGCCCTTCGTCCACCCGAGCTTGCGCATGATGGCGCTGACACGCATGGATTCCTGCTTGGACGGGCCCAGCTTCGATAGTTCGAAGTGCAACCCCTTGGTCAGGATTTCCCTCGCGGTCACGCGCTGACGCGGCCCGGCCAGCGTGGGCTTGCCATCCGCATCGATGCCCTGCAAGTACTCGTAGACACGCCCGTGCCAGATATCTGGAATTTCACGGCTTTCCTGGTACTCGTCAATCAACCCTTTTTGCTGATCGCGAGTAGGCCACCACTTCACGCCCTGCCGCAGCATATGCACGGCTTCGCCGAATAGCTGGTCACGGTCCCGCGCCAACGCCTCCAGGTCGAGCCGCCCGGTGTCAACGGGCCAGAACCGCCTGTTACCGGTCGTGTCTTTGAAATATTCGTTTTCGTTGGTCGTCGCGGCGAAAGCGCAGCGGCGCGGCATATTCTTCATGCGGCGCCCATACGGCTCGCGGAAGCGATCGACGGTGCTGGACATGAACGCCTTGATGGCAGTCACCTCCGACCGGTTGAACTGCTCCAGTTCGGCGACCTCGTAAAGCAACACGCCCTGGATCGACAGGTAGCCGTCCTTTTCGCCCATGCGGAAAGGCGTGTCAGCGAACCAGTCGCCGCCCAGGATCTTCAGCGCCGTGGACTTGCCCTCGCCCTGACTGCCTTCAAATACGGGCGCGTAATCATTCTTCACGCCGGGCCTGTAGGCGCGCACCACGATGCCCACCATGAACATGGTGGCGATCAGGCGAAGGTAATCGCAGTCCGGCGCGCCCCAGTAGCGCGAGAAGGCCGTCGGAACCCGCGAAGCGCCATCCCAGGTAGCGGCGCAGTGGTCGAGGTAGTCGGTCACCGGGTTGAAAGCGTGCTCGCGTGCGGCCTGGGCCACGCCCTTTTCGATATCCCCGATCGCGGCCAGCAGCAAGCTGTGGTTCTGTGCCATGTACATGCCGAGGCGAAAGTCATCGTTTTCCGTCCACTCGCCCGGCTCACTGGGCCAGGGGGGCGAACGACGCTTGACCTGCAAACCGGAGAACAGGTCCAGCCCCACAAGGCCAATCAGGCGCGCATCGTGTTCCATCACGGTGAAGACGTTTTCCCGGCAGCCCTTGATGCCGCCGTTCGCCGTCGGAATCAGCATGGCCCGCAGGCGCGCTGGGTCCACTCCCTTCGCGGAAGCCCCACAAGGGGTAGAAGCAGCGGGTGCTGGTGCTGCTTCTACCCCTTGCACCGCTGCCGCTTCGGGAGGGGTCTCTGGGGCGCGAAGCTTTGTAGCCCAGGACAGCACTTCTTCAACGGACGCACCACCGGAGACCAGGTCATGGATGTCCCAGCCGTCCGCAACGACACCAGGAGCAGGAATGTCGACGAAGAAGACGCTGCAACCTTGCTTGGTCAGTATTGCGGCGATCTCCTGCATCGCCTTCATACCGGGCTGTTCCGCCTCCGGCTTAAGCTGGCCCGCCTTTTCATGACCATCCTTATAGCGCTGAGAATCGGCGTCTGCCCACAGGACGACATCGCAGTCGCGGACCAATGTCCAGTCGGCCTTGTTCACCGCTTTGCACCCGCCTGGCCAGCTCAGCAAATCGAAGTCTTCACCCAGGATGGCGTGACCGGTATCGGCGCACTTCTCGCCCTCGACAACCAGCTTGGTCACGCCAGCGCGCAAGGTGCCTTTCAGGTACAACGGCCGCGGCTCAGGGAAGGCGCGCCAGCGCCACTCTGCCCTGCCCGTTTCCGGGTCTCGGGCATACACGCATGGCAACACTTCCTTGCCGCCGTCGGACGTCGTGAAGCGATTGACCACGCCCAGCAACTGGCCCGCCTCGTTCCGGTATTCCCACACGCTGTCCGGGCGGCCCCGCACGACATGCGCCTTGGGGTACGTGCACGCATCGCCCGGCACAGGCAAGATTGGCTCCCACACCGCACGGGCTTTTGCTGGCGCGGCAGGCTTCGCGGCGGCCGGTTTTTCGGCCGGCAACGGCGCCGCCTTCGCCTTACCCGCGTGGCTGCTTTTGTATTTTTCCCATTCCGGATTGGGCGTCAGCTCAATGCCGAGCTCGCCGGCCAGCTCGGCGCACGCCTTGCCGGCGCCAACGCGGTGGATGTAGGCGTACAACGAGATCATGTCGTTGCCGCCGGCGTCATCGGAAAAGTCGGACCATACGCCGGCCTTGTCTCCGGTCAACCGCACTTTCATCGAACGACCAGCCTCGCCATGGCGCGATCCGACGCAGAACTCGTTCCCTTCACGAATGCCATTCGGCAACCACCTGCCAAGCAACGTCTCGATGCTGGCCAGTGCCGCCTCATTCACCCGAGGGAAATCGTCGAGCGTCATCCCTGGGCCATCCCATCCATGCGAGCGACCAATTCATGCAGCACGCGGTCCGCGCGCAGCACCAGGTCACGCACACGGGCCACTTCATTCCGCTCGATCCGGCCATCGGCCAGCGCCTCATGCACCGCCTTGCCCAGGTCGGCATTGGCCGACCATATGCCGGTGACGATTTCCAGCACCGCCAGGTCGGACGACTGGACGTTGTCGCCGACACGCACGCACACATAGCCGTGGTTTGCCGCCAATGCATGCAGCACGCCGTGATTGCCGGTCAGTGCCATGGCGCGGTCAACGTCGCCCAAGCCGACAATGTTGCCGATGGCATTAGGGTTGGCCTTGTTGCGCAGCACCGCCGCCGACACGCCCATGCGCACCGCCAGGGCTTCGCAGCCTCCTGGCGCGCTGTGCACCGTTTCATGGAAGGCGTCATAAATGTTCATGCAGATACCTCAAATAAGGGTAAGGGTTGCCAAATGCGCTACTATTTCCGTTCCCCAACATCAACAGCAGCACAACGGAAACCTTATGAAACTTGATCGAGAATTGCAGCTCAACCTTCTGAACCTTCTTGCTGACAAATACCCGAAACAACTGCCTCTCCGACCGAACAATGGCGCCGATCCACTTGTCGTCGCGAATCTGACGTACTTGGCCGAGCATGGACTGGTTGAGCTCGTTAAAAACAGGGCCATCTCCTCAGGAGGCTTAAAGTTTGAATCCGCGGCAATCACAGCAAAAGGCATGGATTTTCTCGCCGGTGACGGCGGCCTCTCCGCTATTTTTGGGGTGGTTATCGTGAAATTGCACGACGAAACCATCCGCCATCTGCTGGAAGCTCGAATTGAATCGTCTAACCTTCCGCCTGACGATAAGAAGAGATGGCTTGATCAGCTTCGAGAGCTGCGGGGCGAGTCCATAAAACATTTGACAATGAAACTATTGGATGCGGGACTGGAGAACTGGCCGGCAGCACTTGCTGCAATCCGAACGTCCCTACCAGCCGGCTGAGGACCAATTCGTCGGCGCCGGCGCAACGCACGTAGTGCAGATAGCCCAATGGCTCGCAGTCCACTTGTTTGCAGCCCAAGGCAAGCCAGAATTCATCCAGTTCGGTTTCCACCAGCAGGTAGGGTTCAGTCGCGCCAACGAATGCACGATCTCCGATCAGCACCAGTGCATCAGGTTTCATGACGTTGCAATTGCTCATACGAAAACCCCTTCAAAAAATGATGTAAACAACAACTCGGCACGGCAAGATGGCAACATGGAAAATTATCGAGACCAAAAAATTTCCTATAAGCAATCTTGTGGGCGAAAAAATAGCCGGCTCCCGAAGTCGGCGCTTCCGCCCCTTTCACTCCTGCGGTTTGTCTCCGACCGCTATTTGACTTTCGGCGACCACGACCACAGCGCCATCTGGCACGGTGTCGAGGATGTTGTGAGGGGATGCCGGCTGGCGGCCGGCGCGGCCTGGCTCTGGCGTGGGGTCGGTGGCGCGGCGGGTGTGCGTTGGCGCGAGCTCGGGCCAATTCGCTGCCCAGTCGTCGGGACGCAGGTCCATTCGCGTCACCTGCCCGCCGCTTTGGCGCTCAATCGCAACGCAGGTGGCTATGTTCAGCAGTTGACCGGAGCTCGCAGCTTTCCGAAGGTATCCAACGCTGGTCCCGCACGCCTCCGCAAATGCGACTTGCTCGGGCTTGGCGAGGCTGTTCAGGTATTTGATTAGCTTGTCCATGCGCTCATATTACTAAACAGTAATAGCATGGTCAATACCCTTTGGTGATTTACTGATTAGTAATCGGGGTGGACAATGTTGTGCATGGAAATTCAAGACATTCGCCGCGCTCGCCTAGCGCAATTGATACGGGAACAGTTCGAGTCTCAGGCTGACTTCGTCTCTAAGACTGGCGCCAACCAAGGCGAAGTCTCCGCGCTGCTGCGCAACAAGTCATTCGGTGAAAAGAAGGCGCGCAAGATCGAAACGGATTGCGGCCTGCCTGTCGGCTGGCTCGACACACCAGCCGAACCACCAACACCCACCAGCATGGGAATTTCGAACGCCATTCCGATTGTGCTGACGGACGAGCACTCACCGGACCAGGTGCGGATCCCGATGGTTACGTTGAGGCTGCAGGCGGGCGTGATGGGAATCCAGACGGAGCCGGATCGCCGAGATGGCGGCACGCTCGGCCTTTCCATGAGCTGGGTGCGGCGCAAAGGGTACGACCCTCAGCAACTCCTGGCCATCCCTGTGAAGGGCGAGAGCATGGAACCGACCTTCTACGAGGGTGATGTTGTCGTCATCAATTTGGCCGACAAACAGCCTGTAGACAACGGCGTGTATGCGATTAACTACGAAGGTGAGGCCGTGGTAAAGCGAATGGCGCGTGATGCCGGCCAGTGGTGGCTAATGTCCGACAACCCTGACCAGCGGCGCCACTTCCGCCGGGCATGCCATGGTAAAGAATGCATCATCATCGGGCGCGTTGTTCGCCGTGAGGGCGATCAGTTCTAATGCGGATAAGTTATGAGCGACCTACGTGTTGAAGAGCCCCACGCTAAGTACTTGCTGGATGAGGACATCTTATTGATCTCATATCCGCCATTACTTCAGAATTTAGATGGCCTTATTCGTGAAATTCGCGCGGAGATAAGTGCTGGAATCAACGATTCAGACAAGCTTTATCGACTGCATACCAAGATGTTGTCAACAGGTGCAGAGCTGGCAAAGCTAACCAGTAATGCTCAGTTGAATTCAACCGAATTAATGAAGCAATTTCAATCTCTTGAGGAGACGCGGAAAGTTGCTGCGGAAATAACAGATGCACTTCAGTTCAAAATCGCTAGATTGGAACGTGAGCTTGAAGCAGGTCGAGCCTCCTCTGGTACACCTCCAAATTTAGTTCAGTCCGATGCCACTGGTCCGGTTGACAGCCCGATCATTGCGGGAGAAGATGCCCAAATGAGCCAACTTACCAGAGAAGAGCTTGACGCAAAACTTGAAGCCATGGAAGCACGCATGGATGGCAGGGTTGCGTCAATAGAATCAAGTGTAAATGTTTTTTTGGCACGTCAGGATGAGCGTTTCGTCCGTCTTGACGAACAGTTAGGCCGAATGGCAGAGGACGTCACCCAAACGCAAGCAGACGTTAAGAATCTCAAATCTACTATAATAGTCACCGCCATCAGTGTTGTTTTAGCAATTGTCCTGGGCGTCGCCGCATTCAATGCAACTGTACTCTCTAACATGCTCGCTTCGTTCGAGTCAGGCAAGAATACTGCTTCCGCGCAAGCAGAAGTAAAGAAGCAGGTAGAGGAAACCGGCCAATTGCTAAAGAAGCTCCAAGAAGAACAGGCTAGATCCACTGCGAAGCCAAGCGACAGCAAAAAATAGCATCCCTACCCTTCCAACCGAGCCCGACCCGACCGGGCTTTTTTTTTTACGTTTTTTACGTCTGTTGCACCCGTGCGAAAAAAATACCACTAAACATTACCTTTTAGTATTGACTCAATACATTACTGTTTAGTAATATACCTCCATCGACGCAGCACCTCAACGATGGAGACATGCATGACACTCGGCGCCGCCAACACTTCACCGCTCGCAGCCACCCCAGTCACTGAAAATCATGGCGCACCGCGCAACTTCAACTTCTCGGTTACATCCGGCGTATTTTCCGTTCCGCCAGGCGTTGACGATGGCCGCCGTTTTTCGGTAATCGCCATGCAGCCTGGGTGCGAGGAGCAGTCCCCCGCACCGAGCGCGCGCACTCAGTCGGCCGAACGCGCCCGCCAGCACCACGCCTTCATCGAAGCCCAGCAGCGCGCCAGCGGCGTGCGCGCCCGGCCCTGCCCCACCGGCTGCTATTCGCTCTACAACGCCCACGGCCAGTTCATCGGCCGCACCGTGAGCGGCGACGGCGGCGGCTTCTGCAAATCGACGCTGCGCACCATGGCCATGCGCATGGCGCACAGCGAAGAGCTGGCGAACGCCTGCCGCATGGTGGACCAAGACTATGAGGCGATGGGCACCGTCACGCCGGTGACCGTCGCGCTGCTGCGCAAGCTGCTCGGCACCATCGGCGCCGCGTAACGCTGCGATTCGCCATGTTCGCGCTCATCAGCTACTACCGGCACTACCGCCGTTGCGGTCACACCACTGGCTGCGCGCTGCGCCGCGCTTGGCAGCTGCTGCGCCACGGCTTTTGAACCATGGCGCGGCCCGAACCTGATCGCGCCGCGCTGGAAGCCGCCCACCGGGCGCTCCGCACCACCCTGCGCCTGGAAGACATGTTGATGGTGCCGGCCCACGCCATCGTTTTGAACATCCTCGCCCGCCGGCATATGCAGCGCCGCGCGCGGGTCGATTTGAAGAAGCTGCAAGCCAACGATAACGAATAGGACAAATACCATGGGTAAAGCGATTTTCATATTCGGCCCACAAGGCTGCGGCAAGAGCACATATGCCCCAGACCTCATGCGCTATTTCAACAAGAAAGTGGCGCTTGACTACGTGCCCGGTACGCCACTGGGGAACTATCCCGAGCAGGCGATTGTATTTTCAGATATCGAGAATCCAGGGTTCATTCCATTCGAAGTCGCAATGCATGCAGCACGAGTCGCTGATCCGATGATTCAGCACTGGCGCGAGGAATGGTTCCAAGGCCACCTTTCTCTCAAATATCAGACCACTACAGTGCAAGAAGCCTACCGCAGCTATGTGGCGTTTGCGGAAAAAAACGGCGGAGCAATAACAACGCTCACGAAATTCGGCGCATTGCTCGGACAGCATGAACATGTCGAACGCCGGCGTTCTGGCAAGAAGGTCTGCACGTTTGTCGTAGTTGAACAGGAAGGAACCAGCCCGACCGCATCTGCGACGCCGGCCCGGCTGGTGAAAACTTACGGACTCATGGATCTGAACACACTGGATGACTGCCTGTGCTCACTCATGTCAACCATCGAGGACGGCCTTATCACTGCAGGCTTCACTCCTGGCTCCGACTATACGCGCCGCGACTTGCTCAATGCCGCGATCCCCCTGTTGCAGAAACCATGGACGGAGCAAGGCCTGACCATCGTCACATCCTATCCCGCCTTCACCAACGATAACGACTGAAAGGAAGTCCCATGTGCCATCGCGATTCGATCGAGCAGCAGCATGAAGCGGAACTGCACGCCGCCGCGGCCGCCACGTTCCAGCTGGACCGGGCAGCGCTGCTGTCCGCCGTGCTGACGCTCACCCAGCATTGCCGCGCCAGCGCGGAGGCCTGCCGCATCATCAACAGCCCCAGCCTGCACGAACTCAACCCGCCGCTGGCGCCGGCGGCCGCCCTGTTCGACACCATCGCCGACCTGAGCTTGACCGGCCAGGACATTACCGATCCCACCCGCTCGTATCGCCAGATGGCGCATGGCCTGGCCAATGCGATCGCGAACATCTTCTCCCTGGCGGCGTCTCAAGACATCGACCTGGGCGAAATCCTCGCGACCCAGCTGGTGAGCAACGCCACCGAGCCACTTCCGTTTTAACCCACCCGAAAGGCCCATCCACCATGAGCAAAGCATTTGCCATCTTCCTGCCCGAGCTGCGAGACGGCCGCACCCACGCCGAACTGACCAACCTGCTGGGCGAGCTGCTGAACAAGGTCAAAAACACCGGCAAGGCCGGCAGCATCACGCTGCAAATCAGCGTCGGCCCGGCCGGCAAAGGCCAGGACGTCGACAAAGTCGTCATCACGGACAAGATCACCGCGAAGATGCCGATGCCGGAGCGCGGCAGCGACTTCTACTGGCTGACCGACGACGCCGATTTGTCCCGCAACCACCCGCGGCAGTCCACGCTGGACCTGCGCGACGTCACCGCCACCACCCCCACCACGTTTAAGGAAGCCGCAAAATGACCCAACCATCCGCCCTGGCGCCAGAATCCATCGAAGCGCTGACCACCCTGCTCGCCGCCGCCCTCGACATCAAGGAAATCGGCGAATCATCCCACCTGGTGATTCCCGAAGGTTATAAGCACGTCGACTTGACCAAGGCCATCGAAGCCGCCGCGCCGACGCCGGCCCGCAAGAAGGGTACCGTCGCCCTGGGCGATGTCGCCAGCTTCACGAAATACCTGTGCGACCAGGCGCATACGGACCATTGCTACATCTACGCGGACATGGAAACCCGCATGCTCACGGCAGTCATCAACGACCACATGGCGGGCGAGGAATCCGCTGGCTGGCGCGATCACCGCGCCGTCTACACCGCAGAGCTGAGCCGCGAAATGGCGAAGTGGCTGGAATTCGATGGCAAGACCATGGACCAGGAACAGTTCGCCACCTTCCTCGAAGATAACATCGCCGACGTCGTCGAACCATCCGGCGAAACGCTGCTGCAAGTGGCGCTCACGCTGCAGGCCACCACCGGCGTCGACTTCAAGAGCCACCGCCGCCTGGACAACGGCCAGGTGCAACTGGGCTACACCGAGACCACCACGGCCACGGCCGGCGCCGACGGCAACCTCACCATCCCGCGCGACTTTACCATCGGCCTGCGCGTGTTCCGCAGTGCCATCGAGGGTTACCGCATCAAGGCGCGCCTGAAATACCGCCTGGGCGGCGGCAAGCTGAAATTCTGGTACGAGCTGGACCGCCCGCAGAACGCCATCGAAGACAACTTCAAGGAGCACGTGGCCAGCGCGGTCGCCAGCGGCTTCACGGTTCTGATGGGCAAGCCATAAGGAGCGCCGCCATGCAAACCGCAAACCGCATCGCCATCGGCACTACCGTTACCTTCGACTCGGATGAAGGCCCGCAGCGTGGCACCGTGCACGCCCTCAAGCCCGACCTGGGCAACGGCCAGAAATACGCGCTGGTGAAAGTCCCCGGCACGCTGAACGGCGAACCGTGGGCCATGCCCATCGACCAGCTGCAGCGCGCCACTACCCGCGCCTGAACGCCATGAGCCGCCGCCACCGCCGCCTGCCGCCGGGCAAAGTGCCGATGACCAGCCCCGCGCGTAACCGCCTGGCGCTGGAGCTGCATATGTCCGTCGAATTGCTGCTGGCGCAGCCGTCACCCGATGCCTTCAACCAGGTATCGAAGATGCTGGCGGCGCTGGACCGCGCCGGAATGAAATGCCCGGCGCTGGAACAGGCCAGCAGCACCATGTGCCTGATCTGCGACCGCTTTGAACGTGTGGGTAAGGTCGGCGCCTGCGAAGCGGAAGCACTGGCGCTGCGCGCGGCGGTGGCCGGCATCGACGAGCGGCTGCCGTACCTGGGCGTGGATGCGGTGGCGCGGGCGGTGGCGGAAGTTGAGGCATTTTGCGCCCTGGCAGGCGCGTAGCACGGAGCGCACCGTGAGCGACAAGCCCTTCGACCCGCAACACCACAACCGCGTGCTGCTGCACGCATGGCAGATCACGCACCCGGTGATGTATCTCGGCCGCCAGCGGTTCATTCACGGCCTGCGGTTCATGACCGAAGGCAGCACGCATGACGCGGTCGTATTCCTGACCGGGCACCCGAAACCGGTACCCGCCGTCGACGTGCAACTGGCGCCACGCATCGAACCATAACCGCCTTCGGGCATTTTCATACAGAGGAAATCACGATGTCCAACCACCATTTCATCACTGTGCCGGCCGTCACGCTGCCGAACGGCACCGCCATGCCGTCGTTCCAGGTCGGCCAATACCTGTGCAGCGAAGACCCGGAAGGCGAGGTATCGATTGCGCCCCACGTCGCGCCCTGGACGCGTATCAACTTCGCTGAAGCGCAGCGCGCTTGCGCCACCATCGACGGCAAGCTGATCACCGAATTGCAGTACCTCGCCATCGCCTACGACATCAGCCAGCAGGACATCAACTGGTCCGGCGGCAAGGTCGGCGAAGGCCATATCTTCCAGGGCCTGCACCTTGGCACCGTGGACGGCCCGCAGCCTGGCGAATTCACGCCCGGCGAAGAATGCGAACGCCGCTGGCACCAACTGTCCAACGGCGAGCGCGTCTACGACTTCGCCGGCAACGCCTACACATGGGTGTTCGACGATGTGCAGGGCGATCTGGCCGGTGTTGTGGCCCACAGCTTTGCGGCGGACTCGCCATCGATCATGACAGCGCCCTATCCCAGCATGGAAAAAGGCATGGGCTGGCGCCCGCGCGCGGGCTCGAACGGGTCTGGCCTTGCGCTCGTGCGCGGCGGCTACTGGAACGACGGGGACGACGCCGGCGTGTTCCGTCTCGGCGGCGGCTCGCCCGACTACCGCGACGGCGATGTCGGCTTCCGCTGCACCAAATAGCCCGGGCCTCTGGACCCTGGCGCCTGGTCGCCGCGTAAGCGGTGGCCATCCCCACCACCATCAACGGAGCAACACATGAACAAACACACCCAAGGCCTGTTTGGCAAATTTGCCGTATCGCGCGCAGACGGCCGCGACGGCCCAGGCGGGAAACACGAACACTGCCAGCATTTCGTACTGGACCTCGACCACGACAAGCATGCGCTGCCCGCGATCGCCGCCTATGTCGAGTCCTGCCGCGACGAGTTCCCGCAACTGGCGACCGACCTGCAGGCCAAAGTTCAGGCCAAGCTGACTTCCGACAACGCCTTCATCACGGTACCGGACGTCGCGCTGCCGAATGGCCTGTTTGTCCCGTCCTTCACGGTCGGCAAATACCTGTGCAGCCGTGGCCCGTTGGGCACCGCGCAGATCAATGCGACCAGCGCGCCGTGGGTCGACATCGACTACAACGAAGCCCGCAGTGCCTGTCATGCCGCCGGCGGCCAGCTGATTACCGAGCTGCAAGCCTTGGCGATCGCGCACGACATCGCCCAGCAGGGCATCAATTGGACCGGCGGTGCCGTCGGCGAAGGTGGAATCTATCAGGGCCTGCACCTGGGAAACTTCGACAGCGCGCAGGCCGCCGACGTGGTGTCGGACGATCCCAAGGAACGCCGCTGGCACCAGCTGTCCAACGGCGAACAGATTTTCGACTTCGCGGGCAACGCTTTCACGTGGGTGTTTGATGACGTCCAAGGCGACGAAAAAGGCCTGGTGGAACGCCCATTCGCGGCTGACTCGCCATCGATTGCTACCGCGCCCCATCCGAGCCGGAAGAAAGGCATGGGCTGGCGCCCTGACGCTGGCGACGATTGGTCTGGCGATGCGCTCGTGCGCGGCGGCTGCTGGAACGGCGGGGGCTACGCCGGCGTGTTCCGTCTCGGCGACGACTCGCCCGGCGGCCGCGGCATCCATGTCGGCTTCCGCTGCACCAAGTAGCCCGGGCCTCTGGCCCCTGGTCCCCGGTCACTGCGTAAGCGGTGGCCGGCAACGTCCTCAACCATTTTGATACAGCACATGACGCACGAACAGCAACACACCGCGCCCACGATGGAAGAAGCCACGCAATTTTCCATCCGGGCATACAAAGGCATCGAGCTGGGCCTGGGCCAGGCCGATCCGGGCGCCACGATTGCTCGCACGCTGGAACAGCAATATCCGGGGCACCTGATCCTGATCCAGTCTGGCCGCTTCCTGCAAGGCTACGACCGCACCGCCTACACGCTGCACACGCTCAAGCAATACAAACTGAAGCTGGTGGGCACGTCCGACGCACCCCACATCCGCGTTGGCTTCCCGATCGGGAATTTCAGCCGCCGCCTGTGGCCCATAGTGCAGGAATTCGGCATTCCCTATGTGGTCTCGCTGGGTAGCCACGCCGAGGGCCGCACGGTCTACGTGTCCGAACACCACGACCTGGACGGCGCCGTGCTGGCGGCCGTCTCCGATACCGTCGTGGCCGACGTCATCCACGACTTGCAGCAGCGGGCCACGCTGAACAAGGCCAGCGCCAAGGCCCTGCTCGCCAGCCCAGACACGTCCGTATTTAAACTCAAGTCCCATGCACAGGACCTGGACGGCCAACTGCTGCAGGACATCATCCGCATGCCGCGCGACCTGCGCGTCACGTACGGCGAGAACCTACGCGCTTGCATGGCCCGCATCATGCGCGCCGTGTTTGCCTACGGCCTGGAAGACAACAAAGCCCAGCTGCTCAAGAGCATTTCCGCCGACGTCGACTTGGTCAAACACTACCTGGCGCAGGGCCAACGGCTAAGCGGCCTGAAAGTCGCATTCGAGCACCGAGTGGGCTTAGCCGTTGAACTTGGCCGACTGGTGGGCGGCCTGATCCGGACAAACACGGTGCAGCCATGATCAACGAAGGGAAATTTCTGGAAGGTCTGGCAATGCGCTCGTGCGCGGCGGCTACTGGAACGACGGGGACAACGCCGGCGTGTTCAATCTCAACAACGACTCGCCCGACAACCGCAACGACAATGTCGGCTTCCGCTGACCCAAAAATCACACGCCTCGATCACGGGCACGCCCGTGTAAGGTCTATTCTTGGTCGAGATTTTCCTGGGACAAACCCGAAAGCAAGGCCACTGGCCAAACCGGGAACCGCCGTGGGGCCCACGGGCGCCGCAGCGGAACACGGCCGCAATACCGAATCCGAATTCTGGCAGCGCACCAGCCTGCCGGCGCTGTTCCGCCACTGGCGCCAGGCGCGCAAGAACAAGTCGCGCAGCCTGCGCGTGCAGCGCTTCGGCGACGACCCGCTGCGCTACCTGCTTGTGGTGCAGCAGCGGCTGCGGGACCGCACGTACACGTTCGGGCCATATAAAGAATTCGTCGTGCGCGAGAAGAAGTTCCGCCACGTGGTGGATGCGCCGATGAAAGACCGGATCGTGCACTGGCTGCTGTACGACTACATGCTGCCGATCTGGCAGCCGCGCATCATCGTGGACACGTTTGGCAATCTGCCCGGGCGCGGCACCCACGCTGCGGTGCGCCGTGTCGCCGCATTCGCCCGCTCGCCGGCGAATGCCTGGGCGCTGCAGATCGACATTTCGAAGTATTTCTACTCGATCAACCACTCGCTGCTGAAGGCCCGCATCCTGCGCTACATCGGCGACCAGGACATCCGCACGCTGCTGGTCAACCTCGTGGATTCGTACCGCACGGACGACCAGCACGACCACCTGTTCGCGGCCGACAGCGCCTACCGGCGCACCCACGACAAGGGCATGCCCATCGGGAACCTGAGCAGCCAGCTGTTTGCCAACGTGTTCCTGAACGACTTTGACCACTGGGTCAAGGAAACCCTGCGCGTCAAGGCGTACGCCAGGTACGTTGACGACATGGTGTTCATGGCCGGCACGCGCGCCGAGCTGCTCGACATCAGCGCCGCCGTGGTGGTCAAGTTGGCCGAGGACGGCCTGGTCATCAACCCGCGCAAGATCAGCCTGGCGCCGGCGGCCGCCGGCATTCCATTTCTGGGCTACATCGTGTGGCCGAACCATATCTCGGTGGGCGCTTACGGGCGCCGCCGGTACCACCAGCGCTTGCGCCAGCATGAGACCGGCGGGCGCGATCGCAGCGAGGCGCTGCAATCCTATCGGGCCATGCTGTCGCACACCGGCACAACAAACTAAGCAGAGGAATGACATGAGCGAGAACAGTAAAATCGAGTGGACCGACCACACGTTCAACCCGTGGGAAGGCTGCCAGAAAGTCGGGCCGGGTTGCGACCACTGCTATGCCGAAACGCGCAATGCACGCTTCGGCGGCGGCACGGCCGTCAATTGGGGACCGAGCGCGCCCCGCCGCCGCACCAGCGCCGCCAACTGGCGCAAGCCGCTGGCGTGGGATGCTGCGCACGCTGAGTTCTTCGCCGTGCACGGGCGCCGGCAACGCGTGTTCTGCGCCAGTCTGGCGGACGTGTTCGATAACGCGGTGGACCCGGCATGGCGTCAGGATCTGGCGGACCTCATCATGAAGACGCCGAACCTGGATTGGCTGCTGCTCACGAAACGCATCGGCAATGCCGGCGCCATGATCGGTGAAATGTTCCTGGACGGTGCGCCCGACAATGTATTGCTGGGCGCGACCGTGGTGAACCAGGCCGAGGCCGACCGCGATATTCCCAAACTGCTGCGCGTCGCAGTGGCCCGCCGCTTCCTGAGCATGGAGCCGCTGCTCGGACCGGCCGACCTGACGCGCATCGACATCGACGGCCACCGCGAGATTTACCCGCTGACAGGCTCGACCGACTGTGAAGATGCAGACGGGAAGCCTACGCCGGATCTGCCGCGCATCGTTTGGGTAATCGTCGGCGGCGAATCCGGCCCCGGCGCGCGCCCAATGCACCCCGCCTGGGTTCGCGACATCCGCGACCAGTGCGAAGCGGCCGGCGTGCCATTCCTATTCAAGCAGTGGGGCGAGTGGTGCCCGCGCGGGCCGGAATCGTTGGGGTACCCATTGGTGGAAGGCGTACCACGTATCCGCCTAACGGAATTTGGCGATAACGGCAGCGACCTGGCGGCGCGGGGCGAGGATCACGTCTGGATGAACCGCGCTGGCAAGCATGCTGCCGGCCGCCTGCTGGATGGTGTTCAGCACGACGGTTTTCCGGAGCCGCAATGAAGCGCGACAACTTCACCCTCCAGCTGGACCTGGGCCATGAGCTGGTAATTGATAATTTTGCCGGTGGCGGCGGCGCATCGACGGGCATTGAGCAGGCATTCGGGCGCCCGGTCGACATCGCCATCAACCACAACGGCGAAGCGCTCGCTATGCATGCGGCCAACCACCCGCACACAGCGCATTACCGCGAAGACGTGTACGCCGTGCACCCGGGCTTCGTCACCGGCCAGCGCCCAATCGGCCTGGCGTGGTTCAGCCCAGACTGCAAGCACCACAGCAAGGCTAAAGGCGGCAAGCCGCGCGAGAAGAAAATCCGGGGCTTGGCCTGGGTCACGCTGAAATGGGCCACGTTCCAGATGCCGCGCTGCATCGGGCTGGAGAACGTCGAGGAATTCGAAGACTGGGGCCCGCTGGATGCCGACGGGCACCCGATCGCCGCCGAGAAAGGGCGCACCTTCCGTGCGTTTGTCGCAGCGCTCACCACCGGCCTGGACCCCGCCCATCCCGACGTCCAGGAGATTTACGACGCACTCGGCGCCGACTTTCCGATGGAACGCTTGTACAAGGGCTTGGGCTACCAGCTTGAGTACCGCGTGCTGCGCGCCTGCGACTTCGGCACCCCGACGATCCGTAAGCGCCTGTTCCTGTTCGCACGCCGCGACGGTCTACCTATCGTCTGGCCCACGCCGACGCATGGCGACCCGCGCGCGAAGAATTTCGCGCGTTCAGGCCTGACGCCGTGGCGCACCGCCGCCGAATGCATCGACTGGTCGATCCCATGCACCAGCATCTTCGGGCGCAAGAAGCCTCTGGCCGACGCTACCATGCGCCGCATCGCCAAGGGCTTGGTGAAGTACGTCATCGAGTGCGACGATCCATTCATCGCGCCCGGCGCCGCCGCCCCGTTCCTTACGGAGCACGCAAATGGATCGACACAGCGCGTGTTCGACATCAGCGAACCGCTCCGCACCCAATGTGCTGAAATCAAGGGCGGCCACTTCGCGCTGGTGACCGCCATGCTCGCCAAGCATTACGGCGGCGTTACCGGTACGGACGTCCGGGTGCCATTCGGCACCGTCACCACGGTCGACCACCACTCGGTGGTCGCCAGCACGCTGGTGAAGCTGCGCAACAACCAGTTCGGCCAGGACTTGCGCGAACCGATGCCTACCCTCACGGCCGGCGGTTGCCACGTGGGCGAAGTCCGCGCTTTCCTGATCAAGTATTACAGCGAAGGCGGCCAGGACCAATCCGCCAACGACCCGATGCACACGATCCCTACCAAGGACCGCATTGGGCTGGTGACGATCCGGGGCGAGAACTACGCCATTGTCGATATCGGCATGCGCATGCTGACGCCGCGCGAGCTGGCCCGCGCTCAAGGATTTCCTGACACGTACATCCTTGACCTGGTGCACAACGGCCGGCGCCTGTCGAAAGCAGCGCAGGTACGCATGATCGGCAACAGCGTGTGCCCACCGGTGGCTGAAGCGCTGATCCGCGCGAACTTCCAGCATGAAAACAAATTTTCGAGGGCCGCTTGAGCGCCCCGGATCAAGTTCCAGAACACAGGAAACAATGATGAGCACACTCGATGTTCTTACACCCGAACAGGCCGCTGAAGCGCTGGGCTGCGAGCCGCAGCACGTGAACGAATTGGCCTCGCAGCGCAAGCTGCCGGCCGTCAAATATGGCCGTTCCTGGCGCTTCCCGGTCGCCGCGATGAACCAGTTCCTGGCCCAGCGCGCGCTGGACCACATCGCCACAGCAGCAGCTACGCCGGCGCCAACGCCCATGCCCAAGCCGGCCGGGCGGCGCCGCGCACTGCCGGACCTTTCGAAGTGCTAAGCCCAGAGCCGGTCAGCCAGATCGGAGCCGCGAAGCGACAGGTAGCGCATGAACATGGTGAAATTCTCATGGCCGGTGATCTTCATGCACTCTTCGCTGCGGAACATCCAGCCGCCGTCCGGCGTCCGCATCGTAACCCAGCGGCATGTCGCCTCATGCCGCAAATCGTGTTCAGTTAAGCCCTCGCACCCCGCATATCTGAATGCCGTGGCAAAGGCCGCACTGAGTTTAGCCGTCACACGCTTGAGCTGCTCTTTGTCGCCATCCCACCAGGGAAAAATCGGCGTATTGGGACTTGCGGCCGCAACTCGGCGCTCCAGCATGTCGTAGATCGCTGGCAAGATTGGGACATCCCGCGCGGCGCCGGTTTTGCTGGCGCCGATGTGGATGGTGCGCAATGGCAGGCGAACGTCCGCCGGGCGCAGGGAATATGCTTCCCGCAACCGTAACCCGGTGTTGACGATAAGGCTGTACAGGTCAAGCATCGCATCGCCTTCAGGGAGCGCCAACGGGCGTTGCCGGTCATCGCGCTTCTCACCACGCAAGGCGGCGCGGATTGCCTCATCTTCCCCTTCCCTCAATCGCCGATCCCTTGACTGGTCGACCTTGGCGCGCTTTTCTTCATGCCCATCCAAAATCGTCCGCTCGTGATCGTTGTAGGCCGAATAATTCTTGGGTAAAAGGCGCAATGGGTTGGCCAGCGGCTGCTGGCCATCGGCGGCCTGGCGCTTGAGGTGCCAATCCAGCAGCCGGGCAACAGCGCCGACGCGTTTCCGGATCGTGCCGGGCGCGAGATTCTTGACCAGCTTCATCGATTTGACCCAGTCTTCAGCCCATTTATAGCGGGTGGCGTCGTCGACGCGCACCATGCCAAGCTCATTGATCCCCATGAGCATGTCGAGGATTGAGACATCCAGGGCGCTGACCGATACTGCGGACTGGTAATCAGCAATCAGGCGGCCGAGTGTCATGGTCGTTCCCCTGTCACGCTTGGCGGCCAGCTCGGCCGGCACGACGCCACGCGACAATAGCGCTTCGAGTTGCTCGCCATAATTCCGTGCATCGGCCTCCACCTCAAAGGTGGCAGTGAAAATTTTGGGTAAAAGAGAATGCTTGACCCGCAGCTCGAATTTCGCGCCGCGTGGCCGGACCACAATGGACATGCCGCTCCCCGATCAAAAATTGACGAGGGATTGTATCTGGCATAGACGGCCAAAGCGAGCCGTTTTAAGGTAGCCCTGTTACCAGAATGAGGTAGCGGTGAGCCGATTTCAGGGAATTTGAAACGAATTCAGCGACTCGACCTAGGAGCATTCTCTAGGTAAGTCGCTGATTACATTGATATATTCTGGAGGCGAGGACGGGAGTCGAACCCGTCTAGACGGCTTTGCAGGCCGCTGCATAACCGCTTTGCTACCTCGCCAGGGAGACTTGACTGAAACGGCAGCCGGTTATTGTCTGCCGTTCGGAATTCTGGAGCGGGAGAAGAGTCTCGAACTCTCGACCTCAACCTTGGCAAGGTTGCGCTCTACCAACTGAGCTACTCCCGCATGGAGTGTGACGTGCCGTGAAAACCTGGAGCGGGAGAAGAGTCTCGAACTCTCGACCTCAACCTTGGCAAGGTTGCGCTCTACCAACTGAGCTACTCCCGCATGGAGTTTGTTGCACCATCATTTATTACAGTAAAACCTGGAGCGGGAGAAGAGTCTCGAACTCTCGACCTCAACCTTGGCAAGGTTGCGCTCTACCAACTGAGCTACTCCCGCATGGAGTCTTACTTTTACATCTACCGCTTGCTGCTGCCCCAGTGAACTGGAGCGGGAGAAGAGTCTCGAACTCTCGACCTCAACCTTGGCAAGGTTGCGC
>Ga0307408_100001228_pt1 | contig 19292 bp, 18 predicted proteins | sample 322Cmetagenome_FD_202116 | JGI IMG/M metagenome (GOLD analysis project Ga0307408, IMG submission 202116) | Maize rhizosphere microbial communities from greenhouse at UC Davis, California, United States - 322HYB-C-3 | ecosystem: Host-associated > Plants > Roots > Rhizosphere > Soil | place... | reverse complement strand
GCTGCAGCTGACCGCCGATTCCTGGCGCACGCCGGGCATCTACCATGCCATCCTGAAGAAGCTGGCGTGGGACAAGGTCAACCTGATCAACCTGATCTCGACCCACACCGAACTTACCCTGCTGCTGGAGAAGGAACACACAGGCGCTGCTTTCAGCGTCCTCTCCAACATGATCGCGCACAAGCACTGATGTACACTTCCCTGTAGGTCGAACCTACAGGGAGTGAGCATGGGCTTGAAGGACACGCAGCGGGTGGTGCCGGCATTGCGGGTGGCGAGCTACGCCGCCAGCAAGCCTTTCTATGAATCGCTCGGCTTCCGCGAGGAGTGGACCCACCACTTCGAGCCGGGCTTGCCGACCTTTGCCTCGATGATGCTCGACGGCATGGAAATTTTCCTTTCAGAACATTCGGGCGACTGCCAACCCGGCGGACTGGTACACTTTTATGTTCCGGACGTCGATGCCCTGTATGACGACTTCCTGGAGTACGGCGTGAACGTCGAGCAAGCGCCGAACAATGACCTGGGAGCGGACCTGCGCGTCATGTCCGTTCTCGATCCAGACAACAACCGGCTCAAATTTTTGACCCAGACCCATTGGGAGTAAGCGCAATGAAGAAAGCGCTGTTGTTCGCAGTCCTTGGCATGGCCGCAGCTTCGCAGGCCAGCGCGCAGGGGCTGTTCAAGTGTACGGTAGACGGCAAGGTGACTTACCAGTCCATGCCTTGTGCCAAGGGCGGCGCGGCCCTCGACTATCCGCCCCCACCCACTGCCGCCCAGGTGAAAGCGGCCCAGGCACGCGCGCAGGAAGACCGCGAGCGTGCGGAGCAGCTGGTCGAGCGCAACCGCGAGGCGCGCGAGAAAAAGGCCAAAGAGGAAGCTGATGCAGCGCGCGATGTTGCTTCCAACAAGGCGGGTCCTAAACAGAGCTGCGACACGCTGCGCACGCGCCGCGAAGAGCTCTACGGCCAGCGTAACGAGAACCGCCGCAATTCCCAGCTGGATGCGATGTCCAAGACCCAGAACGATATCGACAAGCTGGAAGCCGAATACACCAAGGCTGCTTGCGGGCCGCTGGACTAAGCTGCTTGAACGCGCCGGCGCAGCCTGCGCCGGCGCCTGCCATCACTTTTTCTTCTCTTCTTCCGGCTGCGAGAAGTTCAGCTCCGGCTGCTGTTCGTCGTCCTGCTTTTGCGCGGGGAGCGAGTCCGGCGACGCGGGCTGTTCGATGCGCAGGTCGCCCGACTCCACCTTGCCGCCCACGCCGCGGTCGAGGAAGGCCGTGACGGTTTGCGGCAGCGCAGCCACCAGCAGCACCATCAGCATTTGCAGGCCGACCCAGGGCAGGGCGCCCCAGTAAATGTCCGAAGACTTCACTTCCTTCGGCGCTACGCCGCGCAGGTAGAACAGGGCGAAACCGAAGGGCGGGTGCATGAAGGAGGTTTGCATGTTCACGCACAGCATGACGCCGAACCACACCAGGGCCGCCGATGCCGCTGCTTCCGGGCTGCCCATCATCGGTTCAAGCTGCGGCGCCAGGATTTTTTGCGCCACAGGCGCCAGCATCGGCACCACGATGAAGGCGATCTCGAAGAAGTCCAGGAAGAAGGCCAGGAAGAAGACGAACAGGTTCACCACCAGCAGGAAACCGATCCAGCCGCCGGGAATGCCGTTGAACAGGTGCTCCACCCACAGCCCACCATCAACGCCCTGGAACACCACCGAGAAGCAGGTGGAGCCGATCAGGATGAATACCACCATCGCGGTCAGGCGCATGGTGGACTGGTAGCTCAGGACGATCAGGTCGCGCAGCGGCTTGATCTGGCTGGCGCGGATCACGATCCATGCCACGCACACATACAGCACGCCCAGCGCGCCCTGCACGACAGGCTTGGCGCCATCGACAAAAGCGCCGAGCAGCGCAGCCGCCACCAGGGCCACCATGCCGATGCGGAAGACGATCTTGTCGCGCCGGTTGAATTCCGGATGGCGCAGGGCAGCCAGGATTACAGCGCCCAGCGCACCCATGGCGCCCGACTCGGTCGGCGTTGCCACGCCCAGCATCATGGTGCCCAGCACCATGAAGATCAGCACGGCGGCCGGCACGATGCCTTCCAGGCACTGCTTCCACAGCGCCCAGCCGCGCGGGCCCAGTTCATTTTGGGGTGCTGCCGGCAGCCACTCAGGCTTCACGCGCGAGAGGGCGAAGGTGTACAGGGCGAACAGGCCAATCTGCACCAGCGAAGGGCCCCAGGCGCCCAGGTACATGCTGCCCACGTCGGCGGCCGCAGTCTGGGTCTTGAGCTGGTCGGCCAGTACCACCAGAACCAGCGATGGGGGCACCAGCTGCGTGATGGTGCCCGAAGCGGCCAGCACGCCGGTAGCGTAGCGCATGTGGTAACCGTAGCGCATCATCACCGGCAGCGAGATCATGGCCATGGCGATCACCTGCGCCGCCACGGTGCCGGTAATCGCGCCCAGGATGAAGCCGACGATGATCACCGAGTAGCCCAGGCCTCCACGCACGCCGCCGAACAGGCGGCCCATGGAGTCGAGCATGTCCTCCGCCAGGCGGCACTTTTCCAGCACCGCGCCCATGAAGGTAAAGAAGGGGATCGCCAGCAGCAGGTCATTGGCCAGCACGCTGCCGAAAATCCTTTGCGGCACCGCCTGCAGGAAGGGCACACCGAAAAACCCTTCCGCAATCGCGATAAAGCCGAAGAACAGGCCAACCGCCAGCAGCGAAAACGCCACCGGGAAGCCGACCAGCATGAATACGACCAGGCCGCCGAACATCAGCGGCGGCATATATTCCAACGGAATCATTGCACTGGCCTTTCGTATTTGCTGTCCAGATTGGCCTGGCCGGAGAGGTGGGCGATGCGTTTGATCAGTTCAGACACGCCTTGCAGGAAGAGCAGGGCGAAGCCGGCAGGCACGACGAATTTGATCGGCCAGCGCGGCAGGCCGCCGGCGTTGCTCGATTGTTCCATGATGGCCCAGGAGGGCAGGAACAGCGATTCCCACGACAGCCAGGCAAACAGGATACAGGCCGGGAACAGGAAGAAGATGATGCCGAAGACGTCGATCCACAACTGCTTGCGTTCGGAGACGTGGCCGTAGATCAGGTCGACCCGCACGTGTTCATTGCGCTGGAAAGTGTAGCTGGCACCGAGCATGACGGCGGCGCCGAACAGGTACCACTGCATTTCCAGCAGGGCGTTGGAACTCCAGTCGAAGCCATAACGGATCATGGCGTTGGAGGCGCTGATGAAACAGGATGCCAATATCATCAGGTTGGCCAACTGGCCACATCGATAGCCGATGCGATCCAGCTTGGCGGAAAGGACCAGGAATCCTTGCATTGGGTGTCTCCAAAGTTGCAATAGTTATTGCAAGGATATTAGCTGAGAATGCGCGAATTGAATATCAGAGTTGCCTGAAGAGAAAAAGCTGGACGGCCAGCATTTAAGCATTTAAGATATTCGTTAAATGCTTAAATAGTAAAAAAGAAGTCCTCCAGCATTGGCTGGATCGTCCTTCGGGTATAGACTAGAGGCCTTCGCCGCAACTGCGGCGTCCCTCAACAGAAAACCAGCATGTCGGACAAAGTTTTTGAAGCATTGGCATCGTCGCCGCGGCGACTGATCCTCGCCTACCTCTCGGAGCACGAGTTGACGGCAGGGGAGATTGCTTCACGCTTCGAAATGAGTGCGCCTGCGGTTTCCCGTCATTTGTCCGTCCTCGAAGGCGCAGGGTTGGTCAGCAGCGAGCGTCGCGGGCAGTTTGTTTATTACAAGCTGATGTCCGACAACCTCGTGAACACGCTGACGCAGTTTGCCTTTGCGCTGTGCCCGGTAGCCGGGCCGCTCAAACGCGAAAGCAAGGCCAAGAAAAAGGCCAGCGAAGCGTAATTCGCCAGTACACATAGACAGCAAAGATGGCCATTTCCAGGCCAGGGGTTTCTGCACGCTTTTTTTCCTGAAAGGGGCAGTGTATGGACGTTGGGACGTACCGGAACGGGATCAAGGCTTATACGCCTTTGTTCCTGCATCTTTACGACTTCCTTGTGATCGGGATCTTTACCCGCTTCTTCTGGAAGTGCGAGGGGCGGCGTTACATCGAGATCTACCGGCAGCACGCTGGGACGCGCCATGCGGATATCGGTGTGGGTACGGGGTATTTCCTCGATCATGCCGGGCTTGACGAAAGCCGGCAGCGGATCGCCCTGATCGACCTGAACGAGAACTGCCTGCGCCATACCGCACAACGCTTGCAGCGCTTTGCGCCGGAATGCCACGTGCGCAACGCATTCCAGCCCATCGTCATCGGGCACAAGGTGGATTCGATCTGCATCGGCGGCCTGATTCACTGCGCGCCCGGGACCATGCAGGAGAAAGGCAGGATTTTCGACGCCATCGCGCCCCTGTGCGCACCGGGGACAACCTTGTTCGGCTACACGCTGGTTGGGAAAGGCGCGCCCATGTCGTGGTACGCCAGGGCCTTGATGGGCTTCATGAACTGGCTACGCGTAGTCGACAACCGGAGCGATTCGCCGGAACTGCTGCATGCCGAACTCTCACAACGATTCAGCCAGGTCGAAGTCTGGCTGGTCGGATGCAACGCTTTCTTCACAGCTAAAAACCATAGGGGTGCTACAAGATGAACATCGCTCACACGGAACGCATCATCAACGCCGACATCGCGGAAGTTTGGGAGAAGGTGTGTTTTTATGAAGAGGTGAAAGGCCGGCCGAACTGGTTCCTGCGCTGGACCTTGCCTTTGCCCGTGAGGACGGTTGGCGACCACAAGACCGTGGGTACCCTGTGCCGCTGCGAGTACGGCGACAACCAGTACATCATGAAGCGCATCACGAAGTCGACCCACAATGCGGCGCTCGAATTCAGCGTGACGGAAGCCAGCGAGCAGTTCCAGCGCCATCTTGCGCTGAAGGGCGGCAGCATCTACCTGTCACGCCAGCCGGACGGGTGCACGCTGGTGACGATGGCCACCAGCTATGAACCGAAGGGAACGGACAATGTGCTGCGGCGCTTCCTGGTGGACCAGGTCATCCGCTCAATGCACCGCTTCGTGATGCAGGACATGGCGAACAGCATCCGCCACGCCCGCAAGGTTCAACCAGCCAACTGCTGACGCACGCGCGCGATGGCCGCGCGCACCTGGTTCGGCGCGGTGCCGCCAACGTGGTCGCGCGCTGCTACCGAGCCTTCCAGCGTCAGCACGGCAAACACGTCCTCGCCCACCAGCGGCGAGAAGGCGCGCAACTGCTCCAGCGACATCTCGGCCAGGTCGATCTTCAGGTCATCGCAGGCACGCACCGCATGCGCCACAGCTTCGTGCGCATCGCGGAATGGCAAGCCTTTCTTCACCAGGTAGTCGGCCAGGTCGGTCGCGGTGGCGTAGCCTTGCAGCGCGGCCGAACGCATCGCTTCCGGCTTGACGCTGATGCCGCCCGCCATGTCGGCGAAAATGCGCAGGGTGTCGACCACGGTATCGACCGTGTCGAACAGCGGCTCTTTGTCTTCCTGGTTGTCCTTGTTGTAGGCCAGCGGCTGGCCCTTCATCAGGGTCAGGAGGCCCATCAGGTGGCCGTACACGCGGCCGGTCTTGCCGCGCGCCAGCTCAGGCACGTCCGGGTTTTTCTTCTGCGGCATGATCGAGGAACCGGTGCAGAAGCGGTCTGCGATGTCGATAAAGCCAACGCGTGGGCTCATCCAGATGATCAGTTCTTCCGACATGCGCGATACGTGCATCATCAGCAGCGAAGCGGCGGCGGTGAACTCGATCGCGAAGTCGCGGTCCGACACGGCATCCAGCGAGTTGTGGCACACGTCGTCGAAGCCCAGGGTCTTGGCCACGCGCGGGCGGTCGATCGGGAAGGTGGTGCCGGCCAGTGCGGCGGCGCCCAGCGGCAGGCGGTTCACGCGCTTGCGGCAATCCTGCATGCGCTCGACGTCGCGGCCGAACATTTCAACATAAGCCAGCATGTGGTGGCCGAAGGTGATCGGCTGCGCTACCTGCATGTGGGTGAAGCCAGGCAGAATCACGTCGGCGTTCTTCTCGGCCAGGTCGACCAGGGCGCCGCGCAGCTGCTGCAGCAGGCCGGTGATGTCGTCGATGGCGGAGCGCACGTACAGGCGGATGTCGGTGGCTACCTGGTCGTTGCGGGAGCGGCCTGTGTGCAGGCGCTTGCCGGCGTCGCCAACCAGCTCGGTCAGGCGTTTTTCGATATTCAGGTGCACGTCTTCCAGGTCCAGCTGCCATTCGAACTGGCCGCCGTCGATTTCGGCGCTGACCTGGGCCAGGCCTTTCTGGATCGCTGCCAGGTCGGCGGCGGGAATAATGCCCTGTGCGGCCAGCATGTCGGCGTGGGCCAGGGAGCCCTGGATGTCGGCCTTGGCCATGCGCTTGTCAAAAAACACCGAGGCGGTGTAACGTTTCACGAGGTCGGAAACAGGTTCGGAGAAGCGAGCGGACCAGGCTTCCGCCTTCTTGGAGAATTGATCTGTCATAGTGGCTTTTGCGGTGAGATTTGCACGAGAAATTCAAACGATTATAAATTAGTAGGAGAGTCAATGAAGAAGTTAGCAAGTTTGCTACTGTTGGTGCTGGCCAGCGGTAGCGCCTTGGCGCAGGGTGCGCGGCCGGCCGACGTGGCCTCCGTGGACAGCATCGTGGCTGCCCTGTACGACACCATTTCCGGCCCGGCCGGCAAGGCGCGCGACTGGGACCGCCTGCGTTCCCTGTTCCGCAACGATGGCCGCATGGTAGTGCATAGCGCAGGCAAGGATGGCGCGATCAATACCCGCGTTCTGTCGCTGGAAGACTACATTACCCGTGTGACGCCGGTGTTTGCCAAGGAAGGCTTTTACGAATCCGAACTCGCGCGCAAGGGCGAGGAATATGGTCAGATTGCCCAGGTTTTCAGTACCTATGAAGCGCGCCATGCGCCAGCGGACAAGCCCTTTGTGCGCGGCATCAACTCGATCCAGCTGGTGAATGACGGCAAGCGCTGGTGGATTTCGCAACTCCTGTGGCAGCCGGAAGGCGAAAGAAACCCGCTGCCGGAGAAGTACCTGAAGCAGCAATAAAATTAAGTGTGCACGGACGCGCGATAGGGTTTTACTCCGCCGTTGCGTCCGGCTACACTGTGGGAAAGGTATTACCGAGATGTCTAGCAGCGATGCCAGTGAGCAAGCAGAACAGGAGGCCATCGTGAAGCTGTACTCCCCCGCCGGCCTGGCCCGTTTGGGCCTGGCCTTGCTAGCCGCATGCGGCCTTCCGATCCAGGCGCGTGAAGCGCCGCCCAAGAATCCCGTTCCTGCCACCACTGGGCGCACCAGTACCACCCCTCCGCCGGACGCGCCGTCCAGGCCTCCAATTGCACCGCCTTCAACGCCTGCACCGCTGCCCGATACCGCCGCCCCCGTGCGCATCGTTGCCGGCGCCAGTGGAACGGTCAGCGGCGGGTCGGCTGCCATCGCGCCCTCTCCGGTCGCGGCACACCAGGGATCGCTGGTCATCATCGGCGGCGGCCTGCGTGGCGACAATGCGGACGTGTGGCAGCGCGTGGTGAAACTTGCGGGCGGCAAGGGCTCGCGCATCGCGGTGTTCCCTTCGGCGGCCGGCAACCCGGAGCGCTCGGCCCAGACCATCATCGGCTACCTGCGCAAATGGGGCGCGGATGCCTTCCTGGTGCCGGTTGCGGTGCGCCTGGCCGGCAGCGATTACAGGAAAAATGCGGACGATGCCGTGCTGGCCAGGAAGATCCGCGAGTCGGACGGCGTCTACTTCGCCGGCGGCGACCAGGGACGCATCACCAAGGCGCTATTGCGCGAAGACGGCACCCAGACGGCCGTGCTGGAAGCGGTTTGGGACGTGTATCGCCGTGGCGGCGTGATTGCCGGCTCTTCGGCCGGCGCAGCCATCATGAGCAGCACCATGTTCGCCAACCCAAAGGCTGTTTTGTCGATGCTGCAGACCGGCATTGCCGATGGCCGTGAGCTGGGCCCGGGCCTGGGCTTCATCGGCGACGACGTGTTCGTGGACCAGCACCTGCTGGTGCGCGGCCGCTTTGCGCGCATGATCCCGGCCATGCTGGCCAAGGGCTACCAGATCGGGCTTGGCATCGACGAGGACAGCGCGATGGTGGTGAATGCCCAGCGCGAGGTGGAGATTATCGGCTACAAAGGCGCGCTGCTGATCGATCTGTCGCGCGCTGAATGGGATAAGGAAGCGCCGCACTTCGGCGTGCGCAATGCCGTGATCAGTTATCTCGACCGTGGCGACAAGTTCAATATCGGCACGCACATGTTCATGCCGTCCAACGACAAGGCCGGCGGCCGCATCGACCCGACGCGCACGCTGGGCCGTGGCGCAGTGTTCAGCAATGATGTGCTGGGCAATAGCGCTGTGATCGACCTGATGGAGCGGCTGATCGACAGCAACCAGGAAGAGGCGATCGGCATTGCCAGCGGCAACCCGCGCGCCAGCGGGAGCGAGGTTGGCTTCGAGTTCCGCTTCACCAAAACGCCCGAAACCGTCGGGTACGTGTCGAGCGTGGCTGAGGCGTACTCGGTGCTGAACATACGCCTCGATATCCGGCCTATCGAAATCACCCGGCCGCTATACAAATATAAATGAGGATTTGAATCCGGCGGCGCCTGTGCCGCGTATATGCCATGGCAACCAACCACACGGGAGGAAACCATGGCACTCATCAAGCAAGCTGCTGTCCAGTTAGCACTGCTGTCGGCCCTGACGCCGGCAGCGCAGGCATCGAGCCACCGCGAAGCACCGTTCATCACGCGTGCCCCCAAGGTTGACGGGACCGACTTCTACATGTTCCGCAGCTACGAGCCGGGGCGCGAGCAATTCGTGACCCTGATCGCGAATTACGTGCCCTTGCAGGATGCGTACGGCGGGCCGAACTTCTTCACGATGGATCCGGATGCGCTGTACGAGATCCATATCGATAACAATGGCGATGCGCGGGAAGACCTGACTTTCCAGTTCCGCTTCACCAACACTTTCAAGAACGCGGCGTTCACCGTGGGCGGCAAGAAGGTGCCGATTCCGCTGGTGATCAATGGCGGGCCGATCAATGACGTGAATGCGGCCGGGCTGAATGTGCGCGAGACCTATACGGTGGACGTGGTGCGCGGCGACCGGCGTGGGGTGCGGCAGCCGGTACGCATGGCGGGCAATGGCGCCACGGTGTTCGACAAGCCGATCGACAATATCGGCAACAAGTCGATTCCCGATTACGCCGGGTATGCGGGCAAGCATGTGTACACCGTGAATATTCCCGGTTGCGCGGTGCCGGCACGCACGTTCGTCGGGCAGCGCAAGGATTCCTTCGTCGTCAACCTGGGCGAGACTTTTGACCTGATCAACATCAAGGCGCCGGCAGTGGAGTTCCTGGCCAATGCGGAGAAGAATGCGCGCGATGACCTGGACGACAAGAACGTCACTTCCATCGAACTGGAGGTGGCAGCGTCGTGCCTGACTGCGGGCACGGAGCCGGTGATCGGCGGCTGGACCACGGCCAGCCTGCGCCAGGGTCGCTTGCTCAATCCGAATGGCGGTTCGAAGGAGGGCGGAGCGTGGGCGCAGGTGTCCCGGCTCGGCATGCCGCTGGTGAATGAGGTGGTGATCGGCTTGAAGGACAAGGACCGCTTCAACCACAGCAAGCCGGTGCAGGATGGACAGTTTGCCGACTATGTCACCAATCCGACCTTGCCGGCGCTGGTGGAGGTGCTGTTCGGCAGTGCAGGCGCCAGGGCGCCCACCAACTTCCCGCGCAATGACCTGGTGACGGCCTTCCTGACCGGCGTTCCGGGACTGAACCAGCCGGCGCATGTGAAGGCTTCCGAAATGCTGCGGCTGAACACTTCGATTGCGCCGGTTGCAAAAGGCGCACAGAAGCGGCTGGGCGTGATCGATGGCGACAATGCCGGCTTTCCCAATGGGCGCCGGCCGGGCGATGACGTGGTGGATATTGCCTTGCGGGTGGTGATGGGCAAGCTATGCACGCTGAATATAGGCTGTGCTCCCAGCGATGCGCCGGCGGGAGCGATTCGCTTTACCGACGGCGCTTACCTCGACGACAGCTATTTCAGCGCCGGCTTCCCCTACCTGAAGACGCCGATCGCCGGCTCGCCGCAGCAATAGGAGGGCGTGATCATGAAATGTCTTTGTCTTGCATTTGTGGCCGCGCTGCTGGCCGGCTGCGGCGGTGGTGGTGGCGGTGCCACTCCGGCGATGCCGATGCCCGATCAGGCGCCGCTACCACCGCCGCCAGGCGATACCTTTACCTCGGCGCTGGTTGCGCTGGTCCGCAGTGCGCCGGAAACGACCGAGCCGGACGACGTCGATGTCGCGAAATCGGCGCTGCCCGACGGCGGCGAACCGGTGGCGGTGGAGTGAGGGCGGCCATGAAGCCCGGTTTCATGGCATGCGCCGCGCTGGCCTGCGCCGCTTTCGCGGCAATGGCGCTGCCGCTGGTTGGCGTCGCCGCACCGTTTGTGCCGCAGTCGGGCACCGAAGTGCTGGAGACGCTGCCGCGGCGGGCGAACGCTGTCGACGCGGCCTTGCGCCGACAGCGCGTGCAGTTGGCGGCGGCACCGCTTGATCCGTCTGTTGCCGCCGAAGCGGCGCAGCACTACATCGAGCTTGGCCGCGCGACGAGCGATCCACGCTACTTCGGGTACGCGCAAGCTGCGCTGGCTCCGTGGTGGAATGCTGCCGCGCCACCCGTGCCGGTGTTGCAGATGCGCGCGACGCTGCTGCAATCGAGCCATCGCTTTGCGGAGGCTATGCGCGACCTCGGTGCTGTTACGCGTGCCGATCCCGCTAACGCCCAGGCCTGGCTGACGCTGGCAACCGTGCAGGTGGTGCGGGGCGAGTACGATGCGGCTGTTCGCAGTTGTGGGCGGCTCTCGTCGCTCGCTGGCCAGCTGGCCAGCATGACTTGCCTGGCCAACGCCCGTGCCGCCGGCGGCCAGCTGGCGGCCAGCGAGCGCCTGCTGGCGTTGGCGCTTGAGCGTTCGGCCATCGCCAGCGGCGGTAAAACGGAGGCTCAAGACGCGTCGTTGCGCGGCCTGCAGCTTTGGGCGTTGACGCTCCTGGGGGAGCTGGCATCACGGCGAGGTGACGCAGCACGCGCCGAAGAACGCTTCCGCAAGGCGCTCGTCATGGCGCCAGGGGACAGTTACCTTCTCGGAGCATACGCCGACCTGCTGCTGGACCAGGGCCGCCACGCGGAAGCGAAAGCGCTGCTGCGCGATCACCTCCGCATCGATGGCCTGCTGCTGCGGCACACGATAGCAGCGCAAGCCTCATCGCTCGTCCCTGCACCGACGATGCCGGCCAACGTCCTGCCACCTGCGCCAGCGGTTGCCGGCGCGATCGCAGAACTGCAAGCGCGTTTCGATGCGGCAGCGCGCCGTGGCGATGCAATCCACCAGCGCGAACAGGCCCGCTTCGAACTGCATCTGCGCCACAACCCGCGTACCGCGCTGGAACTTGCGCTGGCCAACTGGCAAGTGCAGAAAGAGCCCGCAGACCTGCGCATCCTGCTGGAAGCAGCACTTGCCGCGCGCGACCCTACTGCCGCGCGTCCGGCGCTGGCGTGGCGCCGCCAGCGAGGTTTGGAGGACGGTACGATCACCTTGCTGGCGCATCAACTGGAAGGAGGCCGCATATGATCCCCCAGCAGTTCGCTGCGCGCCGACTGGCCGTGTTGATTCTCCTATCCTTGCTGTTCGCCGCCAGCGCGGCCCAGGCGCACAAGCCGAGCGACAGCTACCTGACGCTGCGCGTCGAGGCAAGCGCAGAACCGCGCCAGCAACTGCTTGTCGACGGACGTTGGGATATCGCCTTGCGCGACCTTGACTTTGCCATCGACCTCGACGCGGACGGCGACGGCCAGTTGACCTGGGACGAAGTCCGATCCCGTCACGCCGACATCGCAGCCTACGCGATGCCGCGCCTCGGCCTGTCGGATGGCTGCCGCCTGAGCGTGACAGGCCAGCAGATCGACCGGCACACCGACGGCGCCTACACCGTCCTGCTGCTGCAAGGCGCTTGCGAACCCGGCGCCCCATTTGCCATCAACTACACGCTATTCGCCGACCTGGACGCCCAGCACCGCGGCATGGCAAGCATCACGATCGCGGACCGCACCCAGTCCGCTGTTCTCGGCGGCGGCCACACGCACCTCGCGGCCGGCGCTGACGCTGGCAGCGTGTGGCGCCAGGCCTCCAGCTACCTGCGCCACGGCATCTGGCACATCTGGACTGGCTACGACCACGTCCTGTTCCTGCTCTCCTTGCTACTGCCAGCCGTGCTGGGGAAAGGCTGGCGGGCAGCAAGCGCAGACGTACTGCGCACCGTCACCGCCTTCACGCTTGCCCATTCAATTACGCTCTCGCTCGCAGCGCTGCAAGTTCTGTCGCTGCCAAGCCGCCTGATTGAATCTGCCATCGCCGCTTCGGTCGCCATCGCCGCATTGAACAACATCCGGCCACTAGTGCAAGGCAAGCGCTGGCTCGCCGCCTTCGCCTTCGGCTTGCTGCATGGATTCGGCTTTGCGGGCGTACTGGGCGATCTTGGCCTGCCTAAAGACGCCACCGTACTCGCGCTGGCAGCGTTCAATATCGGCGTCGAACTGGGGCAGCTCGCCATCGTCGCGGCCTTCGTGCCATTGGCCTACGCCATACGCCGCACCTGGGCCTACGAACAGCTGATGGTGAAGGGCGGCTCGGCCGGTATCGCTGTACTGGCAATGGTGTGGCTAGTCGAAAGAGCTTCGGTGTGATTACATGGCCCGCACCCACGGGCCTTTGTACAGCACCGGCCCGGTCGGACCGTCAGGATCCGGCGATCCGCCGCGCGGCTCCAGCGAAATCGCCAGCACGACAACATCGTCGCCGACGGCGCTGGATGCAAGCGCGAAGGTCCCACGTCCTTCGGCGCCCAGCACGCCCAGCGAGCGCGGAGCGCCTTTTTTGGGGATTGCCCACAACTGCAAGGAGCGGTCGACCGGCACCGGCGCCCCGCCGACGATATGCACTTGCAGCAGCCGCTTTCTGGTATCGGCCTTCACCAGCAGGGCAGGCTGCGCCTGCTGGTCGGTCAGGGTGGCCACCAGGTCGTATGAGGGACCGCGCAATTGCTGCATGCTGATCGCCAACACCAGAGCCGCAGCTGCCGCCGCGGATGCAGTCCCGAGCCCGAAGCCGCGCCAGAAATGCCAGCTGCTGCGCTCGGGCTTCAGGTGCAGGCGCATTTCGATATTGCGCCAGAGCTGGGCGGATGGTTCCTGCGCGCGCACGAATTCATGCATCGGCAGCAGGCGGCGCTCCCAGTCCTTGACCAGCATGCGCAGGGCGGCATCGCTGTACATCCAGCCCTCGAAGCGGCGGCGCGCACCGCCGCGCAAGGTGCCCAGCACGTATTCGGCAGCCAGCTTGTCGCGCAGGGCTTCGTTGCCACGGATGTTCATGGCGCCTCCGCATGCGACAGGCACGACTTGAGTCTTTCCATGCCGCGCCGGATCCAGGTCTTGACCGTGCCGACCGGCAGCGACATGCGCTGCGCGACCTCGGTGTGCGACAAGTCGTGGAAGAAGGCCAGGCCGATCGCCATCCTGTGCAAGCCTTCCAGCCGCGCCAGGCAAGCGGCCAATGCGCGTGCGTCGCTGCTCATTTCACTCGCCTCGGCAGGTGTGCTCGCGTATTCGTCGCGAAATGCGTCATGGTCCAGTTCCACCGTATCGTCCGTGCGGCGCAGGATATCCAGCGCCTTGTTGCGGACTATGGCCGCCATCCATGTCAGCGGCGCTGCCAGGCCGGCCTCGTAGTGTGGCGCCGCGTGCCAGATCGACACAAAGCCTTCCTGCAGCGCCTCTTCGGCCAGCTCCCGCTTACGTAATATACGCAAGGCAAAGCCAAACAGTTTCGGCGCCGCTGCATCGTATAGCGCGCGAAACGCCACGGCGTCCTGGCGGCCGGCCGCAGCAAGCCATGTTCTTAGCTGTTCTGGTTCGATTGGCATAGGGTCATCTTATGCCGGGCTTCTGGGCCGGTCTACTGTATTCCGCAAAGCAAAGCTACAATAACCGCCACCAAAACCACACTGGAGACTTCATGTCGTACCTGAATCGACTGCTGGCGGGAGCGGCGCTCAGCACCGTTGCCGGCTTTGCGCTGGCGGCCCAGCCGGCGACCGTGCGCCTTGACTATATGCACACTGGTAACGCGCTAAACGAAAGTTATGCGATCGAACAAGTTGTGATTGAGCCGCTGCCGTGGCCGGGCGATATGTCCAAGACAATCGATAGCACCAACCGTGGCGTGAACAAGGTTGAAGTGGCTGACGCCAAGACCGGCAAGCTGCTTTACACCCGTACCTTCTCGACCATCTTCGTTGAATGGAAGTCTACCGAAGAAGCGGCCAGGCTGACGCGCGGTTTCCATGAGTCGGTGCGCTTCCCCAAGCCCGACCGTCCGGTCAAGGTGCGCATCCTGAAGCGCGATGAACGCAATGAGTTCTCGGTGGCGTGGAGCGTGGATGTCGATACCGATTCGATGGATGTGGTGCGCAAGCAGGACGTGGCGCCAGCCAAGCCGATTCCGATCCGTGTCAATGGGCCGAGCGAGAAGAAGGTCGACTTGCTGATCCTGGGCGACGGCTATACCAAGGCCGATATGGCCAAGTTCGAGTCCCGTGCACGCAAGCTGTCCGATTACCTGTTCACCGTTTCGCCGTTTAAAGAGCGCGCCAAGGATTTCAATGTGTGGGCGATGGCGGTGCCGACCCAGGAGTCGGGTGTTTCGCGTCCTTCGACCAATACCCACCACGCGTCCAGGCTGGGAACACGCTATGACATCTTCGGCAGCGAGCGATATGTGCTGACCATCGACAACCGTGCGCTGCGCGAAATTGCGCAGCATGCTCCGTATGAGTTCATCGAGATCCTGGTGAATAACGACACTTACGGCGGTGGCGGGATATACGGCCAGTTCAGCACCGCCGCGGCGGATAACGATTGGGCGAACTACCTGTTCGTGCATGAATTCGGCCATCACTTCGCGGGCCTGGCGGATGAGTATTACACCTCGCCGGTGGCTTATGCGACGGGCGGTGTGCGCATGGAGCCTTGGGAGCCGAATGTGACGGCTTTGCTGGATCCGGCCAATGTGAAGTGGAAGAAGTTTGTGACGCCGGGGACTGCGCTGCCGACGGCCTGGCCGAAGGCGGAGTATGAGGCGCATTCACGCGAGTACCAGAAGATTCGTGCGCAATTGCGAAAGGATAATCGCCCGGAATCGGAGATGAGCAAGTTGTTCAAGGAGGATCTGGCCTGGACCAATGCGCTGTTCTCGAAAGCGCCGAACCGCAAGGCGGTGGGGGCGTTTGAGGGGGCGAATTATGAGGCGACCGGCTACTATCGTTCGCAGCAGCAGTGCTTGATGTTTGACCGCAGTGAGGAGTTTTGTGCGGTTTGCAGTGATGCGGTGCAGGAGACGATTGACCTGTACGCGCCGCGCTAAACCCGGTAAATCTGGGTCAGACCCAAGGGTCTGACCCTGTTGACGCGACCTTCGCAGACTGGGGTCTGACCCTTGGGTCTGACCCCGCCTTACCGGGTTTAGGTGTTAGGCACCAACCCCGTAGGCTTAATCCGCACCGGCATCGGCTTGCCCTTGCGCGCGCGCTTGCCAAAGTGCGGCGCCAACGCGGTCGGCCCCATGCGGTCTTCCTTCGCCTTCTGCGCATTGCCGATACCCTGTACGGTCACGCCCTTGTCGGTGATCGCGCAAGCAGCAACCAGCTTCTCCTTGTCCGCCAGGTCCATCAGGATCACGCCACGGCCACCGTTGGACAGTACCTTCATCTCGTCCATGCCGAACACCAGCAGGTTCGATTTTTCCGAGATGACAGCCACCGCGCTCGCGCCATCAGCAACGACGGTCGGTGGCAGCGGTTTCGCGCCTTCATCCAGGGTAATGAACGATTTTCCGCCCTTCAGTCGCGACACCATATCGCCAGCTTTGGCGATAAAGCCATAGCCCGCATCGGACGCCAGCAGCAGCTGTTTGTCGCCATTGCCCGCGTAGTAGTGCAGCAGCCGCGCACCGCCCGACAGGTCGACCAGGGTGGTAATCGGCACACCATCGCCGCGAGCGTTAGGCAGGGCAGCAACCGGCACGGAGTACACCTTGCCGTTGTCGCCGAAGCCCAGCAGGGTATCCACGGTACGGCATTCGAAGGCGCCATACAGCGAATCGCCGGCCTTGAAGGTGAACTGCGCCGGATCGTGGCCGATGCCGGTACGCGCGCGCACCCAGCCTTTTTCGGAGATGATCACAGTCACCGGTTCGTCGGCTACCTTCTGTTCGACGACAGCCTTCTGCGCTTCTTCGATCAGGGTGCGGCGTGCATCGCCGTAAGTCTTGGCGTCGCCGTCGATTTCCTTGATGACCAGGCGGCGCAGGGTGGACGGGTTGTCCAGCACGTCCTGCAGGCCTTCGCGCTCCTTGCGCAGTTCGGACAGCTCCTGTTCGATCTTGATCGCTTCCAGGCGCGCCAACTGGCGCAGGCGGATTTCCAGGATGTCTTCGGCCTGGCGGTCCGACAGCTTGAAGCGTTCGATCAGCGCCGCCTTCGGCTCATCCGAATTGCGGATGATGGCGATCACTTCATCGATGTTCAACAGGACGATCTGGCGGCCTTCAAGGATGTGGATGCGCTCATCGACCTTGTTCAGGCGGAACTGGGTACGGCGGGTCACGGTGGCGAAGCGGAACTCGATCCACTCGCCCAGGATTTCGCTGATGCCCTTCTGGCGCGGACGGCCATCGCCGCCGATCATCACCAGGTTCATCGAAGCCGAAGTCTCCAGCGAGGTATGCGCCAGCAGCATGTGCATGAACTCGGTCTGGTTCTGGTTCTTCGACTTGGGCTCGAACACCAGGCGCACTGCAGCTTCGCGGCCAGCTTCGTCGCGCACTTTGTCCAGCTGGCCCAGGATCAGGCCTTTCAGCGCCACCTGTTCCGGCGACAGGGCTTTCTTGCCCAGCTTGACCTTCGGATTGGTCAGTTCTTCGATTTCTTCCAGCACCTTCTGCGCCGAGGTGCCAGGCGGCAGTTCGTACACGACGGCTTGCCACTGGCCGCGCGCCAGTTCTTCGATCTTCCAGCGTGCGCGCACTTTCATCGAGCCGCGGCCGGACGCGTACATGTCGTCCAGCTGCGCACGTGGGGTGATCAACTGGCCGCCGCCCGGGAAGTCCGGGCCGGGGATCAGTTCCATCAGTTCCGCGTGGCTGATCTTCGGATTGCGGATCATCGCCACGGCAGCTTTGGCCACCTCGGTCAGGTTGTGCGAAGGGATTTCAGTTGCCAGGCCCACCGCAATACCGGAGGCGCCGTTCAGCAGCACCATCGGCAGGCGTGCCGGCAGCAGGGCCGGTTCTTCGTACGAACCGTCGTAGTTCGGGATGAAGTCCACGGTGCCCTGGTCGATCTCGTCCAGCAGCAGGCGCGAGATCGGGGTCAGGCGGGCTTCGGTGTATCGCATTGCCGCGGCGCCGTCGCCGTCGCGCGAACCGAAGTTACCCTGGCCGTCGATCAGCGGGTAGCGCAGCGAGAAATCCTGCGCCATGCGCACCAGCGCATCGTATACCGACTGGTCGCCGTGCGGGTGCAGCTTGCCCAGCACGTCGCCGACCACGGTAGCGGACTTGCGCGGCTTGGCGGTCGGGCCCAGGCCCAGTTCATTCATCGAGTACAGGATGCGGCGCTGCACCGGCTTCTGGCCGTCGCACACGTCCGGCAGGGCGCGGCCCTTGACCACGGAAATGGCATAATCCAGGTAGGCGCGTTCGGCGAAGGTGGACAGGGTCAGGGATTCGCCGCCGTCATCGCCGCCGCTGCCACCACTTGGCGGCAGTTCCGGGGTTGGATCGTCAAAGAGATTTGCTTGAGTCATATTATTTGCTTTCTAAACCGGTAAACCAGGGTCAGACCCAAGGGGCAGACCCAAGTCGGCACCGGCCGCGTGTCGGGTCAGACCCTTGGGTCTGACCCAGATTTACCGGTTTTAGATATCCGCTTCCACTTCGTTGCCGTGTTCCTCGATCCACGCGCGGCGGGCGGCGGCTTCGCCTTTGCCCATCAGCATATTGAAGCGCGAGGACGAGTAGCTGTGGTCGAAATCGCCCAGCGACACAGGCAGCAGGCGGCGGGTGTCCGGATTCATGGTGGTTTCCCACAACTGCTCGGCGTTCATCTCGCCCAGGCCCTTGAAGCGGGAAATGGTCCAGGAACCTTCTTTCAGGCCGTCCTTGCGCAGCTTGTCTTCGATGGCCACCAGTTCACCATCGTCCAGCGCGTACAGCTTCTGGATCGGCTTCTTGCCGCGCGCCGGTGCGTCCACGCGGTACAGCGGAGGACGCGCCACGCAGATGTGGCCTTTCTCGATCAGGGCAGGGAAGTGGCGGAAGAACAGGGTAAGCAGCAGCACCTGGATGTGGGAGCCGTCGACGTCCGCATCGGAGAGGATGCAGATTTTGCCGTAACGCAGGCCGCTCAGGTCTGGCGAATCGCCGTAGTTGTGCGGGTCGACGCCGATTGCCACCGCGATGTCGTGGATCTCGTTGTTGGCATACAGGCGGTCGCGGTCGGTTTCCCAGGAATTCAGCACCTTGCCGCGCAGCGGCAGGATGGCCTGGAATTCCTTGTCGCGGCCCATCTTGGCCGAACCGCCCGCCGAGTCACCCTCGACCAGGAACAATTCGGTGCGGGTCATTTCATCCGATTCGCAATCGGTCAGCTTGCCAGGCAACACGGCCACGCCGGAAGACTTCTTCTTCTCGACTTTCTGCGCCGAACGCAGGCGCGATTGCGCTTGCTTGATCACCAGTTCGGCCAGCTTCTTGCCGTAGTCGATGTGCTGGTTCAGCCACAGTTCCAGCGCAGGCTTGGAGAAGGTGGCGACCAGGCGCACCGCATCGCGCGAATTCAGGCGCTCCTTGATCTGGCCCTGGAATTGCGGGTCCAGCACCTTGGCCGACAGCACGAAGGAAGCGCGTGCAAACACGTCTTCCGGCAACAGCTTCACGCCCTTTGGCAGCAGCGAATGCAGCTCGACGAAGTTCTTCATCGCGCCGAACAGGCCTTCGCGCAGGCCCGATTCGTGGGTGCCGCCGTTCGGGGTCGGGATCAGGTTGACGTAGGATTCGCGCACCACGGCGCCTTCCTCG
>Ga0307408_100001226_pt1 | contig 19304 bp, 22 predicted proteins | sample 322Cmetagenome_FD_202116 | JGI IMG/M metagenome (GOLD analysis project Ga0307408, IMG submission 202116) | Maize rhizosphere microbial communities from greenhouse at UC Davis, California, United States - 322HYB-C-3 | ecosystem: Host-associated > Plants > Roots > Rhizosphere > Soil | place... | reverse complement strand
AGGCGCGCCACAAGAGCCATCCGCATGAGGACCAGCCGGAAGGGGAACCGCAGTGAATGACCAGCCTGAAAGCCTGCATGCCGAAACCCCGGAAACCATCGCGGAGGAGATCCGCGACGAAATCCGCTTGGGCCACGTCCAGGACGACGTCAGCCACGTGCTGGAGGAGCGCCTGGAGGAGCAGAGCATCGACATGCGTCCCGAGGACGTGGACGAGCTGGCCGAGGACATTGAACGGGACGCGTCAACCTGAGTACGCCCTCCTAGTATTTAAGGGCGGGCACGAAACGGCAGGGAACAACCTGGGCTAGTGCGCTGGCCGTGTTGGGCGCATGGCTCTGCGAGGAGTCATACCGGTGGTCCAGGTGGCCCGCACCCCCGCACTTTCACAAGCGAAGAGGACGACGGCGGGAGTTCCGCCGTCGTCCTCTTCCTACAGCGATGCGCTGAAGTACTGTGCCTAGTCCTCGTAGGTGTTGGCGATGTAGACGTCGCACGGGGCGTTGTGCGCCACGCTGTTGGCCACGCTGCCCAGGAGCCTGCCGATGCCGCGCATCCTCCGGTTGCCCACCACGATCAGCCTGGCGTTCAGCCGGATGGCTTCCTTGATCAGCGAGTCGGCAGGCTTGCCGCGCGCCGCGAAATGCGTGACTTGGACGTTCGGCCTGGACGCGGCCAGCGACTCGGCGACGTGCTGGGCGCTGTCTCCGCTGTAGACGGTCACCCTGTCCGACCCGGCACCGAAGGTCTCGGCATTCTCGGACTCAAATCCTGTGACGACGTGGAGCGACGCACCCAGCGATTCAGCCAGGTCCAGCGCCACTTCCGCCGCTTTCCGCGCCGATGCGCTGGCGTCCACGCCTACAACTACTACTCCACTCATTCAGTTGCCTCTTTTGCTCGTTCGTCGTGTTGGCTGGCGTTCGTCCCCGTGCCCGACCTTACTAGAGGACGGCCACCAGGCAACGGACCTTCCGCCCCGGGAGTCAGCAGCCCCCATCACCACGGCGGGTTTCCACATGCCGGCCGCCCGGCGTCGTCGGTTCATGCGTGCTCCGGTAGCCTGTTGAAATGGTGCGAGGAATGGCCGACTACGGCGCAGAAACCATCCTGCTCGCGGGAGCGGGACGGGCTCTGCTGCTGCAGCTCGCAGACCCCGCCGTGGGCCGCGGCGTGGACGAGCGCAGCTCCTTTGTCGGCCGCCCGGTCAACAGGCTCAAGGGCACCCTGACCTATGTCTACGCCATCGTCTACGGCACGGACGAGCAGGTGAAAGAGGTCCGGCGCAGGGTGAACCGCGCCCACGTTCCCGTCCGCAAAGCCGGCACCGAGGCATCTCCGGGCTACAACGCCTACGATCCGGAACTCCAGCTCTGGGTGGTTGCCACGCTCTATGACACCGCGGTGACTATCATCGAAAAGATCTACGGCCCGCTCGACGACGAGTCAGCCGACGCCATGTACCAGGACTACGCACGGATCGGGACGGCCCTGCAGCTGCCCCGGGAGCTGTGGCCGGCAGACCGTGCCGCCTTCCGCCGCTACTGGGACGGACGTATCTCCACGCTGCGCGCGGAGGCGGGCGGCGTGCGGGTGGGCCGAGGCCTGCTCTACCCCAAGCACACCGCCCTCTGGTACCGCGCCATCATCCCGCCCGCAAGGTTCCTCACCGCCGGGCTCCTGCCGCCGCAGCTGCGGGAGGACTTCGGCCTGCCGTGGAACCACCGCCGGCAGCGCCGCTTCGACCGCACCATGGCAGTCCTGGCCGTGGTCTACCCCCGGCTTCCGCGGCGGATCCGGCACTGGTTCAAGGACTACTGCCTGGCCGAACTTGATAAAGACCTTCGCAAGAACCGCCAGCCCATACAGCGTCAGGGAGCCAGTGCGTAGTTCCACTTCAGTTGAGCAGCGGATCGATGAACGGGCCCGCCGCTTCCTGGCTACCGCCCCGGACGGCGGTTACAAGGCAAAACTCACCGAATTCTTGGTCTTCGGCCTCAAACAGGGCTGGGCATGCATCTTCGGTGCCACACTCCTCGCCGTCCTGATGGCCGCGCGGCTCTGGTACCCGGACACCGCTGCCCTTGCCCGGAACGATTTCCTGACCATCGCCGCCGTCGCCATCCAGGTCCTCATGGTGCTGTTCAAGCTGGAGACGCTCCGCGAACTGCGGGTGATCATCCTGTTCCACATCGTGGGCACCGTGATGGAGCTGTTCAAGACCGACGCCGGCTCCTGGTCCTACGAGGCCGAGGGCTTCCTGCGCATCGGCGCGGTGCCCCTGTTCAGCGGCTTCATGTACGCCGCGGTGGGTTCCTACATGGTGCGGGTCTACCGGCTTTTCGACCTCCGTTTCGCGGCCTACCCCCGGCGCTGGATCACGGCGGTCCTGGGCGCGGCCATCTACGCGAATTTCTTCACCCACCACTACATCTGGGACCTGCGCTGGGTGCTGCTTGCCGCCGTCGTCACCATCTATGGGCGATGCGTGATGCACTTCCGGGTGTTCCGCAGGAAGTTCCGCATGCCGCTGGTTGCCGCATTCCTGCTGGTTGCGCTGTTTATCTGGATCGCCGAAAACATCGCCACCTGGTCCGGCGCCTGGCTGTACCCGAGCCAGGTGGCCGGCTGGCACCCTGTGGGGCTGGAAAAGCTCGTGGCGTGGTTCCTGCTCATGATCATCTCCGTTGTGCTGGTGGCGTGGGTCTACAAACCCCAGCCGCCGGAGGACCAAAACAGACGACGGCGGGGAGTCCCGACGCCGTCCACGGTGCGGCAGTAAGGGGTACTGCCATAACCCGTTCCAGCAGGGCTCTCGCTGGAACGTTGGCCCCCGGGTTTGATGAAGGCTATGAATTCCACTACATCCGTCATCAGCAGGAAGAAGGTTCCGGCACCGGACGTCCGCGAACGTCGCCCGGCGCACTGGGGAGGCGTCTTCGCGATGTCACTGTGCGTCTTCGCCTTGATCGCCTCCGAATTCATGCCGGTCAGCCTCCTCACCCCCATGGCATCCGACCTGCAGATCTCCGAGGGCGTGGTGGGGCAGGGCATAGCGATCTCCGGCCTCTTCGCCGTCCTGGCTAGCCTGTCGGTGTCCAGCCTGGCGGGAACCATGGACCGCAAGACCCTCCTGCTGGGCCTGACCGCGCTTATGGCCGTCTCGGGAGCCGTGGTTGCCCTGGCGCCGGGATACCTGCCCTTCATGATCGGCCGCGCGCTGATCGGCGTGGTCATCGGCGGGTTCTGGTCCATCTCGGCAGCCACCGCCATGCGCCTGGTCCCCGCGCATCAGGTGCCCCAGGCACTTGCAATCTTCAATGGCGGCAATGCGCTGGCCACGGTTGTGGCCGCGCCGCTGGGCAGCTACCTGGGCTCCATTGGTGGGCTGGCGGGGCGCGTTCTTGTGCCTGGTGCCAGTGGCGATGCTTGCCCTGGTGTGGCAGTGGTTCAGCCTCCCTTCCATGAAAATCACGGAAGGCGCGTCCGCGGCCAAGAACCCGTTCGGAGTCTTCTCAGGACTCAAAAGCCGGCCCGTTGCCTGGGGAATGGCAGCCTGCGGGTCCTTCTTCATGGGACAGTTCATCCTCTTCACGTACATCCGCCCCTTCCTGGAAACCGTGACGCGGGCGGAGGTGGCCACCGTCTCCCTGGTCCTGCTGGTGATCGGTGTTGCCGGCTTCGCTGGCACCATGCTTATCGGCCGCTCCCTCGGGAAAGGCCTGTACAGGACGCTGGTCATTCTTCCGGTGCTCATGGCGGTCCTGGCCGCGGCGCTCGTTCCCGCCGGCGGCTGGCTCGCCGCCGTCGTGGTCCTCCTGGGCCTGTGGGGCCTGATGTCCACGGCCGCGCCCGTGGGCTGGTGGAGCTGGCTGGCGAAGGCGATGCCAAACAACGCCGAGGCAGGCGGCGGCCTCATGGTTGCCGTTGTCCAGACGTCGATAGCCATCGGGTCAACACTGGGTGGAGTGCTGTTCGACTCCACCGGCCACCGCGGTACCTTCCTGGTGAGCGCCGGCGTCCTGTTGGCCGCGGCCGTCCTGGCATTCCAGGCCGCATGTGCCGCCAGGCAGGCAGCATGACCATCAGGAAAGACTTCCCAGTAAACCGAAACCCCAGGAGGACGACATGAAGTACACCCCAAGCGGCGGCCAGACGGCAGCCGGGCCGGAAGAGTGGTTCACCGGAACAGTGCACATCGACAGCATCCGCAACCCGGATGAGCAGTCAGCCCTCGGCGGTGCCCACGTCCGGTTCGCCCCCGGCGCACGGACCGCCTGGCACCACCACCCCAAGGGTCAGACTCTGTACGTCACGGACGGCATCGGACTGGTGGCGCGGCGCGGCGGGGAGGTCCAGGAGATCCGGCCCGGCGACGTCGTGTACATCGAGCCTGGTGAGGAGCACTGGCACGGGGCTGCTCCGCACCGGTTCATGGCGCATGTTGCCATGCACGAAGCTGACGGGAACGGGCAAGTGGTCACCTGGCTGGAGCACGTGACCGACGAGGAGTACCGGGCCTAGTGCTCCCCGCCGGCCGCGCATGTCAGAACGCCGCGCCGATCGAGGCCAACTGTGCCGCCCCGGCGTCCGCGTACTGGTTCCCGGGCCGTGCCAGGCCGTAGTGCTCCCGAAGCGTACGGCCGGTGTAGTCGGTGCGGAACAGTCCGCGCTCCTGCAGGATGGGCACCACCCGGTCCACGAAGGCGTCCAGCCCGGAGGGCAGCACCGGCGGCATGATGTTGAAGCCGTCGGCCGCCCCGCCGTCGAACCATTCCTGGATGGCATCCGCCACCTGCACCGGGGTGCCGGTGAAGGTCCGGTGTCCGCGGCCGCCGCCCAGCCGGCCGATCAGCTGCCGCACGGTGAGCTGCTCGCGGCGGGCCAGCTGCACGATCAGGGTGTAGCGGCTCTTGGCGCCCTCGATCTCATCCTCGCTGGGCAGGTCGGCGGGCAGCTGGCGGTCCAGCGGCAGGTCTTCGGGATTGACGCGGAGGGTCTTGGCCAGCTGGATCCGGGCGTACTCGGGCTTGATCAGCCGGTCCAGTTCGCGTTCGAGTTCCAGGGCTTCCTTCTCCGTCGCACCGATCACGGGCACGATGCCGGGCAGGATCTTAATGCTCTCCGGGTCCCGCCCGGCGGCGGCGGTGCGGGCTTTCAGGTCGCGGTAGAACTCCTGCGCGTCGGCCAGGGTTTGGTGCGCGGTGAACACGGCATCCGCGTACCGGGCGGCCAGCTCCTTGCCGTTCCCGGACGAGCCTGCCTGGACGATCAGCGGGTGCCCCTGCGGGGAGCGGGGGACGTTGAGCGGACCGCGGACCCTGAAGTGCCTGCCCTCATGGTCAATGGTGCGGATCTTTTCGGCGTCGCCCCAGACGCCGTCGGCCTTGTCTGCGAGGATGGCGTCGTCCTGCCAGCTGTCCCAGAGTTTCCGGGCCACCTCGATGAACTCGCCCGCCCGCTCGTACCGCACGGCGTGGGCGGGCTGGTCGTCGACGCCGAAGTTCCGGGCGGCGTCGGGCCCGGCCGTGGTCACCACGTTCCAGCCGGCCCGGCCTCCGCTGACCCAGTCCACGGAGGCGAACCGGCGGGCCAGGTTGAACGGCTCGTTGTAGGTGGTGGAGGCGGTGGCAATGAGCCCGATCCGCTCGGTGGCACCGGCGATGGCGGTCAGCAGGACGGTGGGTTCCAGCTTGCCGGCCGGACGTCGTCCCACTTCGCCGAACAGGACGGGGGAGTCGGCGAAGAAGATGGAGTCCAGCTTGCCCCGTTCGGCTGTGCGGGCCAGCTGCTGGTAGTGCTCTACGCGGCTGCCGGCGTGGGGGTCGCTTTCCGGCAGCCGCCACGAGGCCTCGTGGTGTCCGGTGCTCATGAGGAAGGCGTTGAGGTGCAGCTGGCGCTGCGGGGACGGGGTCTGGGAAGCCATGCGGGTACTCCTTCGGAAGTGGCAAGAGGTGTGAGTAGGTGGCGGGTACGACGCCGGGTGCCGGCCAGGAGGGACGGCGCGGGAAGGCGCGGAAAAGGGATGCAGGGGAGTGCCGGCGTCGGACGATTGTGCCCGACGCGCCGGGATGTTGAAACACCTAAACACGGCCGCTGCGGCCTTGGCCAGCACCGTGAAACGGAAGCTCAACGGGAGGAAACGGCGCTACTTATTGCGCCATTCGGGGTCAAAACAGGCAACGCGGCGCCATGATCCGCAACGCGGGTTAATGTGGCTGGAAAGGGTAGGGAAATGGGTCGAGGGGAGAAGCGCATGCGTCACCGGGTCCTGGCTGCTGTGGCCGTTTGCGGGGCAGGCCTGCTGCTGGCCGGCTGCACTGCCGCCCCTGCCCCCGCGCCGGCCACCACGTCCACTGCCCCCGCGACGTCCGCCGCGCCGCCGTCCGCTCCGGCTTCCACCACACCCGCGCCCGGGGCTCCCACCGCAGCCGCCACCATCGCCGGCGCGCCGCAGCAGGTGGCGGCGGACCTTGACGCTCCCTGGTCGGTGGTCTTCCGGGATGGGACGCCGCTGGTCAGCGAGCGCAACAGCGGGCAGATCCTTGAACTCGCTCCTGACGGCTCCTCCCGGTCCATCGGAACCGTGGAGGGGGTGGCGGCCCGCGGCGAGTCCGGCCTGCTGGGCCTCGCCGTGGGCAGCCAGGGCGACCTTTACGTCTATTCGACGGCGGAGGACGGCAACCGGGTCCAGCGCTTCCCCGTCAGCGGCGAACCGGGATCCCTCTCGCTGGGCCGGCCGGACACGCTCCTTGACCGCATCCCGTCGGCAAACATCCACGACGGCGGCCGGATCGCCTTTGGCCCCGACGGCATGCTCTTCGTGACGGCAGGTGACGCGAGCCGGCGCGACAGCGCGCAGGACCGCGGCTCGCTGGCCGGCAAGATCCTGCGGATGACCCCCGACGGCGACGCTCCCGCGGACAACCCCTTCCCCGGTTCGCTGGTCTACAGCTACGGCCACCGGAACCCGCAGGGCATGGCCTGGGCGGAGGACGGAACCATGTTCGCCACCGAGTTCGGCCAGAACACCTGGGATGAACTGAACATCATCACCCCCGGTGCCAATTACGGCTGGCCCATCGTTGAAGGGATCGCCGGCCGGGAAGGCTTCGTGGACCCGGTCCAGCAGTGGCGGCCCGGCGCGGCGAGCCCCAGCGGCATGGCGCACGCGGGCGGCACCTTGTTCGTGGCCAACCTGCGCGGCCAGGTCCTGCGGTCTGTCCCCGTCTCGGATCCCGGCACCTCCGCGGAGCATTTCAGCCGCGAGTACGGCAGGATCCGGGACGTGACGGTGGCGCCGGACGGCCGACTGTGGTTCCTGACCAACAACACCGACGGCCGCGGCCGCCCGCAACCCGGGGATGACCGGATCCTCGCCGTCGACCTGGCGAAGGGGTGAGCCGGAGCCCCGTCAGCTCCGCGCGCCGGCCTGCGCCAGTTCCACGATCTTCTCGGTGGCGGCCCAGGAGGCGAGGAGCTTGAGCGCCTCGTCCGAGGGGCTGCCGGGGGTGGCCGGATACACCGTGAGGGAATGTCCGGGGTCCTCCTCCAGTCCCAGCACCTGGTAATTCAGTTCCAGCAGTCCCACCGCCGGATGCCGGAAGAACTTGGTCCCGGCGTAATGGCGGCGGACATTGTGCGCAGCCCACAGCGTCCGGAATTCCTCGCTGCGCATCGACAGCTCGCCCACCAGTTCGGCGATGCCCTTGTCGTGCGGGTTCCGGCCCGCCTCGCGGCGCAGGATGGCAACGTTGGTGTTGGCTGCCCGGTCCCAGTCGGTGTAGAAATCGCGGGACCGCGGGTCCAGGAAGATGAAGCGGGAGTGGTTTGCCGGCCTGACGGTGCTGCGGTACATGTCGGAGTAGAGCGCGTAGCCCAGCGTGTTGGCCGCCACGATGTCCAGCCGGTTGTTGCCTATGAAGGCGGGCGCTTCGGTGATGGCGTCCAGGAGGTACTGCAGCTCCGGCCGCACCCCGGACGGGACGGGAGCCGCAACCCGTTTCCGGCCCGCGGTGTTGGCCGCCCGGGCAAGATCGTAGAGATGGTCGTGCTCTGCCCGGTCCAGTTCCAGGGCCCGTGCAATCGCATCCAGCACACTGTCGGACACGCCCGAAAGGTTCCCGCGCTCCAGCCGGGTGTAGTAGTCCACGCTGACCCCGGCCAGCCGGGCCACTTCCTCACGCCGCAGCCCGGGCACGCGCCGGCGGCCCCCGTAGGGCTCGAGTCCCGCCTGCTCGGGCGTGATGCGTCCACGGCGGGTGGAAAGGAACTGCCGGACTTCGGCTCGGTTATCCATAAGGGACACGTTACGACGGGATCCGGAAAGCCAAGGGTGGGTCTGCCAGAACCAGTTACAGCAGGGCCCTCGTTACGGATCCCAACTGCCGGTTTGATGTCCATGTAGCCGTGTAGCATTTCGATAACCCCCAAAGACATCACAGGAGACCCATGACTACCGTCAAGGCCTATGCCTCACCGTCCTCCTCCGAGGACCTCATCCCCACCACCATCGAACGCCGCGCGGTTGGCCCGCACGATGTCCTGATCGAGATCAAGTTCGCGGGTATCTGCCACTCGGACATCCACACTGTCCGCGGCGACTGGGGCCCGCAGCAGTACCCGCTGGTCCCGGGCCACGAGATTGCCGGCGTCGTCACCGAAGTGGGCTCCGCCGTGACCAAGCACAAGGTGGGCGACCGCGTGGGCGTCGGCTGCATGGTCAACTCGTGCCGTGAATGTGCCAACTGCCTGAACGGTGACGAGCAGTACTGCCTCAAGGGCATGGTGGGCACCTACGGCGCGGAGGACCGCGACGGCACCATTACCCAGGGCGGCTACTCCACGCACGTTGTGGTCACCGAGCACTTCGTGGTGAGCATTCCGGACGGCCTGGAGCTGGACGTCGCAGCCCCGCTGCTGTGCGCAGGAATCACCACCTATTCGCCGCTGCACCGCTGGGGCGCCGGCCCCGGCAAGAAGGTGGCCGTGGTGGGCCTTGGCGGGCTGGGCCACATGGCCGTCAAGCTCGCCGCCGCCATGGGCGCCGAGGTCACCGTCCTGTCCCAGTCGCTGAAGAAGCAGGAGGATGGCCTGCGCCTGGGCGCAACCAGCTACTTCGCCACCAGCGACCCCGGCACGTTCGAGCAGCTGGCCGGCAGCTTCGACCTGATCATCAACACCGTCAGCGCGTCCATCGACATCAGCGCCTACCTGCAGCTGCTGACGCTCGACGGCGCCCTGGTCAACGTGGGTGCCCCCGCGGAACCGCTCCCCGTCAACGCCTTCGCGCTGATCGGCGGCCGCCGGTCCTTCGCCGGATCGATGATCGGCGGCATTCCCGAAACCCAGGAGATGCTCAACTTCTGCGCCGAGCACGGCATCGGCGCGGACATCGAGGTCATCCCGGCAGGGAAGATCAATGATGCATACGAACGTGTCCTTGCCTCGGACGTCCGCTACCGCTTCGTGATCGACACCGCCACGCTGTAGCAGGGAACCGCGGAACGGCGGGCCGGCCCCGGAAGGTGCCGGCCCGCCGTCGTGCGTGGGGCGCCGGGGCCTTTTGTTATGCCCCGCAACGGTTGGGCGGCAATCAGTCCGCTCCCGGAGCCCGAATCCAGCCCCGGTTCCACAATTGAAGGACCAGTTTTCCAAGCCCCGGGAGGGTGTGATGAGAAGGTCCGGCGGGCTGGTTCCCGCGTTGATCCTCGTTGGTGCGGTGGTGGCCGGCTGCGGCCCGCAGGCAGGACCACCGGCGGCGTCGCCCACCACCACGGCCGCGTCCGCCTCCCCGGCCCCCTCGGCGACGTCGTCACCGGCTGCCACGAGTCCCGCGGCCTCCACCACCGCCACACGGGGGTCCCTGAAGACCTTTACGACGGCGGACGGCCAGCTGGCGTTCGACCTCCCCGCCACGTGGAGCGTGCGCGATCCGGCCGGGGAACTGCCCGAAGGCGGCGGGGCTTTCGCCGAGGTGACGAACGAGGCGGGCCGGCCGATGGCAACACTGCGGACCAACATGGCCACCGGCTCCACCTGCCTGGAGAAGTACCCCTATGCGGTTCTGGAGTCGCAGGAGCTGCCCGCCCTGGCACAGGATGGCGAGACTCCACGGTTCATCTACGAAACCCGGGGCAACGCCGCAACGCCCGGTCCCGCTGACACGCCGGCCGCAGCCTACGGCATCGTTTCCGTTCCAGCCCCCACCGGGGACCTGGCCTGCCCGATGTTCCACTTCTTCACCTGGCCTCCCACCGCCGCGATGTTCGGTGCGTTCTACAACCCGGAGAACAACAGGACCCCGGGCGCCGGGTCCCTGCCCTACCTGGAACAGGCCCGCAGGTACATGGACACCACCGAGTACCAGAACATCCGCCGGATGATCACCTCGCTCCGCCCGGCGGGCTAGGAAACCGGCAGGAACCCCGCAGGAATCCCGCCATCCGTTCCCGCAGCCACAACGAATTACTGGCATGAACTACTACACCCCGGCGGCGCAGGAAAGAGTCCGGGACGCCGCATACGACGCAGTGGAAAAAGTGCTCGACGGCATGTTCTCGCCGTTGAACAGGCATGCGCTCAACGCACGTTGGAACCAGGCCTGCGAAGCCATGGCAAAGTACCTGGAAGCCCAGGACACCGGCGGGGAGTAGGGACCAGTCCCTACTCCCCAGTCCGGGATTCGAACGCTTCCCGGTCCAGGAACACCAGCTGCGCTTCCTTCTCCGGCAGCTGGACCTTGGGACCGGCCTCGAAGCCGAAGCCGGTGAGCCGGCCGATGGCCTTGGCGTTCCGGGCATCCGGTTCCGCCACCACGCGGTCCTTTGCCGGATCGGAGAGCACGAACCGCACCAGCCCGGACAGCAGGGTCGCCGTGAAGTTCGGGACCGGGCGCGCAGCCGGGGCCAGCAGCAGGTGGATGCCGGCATCCCCGGCGCGGGCCGGATACACCTCGCCCACGGGATCGTGCAGCGGCTCGTACGTCTGGAAGACGCCGGCAGGCTCGCCGGCAACGGTCATCAGGAATCCGTGGTGCGTGTCCAGGCTGTCCAGGAACGCATAGACGTCCCGGACCTCGTCCCGGCTCCAGTCGTTCATGCCCCAGAACCGGGCGCGCTCCTCCCGCACCCAGCTGTGCACCAGGTCCGCGTCCTGTTCAGGTGCCAGGCGGAGCAGCCGGAGGCGGCCCAGGCCCGGCAGGTCCTCCTCGTACACGGCGTCCCGGGTTGCGTGCGGAAGTCCGGCCTCGATGCTTGTCATGGAGTCTCCTTGGTGAGCTGGTCCCAGTCGATGACAACGGGGAGGAGTTCGCCGGCGGCCCAGAGCGGCAGCTGGCTGAGGAAGTTCGGGTCGTCTGCTTGTCCGGACGCGCCGAACGGCACGATCCACCGGCTCTTCGAACGGTCGGAGAGGTCCCAGACGTAGCGGGCGACGGGTCCGCGGAAGGACGTATCCGTCACGCCCGGCAGGCTTTCCGTGCACAGCACGCAGCTGGTGTCCCCGGACAGGGCGGTGGCCGGCACGGCGGGTGCGGCGGCGCCCGCGCCCGGGAAATCAGACAGCGCGTGCAGCGGCAGGAGCGTGTGGCTTTCGCCCCAGGCAGCGGACGACGGCGATGCTGCCGCCGCCTCCAGCGCCCGGCCCGCCGCGGCCGCAACGTCGATGCCGTGCCCGGTGCCCTTGGCGATGATGGTTTCCAGGGCGAAGCCCACCCGGGAGACCGGGTTCAGCCAGGGTGCGAACAGGGCCGAGTGCCCGGCGGGTGCCGCGAGCGGTGCCAGCAGGGGGTCGCCGGCCAGCTCCACGACCAGTGCCGAGCGCCAGGCAGCGAAGGCTGCGGCGTCCGTGCTGGCGGCGTGCATGTCTCCGTCCCAGGCCAGCAGCCGGTCCCGCAGTTCCGCGGCGGGGGCGGACAGGGGGATCCCATCTTTCCCGCCGGGCCCCGCCAACAGGGCACGCAGTGCGGGCCAGGACCCCAGCCGGCAGTCCATGTGGATCCGCTGCATGTCCTCAACGTCCAGGTTGTCCCCGGCGTCTTCCAGCAGCTGCCGTATCCGGTGAGCACGGTGGGCGGAAGCGAACTCCAGCCCGGTCAGGCTGCCGCCGCCGGACTCTCGGTCATTGGCGTTCACGGCCAGCGCGTCCACGCGGGACGCCGGCAGTTCCACCCATGTGCCCGTCCACCGGTGCTGCGGGGATTCGGCCGGAACGGGACGGACCCGGTTCTCCGGGTTCCGCACCGGGACCTTGCCCGCCACCAGCTGCCGGACGTCGCCGCCGGCATCGGCGGCCAGCACGCAGTTGACCGGCTCCACCCAGGCTTGCAGCGCAGCCTCAATTTCCGCGGCGCTTCGGCTCCGCAGCAGCGGCAGGAGTGCCTCGAAACCCAGCCGCCGCCCGGCCCGCGACGGTGCCCGGAGGCTCAGCGCGCTGCCGTCGGACGCGCCCAAGATGACGGGGCGCCCGCCCGAGATGACCAGGCGCCCGCCCGAGATGACAGGGCCGCGGGCTGTCTCAATCACGTCCACCGTCTCCGTGGCGGCGCCGCGGACCAGGATCTCCTCCTGGTGGTCGGCAACCACCGGCTCCCACCCATCCGGACCCAGTGCCTGGAGGACGGCCCCGTCCCGCCTGAGCTGTTCACGGTAGAGGTCCTGGTAGTCGGCCATGGCATTGGTGACAGCCCACGCCGCCGTCCCCGTGTGGCCGAAGTGCGGCAGGCCGGGAACGCCGGGAAACGCCAGCCCGACGGCGTCGAATTCCGGGCAGGCGAGCCGCACCTGCTGGTAGACGCCGGGAAGTTCCAGGAGCCGGTGCGGGTCGCCGGCGATGAGCGCTGCGCCGGAGCCCGTCAGGCCTCCCGTGGCAGCCCAGGCGTTGCTGCCCGCCCATGCCTCGATGCTGAACAGCTCCACCGCTTCAGCGCCAAGGGTCCGGGCCACGTGGTCCCGCCAGAGCTTGTTAGGGAAGGTGCTGAACAGGACGTGGTGGACCAGGAAGACGCCGAGCGGAGTCCACGGCTCCCAGCGGGCCGGAGCGGTGGCCGTATCCCGGAACTCCCGGGCATCCCGGCGGCCGGCTTCCAGGGCGCTGTTCACGCCATCCACGTAGGCCCCGCACCACTGCTGCGTGGCCGGGTCCAGGTTGTGGAAGCAGCGGCGGGCGGTGTCATCGATCCGCGCTTGCCGGGCAAACCGGTCCCACACCACGCCGTCCGGTCCCAGGTGTTCAGCCGTCCTGCCCTCGGAGCGCCAGCGCTCCACCTCGATCTGCCAGGAGCGGTCCGTGGCGGCGTTCTCACCCTGCAGGAAGGCGAGCTCGGTGGCCGACCCAGCGCGCAGGTGGGGGATGCCCCACGGGTCGCGGAAGGTCTCAGCGGCCATGGTGCGGAGTTGCGGGGGTGGGCACGTGTCGGTCCTTTTCTTAGGTAAGCCAAGCCTAAGTAAGGGTACGGGGAGGGGCGGGCCATTCCCAAAACCCGTGGCGCAACAAAACCGCCCTGCAGCCTACGGCGTAAGCGCCGCCAGGATCGCGGCGGCGGGTCCGTCCACCGCATGCCGGAACCCGGTGCCCGCCCAGAGGTTGAGCCAGTTCGGATCCCCGGCTGCCGCGGCCGCTGCGCGCAGGGGAGTGGTCAGGTGGTGGATCTCCGGGTAGCCGTAGGGCGCCTCGGCGTCGTGCAGGCGCATGAATTCGTTGGTGAGGCCGCGGGCGTTCCTGCCGGAAAAGGACCGGGTGACGGCGGTGGCGGTGAAGCTTCCGGACGACAATGCTGCCCGGTGCGCGGCCTTGGTTCCGGCCTCGTCTGCGCGCAGGAACGCCGTACCCGCCTGGACTGCGGTTGCGCCCAGGGCCAGGGCCGCCCGGGCGTCCGCTGCGGTGGCGATTCCTCCGGCGGCGATCAGCGGGACAGGGAGGTCGGCAAGCCCGGCCAGCAGGGTGTGCAGGGGCTCCGGTTCGTCGGCGGCGGGATCGAAGGTGCCGCGGTGGCCGCCGGCTTCCGGACCCTGCACGCAGAGCGCGTCCACGCCGGCGTCGAGCGCCCGCAGGGCCTCGGTGCGCGAAGTGACGGTGGCGACCACGGCGCTTCCCCGCTCCTGTAGCGCGCCGATGACTGTGTTTTCCGGCAGCTCGAAGGTGAAGGAGACGACGGCGGGCGCCAGCTCCAGCAGGACGTCCACCTTGTTGTCCCAGTCGTCATCGTCGTGCCGGGGATCGCCCAGCCGGACGCCGAAGCGCTCAGCGTCCGGCGCCAGGGCATCGGCGTAGGCGCGCAGCGCGTCGGGGGTGCTGAAGGGGGCCTGCGGTACGAAAAGGTTGACGCCAAACGGCCTGCCCGTGAGGCCGCGGGCGGTGTCGATCTCCGCCCGCATGGCATCCGCCGTCTTGTAGCCGGCGGCAAGGAAACCCAGTCCGCCCGCCTCGCTCACAGCAGCAGCCAGCCGCGGCGTGGACGGTCCGCCGGCCATGGGTGCCTGGATGACGGGAATTGGCAGGGAAGCAAGATCGAAGCGGGAGTTGTGCTGGTGGCTCATGGAGTCCTTCCGTATCAGGCTGGCTGGCCGCCGGGTCAGCTGCGGAACTGGCCGGAATCAGTAGAGGAAGATGTCGATCCATTCCCGGTTGTGGGCGTGGATCAGCACCAGGAACAGCACGAAGTCGAACAGCAGGTGCACGCTGACGATGTAGGAGAGGGACTTGGTGACCGTGAAGAGCCGGGCCTGCAGCAGGGCAAACGGGAAGATGAAGAACGGCGCCCAGGCGTGGAACCCGAGTTCCCAGAGGAAGGATGTGAAGAGGACGGCCTGGAGCAGGTTGGCTTGCCAGTCGGGGAGGTGCCGGCGCAGCAGGGTGAAGGTGGTGCAGATGAAGAACAGTTCATCCCAGATCCCCAGCACATTGGTGCCCAGGAACAGCCGGGCGATGCCGTCCACGTCGCTGACCGCCGGCCAGTTGGTGTAGACCCCGGTGCGGATCATGTACACCGGCATCAGGGCGTACCCGATCAGCAGGACGGCGGGCAGGTACCACTTCTCCGCGCGGGTCCATGGCTGTCCGGTCCGGACGGGGAACCGGATGGCATGGTCCTTGGTGACGAACCGGGACACGGCGTAGGGGATGCCCACCGCCAGGATCATCGCGGTTCCCATCACCGCCATATGTTCGGTGCTGATGTCCGTGGTGATGGGGACCAGGCTCATGGCGGTCAGCCCCACCGCGATCAGTGCCAGGTCGATCAGGAGCCGCCGGCTGATGATGCCGGCGAGGACCAGTGCGGCGGCCAGGAGGAGGAAGCCAAAGAGCCGGTCCTCCCGGGCGAACAGCAGGAAGCCCGACGCCGAGACGAGGGCTGCCGGAACTACCGCCAGTGTGGTCCGGGCGGGCTTCCCTGCTTCCGCGCTCTGGAGATCGGCTTGCGCCTGTGATTGCTGCCTCATCACGTCCCTATGCTTCAGTGGCGCTTCCGGTGGATGCTCAAAAGTCTACTTGCCTGCCGGACCCCGGACGAGGTGCCGGCTCACCACAGCAGCGTCAGCTCCAGGTCCACGGCGGGCCGGGCCTCCAGCCACGTGTCGAGTACAGGGCGTAGCTGGGACTCGGCGCCGGCCAGCCCCAGCTGCGTGGCGTCGGACGATGCCGGCACGTGGTGGTGCCCGTCGTCGGGGGTTCCGTGCGAGCATTCCGAGCACAGCAGGCGCATCCCGGACCAGTCATCGGCGCCCATGCCATGCCGCTCCAGAACGTCGGACAGTTCCTGCAGCTCGTCCGGCGTTGCCCCGGTCACCTGGGCCTGCCACGTGGGCAGGCCCGAGTCCTCCAGCCGCAGGAGCTGGTCGAATACCGCCACGTCCTGCCCGTCCAGCCGGCGGAACCCCTTCGGTTCGCCGTCGTGCAGGACGACGTCTCGGAACCGGTGCCCGGATTCGGGCAGCGGCACACTGGCGATGACCGCGTGGGCAGGGCTCCTGCGCCAGCACCAGACCACTTCAGTGGCGCCGGCTGAGGGCAGCACCTGGTGGGGAAGGCTTGGCTGGTCCGGATTCAGCCGGACCGGTGCCAGGCCAAAATTGGAGTCGATGGGATCGTAGCCGGTTCCCAGGCCGCCAATGCCGTAGGCAGCCCACGCCCGGCGGGCGGTTGCCCAGTCGCCCAGGGCCGTGGAGGCGATTCCCAGGTTCCAGGCGGCGGGGTTGACGCCTTCGAAGTCCGCCGCCTCCACAGGCGTGAAGAGCTCAACCGCCCGGGCGTTGCGTTCCAGGCTTTCAGCCCACTTGCCCAGTGCCTTCGACAGCAGCCCGGCATGGAACCAGGCGTAAAAGGAATCCGGGGCGAGGCGCAGCATCTCGCCAGCCAGCGCCCTTGCCCTGTCCGTTTCGCCGGCGTCGTCCGCGGCAGTCCAGTCGGACCAGACGTCCCGCGGTCCACGCTGCTCCCCATGGCCCTGCCATTTGCGAACCGTCACCCGTCCAGTATGCAGGGGCTACCAAGCGAGCACCATGGCCTCCAGGCGACCTGCCAGGGGTTAAGGCAAAGCGTACGACGGCGGGCGGTGCCGGCGTCGTACGCTTTACCTTAAGAGAGGGTTGCCGCTTAGGCGCCCACCAGGGCCTTGTCCTCGCCCCGCACGCTCAGCGTGAAGGTGTTGGGTCCGCTGCAGGTCACCGCAACCCGGCACGTGGTGGTGTTGTGCCGCGCCGAAAGATCGCTGATCGCGGAGTCCAGGGTGTGGTGCAGGGTGGCTTTGTCCCAGATCTTCAGGGTCACTGAGTCAGTGGCATCGAACGTCATTATTCAACTTCCATTTCTTGCGGTCTGGCGGCCCAATCGTGTCCGGCCGTGTCCTCGTCGGTGAGGACAAGCAGATGGGAAAGCGCATTCCCAGATTTCAGTCTGCATGGCTCGCGGATGAATGGCAACCGGAACCGGGATTAAGTGAGCAAGCACACCGGGGGCGGGAAAGCCCGCCCCCGGCCATTGCTAGAGGGCCGGGTTAAGGCTGAGGGTAAAGGTGTTGGGGCCGCTGCAGGTCACGGCGATCCGGCTCTTGTCGGTGTTGTGGCGGACGGAGAGGTCTTCCACCAGCGTGTCCAGCGTGGTGTGTACGGCGGAGCGGTCCCAGATCTTGAGGGTCACGGAGTCGGCAGTTTCAAACGTCATTGTTCAGTACTTCCTTGTATTGGTCCGGCCGGTAAAGCCGGAAAATCGGCCTGCTCGCGCCATGGGGCGGTCGGCCGCCCGCTGGGCATGCCGGCGCGCCTCATTGCGTCACCAGGATGGGTAAGGGCCGGAAAATGAATCCTGCCCTGCCCTTCCATGGTGCCGAAACCGAAAGGGTGCTCTCAACCAAATCGCCGTTTATTGCAAGTGAATCTCATCACGTAGGGACGGCACCCGCACCAGTAAGATGGCCCCATGTCGAGTTCTGCCGATAACGAGTCATTACAGCAGCTGCAGGAAATCCTGGTGGGCGCGGAGAACGCGGTGGAATTCCTCTCCGGACTTTCCGGCCTGGCGGCAGCGGCCGTGTCTGAAGCGGCGGACGACCAGATCGAATGCGCGGTCACGCTCAAGCTCCGCCGGCGGCCGGCCACTGCGGCCGGGAGCAGTGAGCGCGCCCTGGACCTCGACCACGTGGAACAAAGCCTGGGGGACGGCCCCTGCATCCGGGCACTGCGCGAGATGTCGTCGGTCATGATCGACGACGTCTCCAGGGACCCGCGCTGGCCCGCCTACAATGAGGCGCTTGCCGCCGCCAACGTGCACAGCACCCTGGGTGTGCCGCTGGAGATCAGCGGTGACGCCCGCGCAGCCCTGAACTTCTTTGCCACCCAGCCGGGGGCCTTCACGGCGGATGTCTATGAAAAAGCCGTGGGCTTCGCCGCGGCGGCCCACAACACACTGCACCTGTCTGTCCGGATCAACGCCGCCCAGAACCGGGCGGAGGACCTTGAAGCTGCGCTGGAGAGCAGGACCGCCATCAACCTGGCCTGCGGCGTCATCATGGCGCAGAACCGCTGCTCCCAGGCCGAGGCGATGGACATCCTCACCAAGGTCTCCAGCAACCGCAACCGCAAGCTCCGTGATGTCGCCACCGAACTGATCGAACAGCTTTCCGGCGACCGCATCCAGACCCACTTCGACGGGTAGCAGCAGCTGGCCGTCAGTCCGCCCGCAGGACGGACACGACGGCGGATCCGCCGGCCGCCTTCGCGTCACCTGGCGCGCGTCCCCGGACATCCCAGCAATTGCCGCTGCCGATGACCTCGAAGTCCTGCGATCCCGTCCGGGGCAGGACAAGCGCGGTGTTTTCGTCGATGGCAACAGCCCGCTCCACAAGCCCTGCTGCCACGGCACCTACCGCCCGCCCCAGTGTTCCGGCTTGTGCGGCATGGACGTCGACGGCGAATGGGGCGAGGCCGAGGCCGCTCCGGATGTCCAGCGCGTCCAGTCCTTCCGAGCACTCTTCACCGCATACCTCGGTGCCGTCCACGCGGTAGCCGCCGATCAGCGCCCGTTCCGGCGCCACCATGGCACCCGCGGAAAAGCCAAGGTAGGCGGCGCCGCGGACAATTGTCCGGGTGAGTGCCGCCATTGCGGGCTGAAGGCCCGCCAGGTAGGCCGGCGTCAGTCCGCCACCCACCACCACTGCATCCACGCCGTCGAACAGCCCGGGGTCCACGGCGCCGGCACCGCCGAGGAGCACCGGAACCGGCTCAAACGGCAGCAGTGTACGCAGCGGCTCAACATACTCGGCCAACCGTGCCGCGGGGTTCCCGGCCCGGTCGTGGACCACCACGGCAACCCTCGCGGAGCGGGTAGCACCCGGTTTCTGCGCCACCTCCCCGGCAAAACGGTCGAACACTTCGGGAAAGGCCAACGGGTCCGGCCCGGCGCCGGCGAGGAAAATGCTCATGCGCTTCAACCTACCCGTCGTGCCCTGGCCGTGGACCGAGGCCACAAAAGAGGGGGGAAAACCCCTTGACCCCGGTGCCGGACAGGAATAATCTACAACCAAATGGTTGTAGATAAGCTTCGCGAAACCGAACTGGACCGCCTCTTCCAGGCGTTTGCCGATTCCACCCGCCGCGACATCGTCCGGCGCGTGACAGTGGGCGAGTATTCCGTCTCGGGCCTCGCAGCCCTCTACGCCATGAGTTTCGCCGCAGTCCAGAAACATGTGGCGGTCTTGGAGCGTGCATCCCTGGTTACCAAGGAAAAGCGCGGAAGGGAGCAGATCGTGCGGGGTGATCATGAAGGCCTGCAGAAAGCCCGCCGGCTGCTTGACGAATACGAACTAATCT
>Ga0307408_100001224_pt1 | contig 19320 bp, 10 predicted proteins | sample 322Cmetagenome_FD_202116 | JGI IMG/M metagenome (GOLD analysis project Ga0307408, IMG submission 202116) | Maize rhizosphere microbial communities from greenhouse at UC Davis, California, United States - 322HYB-C-3 | ecosystem: Host-associated > Plants > Roots > Rhizosphere > Soil | place... | reverse complement strand
CGTCTTCCTGGAAACTGAAACAATTAAGCCATCCACCTTCGCGCTTAAAAGAGTTTTTGTGATATCTACTTCTCTTTCATAAGATTCGTTTGACTGGCAGATAATTACCTTATAACCTGACTTATAGGCTAATTCTTCTATTCCGGCGATAGCCGTAGAAAAAAAATAATGTGATAGAATGGGGACGATAACGCCAATGGTTTTTGTAGACTTTTTAAACAAACTTGAAGCAATAGCATTAGGATGGTAATTATACTTTGCAGCCAATTCCCTAACTGCCTGTTTGGTTATATCTCCAATAGAGTGATGGTTTTGAAGAGCCCTTGAAACCGTTGATTTCGAAACAGATAACTCTCTTGCTATGTCACTAATGGTTACTTCTCTATTGTTATTATCTGCCTTAGCCATTATTGTATCTTAAAAATTTAATATAAAAAGCTGGGTTAATAACTAACCTGAGTTCGATTATTTCCTTCTATTAAATCGCTTCCTCTTTGCCTTCGGCATATCTCCCAATGCTATTAAGTTAAGAAAATGCAAAGTTTCATACCCTCTCTGCCTTCGGCATCTCTCCCCGAGGGAGAGAAAGGTCATCCCACACCGAACTTTCGCCTTAACATTTGGTTCTCCCTGGGGGGCTAAAAGGCTTCACACCCATGCAAACCGCATATTTCAATCGAAATCAGTTTACTATTTAGCTTCTATTATAAAAGTATCTTTCAGCCTGATATCTTCAGAAGAGCTTCCTATCAAAACTTCAAATTGCCCGGGCTCTACTACCAGATTCATATTTCTATCCAATAATTCGAGGTGTTGTGGCAAAATGGTAAAGTTTACAGTTTTGGTTTGGCCAGGTTCAAGATTAACCCTTTCGAAGCCCCTAAGCTGGGTGTCATAAACAATCACACTACTTAGCTTGTCTTTTATGTACAGCTGTACAACTTCATCCCCTTTGCGGCTACCAGTATTTGTAATTTCAACTGAAACTTTAATTTCTCCCTTAGGGGTTTGGGCCTTCGGCGATACGTGTAAATTCTTGTATTGAAAAGTAGTATAGCTTAATCCAAACCCGAATGGATATAGAGGCCCGTTTACACTGGTTTTGCCATAGCCATTGTTTCCGGTTGATGGCTGGTTAGCATGCGAACCTGGTTTGAATGGAAAATTCAACTCCAGCTGTCCGGCAGATTTTGGGAAAGTTACTGGCAGTTTTCCACCCGGATTATAGTCACCAAAAATGGCTTCGGCTACTGCTTTTCCTCCTGATGGGCCCGGAAACCATGCATCTAAAATTGCTGGCACATATTGGTTTGCCCAGTTTATGGTTAGCGGCCTTCCGTTTACTAAAATAACTACTACAGGTTTTCCGCTTGCATGCAAGGCTTGTAACAGTTGCTCTTGCCGGCCAGGCAAATCTAAACTTGTTCTGGTTAGGCTCTCTCCTACCCGTTTTTCGTCCTCGCCAACAACGGCTATAATTATATCAGATTGTTTGGCTTTTTCAACAGCTTCAGCAATGCCGGCTTTCTCTTCTTCGGTAAGTGCAGTATTAACGACTTCGGTTCCAGGCCAGCCTTCGTTTATAATTGAGCATCCTTTAGCAAAATCAACTTTTAAATCTTTATTCTCGTAAGCCTTAATTCCATCATAAATAGAGATGGATGGATTATTGCCCGGGCCGTATCTGCTTACCATGTGCCCTACTTCGGCAGCCAAAGGGCCTGTTACCAAAATTTTTTTTGCCTGAGTTTTATTTAGCGGAAGGAAATTGTCTTTATTTTTAAGAAGGACAAGCGATTCGCGATTTAATTGCAATGCAAAATCATCGTCGGCTTTGGTATGCACTACTTTATCGGCTTTGCCGGGTTCTTTAATTAAAGGCTGGTCAAATAAACCAAGCCTGAACTTAACGGATAGTACTTCCCTAACTCTTTGGTCCAACGTTTCCATAGAAACTTTTCCCTCCTTCACCAACTCCCTTAAAGGCTCTAAGAAAGTTTGTGGCTGACGAAAATTGGTCCACACATTTAAGCCGGCGTTTATAGCCTGTTCAATAGCCCCTTTAAAATCTTCTGCAACGTGATGCTTTGAAGCGATAAATTCAACCGCTTCACTATCAGAAACAATATAACCAGTAAACCCAAACTGTTTCCTTAGTAGTTCTGTAAGAAAATAATAGCTCCCCGTTACAGGAATGCCATCCCAGTCGTTATAGCTGCTCATCACTCCTAACGGTTTTGCTTCTTGTACCACACGTTTAAAAGGGTACAAATACAACTGGTGCATTTCCCTTGGAGCCACATGCGGATCGGTACGGGCATTGCCATCTCTTCCGCCTTTGGGGACGCTATACACTGCATAATGCTTTAAGGTAGAAGCCACGCCTTCAGCCTGTATGCCCAATACCATTTGCTTTCCAAGTTCGGCAATGTGGAAAGGGTCTTCGCCATAGCACTCTACCACCCTGCCCCAGCGCGGGTCTCTGGCAGGATCCAGGATTGGCGCATATACGTTTGTATATCCTAAGGCTTTGGCTTCGCGGCCAACAATGTGTCCGGCTTTGCTTACCAGGTCTTTGTTCCAGGTACTTCCAATACCAATTGGCGCACATAATGGCGTTGCCTTTTCATGGCACAAGCCGTGGATTCCTTCGTTGGTAAAATCTACAGGAATCCCCAGCCTGGTTTCTTCAATAAACCATTTCTGCACCGTATTGATAGCTGAAACGTGCTTACTAAAAGGATAGGAATATGTTGTAGCTGCCTTTTTATTATTGGGCACACTGTTTAATTCTTCGTCGATATTGGCAATGCCGTCTTTCCAGATTGATTTTTTCCATTCGGGCGTTGGCATTTCATCCTTCAAAACCCTTCCATAACCATATAGCGTTGCGGTTTGTGCTGTTTTCTCATCAATCGTCATCTGAGATAAAAGGTCGTTTACTCGCTTTTCAACAGGCTGCGCAGGATCTTCGAATATGTCTTTCTTCCCATTCTTGTTAAAATCGATCCAATCTCTATGATAAATAGTGCCTTTTTTTTCGTGGGCTTTTCCAGCCTCGGCACCATAAAAACCGATAAGCAGAGTGGTTATAATTGATAGCTTATTTAATAGCATTAAGAAAATAAAATTTAAAGAAGTTTGTACAACTAATATCCAACAATCCATTTAATGATGCCGTGGCGCTATTGGCAATTTAGTATGTGATATTAGCAGGGGGGTGAAAGTATCCGTCACTCACAAAAATAACTGGCACGTTACAATCTTAAATACTAAGGCCATTAAAGATAATTCGGTTGAATTATTTGCTAATTCTCTATAACTCGCAGGCAGTTAATAACATTAGTTTTGATGTTGAGGCCAAGGTAACCGTTTTATAAAACCAACAGACATACACATTTAATATTCAATTCATGAAAAAGGCTTTTATTATTCCTGTTCTGCTGGCTTCTGCCTGTATGCTGAGCTCCTTTTATTCCTTTATCAATGATCCTGGAATTAGAGCAGAAGCTAAGAGAGATGCGCTCAATGCAGGATTAAAATTACCTGCTGGATTTGAAGCAAGTGCAATTGCTGAGAACATCGGAAAACCAAGGCATATTGTGGTTACTAAAGAAGGTGATGTGTATGTCAAACTTCAACGATTAGTAAACGGAAAAGGCATTCTTCATTTAAGAGATGTCGATAAAGATGGAAAGTTCGAAACGCAATTGGCTTTTGGGAATTACGCAGGCACTGGTATTACCATTAAGAATGGCTATTTATATGCTTCTTCAGATCAGGAAGTTTTCCGCTATAAACTAAATGATAAAGAAGAGGTTATCGAACCTGCGAATCCAGAGAAAATCATCACTGGCTTAAAAGCAGGGCGACAGCACCAAACCAAATCAATAGTGCTTGATAATGATGGCAACATTTATGTTAACATTGGGGCATATTCTAATGCCTGCCAGGAACAAGACCGGGGACTACGTTCTAAAGGAATACCTGGCTGCCCGCTGCTTGATTCAGCTGGTGGAATCTGGCAGTTCAAAGCAGATAAGCAAAACCAGTCTTACGGCCAAGGTGTCCGCTATGCCACAGGCCTAAGGAACGTAATGGGTTTAGACTGGAATCAACAAAATAACACCCTGTATGTAATGCAGCATGGCCGCGATAATCTCAATTCTTCCTGGCCTGAAATTTATGATACTAAACAATCTGCAGAGCTGCCTTCGGAAGTAATGTACATGATTAAAAAGGGCGACAATGCCGGCTGGCCATATATCTATTACGACCATATCCAAAAGAAAAAAATCGTGGCGCCCGAATATGGTGGCGATGGCAAGAAAGAAGGAGGCAAAGAATATATCGATCCAATAGTGGGCTTTCCAGCGCACATGGCGCCTAACGGACTGCTTTTTTACACAGGCAACATGTTTCCTGAGAGATATAAAAATGGCGCTTTCGTTGCTTTCCATGGTTCCTGGAACAGGTCGCCAGAGAAACAGGCCGGATATTTTGTAGTATTCGTTCCTTTTAAAGATGGGAAACCTGCTGGAAACTGGGAGGTATTCGCAGATGGCTTTTCGGGGCTCGACGCCGTTATGGTTCCAAAGGAAGCACAACACAGGCCATGCGGGCTTGCCCAGGGGCCAGATGGATCTCTGTATGTTACAGATGATGTAAAAGGTACAATTTATAGAATAGCTTATAACAAGAAATAAGGTTTATGAAAAAGATAATCGCCACAATAATATTAATTCTTCCTTTTGCTTTTAGCCTATCCGCGCAGGTTAAAAAGAAAACCGCTGCGCCAGTAAAGGCTGCTACATCCAGCGTTAATGCCCTGGCATCTATTACCCGCGGAAAAGCGGTGTACGCCCAAAGTTGCATTGCCTGCCACCAGGCTGATGGCGGCGGGGTTCAGGGATTAAACCCGCCTTTAAGCAAAACAGAATATGTGCTTGGCGACAAAAACCGCCTGATAAACATTGTATTAAAGGGATTGAACAAGGATCTGGAAATAGACGGTGATGTGTATTCTAACCCAATGCCGCCTCTAAACTATTTAACGGATCAGCAAGTGGCCGATGTGCTTACTTATGTGCGTAATAACTTTCAAAATAAGGCTAGTGCAGTTACTGTGGCGCAGGTAAAAGCTGCTCGGGCGCAGAAATAAGAATCTTCGTGTAATTATACATTAGTGTTAGTTGAGTGATCCCTGCCGGAGTTCTTCTGGCGGGGATTTTCCTGTAAACATACAGGCCTGACAGATTCTGTGTTAAGATCCAATCATTTTAAAGATCTATTACTTTTGAGTTTAAGGCGGCATTGAGCTAGCCAGTTTAGGGAGCAGCTATTTTAGCAGCTACTCTAATTTTTTACACAGTTTCGCTAACTTCTTCTTTAAAATAATCTTTCATACTTTTTTCCGCCTGTATATATGGTATACACCGTTAAAGCTGGCATATAAAGGGCTTTTCTTACTCTGGCTTTACCATCGAAATGAAAAAAATTGATCCTGCGCAAAGGCAGAGTTTCCTTTACTGAAGACTCTTCGAAAAAGAAAGAAAGTAAACGATATTAATCGAATGTAACTTTTAGTAAGTTTATCAGTAAACGATAATTTTAAGGAATCAAATAGTCCTCAACCTATACAAATCTTAATTCTATATTCGCGTTAGCAAATGTATATCACAATTCTTTATCGCTTTTTATTCACTTTCATTTTTGTAAGTTGTTTCATCCTTAATCCCCAGGCCCAAGAGGCCGACAGAGCATATTTCCCGTTTTTTTTAAAAGATTCCACCCAGATATATTCCCTGTCTAAAGTAGTGTCTAACTCAGTTGAAGCTTCTTATGTAATGCATTCAAAAATAAACGGAAGGTATAAGAAACACTTTAATGCCATCAAAGAGAATGCACGTGAGGAAGTTACCGACATTGTTAAATATACTGCTTTACTCGATACAGTAGTAGAACCCTTCCTTCAGCATACCTTTGAGCGCTTGCAGGCTTCCAATCCCCTGGCGAAAAATAGCAGGTTAATTGTTACCCGAAGTTACGTAGACAATGCCTTTGCCACTGGTGATGGCACCATATTCATTAATGCGGGACTTATAAGTGAATTGAAAAATGAGGATCAGATAGCGTTTGTAATTGCACATGAACTGGCTCATGGTATCCTTAATCATGTTCAAAAGAACATAACCAACTACCTCGGCAGTTTGTACGATAAAGATTTACAATCAGAGTTTAATAAAATTATCAAAAACGGATATAATACCAATAAGCGGGTAAAGGCTTTGCTGATGAGGGTATCTGTGAATAACCTTTATCATCAAAGGAATCAGGAGAGCGCAGCCGATTCTATGGCTTTCTATATGATCAAATCTGCTGGTTTTAATCCGGCGGAAGCCTATAATGCTTTAAAGTCCTTCGATAATTCCTTATCGGCCAAAAATGGTATTTTCGAAAAACAAGCTGCCTTTTTTGCCTGCAAAGAAAACTGGCAAAAAGCTTCAGGCACAGAAACTTCAACCTCAATATTTAAGGTAAAAAAAGAGGAAGATAATTCAGATAGCTTAAAAACTCACCCCGATTGTAAGGTACGTATGTCGGCAATTAGAAAGCTGCTGCTTGGTATTGGAAAAGACACCACTGTAGAGTTGAGTAATAGCGTTGACAACTCCTTTTTAAAAGTTACACGGGCTGCCGGATATGAGTGCATACAGGCAATGTTCGATTATGAATATTTTGATAAGTCGCTGTACAGTTCTCTTTCCCATTTGCAATCAGAGCCGGGAAGTATTTATTTAAGGTCGATGGCGCTTCTAAGTCTCCTGCAATTAAAGTCTCACCTAAAGCGACATCAATATTCTGAAGTGGTTTCTAGTATCAGCGACTCTAATCCACAGGAGTTAAACAGGTTCCTGGAATTTTTAAATGCGCTGAACCTGTCCGATTTTAAAGTGCTTAAGGAAACCTTCCAGAAACTTTATCCCGAAACAGGGGCCAAAGATGAGTTTTCACTTATCGCTGCTTTCGCCGGGACACACATATCAGACTATTCTCCGGGGGCAAATACCTTTTCTGCTGAATATCGAAAGCTCTACCCTTCAGGCCGATTCATCGGCCTTTTGCGACAGCTGAATTATATCAAAACAAAAAAATAATAAAACCTAACGATCATGTTAAACAAACACTCATTGCTGCTAGCCTTACTACTGGCTGGAAAAGCAACTTTTTCTCAAACCCAAACCCTTGACGGTTTTTCTTCTATTTCGAGCCAAAGTATTGCTCCCATCATTAATAATAATGAGGTGAAGGGCTATTCTTTGTTTTACATTGGAGATAAAGCCGACAGGAAGAATTCAAACTATGGATTAAGAATCTTCGATGAAAATCTTAAACCGGTAAAAGAAATCAATTTGGTAAAACCGAAAAACGATTATATGCTGGTAAATAACGTTTTTAATGATGAAGCGCTGGGATTTATGTTTTACAACTTCAAGGAGAAAACATTTGAAATTGAAACCTATTCTAACGATTTGACCAAACTGGGAAGCAAGGTTATTACCGATGTTACCAAAAGAGATAATGTTCTAATGAATGAAAGCTTGAAGCTTTATCAGGATGGAAACAGTGGCTTTAGCGCCTCTATAAATATTCTTGCGGTTCCAAAAAAAGGTTTTGTAAAAAACAGTGTAAACGGCAAGGGAAAAGGCTGGACACTTGAAATGTTCGATAATAAAGTTCAAAGTAAATGGAAGATTGAGAGTGGAGATTCTAAAGACTATGAATCCATTATTCCGATGGAGGCATCTGAGAAATATCTTCTGATATCGCTATTTAAGCGTTCTGGAGCTTTGTCGACTAAATTTGAATCTTACTTGCTGCTGATTGATGTAAATAGCGGTAAAAAGCTGTTCGAATTACCTGTTGAAGGTGCCGGAGATGAAGTTCTTTCTATAACAGGGATGACCATAGACGATCAGAATAATGAGATTATCACAGTTGGAGATTATTACGCGAAAGGCTCAAAGCCAGGTGTTGGCAGAAGTTTAGGTTTTTATACTAAGCGCTTTAGTATTGACGGCAAAGAGAAATCGAAGAAGTTTTATTCCTGGGCTGTTGATGTAAAAAAAGCGGCAAGAAATACCGTGATTGACGACTCTTACAATAATTATACCCATAAAATTACGCGTATGGAGAATGGAAAAACCTACATTGTGGTTGAACAATTTAAAAGGAATGTAAGTGTAGGGGGAGTAGCTTCAATGGCTGCGGCTATTGCTTTTGGAGGCAGCAGTAGCGCAAGTTTACTGAAAGGTGTTGTGGGCAATATGCTTCTCTTCGTGGTAAATCCAGACTTATCTCTTGACGAGGTTTTACAATTTAATAAAGACAAAACCAACGTTAGCCTTTTACCAGGATCCGAAATTTATGGGCCAGGCATAACAGGATATTTCATGAAACAATACGGCGATTTCGATTATCAGTTTTTTGCTAACAGCAGCAATAAGAAAACCTTTAATGCCGTATACGTTAATTACGACAGAGAAAAAGGTGAGAAACCCAAAAAAGTTGTAGGAAACATAATTCTTGGAGAGAAGCAATTGGTTACTATCGACCAAATAGATATGCCTTCCAAGGCATCTTCGGCTTTCTTATATCCAGCCAAACCAGGTTACATTATGATGGTAGATTATCTGAAAAAACAAAAGCAGCTTGGAATGAAACTAGTAAAAGTTAACCAATAATGTTATTTATTTGAAGCACAGGTGATATTTCTTATCCAGCAGGATTTCTGGCAGATGCCCCTGCGCTTCTCACATCTGGTAGTAGCATCTCGTTACTACCAGATATGAATAAGCTTCAGGTTTATATTTCATTTCTTGTCTACTTGTTTGTTAATTTCAATAAGGAAATAGCGTTCGGCCTCATTTTCTAAATAATAAACAAGGCCATTTTCTGCTTCCGGTGAAATATTGAGGTACATTAACCTTAATACCGCATCCTTGCCCAGACTTCTATAATTCTCATATTGTAATTTCGCCGTTCATAAATATCAATCAGTCAGAGTCGTTAGACTTTATCCATTGGTTGCTATATCCTTTATTGAACTCCCCACCCCTATTTTCATTTTAACAGGATGATTTTCGGCTCTATGATGTGTAGGATACCAATCTCGATTGGGGCTAGAAATAATTATTAATCCATTATCGTCGCCCAGTACAGCAAAATCCTCCCTTTTAGGGCCTTTTGCAAAATACTTAAGCTGATGCTCGTTAATCATTTTTTCTGCGAAAACTAAGGGCTTGTCGGTTACTATACCTATTTCGCTGATAGATGAAATTGACTCGCTTGTGAATGGCTTATCGGATATTTCATTCAGATCAAATCGCGTAATGAACTCCAAAACATTCCCGTTATTATCGTAAAAGTAGAGTGACTTAGCATTCCAGCTATCAAAATTGGTGATAAAAGCACCTTCCTCATTTTTAATCAATTCTGCCCTTTTGGATATCCAAATAAGTGCCTCCTCAAGTTTATTGTTGGGAATATTGAATGCGAAATGATACCTGGGATTTAGTTTATCAGAATGAATAAAAGAGAAAATGGATTTTCCTGCCCGGAGCGAAACCATATCTCGGGTTTTATCTATGGCCCTTAATTCCAAAACTTTAGTGTAGAAATATTCTGTTTCTTCAAGGTTTGATGTTAATATTTCTATTTCTAGAATGTTCATAGTTGGAGTTTAAGACACAGGACTTTAGTCTTCCCTGACCATCCCACAGAAGGCCCTCTACAATTGCAAATTTTCTACTAAGTTAGTTGTTTACCATTGGTTATTTTTAACAATGGACATAAAAGCTTTCAAGGCGCATCCGGCCCAAAACCTGGCCTATAATGCTATAATGCCGGGCCTCTGCGAGAGGCCCGGCATTATAGCTAGAAGAAACAGCTTCTGCAAATGTTATTTTTTCACCATCAGTTTCCCAGTCACATCGCCTTCCTGAGAACTAAACTTGTAAACATAAAAGCCATTATTCAAATTCAGATTCCTGTAATGAATTTGGTGCATACCTGCAGAAAATTGTCTATTGATTATATCATCAACTTTCTTCCCTGAAATATCATATAAGCTTATCTTAACATTACCGCTTTTTATAATATTAAATTCAAAGACAGTAACATCAGACATTGGATTAGGGTAGTTTTTAACATAAAAACCATCTGCTGTTGTATTGGAAAGGGCTAAACTTTGATTTTCTACCCTGATGTTGCTCGTTGATCCTGAAGTTACTTCAACACCGGCATTGGCCGAAACATTAGCAGCAACGCTGCTTGCAGCGTCTGGTGTATAACTATACGGGAGCGTGGTTGAGTTCCACCAGTCGCATCCTGTTTGGGTGATTGAGTTAGCACCAGAAGTTCCGCTAAAAATGTTGCCGTTTTCGCAGGCATAACCTTCAATTCCATCAAACTTATCCGTGGCAATTGGGATGTTAACATTTTCATATACATTATTTTGTATCAGGGCATGAGCTCCTTGCCTCACGGCTGTTCCATAATCATCGATATCTTTAAAATAATTATTAAACATGTGTACTGCGCCCCATCGTAAACTTGGATTACGCCCAGATGTATTTTCAAAATAATTATGATGAAGAGTAATTCTGAATTGAGAATCAATTGCTTGTTGAGAGGAATTATCGGTATGGCCAATCAACATAGTTTTCATGTGATGATGTAAATGGCACCAGGAAATAGTAACATAGCGTGAGCCTTTCTTAATATCTAATAAACCATCATAAGTGTCTACGGTAATTCCCGCGCCTATTTTGCTGTATAATTCGCAATGATCTACCCATACATTCTGGCAGTTATCAATGGTTAATCCATCGTTTGGATACAGAACCTCATGAATCTTTATGTTTTTAACAATAATGTTATTGTACTCCCGAAAATTCAATCCTACATTCTGTAGCTCGGCAGTACCTCCAAGGCCAATTACAGAAATATTTCCTCCATATTTTATAGTTACAACTGTACCCGAGGAACTGGAGATTTTGCCATTAATATAGAGTATTTCGGGAGTGGAATTTTGTTCCCTTGATAAAGCCCAGCTTTCTAATTCGGCCAAGGTGCTTACCGTAGTACTACTGCCACCCTGCCCGCCGGTAGTGCCTCCATTTAATGTTGCATAGCCTATTAATTCAGAAGAGGTTGGCGGCGGTGTAGTGGTTTGCGAAAATGTTGCAGTTACTGTTTTATTCGCATCCATGGTAATGGATACAGGATTAGTAGTTCCTGTTACAGCTCCAGACCATCCGTCAAAAGTATATCCACCTGCTGGTGTGGCAGTTAGCGTTACGGCAGTACCTGAAACATACGAAGCTGCATCAGGGCTTTTGGTAATAGTTCCAGAGCCTGATACAGAAGTTGTAAGCGTATAACTTTGTTGCTGTGAAAAGTTAGCTGTTACACTTTTATTGCCATCCATAGTAAGGGTTAAAGGATTGGTTGTTCCCGATGCAGAGCCAGACCAACCTGTAAATACGTATCCACTTGCGGGTGTTGCAGTTACAGCAACTGTTGAACCTGCAGCATACGAACCACTTGAGGGACTGACGCTTCCACCTGCCGAAGGGGAGCTATTTGCAGTTAATGTGTAATTGGTAACTGTTCCACTACAGGAAGCCGCTGTGGGGTTATTTCCAGTAACTTCAATCCAGTCTATATTTGCAAACTCACTCGAAACGGTTGTTTCCAGCCTTACAGTATTCACTCCAGAAGCAAGATTAACTGAAATACCTGTATTTGTTACCCAGGTTGTCCATGAAGTTGTTTTAGGAAAAGACACACTACTTGCTACCGAAACCCCGTTTACAAGTACCCTTGCTGTAGTGGCGCTGCTAGAGCCAGCATTTGCATACCTCCATACTAAAGTATACGCACCGGCAGCAGGAGCATTAACTTTCCAGTCTATTCCCATACCTGATGAATTACTTAAATTAATGTAATAACCGTTTGACGCCCCCGAATAGCTATTTTGCCTGCTCCCATTAAAAGAACAAAAGCCCGAACCAAATGATGAAGCGTCTTCAATTCTTAACGTTGTTTGTGAAAAAGCCGGACTAAATAAGAGTGTTAGCATGAACACCAGCAATTGTTGTAGATTTTGTTTCATAGAATTTAATTGATTAGTATTTGTTTTAAATTGGTTAGCGCATTGAGTAAAGGTTAAATGCCAAACTTTGCACACTACAATCCAGGTTAATTTATTCTCCTTTTCGGAAGTCAAACTGGAATGATTGAGAAATATTTTTAATTGATTAGCTGGTTCGATTAACATCAACCTGACGCTTTTGTGCTGACAATAAGAACTTTACAAGCCAAAAAAATGTGCAAACGATACCGGCATCGATCTCGTCAACGTTGGCATGTACTGGCTAAGGCTCGCCAATTTCATTAAGTTAAGCTGTCTGTGGAGGCATTTGACTTTGGAAACTTAAGGTAATTATTAGAAGAGATTCTTTCCTAGCCGAGTCTCTCGTTAGAGGACTCGGCGCCAAGTAGGGAAAATATAAAAAGATCAACAGCGTTAAGGAGATGTTTCTGTAACCTTAAATAAATCTATATCCTGCATCTCCAAAAATGTCGTAATACGAACTCGTCCCTGAATATTGTTAATGTAGAAAGCCGCAGAGCTATGTTCATATTCTGCAGGGTGTTCCGCTAGTCTTTCATTGCCTTTGCAAGGGTTGGTATGAATGTAATCCAGTTTCTGCTCAATAAATTCTACACTGTTGCATTCTTTCCAGTCAAATGAGGATTCAAAAACTTCATGTTTTTTATTCCTTGCTTTATCAAAAAAGGCCACCCAATTGCTCATTGGTTCTAGCAAGAAGTAAAAGTCACTATCCTTTAAACGTTCAACTAGTTCATAAGCCATAAATCGCTTTCCGTTTCCTATGATGGTGTTGATCCTTTTACCCGTATTTCTGAAAGCAATAATTGCATGTATGTGATTCGGCATAATTACAAAGCCAATAACATGATGCCCTTTACTAATCAAATAATCAAACCATTGATATACCAGATCATAGCTATCAGTAATTTGGAAAAGCTTGAGCCATCTAACGCAAGTGAAGGTTATAAAATAGATACCGTGAGAATCTGGGATTTGTCGTTTTACGGGCATATCGGATTTAGGTTGAGATTATGAAGATAGTAATATAGCCAAGATGGGTAAAACCGTTTTTTAGAAACATTTTTTATGGGAAATCGCCGAGTCCTCTGCGAGAGACTCGGCTAGGAAACAATAAGTTAGTCAAGATGGGTAAAACCGGTTTTTACAAACATGTTTTTTATGGGAAAGCGCCGAGTCCTCTGCGAGAGACTCGGCTAGGAAGTGAAAGCTTTCCCAAATATTTTTTCCTAGCCGAGTCTCTCGGAGTCTCGGAGAGGACTCGGCGTCAAGTAGATTATCAAGTGGGCTATCTCCTCAATTAACTCCTTACTTCAGCTTTCTTTGTTTTATGGATCCTCGCTGCTGAATTCTGCAAGATTGTAAGTAGCTCTTCAAGCTTTACAGGTTTCGAAATATAATCGTTCATGCCTTCTCTTAAGCATCTTTCCCTATCTTCAGGTAGCGCATTTGCCGTCATAGCAATTATTTGAGGCTGTTTCCCTAATGAATTTAGCCTAATTGCCTTTGTAGCTTCCAATCCGTCCATTACTGGCATTTGCATATCCATTAGTATCACATCATATAATTTAGCATTAAACATCTCAACTGCTTCTTTTCCGTCATTTGCAATTTCAGGTTCATATCCCAATTTATTTAATACCCTTACGGCTAGTTTCTGGTTAATCAGAATACTCAAAGGATAATCGGCCGCAAAATCGGCATTCAGCACATTGGAACGTTTGGCAGCATCCTCAATCTTTTCACCACTTTGCTTGAGCTCTATCTGTATCAGTTTCAGCATTTGAGCCTGTTTAATGGGCTTGGTTAATACAGAACTAAACAATTCCGGGTGTCTCGAATGACTTTCGTCGCCCACAGAGCTAAGGAGCATAATGGGCACTTTGGGACTTACCTTCTTAATCTCCCTGGCTAGTTCTATTCCATTCATTTCAGGCATTCGCATATCTGTTATAATCAGATCAAACATTTTTCCCTTATTAATAATCTCTAAAGCTTCCTTCCCGGAAGATGCAAGCACGGGGGTTAGATTCCAGAGCTCCAGCTGGTTCTTCAGAATCATTAAATTGGTGGCATTATCATCTACTATCAAAACCCTCTTTCCTTCATTACCAATTGTATTTAATACTGCGTATTGCTTAACGGAGTTTTTGGCTGCCTGAGCTTGAATATAAAAGCTGAAGGATGAACCTACCCCAACTTCACTGCTTACACTCACCTCGCCTCCCATTAGTTTAATTAACCTTTCACTAATAACAAGGCCTAAACCAGTACCACCATACTTACGTGTAGTTGAAGAATCAACCTGAGAGAAAGCCTTAAATAACCTTCCTAATTTATCGGGTGGAATACCGATACCTGTGTCCCTTACATGAAATTGAATTTCCAGATTGTCCCCTGATGCTTTGCCTAAATTTACTTCTATGAATACTTCACCCTGATGCGTAAACTTCATTGCGTTACTTACAAAGTTGATCAGGATTTGGCGTAAGCGGAGACTATCCCCAATAATCATATTCGGCAAGAGATGATCTATCTGGTAAACCAGATCAAGGCCCTGACTGGCTGCTTTATTAGCGAAAACATCCAACACACTTTCTATACACTGGCGAAGATCAAAATCATGCTGTTCTAGCTCCAGGCTACCGCTTTCGATCTTAGAAAAATCTAAAATATCATTGATCACATGTAATAAAGCATCACCGCTGGTATTAATAATATTCACATATTCTTCTTGTTCTTCGGTAAGATTGGTTTCGGAAAGCAGTGATGCCATGCCAATCACTCCGTTCATTGGAGTACGAATCTCATGGCTCATGGTGGCAAGAAAAATACTTTTTGCCTGATTTGCCTGGTCGGCCTCTTTACGGAGAGCCTCTGCATTTTCCCGCAAAATCTTTTCCTGCTCTTTTTGGCGTTCAAGGTCGCTATTCAGAGCTTTCAGGCTTTCTGATTGTGACTGCAATTCCTCAGATTGTACTTTGAGTTCTTCGGCCTGTTTAACAACTTCCGAGGTACGCGCTACAACCTGTTTTTCTAATTCCCTTTTTTGAGCTTCAATCAAATTGATTCTGAATATATAAAAGCCTACTGGACCGCCAATTATTAAAATTACATAGATGAAATAGGCCCACCATGTTTTATACCAGGGTGGTAAAATTGTAATTTTAATACTGGTGTATTTATCGGGCCAAACTTTATCCTGATTGGTTGCTTTTACTTTAAATATATACACTCCCGGATCGAGGTAGCGGTAGGTGGCAGACCGCTGGTTCTTTACAAAATTCCAATCCTTATCCAGGTTTTCCAGCTTATAGGCATATTCTGCGTCTTTTGGAAAAGCGTAGTTGAGTGCTACATACTGAAGGGTGAAAACAGCCTGGTTTGGCTGGAGTACCAAGTGGCTGGTTTCGCTGATATCTTGCTCCAGCACATTTTCATTCTCCCCGGCCTCTCCCACTTTAACCTGGGTTCCAAATAGCTGTATCCCGGTAATCATAACCTTCGGTTGATAGTTACTTTGCTTTATATCTTGGGGGCTAAAAATATTCCATCCCTCTGTTCCCCCAAAACACATAAATTTTCCAGGCTCGCTGTATAAAACAGAACCAGGATTAAATCCACGCAGTACTCCGCTAGAGGCATCGTAATTATAAATTTTATCGGCAGTCAAATCAATTTTCGAAAGCCCATTATTAGTGCTCACCCACAGCTTTTCAAGGCTTTCCGCTTTAATTGCATAAATTACGTTATTCGCCAGGCCACTTTTTTCATTGTACTTTCTGATGCTTTTCTGTTTGGTATCGTATAAGAAAAGTCCGTCGCCCTCTGTTCCAATCCAAAGACGCTCCTTTTTATCAAAATAAAGCGACAATATTATATTGTTGGTTAAGAGGTTTCTTCCTTCCTTGTTTTGAAAGTATTGCTTGAACTTCTTTTCCCTAGTTGAAAAGTATACCAGCGTACCGCTATAGGTGCCCATCCATAAATTCCCCTTTGAATCTTCCACCACTGTACGAATATCATTTGACCCGATAGCGCTGTTAGCCCGGTTATAAGTTACCATCTTTTTCGTCGCAGGATCTAGTACACTTAATCCTCCGCCATTAGTACCTATCCAGATATTTTTTCTGGAATCTTCAAAAATCACGCGTACGTCGTTAGCGCCCAGACTGGTATTATCTTTAGGATTATGGCTAAAATTGGTAAAAGAATCGGAATGCCTGTTGTATAAAAACAGGCCTTGAGAATAGGTACCAAACCATAGATTGTTCTTACTATCCTTATATCCGTATAAAATTGCATTACTTGTCAGACTGCCTTTCCGCCCATCAGCCTTATAATGTTTAACTGTTTTACCGGCCGGGGTTGTTTTATAAATCCCGTCTCCGTCTGTACCTAACCATAAATAACCTTCATGGTCGAGGCACATTCCATAATAGCGCAGATACACTTCTTCGCCTGCACGAGTCTCTTTGACTTGAAACTTTTTGAACCGGTCGCCAACGCTGCTGATCATGTACACACCGCTTCCATAGGTTCCTGCCCAAATATTTTTGTCTTTATCCTGAAACAAAGTCAGAACCGATCGTGGAGTTATGTTGTAGCCGTCAGCTCCTATTACCTCCTCAAAAACATACTTTTCAGGCGGCAGGCCAGCAGTTTTAGCCAGGCCGAGTTTATACAGGCCGCCATCCTGCAGGCCAATCAATAAGTTTTTATTCTGGTCTTCTATCAGAGAAAGAAAGTAGTCGCTCCTTAAGTGATATTTAGGGCCGTGAAAAATATAGAACCTATTTTCCTGCCTCTTATATAAAGCCAATCCTTCTGCAGTGGCAATCCACATATTATGCGAATGGTCTTCATAAACAAAAGTGATCCTTTCCAAGAGTGCGCCCTGGGCATCTATGGATACCTTTTTCAGGGTTTTATTATTCCCAATTTTAAATACATTAACGCCAGCATCCCGGGTAGCAACCCATAGCAGCCCATGCGAATCTTCATAAGCCCCCATAATGTAATTGCTCGACAGCCCGGGCAGGTTTCGGGTGTTGTAATTCCTGAATTTTTTATTTTTCTTATCAAAATAAGAGAATCCTACGGTACTAAAAGATATCCATAAATTCCGGTCGCTACTTTCTGTGATTTGGCTTATATCATTCTTCCAGGTGGAATCGGCATGTGTAATTAGTTCATTTTTAATAAACTGCTCTTTTTTCGGATCAAACCTTGTCAATCCTGTCCGGGAAGAAACCCATAGAGTTCCTTCTGAGTCTTTAAATACTTTTTGTACAAAGTTGCCCGCCAGGCTATATTTATTAGTGGGATCTGTTTTAAATACTTTAAAATCATTGCCATCAAAGCGATTCAAACCATCGGCAGTGGAAAACCAAATAAAGCCCTTAGTGTCTTGCTCAATATTGATAACAATTCCAGATGAAAGGCCATCCTTAAGATTATAATTATAAACCCGATTGCCAACAGGAGACTGGGAAAAAGAAAGGAACGAAAATAACACTCCTCCAATAAATAGTAATAGCTTTCTCATGGCAGTTTGAATGCATTGACTTTAATGATATTAATCGATTTAGTACTCTTTTAATTCGAAAAACCTGTTCAATTCAATACGATATCTTTGAGTATAATTGGAAGATGCCCGGTTACAAAAAATTAGCTAACTCACAGTTTTTCAAAAGTTTATATAGAGTTACATATTTACTTAAAAAAAACAAACTTTCAAAGTAGTTTTCACACCAATCCCCATTAGCCAAGGTTTTGTGAGCAGAAAATAATCCTTCAGATAGACAAGGCCATTAGCCTTTTGCGTTGGACCTATGGCTTGGTGCTATTATAGCCGGTGCCGACAAGTTTATGCACCTGCTTAACGGACAGTAAGTGTATTCGTACCTTCAGGTAAGACTAACTCCGGGTACTCTGAGATGTTATGGCATCTGTTCGCAATCACTTACAATAGAACCAATTGCAGCATTAATCGGCAATCTTGCTGTACCCTTTCAGATTTGAAAAAAGCAACTTGCATTTTAAAGTGTAATAATTAGTTTTGACAAAAAAACCTATGCGAAAAACATCTATGTCTGCACTTGCATTGGCGGCACTTTTACTTGGCGCCTGCAAGTCTAAAAACAACGAATCAGGATCTAACGCATCTGAAGATTCGACTCAAACAACTACATCATTAACACCGTCTGCTGCTGCATCTGAAACTGCAACGCCGGTGGCCAGTTCTCACAAGGCCAACTTCTCTCCCGAGTCGGTAACTTTGGGTAAAGACAAGGAGGCGACTGTTAAATTGATCCCTGGAACGGCAACAGATCTGGTCACACCCGATGGCAAATCCGAAGGACAGGAGATTACGTTTAAGATTAGCGTTACCAATAATTTAAAAATCGGTGGAAGTGCGTTCAGTATTTATCCATCCGAATTCCGGCTACTTTTGGATGATAACACGTCGATTACCCAGGAAAACGGCAGTTCTTTTTCTATCAACGCCGAGTCTACTGAAGAATCGGGAGAGATTACCTACAGAGTTCCGGCAGGCAAAAAGGCTAAAACCTTAAATTTATATTACGACGAAACCAGAATTCCGGTTCAGGTTGCTTTGGAAAATTAAGTTAAAAATTAAAGAGAAATGCCCTGTGCTGAAAAAGTGCAGGGCTTTTTTTATTGATAACCTGCTCCGTGTTTTAAATTTGTAGGTAAGGTTTAAGCGTGGTGCTGGCCCCACTCCTGTCCGTAGAGTTAAGCGACAGCGGCTCTACGGATTGGCCAATGGATTGGAGTCTACAGACTCCCTGATTACTTTTCGCGGAGTCTGGAGACTCCTTTTCATTTATTAATCCGTAGTCTCGCTTCGCTAAGACTACGGACAGTTACTGGTTGGCTTGTTTATAGTCCTTCAAATTTCTCTTCGACATTATTAAGTACTTCACAGTCGCAATAACCACCGTTCTGCTGCAAAAAGTCAATCGCCTTTTCTGAGTACAAGCCATTCTCTCGCAAATATTCTATGGTTAACACTAAAGTGTCGTCGCATTCGTCCTCTGTCAACCGCTCATTCAAAAAGTCAAATAGGTTGTAAAACTTCTCAATCTGGAAAGGGA
>Ga0307408_100001223_pt1 | contig 19340 bp, 16 predicted proteins | sample 322Cmetagenome_FD_202116 | JGI IMG/M metagenome (GOLD analysis project Ga0307408, IMG submission 202116) | Maize rhizosphere microbial communities from greenhouse at UC Davis, California, United States - 322HYB-C-3 | ecosystem: Host-associated > Plants > Roots > Rhizosphere > Soil | place... | reverse complement strand
TTCCGTGCTGGGCGTAGTAGTCGCAGCTGGCCCATTCGAAGGGGTGCAGCTGCAGTTCAAAGCCAAAGCGGGCGGCGGCGGCCTGCACCACGCGCAGGCCTTCGGGCATGACTTCCTTGCCGATGCCGTCTCCGGGGAGGACGGCGATGCGGAAGGTCTTGGCGGGGGACATGGTCATGGTGCTGGGCAGGTTGGGTTGGGAAGGTGGAGGGAAGCCGCTGGGAGTGCGGCGGGGATGCACATTGCATTATTCAGGGCAGCTCCAAAATCTACAATCCGTCAACTGTGGTCCGATCCTTCACATATCGTGCATAAAAATCCGGCAGCCGAAGACCTGCGCGTGTTCACGGCCGTGGTGCGCAAGGCCAGCTTTGGCGGCGCCGCCGCCGAGCTGGGCACATCGCCCGCCTATGTCAGCAAGCGCATCCGCCTGCTGGAGCAGGATTTGCAGGTGAAGCTGCTGCATCGCACGACCCGCCGCGTGGCGGTGACGGAGGAGGGCGAGCGCGTTTTTCACTGGGCGCAGCGCATCCTGGACGACATGGAGCAGCTGATGCAGGAGGTGGCCGTGACGCGCAGCGAGCCGCGCGGGCTGTTGCGGGTGAGCAGCAGCTTCGGCTTTGGCCGCCAGATCGTGGCGCCCGCGCTGTCGCGGCTGGTGGAGCAACACCCGGGTCTGCAGGTGCGGCTGGAGGTGTTCGACCGCTTGGTGGATGTGGCGGGCGAAGGCTTTGACCTGGACGTGCGCGTGGGCGACGAGATCGCCCCGCACCTCATTGCCCGCCGCCTGGCGGACAACCACCGCGTGCTGTGCGCGTCGCCCGCGTACCTGCAGCGCAAGGGCACGCCACGCACGGTGGCCGACCTGGCTGCGCACGACTGCCTGGTGATCAAGGAACGCGATCACCCGTTTGGCGTGTGGCGCCTGCGCAGCGGGGCGCAGGAAGAATCAGTGAAGGTGCGTGGCCCGCTGTCGGCCAACAACGGCGAGATGGCCGTGCAGTGGGCGGTGGACGGGCGGGGCATTGTGCTGCGCTCGTTGTGGGATGTGGCCGGGCATCTGCAGGCGGGGCGCCTGATGCAGCTGCTGCCGCAGTGGCGGCAGGAGGCCAATGTATGGGCCGTCTACCCCACGCGCCTGGAGCGCTCGGCCAAGGTGCGCGTGTGCGTGGAGTTTCTGCAGGCGTTCTTTCGACAGGAAGGGCTGGGGCTGCCGCTGACGAGTGGTGCCGGGGACGGTCCGGGCGAACGCAGCGGGCTAGCCGCGTAGGACGAAGGTTCTCGTTATCGGTCTGCGCCGGGCACCGCCGTCTTCGGCGCCGGACCCGGCAACAGCGCTGGCAACCGCGCGGCCAAGGTGTCGATCACCACCCGCGTGCGGCGCGGCAGGGCGCGGGCGCGCGGCCACACGGCGTGCAGGGCGTAGCCAAAAGGCTTGGATTCGTCAAACAGCTTCACCAGCGTGCCGGCCGCCATCGCGTCGGCCGCCAGCCACTGCGGTATGCGCGCAATGCCCAGCCCGGCCAGGGCGCTGGCGGCCACCACCTCCAGGCTGTCGCAGCGCACACGGGTGGGCACTGAGAACTCGCGCAACTCGCCGGTGGTGCAGTCGTGGTACAGCCAGGTGGGAGGCCGCTGCTCGTCGCGGCCATAGCTGGCAAACCGGTGATGGGGTGCCGCTTCCACCACGGCTTGCCAACTGGCCGGCCGGCCGTGGCGCGCCAAGTAGGAGGGGGCCGCGTAAAGGCCCATCCACTGGTGGCCCAGCAGGCGGGCCGCCAGCGTGCTGCTGTCGTCCAGCGGCCCGCTGCGCAGGGCCAGGTCTACCCGCTCTTCCACCAGGTCCACCCGGCGGTCGCTGAACTGCAGGTCCAGCCGCAGGTCCTGGTGCTCGCTGGCCAGTTCCATCAGCAGCGGTGCCACGCAGACCCGGCCGAACAACGCGGGCATGCTCATGCGCAGCGTGCCTGTGGGGGCGTGGCGGCCGGCCTCCACGGCCGCGTCGGCGGCATCCAGCTCGTCCAACGCACGCCGGCAGCGCTCGTAGTAAGCCTGGCCATCGTCCGTCAGGCTCTGGCTGCGCGTGGTGCGCTGGAACAGCCGCACCGCCAGCCGCTGCTCCAGTCGCGCAATGCTCTTGCCCACGGCCGAGCGGGTGCGGCCCAGGCGCGTGGCCGCCAGCGCAAAACTGCCCGCCTCCACAGCCGCGACAAAAGCCTCAATACCTTGCAATCGTTCGCTCATTGGCGAATTTTGTTCTCCAGTTAAAGGAAAAACAAGAACCACCAGAGATATCCAGGCGTCAATAGCATCGCCATCTCTCATTCTTTCTTTGTTGGTTCGCCTGGAGTTTGTCCATGACCTCTTCCAATCTCCCATCCACCTTGCAGCGCTGGCAGCTGCCCCGCTTTGGCCTGGCCCATCTGGAGCAGGTGCACGCCCCGATGCCGTTGCCCGCGCCACACCAGATCCTGGTGCAGACCGAGGCGGTGGCCCTGAACTACCGTGATTTGCTGATGGCGCGCAACGGCATGGGCATGGGCCTGGCCTTTCCGTTCACGCCGGCGTCTGACCTGGCTGGCACCGTGCTGGCCGTGGGCGATGGCGTGACCCGCTGGCAACCTGGCGACCGGGTGCTCAGCACTTTCTGGGGTGGCTGGCTGGACGGCGAGCGGCCCGCCAGCGCGGTGCCGCTGGGCGCGCCCGGCCCCGGCGCACTGGCCTCCCATGTGCTGCTGGATGCCGACTGGGCTGTGGCGGCGCCCCGCACGCTGGACGCGGCCGCTGCCAGCACCCTGCCCATCGCGGGACTCACGGCCTGGTTTGCACTGGTGGAAACGGGCCTGCTGCGCGCGGGGCAGACCGTCCTCATCCACGGCACGGGTGGGGTGGCGTTGTTCGGGGTGCAGCTTGCCCGCTTGCATGGGGCAGTGCCCATCGTCGTTTCGGGCGATGCCGCCAAGCGCGAGCAGGTGCTGGCGCTGGGGGCTGCCCATGCGCTGGCCCGCGATACCGACTGGCCGGCCCAGGTGCGGGTGCTGACGGACGGGCGCGGTGCCGACCAAGTGCTGGAGACCGTGGGGGGCGCCAACCTGGGCCGCTCCATGCAGGCGCTGCGCGCCGGGGGACGCGTGTCGGTCATCGGCACGCTGGCGGGAGATACGGTGAGTGCCTCGGTCTACGACTTTCTGCTGGGCCGGGCCACGGTACAGGGCATCAGCGTGGGCCACCGCCGCGCGCTGGAGGAACTGGTGCGTGCCGCGGATGCCAGTGGCCTGAAGCCGGTCATCGCCGGCCAATATACCGCGGGCGACGTGCCCGCCGCCTTTGCGCACCTGGAACGTGGCGCGTTCGGCAAGGTGGTGGTGCGCTTTTGACCCGCGCGGGTACCGGTGCCTTGGCCCGGTGACATGAAGAATATGAGTAAAAATAGCTGCCAGCGCTTGTGCAGAAAGCGCTGGCAGCTATCAAAAGAGAAGCGACAGTGTGGAGGGCCTGATCTGCCCGTCTGATCAGCCCATCAGGCCATCAACCCGCCAGTGCTGCCTTCACCGCGGCAGACACCTGTCCCATGTCGGCCTTGCCCGCCAGGCGTGTCTTCACCACGCCCATCACCTTGCCCATGTCGCCCGGGCCGGCGGCGCCCACTTCGGCCACGATGGCCTTCACGGCAGCGGTCACTTCGTCGGCCGACATGCGCGCGGGCAGGTAGGCCTGCAGCACTGCCATCTCCGCCTTTTCCTTGTCGGCCAGGTCCTGGCGGCCCGCGCCTTCAAATGCGGTGATGGAGTCCTTGCGCTGCTTGATGAGCTTGTCCACGATGGCCACCACGGCTGCGTCATCCAGCTCGATGCGCTCGTCCACTTCCTTTTGCTTCATCGCGGCCTGCAGCAGGCGGATGGTGCCCAGGCGCTCGCTGTCCTTGGCGCGCATGGCGGTCTTCATGTCTTCGGTGATCTGGTCCTTGAGGCTCATGGCGGCTTCCTTGGTTGGTTTTTAGACAAGAACAGGGGTTTGCCAAAAGGCTTTCTGGCCAGGCGTCAACGCCGCAGACAGTAGTGCTGCTACGGCAAGGCGTTGCAACGACGCCAGAAAGCCTTTTGGCAAAACCCCAAAAACAAAAACCCGCGCTTGGCGTCCCTAGCGCGGGTTTGGCGGCTGTCCGGTGAGAGGACAAGGCCGAAGCGGTACTTAGTACAGCTTCTTGGGCAGTTGCATGCTGCGAACGCGCTTGTAGTGACGCTTCACGGCGGCTGCCTTCTTGCGCTTGCGCTCGGCGGTGGGCTTTTCGTAGAACTCGCGGGCGCGCAGGTCGGTCAGCAGGCCGAGCTTTTCGATGGTGCGCTTGAAGCGGCGCAGGGCGACGTCAAAGGGTTCGTTTTCTTTTACGCGGATCGTAGTCATTAGCTAATGGTTTCCAAAATGTGCCCACAGAGGGTCTTCAGGAAGATCGGGCCTGAAGGTCGTGTGTGGCGGGTTCCCCGTCTGTAACTAGTATTGGCCGACGGGGCATTGCCAGCAAAGCCGGACATTATAGCCTTTGCCCGCTGGTTGAAAAGCCCCCCTGCTGCGAAGTGCTGGAGAGAATGGCAATGCGATGGTGTCGCCAGGCCGGGCCGCGGTGATGGGCCAACGGTGGAAGACTCTCTCGGAAAACCAGAAATGGGCGTGGAAATTGCTTCACGTTGTAACAATCATTTTCCGCCGGTGAGGCGCCTGGTCCATCCGCCCGGGCGCCTGCCGCCGCAGCACCATGGCATTCATGCACCGCGTATCGGGTTGGCTGGGCCGCCTCAGTGTGGGGCGCAAGCTCATGCTCATCTACCTGCTGGACTTGACGGCCGTCATCTACGTGTCGGGCATCCTGATCCACGAGAAGTACCTCGCCATCGACTTCGCCCGCAAGGAGATCGTGGGGACAACGTACGCCGCCGTGGTGCGGGATGGCTTCATGGGCCAGTTCCTGCCGCCGGGCGCGGCGCAGCAGCCGGCAGGCGGGGTTCCGGATGTGGTGCAGCGCCTGCAGCAGGTGCGCGCCCGGCACGATGCGCTGCTGCGCACGGGCGAACTGGGGGAGCGCTTTGAAGACGCGCTCGGGCGCCTGGCTGCCGCCGAGGGGGCAGGCGAGCCCGCCACGGCCGCGCTGGCGCCAGGCGAGGTGGCACGCCTGCGCAGTGTGCTGCTGCGCGACGGACGCGAGTTGCTCACCACGGTGGGCAACCAGTCCAACCTGATCCTGGACCCGGATCTGGACAGCTACTACGTCATGTCGCTCGTTGTGCTGCGCTACCCCGAGTTGTTGCAGGCCGTGCACGACACTGTGAGCTTTCTGAGTGCGCCGTCCGCGGTGCGGGGCCCGCAGTGGTCTTACGACTTGCTCACGCTGGCCGGGCGGCTGGATGCTGTGGCGCTGGGCATCGAGTCCGACTACAACCAGGCCTTCATTGCCGGCAAGCCCGAGATGCTCGCCGTGCTGGCTCCGCCGCGCGAGGCGCTGAAGGCCGCGTTGCAGGCCTTCCAGGCACAGCTGCAGGAGGCTGCGGGGGGGGATTCGCGGCTGACGCTCGAGTCGTTGATGGAGCAACAGGCCGTCGTGCTGGGCGCGTTGAATGGGGCCTGGACGGTAGGCATCACGGACCTGGAGCGCCTCTTGAACCAGCGCGTGGACAGCCTGTTCGCCCGCATGTGGCTGCACCTGGGCACTGCGCTGGTGCTGCTGGGCTGCATCCTCTCGCTGGTCACGCTGGTGGCGCGCCAGATTGCCAAGCCGCTGCAGCATCTGGCGCGCGTGGCCGACGAGGTTCGCAAGAGCGGCGACCACACCTTGCGCGCGCACTGGACGAGCCGGGACGAGATCGGCCGCCTGGTCACGGCCTTCAACGACATGCTGTCCCAGCTCGACCGGGACCGCCTTCTGCAGCAGGAGCTGGCCGCCAGCGCCCGCGCGGCCGAAGCGCAGCGCGAGCTCGTCGAAGCCTTTCCCATCCCCATGGTGGTCACCTCCGTGCCCGAACATGAGGTTCTGCATTCCAACAAGCCCGCGGCCCACTGGCTGGGCGGCCGCAGGACGGACCCCTGGGCGGTGGGCCTGGAGCCCGGTGTGCGTGCGCGGTTCTTTCAGCGCCTGGCGGACCAGGGCTCGGTGGACGAGTTCGAGGTGCGCTGGAAGGCCAGCCCCGAGCCGTCATGGGCCGTGCTGTCGGCACGGCGCCTGCAGTTCCAGGGGCGCGATTCGGTGCTCACGGCCTTCACACCGATCAATGTGCTCAAGGTGATGGAGCAGCGGCTGGAGCTGTGGGCCAAGGTGTTCGAGGCCTCATCCGAGGGCATCATCATCATGAGTGCCGAACAGCAGATACTGAGCGTCAACAAGGCGTTCTGCCGCAGCACGCACTACGACTTCTACGAGGTCATTGGCGAGAACCTGGGCTTTTTGCTGCAGGAGTCGCCTGCCGAGCCGCTGCCGCCACAGATCCAGCGCACCCTGCAGGAAAAAGAGTCATGGCAGGGTGAAGTGCGCTTTCGGCGCCGCTCGGGCGAGACCTACCCGGCCTGGCTCATGGTGTCGGCCGTACGCGAGGGCAAGGGCGGCGCCGTCACCAACCACATCGGCATCGCCATCGACATCACCGACCGCAAGCGCAGCGAAGAGCGCATCCAGTTCCTGGCGCACCACGACGTGCTCACCGAGCTGCCCAACCGGTCGCTGTGCGTGCAGCGCCTGCAGGCCGCGTTGGCGCAGGCGCCCATCACGGGTGAGAAGGTGGCCGTGCTCTTTATCGACCTGGACCGCTTCAAGGCCATCAACGACACCCTGGGCCACCACATCGGCGACGGGCTGCTGCGCTCGGTGGCCGCGCGGCTCACCCAGGCCGTGCGCAGCCGCGACACCGTCAGCCGCCTGGGCGGCGACGAGTTCGTCGTGGTGATGCGCGACGTGGCCGGGCGCGAGGACGTGCAGCAACTGGTGGAGCGCCGGCTGATCCCGCTCATCCGCCAAAGCCACCCGGTGGAGGGCCACGAGCTGACCGTGTCCTGCAGCGTAGGCATCGCCGTGTACCCTGAAGACGGCAGCGACATCGACGAGCTGATGCGCCGCGCCGATGCCGCCATGTACGAGGCCAAGACCACTGGCCGCGACATGGCGCTGTTCTATTCGGCGGAGACCGACCAGCGAGCCCTGGCGCGCCAGACCATGGAGCAGCACCTGCGCCGCGCGCTGGAGCGCCAGGAGCTGAGCCTGCACTACCAGCCCCGCCTGGCCGCCAGGGACGGCAGCCTGCTGGGCGTGGAGGCCTTGTTGCGCTGGAGCAGCCCCGCGCTGGGCCACATACCGCCCAGCGAATTCATCCCCATCGCGGAGGAGACCGGCATGATCCGCGCGATCGGAGGCTGGGTGCTGCAGCAGGCCTGCGAGCAATGGGCGCAATGGCAGGTGCCGCTGACCACCGGCCAGTCCCATCCGCGGCCCCATCCGCTCGCGAATCTCTCCCTCTCGGTCAACCTCTCGGCAGCGCAGCTGGCAGACCCGCTCCTGGTGAGCGACATCGAGGCCCTGCTGACGCGCACCGGCATGCCGGCTCACCGGCTGGAGCTGGAGATCACCGAATCGCAACTCATGGACAACGCCCACGCGGCGGAGCTGCAACTGGCGGCGCTCAAGGCCCTGGGTGTGCAGCTGTCCATCGACGACTTCGGCACCGGCTACTCCAGCCTCGCCTACCTCAAGCGCTTCGACATTGACCGGCTGAAGGTGGACAAGTCCTTCGTGCACGACATGCTGGGCAACCCCGCCGACATGGCCATCACGCGCGCCATCATCGCCCTGGGCCACACGCTGGGCCTCAAGATCGTGGCCGAAGGCGTGGAAGACCTTGCGTCCGCGCAGGTGCTGAGCGCGCTGGACTGCGAAGAACTGCAGGGCTACCACTTCAGCCGCCCACTGCCACCCCAGGCGCTGCTGAGCTGGGCCGTGCAGCACCGGGCCCTGCAGGGAGGGGCGCTGCGTGGGCTGGACCCGGGCAATACTGAGCCGGCGCCGTTGCTGGGTTAAGGTGTGTTGCTTCAGGTGGCGGAGGGCGCCAGCGCCTGCGCGCACACATGGCCGCTCGCCCACGCCCACTGGAAGTTGTAGCCCCCCAGCCAGCCCGTCACGTCCACCACCTCGCCGATGAAGTACAGGCCTGGCTGGGTCTTGCATTCCATGGTTTGCTGCGACAGCGCCTTGGTGTCCACGCCGCCCAGCGTGACCTCGGCCTTCTTGTAGCCCTCGGTGCCTGTCGGCGTGAGCTCCCAGCGCGCGAGCTGCTCGGCCAGGCGCGCCAGGGCCTTGTCGGAGGCCTCGTTGATGGGGCGCTGCCAGTCGGCCTCGCGGCTCGCCCAGGCATCGGCCAGGCGGCTGGGCACCAGCGTGGCGAGTTCGTTGGCGATCAGCTTGCGCGAACGGGCCTTGCCCTGCGCCAGCGCAGCGGGCAGGTCCACCGCGGGCGCGAGGTTGATGGCCAGCGGGGTGCCTTCCTGCCAGTAGCTCGAGATCTGCAGCACGGCCGGGCCCGAAAGTCCACGGTGGGTGAAGAGCAGATCCTCGTCAAATGCCACGCGGGTTTTCTTTTTGCCGCCGGGCCGCCCCAAGGCAAAAGCGGCCCCCTCGGGGGGCAGCGACCCGCGCAGCGATGGAGCGTGGGGGCCTTCCTGTACACCAGTGCTGATCTGCACGGGCAGCGCAAGCCCTGCGAGCTGGGCGTAGGGTGCCCAGCCTGCACCATCAAAGGTCAGTGGCACGAGGCCTGGGCGGCGCTCCACCAGGGGGATGTTGAACTGCTGCGCCAGCCGGTAGCCGAAGTCCGTCGCGCCAATCTTGGGGATGGACAAGCCGCCGGTGGCAATCACCAGCGAGCGCGCTTGCACCGGGCCTCGGTCGGTATTTATTTGATAGCAGCCAGCGCTTGACGGGTCTGCGCTAGAGGCCAAAAAGGCCACATCTTTGACGTTGCATGGCTGCCAGCGTGCAACGCCGCCAGCCTCGCACTCGGCCAGCAGCATGGCGATGATGTCTTCGGCCGAGCGGTCGGCAAACAGCTGGCCCTTGTGCTTCTCGTGAAACGGAATTCCATGCTTTTGCACCAGCGCGATGAAGTCCGCGGGCGTGTAGCGCGACAGAGCCGAGCGGCAGAACTGCGGGTTCTGCCCCACAAAGTGCTTGTGCGGCGCCGCAGGGTCCAGGTCGCGGTTGGTGAAGTTGCAGCGCCCGCCGCCCGAGATGCGGATTTTCTCGGCCACCTTGTCGGCATGGTCGATGAGCAGCACCTTCAGTCCCCGCTGGCCCGCCTGGCCCGCGCAGAAGAGGCCGGCCGCGCCGGCGCCGAGGATGATGGCGTCAAAAAAAGGAATCGTCGGCACGGTGGTGGGATGCGGGGGGCAGCAGGAACAAAAGCGGCCGATTGTGCCCCGTGTTCCTTGCAGGAGCTGCCCGCCTGCCGTGCAACCGCCCCAGCTTTTGCACCGCCAGGCCTGGGCGCGGTAGCATGCGCCATTCTTCCAAAGAGGTCTGCCGCATGAATCCGATCCGCCATGCCGTCTGTGCTGCCTGCGCCGTGCTGCTGGGCTTTGTGCCCGCCGCCTGGGCCGTGAACAAATGCACGGGCGCCGATGGCAAGGTGTCGTTTCAGGATGCGCCCTGCGAGGGCACGGGGGAAAAGGTGGATGTGCGGCCGGCCATGGAAGGTGCCACCCCGGTTCAGCCTGCACCGTCGGTTGGGAAGGAGGGGGCTTTTGGCCCCTCGTGGCAGCGCAAGAACTACCTGCAGAACCAGGGCATCCCGCAGGCCCGGGCTGCCGTCGAACGCAACCAGCGCGAATGCGCGGCGGCGCCCGAAGAGGCCGTTGCTCAGGCGGGGCCCCTGCGGCGCGGCAACCTGCCGCAGGGCTCCCAATTTGCGCAAGAGCGCGCCGCCGAGGCCGCCAAAAACAAGGCGGCCTGCGAGACGCGCACCCAGGAACTTCGCCAGCAGCTGAAGGCGCTGGAGGAAGAACTGCGCGGCTTGTAGAACCTGTCAGCTGCCACTGTAAGAGCCCGTTCATGCTCCTCCAGGGGGCGCGCAGCGCGGGGCGCTTGGCGTTCAGGCCTTCCAGGTGAACGGAAACTGAAGCTGCTTTACGAATCCGTTGGGCACATAGTCCCCCAGCACCCCGTACTTCTCGGGCCAGAGTTTGGTGCTTTTCACGGCCGTGCCGAACAGGTAGTCCAGAAACGCGAAGTGCGCTGCGTAGTTCTTGTCCAGCGCCTCCTGGTCCTGGCTGTGGTGCCAGTGGTGGAAGTTGGGCGTCACCAGCACGTAACGCAGCGGGCCGAGGCGCACGCTCACGTTGGCATGGTTGAACACGGCCTGGAAGCCCACCACCACGATGTACGCGTCGATCACTTCCTTGCTGAAACCGAGCACGTAGATGGGCGCGAGCACCAGCGTGCGGGTGATGAGCAGCTCCAGGATGTGCTGGCGCGAGCCGGCCATCCAGTCCATGCTTTTGACGCTGTGGTGCACGGCGTGCAGGCGCCACAGCAGGGGCACCTCGTGGTAGGCGCGGTGCGTCCAGTACTGCACCAGGTCGGCCACCAGGATGATGAGGAACAGCGCCACCCAGAAGTTCAGCCCCTGCACCCAGCCGCGGATGCCATCGTTGGCGGCCCAGCCGAAGAACTTGTGCACCATGAGGTTGGTGGCCAGCAGCACGAAGCCCACCACCATGTGGTTCACGATGAAGTGGTGAAAGTCCGTCTGCCACTCGGCGCGGAAAACCGGCTGGTCCTTGCGCAGTGCGAAGAGTTTCTCGATGAAGATGAAGATCAGCGAGCTGCCCAGCAGGTCGAGGATGAACCAGTCCAAACCAATGTACGGTGTGTTGTCAGGGAAGTTCGGGTCCACCTCCACCTTGTGCCCGCCCAGCAGCGCCGTGAGCGCCACCATGGCAAATGCAAACGTGGCCAGCCAGCGCGCGCGGTTGAACAGGATGTTCACCAGCGAGATGCCGCCCGCAATGGCCATGGCCCCGAGCATGATGTTGCGGATCACCGCCACGTCGTAGCTCTTGCGCAGCTGCGGCGTGGTCAGGTATTCGGGGAAGTGGAAGGCCAGCACACCCAGAAAGCACAGGACGGCCAGCGTGAGCGCGATCACGCCCGACACCAGGCCGCGCCCGCGCCGCAGCTCGCCGTGGCTTTCGGTGAATTCATTGAGTTTGTCGATTTCGAGCATGTGTTCCCTCCGGCGCCACGGCGTGGCATGGCTTGTGCTGCGCGAGTGTAGCGGCCAGCCCCGTTGTGGTGGCGCGACGATCTCCTCCCTAAAATTGCAACATGAATATCCCTTCCCACCAACTGAGCATGACCGTGCTGATGTCGCCCGACATGGCCAATTTTTCGGGCAACGTGCATGGCGGCGCCATCCTCAAGCTGCTGGACCAGGTGGCGTATTCCTGCGCCAGCCGCTACTCGGCGTGCTACGTGGTCACGCTCAGCGTGGACCAGGTGATGTTCTTGCAGCCGATCCACGTGGGCGAGCTGGTGACTTTCCTCGCCAGCGTCAACTACACCGGCTCTTCGTCGATGGAGGTGGGCATCAAGGTGGTGGCCGAGGACATCCGCTCGCAATCCGTGCGGCATGTGAACAGCTGCTTTTTCACGATGGTTGCGGTGGACGAGGCGCGCAAGCCGGTACCGGTGCCGCCGCTGTCGCCTTCCACGCCCGATGAACGCCGCCGCTGGGATGCCGCGCTGCTGCGCAAGTCGCTGCGCAAGGAGCTGGCGCAGCGCTTCGCGCAGGTGCGCGAGACGCCCGCACCGTAGACCGCGGTCTTGCGCTACGCGGCGCTGCGGCTGCGGCCCGCCAGGGACACCGCCTGCAGTGACAGGCCATCGATCTCCTGCGTGATGTCCGACAGCACGTTGGCGACCACGGCAAATTCGCGACCGTGCTGGCCCGCGCGGGCGGCCATCACCTGCGCGTTGAAGCTCACCACCTTGGCTTCGCGGGCCACGGTCTGGATGGACTCCACAATGCCCGCCAGTTCCTTCATCAGGGTCTCCGATTTCGCGCGGCCCACCTGGTCGAACACGGTGGTCGCCGCGTTCAGCGCTTCGAGCGCGCCATCGGTGGCACTCACCAGCTCGGCCACTGCATCGTCCACGCGGCGGCTTTGGCGCTCTGCATGTTCCAGCGCCACTTCAACCCGCTGTGCAAACGCATCAATGGTGGCGGCCACGCCGGCAGGGCCGTGGTACACCGCACGAACCCGTTCGGCGCTGGCGGGTTCCAGCAGGCGCGGCGTGTCCACCAACTGAGCCTGACTGTCCTTGAAGAGCGCCAGCGTATGGCGCGCGGCTTTCATGTGCAGATCGCTGCCGCGCGCGGCCAGCACGGTTTGCAGCACCATGCGTTGCGACAGCATGCGCTGGCGTGCGGCCAGATTGACAAGGGACATGGTGGCATCCCGGGCCGAGACGGCCGCCCCGGTGGGTGCGGGAAGGGGCATGCCAGTGCGTGGAGACGACGAAGGGGCTGACATGGTGCGTCCTTGTGGGTTGCAATCGGATACAGAGGCTCAAGCAATACCTGCGCCAGCGGCGTGGCAAGGAATGGGGATAGGCCCGGGGCATCGGGGAGCGCTCGCCACCGCTGAACGCCTTGCCAGAGGGGGCCGAAAGGCGTGTGTGCACCCACCCGCGTGTGCCGCTCGGCACGGGCCATGGGCGAAGGTGATGCAGGTGCGAACGGAGATGTGCAGGGGGCGGTCAGCCCCTGTGTGCGGCCAGCATGGGCTGTTCGACGTGCTCTGACGCTGCCGCCACGCCGCGCACCACGTCACCGACCACGATCACCGACGGGCTGGCCAGCCCTTCGCGCGTGATGGTGTTGTGCAGGTCGCCCAGCGTGGTCACGGCATGCCGCTGGTGCGGCAGGCTGGCGTGCTGGATGATGGCCACGGGCGTGCCGGCGGGCAGGCCGCAGAGCAGTTCCTGTTCGATGGTGGAGGCACCGCTCACGCCCATGTAGATGACCAGCGTGAGCTTCGCATCGCGGGCCGTGGCGGCCAGCTGGCGCCAGTCGGTGCCCGCGTCGCCGGGCTTGGCGTGGCCGGTGACGAACACCACGCCGTGGGCGTGCTCGCGGTGCGTGAGCGGCGCGCCCAACGAGGTCAGGCCCGCGAGGCCTGCCGTGATGCCATTGATCACCGTGACCGGCACGCCGGCAGCACGCAGGTGTTCCACTTCCTCGCCGCCGCGGCCGAAGATGAAGGGATCGCCGCCCTTGAGCCGGACCACGTTCTCGCCCTCGTTCACGGCCATGAGCATCAGTTTCTCGATGAAGGCCTGGGGCGTGCTCTTGCAGCCGCCGCGCTTGCCCACGTAGATGACGCGGGCCGTGGGCGATGCGTGGGCGACGATGGCATCGCTCACCAGGTCATCCACCAGTAGCACCGTGGCCGCCTGGATGGCCTTGAGTGCCTTGATGGTCAGCAGTTCGGGGTCGCCCGGGCCCGCGCCCACCAGCGTGCAGCTGCCGCCGGTGCCCAGGTGAGGGCGGGAAGGGGGCAGGGCAGTGGGGGGCGTGGTGCGGCTCATGGGTGTGTCTCCGAAAAGGTTTGATCGGCGATTCGCAAGATATGTTCCACCTGCCGCGCAATTGCGGGTGGAACGGGCAGTTCGCCAGCCAGCACGCGGCGCGTGTAGGCGGCCGTGGTGGCCACATCGATCTCGGAGGGCAGCCCGGGCACCTCGCCGGCCGTGCCGGGCTGCTGCGTTTCCAGCACCTCGTGCACGCCGTGCACAAAGCCGTCATAGCGCGGCGTGCGGCGCGGGTCGGTGGCGACTTCGCCTTCGAGGCCCCGCGAGAGCAGGGCGCTCATGCCCAGCGTGCGGAAGGTGCTCTGCAGCATCTCGAAGTATTCGGGGTGGGTGTAAGCCGTGACCACTACCGAGGGCCCTGCGCATGGGCTCATCAGCTTGACGACGCTGTGCCCCGGGTTGCGCAGGCCCACCACCTCGCGGACGGCCAGCAGGCGCGCCAGACCGGCGTGCAGGTGCTGTGTGTGGATGTGGCGTACGGTGCCGTTTGCTATATTTTCAGGAGCGGTCAGCGCAGGTACGTCGAGCGCCAGCAGCACATCCGAGGCCAAGACACGCCGCGCCTCGGTACGCATGCCATGCAGCAGCACGGGCAGGCCCTCGCGCGCCAGCAGCAGCGCCAGCAGGGGCGTCAACACGGGCAGTTTGCGCGCGCCGTTGTAGCTGGGCAGCACGATGAGCGGGCGGTCGGTGGCAGGCAGCGGTGCCAGGCGGCTGTGCGTGGCGTCCAGAAAGCCGCACATCTCTTCGGACGTCTCGCCCTTGATGCGCATGGCCAGGCAGAAGGCGCCGATCTCCAGGTCGCTCGCCTGGCCATCCAGCACCTGGCCGAACAGGTCGGTGGCCTGTTCGCGCGTCAGCGGCTTGGCGCCGCGCGCGCCGCGCCCGATCTCTTTGATGTACTGGCTTATGCCCATGGTTCTTGGTGGCGGGTCTTGTGAAACAGGGCTTCAGCGTCGTTGTTTCGGCTTGCCGTACAGGCGTACTGTCTGCGCCGAAAGCGCCTAGCTGCAGCCCTGTTGCACAAGTCCTTGTGGGGTTTGTAGGTCTGAGGGCTATTTTCCTGCAAGCAAGAGAACTTTTGGTTATATGGCGGCCTGCGCCATGGGCTTGGTCGCCAGCGGCCCCGTGGCCCGTACCATGCGTTTCAGCTCTGGCAGGCAGGATCCGCAGTTGGTGCCGCAACGCAGCTTGCCTTGCAGTTGGGCCAGCCGGTCATCGTCCGTGCCATGGCAGTGCGCCAGCTCGGCGGTGATGGCGGCGTCCGTCACGTTGAAGCAGGTGCACACCGACTTGCCGCGCGACTGCACGGCCACTGGCGCCTTGGCACCGGGCACCAGCAGCAGGCGGCCATAGGTCTGGGCGGGCAGTTCTTCCTGCAAGAGGGTCTTGAGCCAGCCTTCGGCGCTGGTGTCCCCCGCGAGCACGACGCCTTCGAGCGTGGTGTTCTCACTGTGGCGCGCCAGGCGAGCGGCGCGGCGCTGGCCGCGTTTCTTGTCGACATAGCGCAGCGTGTCCGCGCCAGCCAGGCCCATCAGGGATTCGATGCGCTCCACGGTGGCGTCGGGCGGTGCCTCGTGTGCGGCGGCACGCAGCAGCACGCCCACGCGCTCGCGGCCGGGTTCGCTCAGGGGCGTGTTGTTGCTGAAGGGCACACAGCTCGTGAACTGGAACAGAGGAAACTGCGCCATCAGCGCAGTCAGCGCCTCGCGCGTGGCCTGGGCGCTGTCGGCGGGCAGCCAGGCCATGGCCAGCAGCGTCCAGGGCAGCTCGGCCTTGAGCACCTTCACGGCCGCGTGCTTGAGTTCGGGTTGCTTGGAGGTGGGGCAATACGCCGAGGTGGTGAGCGCATTCACGCCCGCCAGCCGCTCGCCGGTAGAGGAACACCCGCTCAAGAATTCGCTGCCCCAGTGCATGGCCATAAAGGCCTGCGACAGGCCCACCGTGGTGTCGGCCTGCGTAGGCACCACGATGGTGCCGCGCTTGCTCGTCACATAGACCAAATCACCGTTTTTCAGGCCGCGCCGTTCCATGTCCTGTGGGTGGAGCTGCACGCAGGGCTCGGCCATATGGCCGAACAGGCGGCCCAGGGTGCCGGTGCGGGTCATGCCGTGCCACTGGTCGCGCAGGCGGCCGGTGGTCAGGCTGAAGGGGTAACGCGACTCGCGCTGCTCGGCCGTGGGTTGCCAGGCGTGCGCGGCAAAACGGGCGCGGCCATCGGGGGTGGGGAACACGCCGTCTTCGTACAGGCGGGCCTTGCCCGTGGTGGATCCCTCAGGCAATGGCCACTGTTGGGGGCCTGCAGATTCGAGCATCTCCCACGACAGACCCGTGATGTCCAGGTCGCGTCCGCGGGTGCTCTCGCGGTGCTCATTCCACACCGTCTCGGCGCCCTGGTCGGCGTCGTCAGTGGCGTAGGGGAACAGCGTGGGCTGGCCGGGGCGCAGGCGGGCCTCCAGCTGGTGCGCAAACTGCACCGCAATGGCCCAGTCGTGGCGCGCCTTGCCCGGTGCGGACACGGCAGTGCGCACGCGCGAGATGCGGCGTTCACTGTTGGTCACCGTGCCAGTCTTCTCGCCCCAGGTGGTGGCGGGCAGCAGCAGGTCGGCATAGGCACAGGTGGCGGCGGTGGCAAAGGCTTCTTGCACCACCACAAACTCTGCGCGCTGCAGCGCGCGGCGCACGGTGGCCTGGTCGGGCATGCTCTGCGCGGGGTTGGTGCAGGCAATCCACAGGGCCTTGATCTCGCCATCGGCGGCGGCCTGGAACATCTCCACGGCCGTCTTGCCCGGTTTGCTGGGCACGTCGGCCACGCCCCACAGTGCGGCCACCTCGGCGCGGTGCTGCGGGTTGGCCAGGTCGCGGTGGGCGCTGAGCAGATTGGCCAGACCACCCACTTCGCGCCCGCCCATGGCGTTGGGCTGGCCGGTCAGGCTGAACGGGCCCGCGCCGGGCTTGCCGATCTGTGCGGTGGCCAGGTGCAGGTTGATGAGCGCTGCGTTCTTGGCCGTGCCGCTGCTGCTCTGGTTCAGGCCCTGGCAGTACAGGCTGAGCGTGGCTTTGGACTGCGCAAACCACTTGGCGGCGGTGGTCAGATCGGCCACGCTGATACCGCAGGTCTGCGCCACGCGTTCGGGTGTGTAGTCGCGCACCAGGGCCTTGAGCGCGTCAAAGCCCGTGGTGTGCGCGGCGATGTACTCGGCGTCCGTCCATCCCTCCCACAGCATCAGGTGCAGCATGCCGTTGAACAGCATCACGTCGCTGCCGGGCTGGAGGGGCAGGAACAGGTCGGCCATGCCGGCGGTGTCGGTGCGGCGCGGGTCGGCCACGATGACCTTCATGCCGGGGTTGCTGGCGCGCGCGTCTTCGATGCGGCGGAAGAGGATGGGGTGCGCCCAGGCCGCGTTGCTGCCCACAATGAACAGGCACTGCGCGTGTTTCACATCGTCGTAGCAGGCGGGCGGCGCGTCGGCGCCCAGCGTCTGCTTGTAGCCCGCCACCGCGCTGCTCATGCACAGGCGCGAGTTGGTGTCGATGTTGTTGGTGCCGATCAGGCCCTTGGCGAGCTTGTTGAAGACGTAGTAGTCCTCGGTGAGCAACTGCCCGCTCACGTAGAAGCCCACGGCGTCGGGACCGTGCTGCTGGATGATGTTGGTGAACTTGTCAGTGGCCATGCTCAGGGCGGCGTCCCACGACAGGGGCTGGGGAATGCCGCCGCGTTGCGCGCGATGCTGGGGCTGCAGCAGCCGGGTCTGCAGCGTGATGGGGCTGCTGGCCGTGAGGTGCAGGGTCGATCCCTTGGTACACAGGCGGCCAAAGTTGGCGGGGTGGTTCGGGTCACCGCGCACGCCGGTGATCTGTGGGCCATCGCTTTCGATGATCACGCCGCAGCCTACGCCGCAGTAGGGGCAGGTGGAATGGGTTTCTTTCATGGCGTGAGCTTCAGATGTTTTTGGGGCTCCGGCGCTTATTGAGTAAGCGCAAGTAGCTATGTTATTTGTAGCAATTTATGTTCAAAGCGGGTTGGGATTTCAGGCTGCCAGGCCCCGCCGTGCAGGCCCTGCGAGAGGCCGGACCAGGTCGAGCGCATGGGTTTCCAACTCGCGGGCATCGAGGTACACGGCGCCGTCTTCCACCTTCACGGCGAATCGGGGTGTGCAGCCTTCGTCGGGTGCGGATGCTTGTCCGTCGCACAGGCCGATGGTCCAGTTGTGCAGCGGGCAGGCCACGTGGGTGCCGAACACAATGCCCTGCGACAGCGGGCCGCCCTTGTGCGGGCAGCGGTCCAGCAGCGCGAACACGCCTCCCGCATCGTTGCGGAACACGGCCACATCCAGGCCCTGGGGGCGCGCCACGCGGCGCGAGCCCAGCACGGGGATGTCGTCCACGCGGCAGATCAGCTTCCATTGCGGTGCGGGGGTCGTGGTCATCGCGGTTCCTTCGGGTGTCTTGGAATGTGGTCGGGAGCTTGCCGGGGGCATCGTGGGGCGGCTTGTTGTTTTGTGGGAGGCTTGATCGGGCAGGTTTTCAGGCCGCGAGCGCCGCGTACATGCCGGTCACGCGGTCCATGCTCACGAGCAGGTTCTCGCTGGCCACGTACACCTCGGCCACCTGCCGGTTCACGTTGCCGCCGCCCTGCATGCGCTGCAGCGCCGCGTCAAAAAACACCCACTGGCTATCGGCCAGCTGCAGTTCCTGGCGGATGCGTGAGGTGGCCTGGGGGGCGTTGCGCAGCAGTTCGGTGGCGGCCACGAATTCCGCGCGGGCCTTGGCAATCTCGGCCGTGGCCGCTGCGGCATCCACGGGCAGCATGGCGGCCAGGTAGAACTTGGCCATGCGCTGGCTCAGCATGCGCTGGCGTCCTGCAATGTTCACGAGCTGGCCCACGGGCTTGCCCGAGGCGGCCTCGTACTGCGTGGTGCCCAGGTGGGCGAGGGCCAGCACCTTGGCGTCGGCCTGCAGCAGGGCGCTGGCGTTGTCGGCCAGCGAGGTATCGGCGGCCAGCGCGGCCTTGTGAGCGGCCCACGCGGTCTCGAGCTTGGTGTAGGTCTCGCGGATGGTCGGCGAGGGCGCGTAGGCCTTGAGTTCCACCAGCTGGCGCTCGAACAGGGCGATGGACTGCTGCATCACCTGGCGCGCCGTGGGTGTGTCGGCCTTGTGGGCCAGGGCCAGCCAGGCCTTGCCCACACGCTGGCTCAGCATGCGCTGGCGCCCTGCCTTGTTGATGGCGTCGTTGAGGTCAGTGACCTGGGCGTGGGCGCTGCCCAGCGGGGCGAGGGCGCTGCACGCGGTGGCGTAGCTGGCGGCGGTCAAGAGGGTTCTGCGGTGCATGGTGGGGCTCTGCGAGATGGGCGCATCGGGCGCGGATCAGGGAGTGAGGGGCGCAAACTGGCGTGTGTCCACCGCCGCCTTGTCGAATTCGAACCAAGGGTCGGGCTCGCCATCCAGCGCAAACTGGAGCTGCTCCCACAGGGCCTTGCGGCCAGCGTGGTCTTCCAAGATGCGCTTTTTCACATAGTCCAGCCCCACGCGGTTCACGTAGTGCACGGTGCGCTCCAGATACCAGCCTTCCTGGCGGTACAGCTCACAGAAGGCGCCGGTGTACTCCAGCACTTCCTCGGCGGTTTTGAGCTTGGTGAAGAAATGCGCCACCTCGGTCTTGATGCCGCCGTTGCCCGCCACGTACATTTCCCAGCCGCTGTCCACACCGATGATGCCC
>Ga0307408_100001222_pt1 | contig 19352 bp, 9 predicted proteins | sample 322Cmetagenome_FD_202116 | JGI IMG/M metagenome (GOLD analysis project Ga0307408, IMG submission 202116) | Maize rhizosphere microbial communities from greenhouse at UC Davis, California, United States - 322HYB-C-3 | ecosystem: Host-associated > Plants > Roots > Rhizosphere > Soil | place: USA... | reverse complement strand
TGGGCGCAAAGTCGGCGTTCTTTGATAAGCGCCTCACGGTCAACGTTGCTGGTTTTATCACGAAGTTTGATGACTTCCAGGTATTCCAGTTCGTTCCCACTCAATCCGCCGGCGCTGTGTTGTCGCTGACCAATGCCGGAAAGGTCACAACCCAAGGGGTTGAACTGGATATCACCGCATTAGTCACTGACAACCTGAGTGTCAGCTTCAATACCGCATTTACCCAGGCGCGCTTCGATGAGTTTAAAAACGGCGGCGGGATAGGGGTGGATTACGATGATAACTATCTCCCTTACGCCCCCGAACACACCTATTTTGTGGCTATCGATTACAGCCGGCCGCTGTTTCAGCAAACAGAGGCTTACGGTCATATCGATTACGGCTATACCGGCGATTATTTTTCCAACCCCAATAACACGCCAGACAATGCCATCCCCAAATACTTTTCTGCCAATGCCCGTTTGGGGGTCAGCATCGATGGGCAATGGGATATTTCGCTGTGGATGAAAAACATCACCGATGAAACCAATCTCCGGCAGCGCTCAGTGTCATTTCTGGGGGTATCCAGAGGCTTGTACAACCCGCCGCGCAGCTATGGGGTAGCGATTAATTACGCAATTGATTGACCTGCCTGAGAGGGCGCTGGAACTGCGGATGCAGGTAAATCCAGTGAACGGTTATGAGCAAACCCATCAAAACTTAAAGTGGGACAGATTCTGTAATAAGAGGAAAGCCTTGGTGTGCGCTGGTTCGCAACGTTCGGATGCTGCACACCAGCCAAACCAAAATATTTTTTAACGACGATGTCATGCGAACGCCTGCATGGTTATTTATGTGGAAACTGACTCTGTCTTGATCGGCCACCGCGCCAGCGGGAATAAGACGAGAGAACTATCAAACGACTAATAACAATTGTTAGTAGTAACCACAGCTAGTAAATCAATAACCATAACGATGCAGGTAACACCATGAAAACTCCCTTGCGGTACATTACCCAAGGCGCTTTGGCGCTGGGTGTTGGTCTCACCATGACTGCCCCCGCGTATGCGCAAACCACACCTATCTGGTCGGACGAATTCAACGGGACGCGAATCGACAATACTATTTGGTCCTACAAAGTCGGCGGCGATGGTAACGGCAATGGCGAATTGCAGTACTACACCGCCCGCAGTGAAAACGCTTATATAGAAGATGGCAAGCTCGTCATCGAAGCCAAACGTGAAGCTTATGAAGGTAAACAATTCACCTCGGCTCGTTTGCACACCAATGGCCGTATGTCATTTAAATACGGAACCCTCGAAGCGCGCATTAAACTGCCGCGCGTAGACAACGGCCTCTGGCCTGCGTTCTGGATGCTGGGTACCAACTTCGGTTTGGACGGTTGGCCTAAGTCTGGCGAGTGGGACATCCTCGAAGCAGGTTACAAATCGGCATTGGCCGATGGCACTGGCAACAAGTCAGTGTCGGCTGCTCTGCACTGGTGGCATGAAACCGGAACCTGGAGTGATTGGTTGCAGGCAGATCATGCGGTATCCACGCAATTGCCCACCAATTTTTATGAGGATTACCACACTTACAAGCTCGATTGGACACCGACCAATGTGACCATCAGCGTGGATGGCAACCCTTACTTCAATATGGATATCACCGACCCGAACATGTCGGAGTTCCGCGATAACCCGGCATCAATCATTTTGAACCTTGCAGTAGGTGGTTGGAATTTTGTTGAGATCACCGACCCCGCGCAAATCACCGCACCTTTTCCCGGCAAAATGTATGTGGATTATGTGCGCCTCTACGCTAACCCAAGCACACAATTGCAGGTTGCCAATACCGAATTGCCGAGCGGTAATTTTGGTATCAGCACCGAAACCACGCCGGTATTGAACGAATTAAATTGGGGTGACCGCACCAGTTTGTATGTATGGAACAACATGACCAACATCGCCACTACGCCTTCTGAAGGCAGCGGCGCTTTGGCCTATTCGATTGCGGCGGGCGATTGGTGGGGTATGGGCTTGGTGCACAAAGACCAAAACCTGCGCAACTACAAACACGGCTATCTGCATCTGGATATCAAAACCAATTCCACCAGCAATTTCAGTATTGGTCTTGCCAGTACCTCTGGTGGCGATGGCAAAGTGGATTTCAATGAAGGAGGCGATCAATACGGCCTCGTTCGCGATGGCGAATGGCATCACGTCGCAATTCCGCTCAGCAAATTCGACAACCTTGATTTTGAAACCATGAAAACCCTGTTCAGTGTGTTTGGCCCAGGCCCGGCTGCACCCATGGAAATTGCATTCGACAATATTTATTTAACTGAAAGTATTGCGTTGCAAGCGCCGGAATTTGGCAACTTTGGTATTTATACCGAAACGCCTGCACACAAAAATGCGGGCGAGTTTGCGTTCGGTGTAAGCGGTGATTTATTCCTGTGGGATGAAACACTTACGCTCGAAACTGGTACCAATAAAGAAGGCAATTCGGCGCTGCATTTAAAATCAACCGGTAAAGGTTGGTATGGCATGGGTTTAACGGCGCGCGATGGTTTTAACCTGACGGCGTTTGATAATGCCGATGCAAAATTGCATTTCTCAATGAAAACGTCGCACACCGGCGATTTCCAAATCGGTTTCAAAAGTGGTTCACTCACTGGCATCGGCCAGAAGTGGATTAATTTCAAAGCCGGTAGCGATCCCTACGGTTTTGTACGCGATGGTCAATGGCATGACATCGTTATTCCTATGAGTGAACTCGCCAAAGATCTGGATTTGTTTGATGTACGCCAGTTGTTGCAAGTACTCGGCACTGGTGAGACTGCAGGCATCAGTATTGATGATGTTTATCTCTCTGGCGGCCAAGCAGCAAAAGATCCAGGTACCGATGGCACTGTCGTTAATCGCGCGCCTTCTGCCGCAATTAAAACTTCCATCATGGGCGGTATTGCGCCTGCCATTATTACGTTTGATGGTAGCAAGTCTGTTGATGTGAATGGTGATGCGCTGACCTACACCTGGGATTTTGGTGATGGCACTACCGCTACCGGTGCAACGGTAAATCACACTTACGTCAACGAAGGTTCGTATCACGTTTCGCTCACTGTGAACGATGGCGAACTTAACGCCGTTGTAAAAACGGTGGTGTTTGTTGATAAAGATTTCAGCAACGCAAAAAGTCAAAAACGTGGCCTGGGTTACGGTACCCACTCGGTTGACGATATGGCGGTAATGTCCAAAGGCATTAGCTGGTGGTACAACTGGGGTATTAAACCGGATCTGTCGATCCAAAATGTTTATCAGCAATACGGCGTTGAATTTGTGCCTATGGCATGGAACGGCAATTTTAATGATGCGGAACTGCGTGCGTATATCGCATCGCATCCGGATGTGAAATATATCCTCGCGTTTAACGAACCCAACTTTATCGACCAAGCGAACATGACTCCGTCACAAGCTGTTGCACAGTGGCCACGTCTGGAAGCTATTGCCAATGAATTTGGTTTGAAAATTGTCAGCGTCGCGATGAACTACTGCGGTAATTGTGTGACTGAAAACGGCACAACGTATTACAGCCCTTTCGATTATTTTGACGATTTCTTTGAACTCTGCCCAACTTGTAAAGTGGATGCATTGTCTATCCACGCTTATATGCCCGATGTAAATGGTATTGAGTGGTATGTGAATGAATTCAAAAAATACGGCAAGCCAATCTGGATGACTGAATTCTCTGCATGGGAAACCGTGAAGACTTTGGATGATCAAAAAAGCATGTTGATCCAAGTAGTCGATTCATTTGAAAACAATCCCGATATGCAGCGTTACGCCTGGTTCACTGGTCGTCGTAATGGCCATCCATTCAATGGTTTATTCGATTATCGCCAATCCGGTGTTTTGTCTGAGCTCGGCAATATTTACGTGAACATGCCGCTGCATGGCGATGCCAGTAAACACACATTGCCAAAATTGGTACAAGCCGAAAATTACGCAAGCCGTAATGGCCTGCGCGTACAAGAAACCAAAGACGTTTCCGGTTTTCTTAACTTAAGTGATGTGGGCGCAGGTGCGTGGGTGGAGTACAACGTAAACGGCGCTGCTAATACTTACGATGTTAATTTGCGTGTGGCGAGTGAAGCAGCAGGTACTATTAACGTGTTAGTTGATGGTGTGCAACGCGCAACAATCAATGTGCCCTCAACCGGCGGTTTGCAAAATTGGAGCAACGTTAATTCACAATTAGCATTGACTGCTGGTGCGCATAAGTTACGTTTGGTATTTAATCAGGCGATTAATGTGAACTGGATGAAATTTTCTGTCGCTGGTAACACAAGTTCCAGTGTTGGCAGTTCATCATCAAGAAGTTCAAGCAGCATTGCGCCTTCATCTTCTTCAGTAAGAAGTTCGAGTAGTGTTGCAACAACATCATCGATAGCACCGTCTTCATCAATTGCACCATCATCTTCAAAATCCTCTGCATCAAGTGCAAGCAGTGTGATTGTGAATCCAGTAGGCAATTTGGCATTAAATCGCCCTGCGGTTGCATCAACAACAGAAGGTGAAGCATGGGCTGCAAACAATGCCGTAGATGCAAGCGCTACAACCCGTTGGGCGAGTACAGCAGTCGATCCAACCTGGATCATGGTGGACTTGGGAGCTGTCTACAGTTTCAATCAAGTTATTCTGCAATGGGAAGCTGCCTACGGCAAAAACTATGCAATCCAAACCTCTACCAATGGCATGAGCTGGACAACCATTTATGAAACCACTAGCGGTGTTGGTGGTAAAGAAACGCTCGCCGTAAATGGCACTGGTCGCTATGTGCGTATGTATGGCACAGCGCGCGGGACTGGTTATGGTTATTCACTGTTTGATTTCCAAGTGAACAATAATCCTGTTGCCTCTAGCTCAAGCGTTGCTGTGGTCTCCTCCTCAAAGAGTTCATCCAGCAGTTCTGTTACCAGCTCTGTCGCAAGCTCAATAAAAAATTCTGTTGCGAGCTCGATAGCAAGTTCTGTCGCCAGTTCAATTGCAAATTCATCTGCAAACCTCGCATTAAATCGCCCGGCTGTAGCATCTACCACGCAAGATGGTTTGCCAGTCGTAAATGCATTTGATGGCAACGCCAACACGCGTTGGGGCAGTGCGTGGAATAACGCCGAGTGGGTTTACGTCGATTTGGGTGCGAGCTACGACATCAACAAAGTTGTGTTGAGTTGGGAAGGTGCTTACGGCAAAAGTTATGAAATCCAAACCTCTGCCGATGCAATCACCTGGACTAAAATCTACGGCACAACAAACGGCAACGGTGGTGTAGAAACATTGAATATCACCGGTACCGGTCGCTATGTGCGCATGTTCGGCATAGAGCGCGGCACAGGTTACGGTTATTCATTGTATGAATTTGCTGTACACGGGACTCCTGCAATTGTGGGTAATAAAGCGCTGAACAAACCTGCAGTTGCATCAACGAGTGAAGGTGCTGGCACCGCTGCCAATTTTGCAGTGGATGGCAACACCAACACGCGTTGGAGCAGCCAATTCAGTGACGGTCAATGGATCTACGTGGATCTTGGCAGCACCATGAGCATTAATGGTGTAACCCTGAACTGGGAAGGCGCTTACGCAAAAGCCTACAACGTTCAGGTCTCCAACGATGCAACCAGCTGGACTACCGTAAAAGCCGAAACCAATAGCAACGGTGGATTTGATGATCATTTGTTGTCTACCAGCGGCCGCTACGTGCGTATCCTCAGCGTAACCCGCGCAACTGGTTACGGTATTTCCCTGTGGGATTTTGAAGTTTACTAATACAAAAAAATAGCTCTGGAAAACTTCAACCGCGCGCAAGCAATTGCGCGCGGTTTTTTGTGTTTGGGAATCTTGTTGATGAGGCAGGCTTGTTCCCAGCTCTGCTTGGTAATGCATAGCTAAATTGGTAAGCTGCACGTTCAATAACCCAGGGAAAGTAAAAAATGAAAATCATCAACATCAAAGCGTTTATAACAGTTCTCGTCACAATCCACTGTGCCAACCTCTACTCAGCAGAGCCTGTTCAGCTGGAAAGTAGATTTGATCTCGAAGAAGTAAAATGGATTCAAAACAAAGGTAACTCCAGCATTAGCGGAACTGCGTTTCTGCAGTTAAATAAAGACGAGAAAAAAGGTTGTGCCAGTTTTGGTGTGGAGTTACTTCCGGTAGCTAAATACGCCAATGAGCGAATATTTAAAACCTATGGCAATAATTCCCAAGGCCAAGTGCTGCTAAAAGATAATCCACCAAAATTCACACCCGATCATCCCAAGTATCATGAACTGGGTATAAAAACGGTGTGCGATGAAAAGAATGCCTTCACATTTAACGATCTACCTGCAGGTGATTATTACGTAATAGCGTTCATCATCTGGAAAGATGAAAAGGGGCAGGATGATGGTGGTGCGGTTATGAAAAAATTATCGCTAGGCGGTAGTGAAGATAAGACTATTGATCTTATGTTGTAATCAGGAATACGCGTTCCCAAGCAGAGCTTGGGAACGAGGGAAAAGTGTAGCCCGTATGGAGTCTAACGAAATACGGGTTTGATTCAATTCAAACGTTTTCCGCTTAATGCGGCAAATGCTCGTGCCGATATTCCGAAGGCGTTTGCCCTACGTGTTTCTTGAAGAAAGTGTTAAATACTGATTTGCTGTTAAAGCCCACATCCAAATAAATATGGGTGATGGTTTTGGATTTTTGTTTGGGATCGGAGAGCATGGTTTTCGCTTCTTCGATGCGATAGCGGTTAATAAATTCGTAAAAATTACTATCGAAGTGACGGTTGAATACCAGCGATAAATCCCGCGATGGAATCCCCAGCGTCTCTGCCAGCATATCCAAAGTAATGTCGGGTTGCAGATAGGGTTTGTGCTCTCGCATGGCAGCATCTATTTTTTCGGCAAAACCGGCATTGAGTAATTTTTCTTCTACGGGTTTCTTTTGCTGGTCTTTTTGTTTAACGGCAACAAAACCGGAGAAGTAGCGAATGCTGCTGAACACTAGCGCGAGTACCAATACAAACACCACGTAGTATCCCGTTAAGCCAATCACTTCAAACCAATGCGGGTGGAAGCCAATAAACAAGTGCAGCAATTTTGCGCAGGCGAGGGCGGCTTCAGTAACGGTGATAATCAGGAAGCCTACTACCAACGAGATCAGCCAGTGGATATCAATACGCTCGATATTCGAGTGAGTGGTTTTTAATTGGTTGCGATATTTGGCAATTAATAATAAACAGGCAACGCAATAACCTATGCGGGTCGCTTTGCACAAAAAATCAACGATGAGATACATAGGGTTGTAGACGTAGATATCGTCATCAATCAGCAACACCCGCTCTTCCAATGTATGGCTATAAAAAGTCAGCCCTAAAAATAAGGCAAACACACCGAGTGGGATCATGTGGAGGCTATCGCGTTTATTCAGGCTGAAATCGTGATAGACAAGGGATTTGATATAAAAATAAAGCAGTATTGCATCCAGATAATAACCAAAGCCTATCCATAAAAATAAACGCGGATAATTATCCAGTGCGATCATTTTAAAATCAGCGCCCCACAAGATCAGCTCGTGGATAGGAATAAAAGCATGAGCGAGCAAAAATGCAGCAAGGAAATAGTTGCTTTTGTTGGTAGGTGGATTAGTCACCAATAAGAGTATTGCAAAACAGGCGCATTGCACGGCGGTCATCATGAGGACGAGGTCGTGAATGTTGAAAATAGTTTCGTTCATCGTGGGCGGCAATCGGGTTGGTTATCGTTATAGTTTGAATGTTGTACCTATCGTCCTTGCTGAGTATAGAGCAGTGAATCTCGCTGTTGTAAAAAACCTACCATAAATAATGCACTTGCTGCGCTGGGCTATCCTCCTTGCTATGCCGGTCTATTTTCAATGCAGACAATTCTTTACATGCGTGGGTATAGCAAGGTAAAGCACCTAACTTGTTGTTTATTCGTTTCTTTTTCTGGCTTGTACCATATTTTGTTGCTGATTATTACAAAACTGGGAGCTGCTGTCGTTCGCGATTACTTTATTCGAACGCCAATTTACGGGATTGGATCTACATTATTGGAATAACAATCCTAACAGAGGTTTTTATTGTGAATTGTGTTAAGTCTATTACTAATTTATGCCTGTTACTTGTCGTGATTTGCGTTTGTGTGAATGCGCATGCCCAAAGTTTCTTGCGTGCTCAAGATCAATTTATTGTCAACGAGCAAGGCGAAAAAGTCTTGTTGCACGGAATGGGGTTGGGCGGTTGGATGTTGCAAGAAGGTTATATGCTCAAGCTCGGCAACCTTGGTCAGCAGCATGCGATGCGCGCAAAAATAGAAGAATTAATTGGTGCGGAAGCCACGCAGGAATTTTATAACGCCTGGCTTGCCAATCACACCACCAAAGCCGATATAGATGCGATGGCCAAATGGGGCTTCAATTCCGTGCGCCTTCCTATGCATTTCAATCTCTACACCTTACCGATTGAACAGGAGCCGGTACAAGGCCAAAACACCTGGCTTGAGCAGGGCTTTGCCATGACCGATGCGCTTATCGCCTGGGCCAAAGCCAATAATATGTACGTGATCCTGGACTTGCACGCTGCACCGGGCGGGCAGGGCAATGATTTTGCAATTTCTGACCGCAATCCCAACACGCCGTCGCTTTGGCAGAGTGGAGCCAACCGGCAAAAAATGATCGAGCTCTGGCGCAAACTTGCACAGCGCTATGCCAATGAACCAGCAGTGGGCGCCTACGATATTATCAATGAGCCTAATTGGGGTTTTGAAAATGCCGATGACAAACACGGCTGCAAAGAAACCAAAAATGAGCCGCTAAAAAAATTACTGGTAGATGTCACCAAGGCGATCCGCTCGGTGGATACCAAACACATGATTATTATTGAGGGTAATTGCTGGGGTAATAATTACGCAGGTGTGTTGCCGCAATGGGACAACAACATGGTGCTCAGCTTCCACAAATATTGGAACAACAACACGTTGGGCGATATTAAAAGCCATTTGGATTTGCGTGAAAAATACAACATGCCTATTTGGTTGGGTGAATCCGGTGAAAATTCCAACCTCTGGTTTACTGATGCGATTGCACTAATGGAATCGCAAGAGATTGGTTGGGCGTGGTGGCCGCTGAAAAAACTCGGTTTCAATAATCCGTTGGAAGTAAAACCCAATGCTGGTTATCTCGCATTGGTGGATTACTGGAATGGCAAAGGCGCAAAGCCTTCTGCAAAAGAGGCGAAAAAAGCTCTGCTGCAATTGGCTAATCACGATATCCGTTTTGAGAGCACACAGTTCCATCCGGAAGTGATTGATGCCATGTTCCGTCAACCACACTCCACATTGAATCTACCCTTTAAAACCCATCGCATTACGAAATCCGGCGGCACCATCGCCGCAGTAGATTACGACATGGGGCGCAGCGGTATTGCTTATCATGATAAAGACTCCGCGAATTACCACATCTCGGCGGGTAGCGAGCGCATGCCCTGGAATCGCGGCACAACCTATCGCAATGAAGGTGTGGATATCGCATTTGATGCAGCAAAAAAATCCCACTTCATTAATCACATAGAAACAGGCGAATGGACTGAATATACGCTGGAGGCAGATCAGGCGGGGGTTTATCAATTATCCGCAGAGGTTAATGCACCTGTAGCGACTGGCCGTATCGGTGTGGGCGTGAATAATGAATTGCTCGCGGTAGACGCAGCTGTCGCCCAATCAGAAAAATGGCAACCGGTGAAACTGGCGAATGTGAAATTATTGCAAGGCACCAATAAAATTCGTATCTATGCCAAAGCGGGCGGCTACCATTTGTTATCACTGCAGTTGAAAAACTAAATCTTTCTCCAGCCAAATCGTTTATCGATTGAGCTATCCCTCTGGGAGCCTTTTGGCTCCTTTTTTTCGCCCCTATAATATTTTGGATGAAGCTGTCGAAAAAGCGCCCGCTTGAACGACTATCTAGTGAAACATCCAATCCATCAGAAGGAGAAGTGATATGACTAATCCAGCAAAAAATACGATTTGTCTCTGGTATGACCACGATGCAGAAGACGCAGCACGGTTTTATACAGAAACATTTCCCGATTCCGCGATTACCGCAGTCAATTTGGCACCTGGTGATTATCCTGCAGGTAAACAAGGTGAGGTGATCACCGTTGAGTTCACCGTGATGGGGATTCCCTGTATCGGCCTCAATGGCGGTAAAGAATTCAAGCACTCTGAGGCGTTTTCCTTTCAGGTCACCACCCGGGATCAGGCAGAAACGGACCGTTACTGGGACGCGATTGTCAATAATGGTGGGCAAGAAAGTGAGTGTGGATGGTGTAAGGATAAATGGGGGGTGTCATGGCAAATCACGCCTCTTGTTCTCATCCAGGCTGTAGTTGATCCGGATCCTGCTGCGGCCAAACGTGCGTTTAATGCAATGATGACCATGCGCAAGATTGATATAGCGGCAATTGAAAGGGCCCTTCTTGGTTAAAATAACCAGGTATCTGATATTTTCATCTACGGGTTTTACGACAAGCAGGCGGCATCTGGCCGCCTTGTTTTTTCTTATGTTATCGATGTGCATTATGGGTGTTGATGCGACCACGGGTTATTTTGTTGCGCTATTTCGGCAAAAATCATCTACATAAACATGGTTATGCTGTGCCGATTCACTTTAATCACAACATGGCACAGTGGCTGGTTCACATTTTTCATTAATCGATATTTCTATCCATCGTCCATACTTATGTACTTCAAATTGTTACCCAAATCCGCATTCAAGGTTAAAGGTTTCACAAGTTTTGTAACTATAGTTCGCACAATGATAAAGAATTCGTTTCAGATTAAGCTCATAAAAGTGGGAACATGCCCTCAACAAGGTTCGACTTTTATGCAAAAGTGTTGTTATTAAAAATGCATTGATCTATAAGGGGTTTTTGTTTCTTTTCATTCTTTGAGTTTTAATTCCTTTTTTTTATACTCATCCCCGTGCAACAGCGGCAGTACCTAAAAATAAAAAACACACTGGGCACATTTTCGGTTTGATCATCTGATGTATCCCTTTCAGTGTGGTGTTTTTACACCTCGCTTGGCGAGACTTTATCTGGAGAAAAACCATGTTAAGAAAATCTTCGGCAATCAACTACACCTCGATTAACTGCAGGGCAATAAATTCCCGCATGTTGGTGTGGTGTTATTTATTAGTGTCCCTGTTTTTTGTGCAACCGGCCTTTGCGGCATCTGGCCACACGGTGATGTCGGCAACCAGTGTGAAATTTTATGTAACGGCAGCGCCCTGGGCTGATGTGCATTTCACGGTAAATGGTGCAAACCAACAAAATATCCGCATGACCGCAAGCGGTACCAACCACGAATACACCGCCAGTGGTATCGCAACCGGTTCGGTGATTCGCTATTTTTTTACCATCGGCAATAACAGCGGCGGTGCAACGGATACCGCATGGGTGCAATTCACTCTCACCAATCCCACCACTCCACCACCGGCTACTGGTGTAGCGCGTTTGTACCAGCATTGTAATTATGGCGGCACTACGGCCAGTTTGAATGTAGGTAGTTATAACCTGTCACAACTGCAAGCATTGGGTGTCAGAAATGATGATGTTTCATCACTGCAAGTGAATAGCGGTTATGAAATTCTGCTTTATCAACACGATAATTTTGGTGGGACTGTTGTTACCAAGAGCGGTAACGATGATTGTCTCGTCAATGATAATTTTAATGATGCGGCGAGTTCTGTTGTCGTGCGTGCAACCAATACCACTAACCCAGGCACGCCCGGCACCGCTAATGGCACACACAAACGGTTAAAAATTATTAACGGTTGCGGTGAGCCTATGTGGGTGCAATGGCTGAGCGCGCCGGGAACAACCTTTACCGGCGCTAACCGCCTACGCTTGCCAGCCTTAGGTAGTTCAGTGGAATACGACATTCCCGATCGCGGCTTGCCTTCAATGCGTTTCTGGCCAGGTTTTGGTTGCGATGCGAATGGACACAATTGTCGTGTAGGTGCGAGTGGTGGTCCGGCGAATTTAGGGTTCACTTGTCCTGCGGGTGGATGTGCGCCACCGATTGATTCCAAATTTGAAGCCTCGTTTGGTTGTATCCCCGGCGTGAGCGATGCGCAGTGTGTGCAAAATCCTTCTGCACCTGGCCAGCCTTTAGGGCGTGGCGATTGGTGGAACAATAGTTTTGTTGATGGTTACACCACACCGATGAAAGTGGTTGTAAAAGGTCATTGCCCTGTCGGTCCACAACCTGCGCCTGTTTTTGGTCCCGGTGGCCCACCGGGTGGTGTGATTGATTGTTCGACAATCCGTATTTCTGATTGCCCGACCAATGAAAATTTGAGTACCGACGGCCGCTACCCCGCGCTTGCCAATGTGAATTTAATTGCAACTAATCCACTCACAGGCGCGCAAGCGGGTTGCTATTCACCGGCGGCAAAACTCACTTACAGAAATTGGCCATCAACTACGCCGATTTACAATCCGGCTGATCCCCAAGCGCAAATGTACACCTGCCCAACACCTCCCATTTCTCCTGAGCAGTGTATGGCGGGCCCAGCTGACCGCACTCAATATCGCAACATGGTTCACTCCCATTGTGATACCTATGCCTACGCCTATGACGATGGTGTAGGGCTTTCCAGTTGCCCGGCAGCGACCAATTTAAGTTACGAGGTGACTTTCTATTGCCCGCGTTAATTAGTTATTAAAAATTTTATCGAAAGGAGCGATAAAACAACCTGTGCGATGTTTATCGCACAGGTTTTTCTGTTGAGGGGGACATAACAAAAATTGGCATCAAGTCTGTGTGGTTAAATAAATGATGCTTAATAAAAAATGCAGTAAAAACCGTACATGTATTTGTACTCACTATTAATCCTTACACAAACGGAACCTAACGATGAAGAATAAAAAATCAGTGAGATGGACACTGTTATCGGCAATGTTATTTGCTTGTATTGGTGTTTCATCGGCAGCCAATGCTGTCGTTTTTCAGGCGGAAAATTACAACGCGTTTTCCGATACAACGCCAGGCAATACCGGCGGTGTATTTCGCGGTGATGCAGTTGATATAGAAGCCACTACCGATACCGGCGGCGGCTACAATGTGGGTTGGATTGAAGCCAATGAATGGCTCGTGTTTAATAATTTATCCATTCCTACCACTGGCAGTTACACCGTTCGTATGCGTGTGGCATCGGCTAATGGCGCTACTGCGTCAGTCGATTTAAATGGTGGTTCAATTGTGCTGGGCGATTTTATTATTCCCGCAACCGGCGGTTGGCAAAACTGGACAACCGTAACCCGCACCGTCAATTTAAATGCAGGCAATTACAGCCTTGGTGTATTTGCTAAAACCAACGGCTGGAATTTTAACTGGATTGAAGTGGTAGCCAATGGTTCTGGCACTGCAAGGGCAACTGTGTTCCAACATTGTCCTTATACTGGTTGGTCTGTTGGGCTGGATGTCGGCTCGTATAATTTAGCGGCATTACAAGCGCGTGGTTTTATCGATAACGATATGTCATCGCTGCGTGTTAGTGCGGGTTATGAAGCCGTGTTGTACCAAAACGATAACTTTACCGGTGCCTCACGCGTAGTCACTGCGGATGATGACTGCCTGAACAACGAAGGCTTTAACGATAATGTGTCATCAGTGATTGTGCGTGCCGCCGCTACCGGTCGCCCATTGGTATTTGCCGATGAATTCAACAGCATCAACACCGCTAACTGGACCTTTGAAACCGGTGGTGGCGGATGGGGTAACAACGAGCGGCAATACTATACCGGCGGACAAAACGCCTTTATCCAGAATGATCCTGCTGCGGGCAGCAACGTATTGGTCATTGAAGCGCGCCGCGATAATCCTGCGAATTACAACTGCTGGTATGGCCGCTGTGAATACACGTCAACACGGATGATCTCGCGCGATAAGAAATCATTTAAATATGGCCGCATTGAAGCGCGTTTGAAATTGCCGCAAACCCAAGGTGTGTGGCCTGCATTCTGGATGTTGGGTAACAATTTGGGTTCAGTGGGTTGGCCTGCCTCGGGCGAAATCGACATCATGGAACACGTAGGTTTTGAACCGACTACCACTCATGGTGCAATTCATGGCCCAGGCTATTCAGGCAATACACCTTTTATGGGAACCCATAATTTGGGCGAGTACGTTGATGTGAATTATCACGTGTACGCGGTTGAGTGGGATACCAATGGCATTCGCTGGTTCCGCGACAATATCCAATTCTATTCTGTCACGCGTGCACAAGTTCAAAATTACGGCGCTTGGGTGTTTGATAATCCGTTCTTCTTATTGTTGAACGTGGCCGTAGGTGGAACATGGCCAGGTAGCCCGGATGCAGGTAGCGTATTCCCACAACGTATGTATGTGGATTACGTGCGCGTGTATCAATAATTTTTCAAGCGTAGATTGTTAGAGTAGAAAAATGGCAGCCCGAACGGCTGCCATTTTTTTACGCCGATGATGCATAACTAACGTGACGTCACCTGAAAAACACCTGCCAACTGGTGCAACTTTGTCGCGGTATTTTTTAAACGATCCGAACTGGTTTGCAAGGCGCGCACGACTTTATTCATAGTATGGCTCGCACTGGCAACTTCACGTACATGGTGGCCATGTTGTTGGCTGTTGTTGTCGATGTGATGAATAATATCGAACATGCGCTCTACAATATGATGCAATTGTGAATTATCAGTTGATGCCTCCTCGGCTAAACGTAAACCGCGATCCACATCAGCGACACTGGTTTCCATATAAGCGGCAGCTGTTTGTGATTCGTTGCGGATAGCTTCAATCTTTTCACCAATATCTTTCGCCACACTGGCTGTTCTTGCTGCCAAACTGCGTACCTCGTCGGCAACTACTGAAAACCCGCGCCCATGTTCACCCGCTCGCGCTGCTTCAATGGCGGCATTGAGCGCAAGTAAATTGGTTTGGCTGGTGATGTCGCTGATTAGTGAAACCATGTTGCCAATTTCACTGGTGCGGTTGTTCAATGTGTGAATGGTGCGCGCCGAATTTTCCACTACATCGCGAATACTCTGGGTTCCTGTGCGCACCGATTCAAATTGACTGCGTGCTTGCTGTACAACACTTTCCATTACTTTTTTCATATCGCTGGCAGTGCCGGAGGCGTTGCTGATTTCTTGCAACTGGGTATGCACCAATTCCAGCATTTTCTCCATAGAGCTGGAAACATAATTGGATGACTGGTTGGCTTCGGTATTTCGTTTGAGCAGGTTGTCGCTATTTTTCATCACTTCATCTGCCGCGCGAATAACTTCACCAACAATATGATCGAGGTTGTCGATAAAACTATTCGTCCAGCGCCCTAAATCTCCAGTTTCATCATTGGCCAATTTGCGTGTATCCAAACGTTGCTGAAGATTACCGCCGCCTTCTGCAATGGTATGGATCACCTCCGTCATTTTCCCCAATCGACGCGCTAATTTGCGTGGGCCGCGCTGTTTGAAAATAATTCCACCGACTATCAAGGTTAATAGGGTAAAAAGATTGATGGCGTTATTCGACCAATCTGTGTACTCATGTAAGCTGGCATTCAATAAAAAGCTACTGCCTACACAGGCAGTGTAAATATTCATCATTTTAAAATTGAGTGAGCGGTGGCGATAAACTTCTTCCAAATCCGCCTCGCACATCATGCCCCAGGTATCTGGCGAGCCCTGCAAGGAAAAGGTGACACCTTTGCCCACTACTGGAATATGGCGATAGTCGGAGTAGCCGGGGTAGGTGACAAATAAGTTGCTACCTTTGCGAATCGTTTCGCGTACACCCGGATGTAATTCATTAGTGGCCGGATCAGTAAACCGGATTTCAAATTCTGTGTGCTGTTGGATTTTTACTACACCCCAAGCGGTATTCACGCCTGATTTTAAATTTTCGCCATGGGAAAACGTATTGTCTTCAAAGCGAGAACGGGAGAGGGCGGTACCGCTTTTAATGGCGGGTTCAAAAACCGCTTTCACCATAAACAAATAATTATCGCCCGATTCCGTAAAAATGTGCCCGGCTTCCCGCTGGATTAAATCACCCAACACATCGTTAGGGAAGCGTGCACACAAGCAGCCCTTGTTGCCATTGTTGAACTCGATGGGTAGGTAAAACATTAATGTCACTTGATCATGAAAGGCAGAGCTGCGCTTGCCGATCTGCAATGTTTCCGCATCGATATAAGGGCCATGCAGAAATGGATTTTCCAATCCTGTTGTTACCGCGCGGGGATTTAAATCGCGAGCACCTAGCCGGCGGTTGTAGGTTGTGACGGTTACCATACCTTGTTGGTCGATAATAAATAATTCGGTGCAGTCACCCATGACTTGCCATGCTTTACGCAGAATATTGTCGTAGCTGTCATCCAGAAATTGTAATTGGCTCCGGCAGGATTCCAGTTGCGTCCACTGCCGTTTTACCCACTGCTGTAATAGTTTTATCCGGGTATTGCCGATGCTCTCAAATGCCTGCTCCATCACTGCATAGCGGTTGCGGTTTAACCAGCAAGACCAGCCCATGGAAATCTTGCCTGTTTTTCCATACCAGTTAAGCCAGCTCCGCTCGGCGGGCGACAAATGCATAAGGTCGCTGTGTAAATAATGGTGTTGTTGCATAGGTCTTCTTCACCTGTTTCTAGAGAGTGTGAGTAGTTTTAGTGGGGTAAGGCTTTTTTAGTAAATGTTGTAATTGACGTCATGCAGAATGTGCGCCAGTTCATGAAATGGAATAAAGAAGGAGATGGTGGCGAAAAAACAGGCAGGTTCTGGTTCTGTTTTGGGGCGGCAGGCTGATTATTTTGGTGCGGAAGAAATTATTTTGCCTTCATATGGTGCTTCGATTGTTTTTTGTTCGGGAAAAGTAACCTCTCAAATTGCCCTTATTACTTATTCCGGCGGTATGGATTTTGCGCCGGTCTACTCTCGTTAATTGCATAGCAATGGTTTCTGCCAGGGTTATCTGTTGTTGCCACTGGTTTGAAACTGATCGGAGGTAGGTGTCATCAAGTCGTCACACAATTGTTGCGATCCTGTCATAAACGCTCATTAGTCTTGTCGCCGAAAATATCCATTTAATAGCAATCCCCTGTGCAATTTTGTGCAGGTTCCGGATTTATTTATTTTTCAGCAACAGGAATAACTATGAAGCTTATTCACCAGTTTCCACAGCTGGCAGCACTGGCTGCCGTATCCCTTACCTTGGTTGCCTGCGGCGGTGATGACAATAAATCATCCAGCAGTAGTTCATCTTCCAGCCAACTTTCATCGACAGTTTCCAGTGCTGCATCCACTGCCGCGTCGAGTGTTGCTTCAAGCATTTCGTCAAGCGTGGCATCGAGTGTTGCTGCATCTGTAGCTCCAACACCTGCGCCGCAAATTGTGTTGAACGAAATGCGTTCCGATGGCGGTGGTTATGATTACATTGAACTCTACAATGCTGCGAATATGGATTACACCTTTGCAGCTAACGAATGGGCTGTGAATGATATTAAAGGTTTTGCTGAAGATAAGGTTCCCGGTATTGTAATTCCAGCGGGCACAGTGATTCCTGCCAAAGGATTTTTACTGGTTGCGGTAGACCAAACCGCCGTACCTTTTGGCGCACCTGCATCTACCTTAATTGGTGGTGCGGCGAATTTCGGTTTGGGTAAGGGCGATACAGCAGTGCTGGTTTACAAAAATGAAATCCTCGACCAGAAAAAATGGGACGACGGTACCCACATTAATTCATTTGGCCGTTTGCCCGATGGCGCTGCATGGCATGTGCAAACTGAAGCGCTGGAGGCAACGCCGGGCGCAAGCAATAAATTGCCTGCCGTGGTTGCGCCTGCAGGCCCTACGGATATTGTGATTAACGAAATCGTATCCAGTGGCCGCGCTGATATTAATTTTGATTACATTGAAATTTACAACAAAGGTGAGCAACCCTATACCTTTGCTGCAGGCGAATGGACGTTAACCGATACCGGCAACAAACCTATGCCAATTCCCGGCGGCACAGAGATCCCTGCCAAAGGCCATATTATTTTGTTGACCGATTTAGCCGTAGGTGCAAATTTGCCCGCAAATGCTCCGGCAGGCGCGATCCTGAATGGCGGCATAGAGACATTTGGTATCGGTAAAAAAGAAACCATTACTCTGTTTTACAAAGGTGAACAGCGCGATCAAATCAGTTACGGCGATTTCCATGTGAATGCATTTGGCCGTTTGCCTGACGGTGGCAACTGGATTGATCTGACCGATGCCAGCAAGCCGCAATTGTATGCATCACCAGCGCTGAAAAATTTCGCGACTCCCGCGCTGAATTTAACCGTGACTACATTGAATTTTTCTTCCTATAACAATCAGGAAACAACATTAGAAGCAGGTGGTTTCCGTGTGTTTGGTTTAAATGCCGATTTAGCCAAAGATGTTGAACCGGAATATATTGCCGTCTCTACCGATTCAAAAACCGCATGGGTAACCTTGCAAGAAAATAACGGTATTGCGCGGATTAATCTCAATGGTACACCGGCAATTACCAATGTGTTTCCACTGGGATTTAAAGATTACGGTGCAACCGGCAATGAAATCGACCCCAGCGATAAAGACAACAAAATCGCTTTTGCCAAGTATCCAAAAGTATTCGGTATCTATCAGCCCGATGGCATCGCCACTTTTAATGAGGGCGGAATGGATTATGTGATTACCGCCAACGAAGGCGATGTGCGCGATTACTACACCAATTTTGTTGAGGGTGTAAAAGTCTCTGGCCTGACATTGGATGAATCGGATTTGCCTAATGCGGTCGAGTTGAAAAAAGATGCACAATTAGGTCGCTTGGTCGTCACCCAATTTGCTAAATCATCAACTGCGGAAACACTCTACAGCGATCTGCTGAGTTTTGGTGCGCGTTCATTCAGTATCTGGAATGGCACCACCGGTGCGCAGGTGTACGACAGTGGTAAAGATCTGGAAGTGCAGGCGAATACTGCGGGCGCGTATCCAGATGACCGCAGCGATGCCAAAGGCGTTGAGCCGGAAAATCTGGCTGTGGGCATGATCGGCTCAAAACGTTTTGTATTTGTTGGTTTGGAGCGCGCGGATGCGGTTGCAGTTTATGACATCACCGATATTGCCAATGTGCAGTTCAAACAATTCCTGAAAACCACCGGTGATGATGCGCCTGAAGGCATTTTGTTTGTCGGCGCAGCCGATAGCCCGAATGGCAATCCATTGTTAATTGTTTCTAACGAAGACAGCGGCAACGTCAC
>Ga0307408_100001220_pt1 | contig 19358 bp, 18 predicted proteins | sample 322Cmetagenome_FD_202116 | JGI IMG/M metagenome (GOLD analysis project Ga0307408, IMG submission 202116) | Maize rhizosphere microbial communities from greenhouse at UC Davis, California, United States - 322HYB-C-3 | ecosystem: Host-associated > Plants > Roots > Rhizosphere > Soil | place... | reverse complement strand
CCGTTGATTGTCCAATGGCATCATTTCCAACAATTCCATAGGTTGCACGTAACTTCAGGTTATTGATAACTGGTTTTAAAGGCTCAAAGAACTTTTCATTTGATATTCTGTAACCTAAACCAACAGATGGGAAAAATCCATAACGGTGAGACTTATCGAAACGTTCCGATCCATTGTACCCAAAATTAAATTCTGCCAAATAACGGTTATCATATCCATAAGTAAATCTACCTGATACTCCAGCGTTCCTTGCAGGTAATGATGAAACAAGAGATCCCGCGGTTCCCTCGTAACTGGAAATATAGCTTACCACCATACCCCCAAGGGCATGTTTTTCTTTGAATGTGCGATCGTAAGTTAAACTACCTTCAACCCATAATCTGGAATCAACTGAAACAGCACTTGGAATATAATTAAGATATTCCTGACCAGTTGTTCCCACCGACCCAACAGCACCATCGTTTAAAGCACTTAACTGATACGTTTGATCTGTTGGGTTAACAATAGCATCATAATAAAATGGATTATATGACCTGTTCACGCTAAAATGTGATATTCTGCGTAAATAGCCCATTGCTCTGGCATTCAGCCCAGGCGTCAGCATCCCAAGATCCTGCTTTACCTCCAGTTGCGGCGCAAGATTGGAAGTTTTATACGTCTGATAACCTCTCACCATTTCTGCATAAGGGTTTACATACAGAGAAGGGTTAAAGGTTCCATTCAGATTCCTGGTTTTTGATGATCCGAACAAAGGATGTTCAATATACTGTAACATTGACTGCGGATACCTCGCCGGAAACATTACAGGATTTGCATTCAACGAATTATAAAATGTCGTTTCTCCCCCGCTTCTCATTCGTCCTGTTCTTGGATCGGCCGTTCCTATCGGTCCATTATAATCATCAAATTGACCATACATCCGTACTACTACAACAGTGGATTTAGTAACATTAAAATCAAGATTAGAGCGAAGAGAATAATTATTTAAGCGAACATTGTTATTAAAGTTATTAACTGGGTCTACTTTAAGCACTCCGTTATCGCGATTAAAGGTTCCTGCTATAAAATATCTTGCCCTGGTAGAACCTCCATTCACGTTTAAGTTATAACTCTGGTTCATCGTATAATCCTTAATCAAACGATCTGTCCAGTTATTGTTTGGAAACAGATTGGCATCTCCACCTTCAGCTGTATTAATAATTTTAAATTGCGAATATGGCTCAAAACCAAAAGGATTACGAGTTTGTACTGACTCGTTCGCCAGATTCATATAGGTAATATTATCAGCAAGCTTGAAATTCTGCGTATTAGATGAAGTCTTATTCTCTACCCTGAAATTAAACGTAGGCTTGCCACTTTTACCCATTTTTGAGTTGATAAGCACTACACCGTTGGCTCCTCTGGCACCGTATACCGAAGCAGCAGCAGCATCTTTCAATACCGAAAAATTCTCGATATCATCGGTTTGCAAACGAGCCATATCGGTTGCTGACGACTCAATTCCATCGATAAGAATCAAAGGATCGCGTTTTCCGGTGCCAAAAGATGAAAGACCACGGATAAAGAACGATGAGTTATCTGTTCCTAAACCAGGCTCTCCACTTGTTTGGAAGGAGATAATACCAGCAACCTTACCAGCTAAGGCATTGGTTAAATTGGAACTGGCAGATTTCATCTCCTTTATATCTACCGTTGTAATAGAACTTACAAGACTGGCTTTCTTTTGCTTGTTACCAAAACCGGTAATAGCTACTTCCTCAATGGTTGTATTATCTGAACTTAACAGAACATTTAACTCTATTACCCCATTTACAACCTTTCTGTCCTTTAAGTTGATAAGTTTGGTTTTCAAGCCCACAAACGAGAACGACAGTGTTGCTGTCTTGTCCGTTACCAATTTAAAACGCCCTACCGCATCTGATGTTACTCCGTTTTTTGCTCCAACTATTTTTACGGCAACTCCTGGTACACCTCCTACTGTATCTCTTACCACCCCTTCTACAGTAACTTGATCCTGTGCAGAACTGGTTTTAGAGATTAATACAAAAAGCAGGAGAACTAATACAACTTTCCCTGCTTTAAAAAATTTAAGTATCTCTTTATTCATATAATTGCTTTTAAACCTTTTCATTTCTCTGGCTTACATTTAATCTGATTTGGTATTCATTCTTAATTCTGATCACATAGTTGAATCTTACATTTTCTCCATTGGCCATCTTGATTAGTTTAATAATTGGTTGTTTAATGATTTCTGATTTTAATAGTAAGCGTCAAAATGACACTTAATGAATTATAGCTGCGGAATTTAATCGCCGTGTTCATGTCGATTTTTGATTTAATTAGGCTAATTGATTTATGAAATAGCTAAACTTAATCCCCGAAGGGAGTACTCATCAATTTTAATTTATACCGACTGGCGCATTTTTTAATCAGCTCCCGCCCCCTACCCTGTTATGCGTTTCGTACATCATCTGAGCTAAGATTACCGTGACTGCTTGTATAATATTATTGACTAATGGTTATATAATTGGTTTCGTTAGTTAGTTGTTATGAACACAATATTAAGGCTGAAAGAGCATACAGCGTAGGGGGTAAACATCCAAAAACAAGGGGGCAAAATGCTTTTTTCTCAAAAAAAATGGCTTTAAAGCATTATTGAAGCAAAAACACAATTCCTCTGTTCATTTATTGTGGGATTGCAAAAAACAGTCCCTTTGTAAACTCAAGCAAAGATGGCTGGAATTATAAGGTCGTAGGATTAAGGTAAAGACTGGAATTCTCATACCTCCGCGCAAGCGACAGAATGAGGCTATCTGGACTTCGATTGGCTAACCTATTTCACAATCACTATTAGATGCTTGCAAAAGTCGTCCCCAGATTATGGGCACGAAATGTCCTCAAACATTCTTTTAAACGGCTGATAAAAGTGGCATCGAGCTATAAAGCCACACACAGAAGTCATCACCGTTTGACGTAAATAAAAATACAAGGTGCACCTTCAGGGAAATAGCGAATTTGGAAAATGCTTTGCGAGCTTACTTTTAGTGTGGCAGCTTATCTTTAATTACACCATAAAGATATGTGCCCAACAGCGCTCCTATTACCACAATAATCATTGCCCAATATCCGTATCCAATATTCACAAACATGGGACCGGGACAGGCACCGGTTAAAGCCCAACCAAGGCCAAAAATTAATCCACCGAAAATATAGCGTCGCCAGTTTCCAATTTTGTCTTTGAAAATAATCGGCCTGTCTCCAACATCCTTTATTTTAAATTTCTTGATGAGATATACGAATATCGTCCCCAAAACAACAGCAGTTCCGATAATTCCGTACATATGGAACGACTGAAAACGAAACATCTCCTGAATGCGGTACCAGGAAGCCGCTTCTGATTTGACCATCACAATTCCAAATACCAGGCCCGCTAACATGAATTTTAATCCTTTCATAGATTTGTTATAAGATGAGGGGTAATAACAGGTATGTCATGATTAAACCACCTGCAAAAAATCCAATTACTGCAATAAGAGAAGGGAGCTGAAGATTAGATAATCCACTAATGGCGTGCCCCGAAGTGCAGCCACCGGCATACCTGGAACCAAATCCCACCAAAAGACCTCCAAACAGCAGTAGAATAATTTCTTTTGGGGATTTTAGAGCTTCTACCCCGAACATTTGAGCAGGATTAAATCCTCCGTCAAATGCTATTCCCAAATCCTTTAAATCTTCAACCGTAGCTGCTGATAGCTTAAGAGGAGTATCGTTCTTCAAAAAAACAGATGCCACAACTCCACCCAATATAGAACCTAAAAGAAACAGCAGGTTCCAATGCTGCGTTTTCCAGTCGAAGTTAAAAAACTCCACTTTTTTCCCAGCGCCGGCAATCGTACATAGCGTTCTAAGATTGGATGAGAAACCAAAAGATTTCCCAAAAAACAACAGAACAAGCATTATAAAAGCAATTACAGTCCCGGAAATATACCAGGGCCATGGTTGTTTAAGCAATTCTAGCATTTTGTTAAGGTACATGAGTATGGACTTATTTTAAACTTTCCTGATTTTTTCAAAGCGATGAATCCACCTTGAATATCAATCAGCTTATTGTAGCCCCGCGACTTTAAAATGGAGTTAAATATCATGGAACGGTAGCCACCTGCACAGTGAACGTAGTAAGTTTTGTTTTTATCAATCATTCCCATTGAGTGGTTAAGATAATCCAAGGCAACATTCTCTGAGCCGATTACATGCTCGGCGGAGTGTTCATTATCTTTACGAACGTCAAGAATGTTTATCTCTGCTCCGGCTGCAGCTCGTTGAGACAGCTCGTCGGCGCTTATTGATTCAATTTTGTCTATTTCCTTTCCTGCCGCCTTCCAGGCAGCAATTCCTCCTTTTAGGTAACCGATGGCATTGTCGTAACCAACCCGCGCCAACCTGATAACTACCTCTTCTTCCCTACCTTCGTCCGTTATCAACAGCAAGTCCTGCTTAACGTCGGGAATTAAAGTCCCTACCCAAGGTGCAAAACTTCCGTCGATTCCAATATTGATAGAGTTAGGGACAAATCCCATAGCGAACACCTGCGGATCGCGGGTATCTAAAAGCACAGTACCGGTTTCGCTAGCTGCCTCTTCAAAAGCTCCGGGGCTTAAAGACCGAGTACCTTTTTCCAATACACTTTCAAAACTATTGTAGCCATCTTTATTCATTTTAACATTCAGTGGAAAATAGGCGGGCGGAGGTGGAAGGCCTTTCGTTACTTGTTTAATAAACTCTTCGCGGGTCATATCCGGCCTTAAAGCATAGTTTGCTTTTTTTTGATTGCCAAGCGTGTCGGCAGTTTCCTTGCTCATGTTTTTTCCGCAGGCTGAACCTGCACCGTGAGCCGGGTAAACAATAATGTCGTCATCCAAAGGCATTATCCTGGTTCTTAAGGAGTCGAACAATATCCCGGCCAGCTCTTCCTGTGTAAGATGCGCCGCCTTTTGTGCCAGATCAGGTCGCCCCACATCTCCTATAAAAAGCGTATCTCCTGAAAAAAGAGCGGATGCCTTCCCCATCTCATCAAACAACAGATAAGAAGCCGACTCCATTGTATGCCCCGGAGTATGAAGAACTCTTATAGTAATATCTCCGATTTTAAATTCCTCATTATCCCTGGCTACATAGGCGTTGAATGTTGGGTTTGCGTTAGGACCGTAAACAATTGGCGCACCAGTTTGCTTCGACAGATCAAGGTGGCCAGATACAAAGTCGGCATGAAAATGCGTTTCAAAAACGTATTTAATTGCTGCTCCGTTGGCCCTTGCTTTCTCTACGTATGGACCAACCTCCCGTAAAGGATCTATAATGGCGACTTCATTTAGTGATTGAATATAATATGCTCCCTGAGACAAGCATCCTGTATAAATCTGTTCTATTACCATGTGTTTTTGTGTTTTTAATCTGGTGGTACAAAGTTGGGCCGGAATTGGAGATCTGTCGGTGACTTTAGTTACACAACTATAAATTCACTGATTTCTTTTAGGATAATATAGCTACCCATCAACAAGACAAACCAACCAAATCCCTTTTTAAGCTTCCCTGCAGGTATACCTTTACTTAAACGGGTACCGACAGCTATACCAGCCACCGCAATCATGGTTAAACTCAGAAGGAAAATCCAACGGATAGTAAAATGCCCGAGATCGCCCACAAAGCCAAACAAGGAATTCATTGCTATTATAACCAGAGACGTTCCCACAGCTTTTTTCATTGGGAGCTTAATAAGGAACATCAGGGCAGGAATTAATAAAAAACCACCGCCGGCGCCAAGAAGTCCGGTGATTAAACCGATTCCGATTCCATAACCGAGTAATTTAAAGAACTTTACACAATCCGAACATTCTTTTTCAGCTAAAGTTTTGTCTCCGATCATACCGACAGAAGCCGCTAACATCAACATCCCAAATAGAATCATAGTGAGAAAAGGGATCGTCACAACGAAACCGGCAATCTGAAAAATTTTGGAAGAGATGGCCGGAAGAAGCAATCTCCTGGTAAAAAATACAGTAATGACAGATGCTAAACCAAAGGAAAAAGCGGCTTTAAGATTTACCGATCCATTACGAACATTGTTCACCGAACCGATCAAGCTGGTTGCACCTACAATAAAAAGAGAGTATGAGGTAGCTTGCAGCGGAGGAATACCGAACAAATAAACCAGCACCGGAACAGTGAGTATTGATCCTCCGCCTCCTATTAAGCCTAAAGAGAGTCCAATTAATGCTGAAGCTAAATAGCCAAATACTTCCATAGCGTTGTTCTTTTTGCAAAGCTCTGGTATGAAAGTTGGGATGTTTGTGACAAAAGTCACCAGCTGTGATGCTTTGGGCTTAGAGAAGATCTTAAAATGGAGGCCGAATCTTACATTTGAAATGAGCTTTCATTGTCAGCTCTTTCAGGAATTATTACTACTGCTTCCATTCAATATAATTCCGTTGCAGCTCAAGGTAGCCACGCTGCTCCATTTTCTTAAGCAGTCGCGATATTACCTCCCTTGAAGACGAAAGATCGTTTGCAATTTCCTGATGGGTGATATGTAATTGTCTTGTCTTAAGTTTTTCGTACTGCTTTCGCAGATAATATTCCAAACGCTCGTCCATGCCTTTAAACGCAATATTATCTACGAGGTTCAAAAGCTCTTCGAACCGGGATCGATAGGTTTCCAGAACAAAGTAATACCAACTTTTATATTCCTTCATCAGTTCATCCATCATTGTAATAGGTATTAAAAGCGCAACAACATTTTCCACAGCCTTCGCCATCACTTCGCTGGTTTCCTGTTTAGCTGCACATATCATTGATAAAGCGCAAGCCCCACCAGGCTCAATGTAATACATGAAAAACTCCTCCCCCTGCTCCCCCTGTCTGTAAAGTTTCACACGGCCTTCAACGATAAGCATGGTTGACCGGAAATATTGTCCGGGAGACATCATTATTTCACCAGCTGCGATTGTCTTAATAGAGCAGTTTTGAAGCAACTTTGCTTTTAATGCAGGTTCGAACTGAGGAAAAAGGGTATTTAAATATTGAACAATAGCTGATTCTTTCATTAACTCAATTTTAAGCTTACAGATCCGTTCATAAACCTAAGGTTTCTAACCGTTCAATTCTCACTTATTCTTTAATAAAATGTCAATACTTGAAGTACATACATCAGGTCTAAGACCTGACCGTATCCGCAATGAATAATTGTAAACGCAGGCGACGGAATTTATCGCAACACTCCGGATATAAAAGAAAATAAATCAGAATTTATACACCCGCTAAACAGCGGATTCTTCACACAAAAATTAGGGCATAAAAAAAGCCTACTGTATGGGACAGCAGGCTAACCTAAACCTTATCACAATTATTTGTGACTGCAAATATATAAAACATTTTAACAATGCAATAATTTTTATAAATAATTTTTGTTTAAATATTTATTTATGGCCACAGTTGTTTTAAAATTGTCAATCAGACACTATTTCAATCCATACGTTAGCGAAGTATAAAAAAGGCTTCCTATCTGCGGCCCCCCTAAAAACGAGTAGTAGTTTTTTCCTAAAATATTTGAAGCACCAGCCTTTAAACCGAGCATTCTTTTAGGAAAAGTGTAACTAGCCTGGGCATCAACAACGCCATAAGCAGGCACATTTCCATTCACCAAAAACGATTGCCAGAAATATCCGCTCTGCCATTTATAGTTCAGATTGAAACCGGCATTCTTGTAAACTTTCGGATTACTTACTGAGATATTGGTTATCCATTTCGGCGTATTGAAACCATCCTCCAAACCATCGTTTCCTGTCTTTTTGTCTAGTCTTGCGTAACCGGCGTTCGCCGAAACCTTGTAAGAAGCAGGCAGGCTGACCTGAAATCCTAAGCTTCCGCCATAATTATATACAACAGTTTTAGAATTGGTCCACATTCTATATCTGTCCTGCAGTTTTTTATCATTCAAGTAAGAGGCAGTAGAGTCAGGATTAGTAGTTTTAGGAATGTTAACTTCTATTTGCCCAATGAACGATTGATAACGGTTATAGTAAAAATCTATATCCATAAACAACTTATCGTTGATAGCCAAACCACGATATCCGAGCTCGAACGATCGTAGTTTCTCTGGTTGAAGGTAAGTGTAGCTATTCTTAACCAGCAAGCTCTCGTTCTTATGAATAGCTTCCTCAGTGCTCAAATTGCCGATATTTTTATCCTTAATTACTGCCGCCTGAAAAGCATCTACTGAAGTTCGCAACCACGAACCCTCAAATATCCCATTAGACATTACCGGCACACCTCCTACCCTTTTTACACCACCGCTGCTGACGTTTGAAAATGCTTCAAATAAGGATGGGAAACGGTAACCGGTTTGAAATGATGCCCGAACCGAATGCTTCTGCACTGGCGAAAAAACAGCTGTTAACCGGGGATTAAATTTAGCCGAATAATATTCGCTTTTATCTACACGAAGGGTTGTTCCCAATTTTAGCTTAGCATTAAATAATTCCTTTGTAAGCTGCAAAAACCCACCGTATTTCGCGTAAAGCAAGTTCTCATCTTCTTTCCCCTTTTCGGGATTAATGAAATAGTTGCCGTCAGGAGTAATGCTGTAAAGGCGGTAATCAAAGCCAGTCAGCACATCCAATCCGGTATTTCCCAACTTCCTACTCAGTAACTCAGACACATTTAACTGGCCTTCGGTATGATACATTTTTGATTTAACACGTAAAGCCGCACCAATATCCCAATTGTTTATATCCTGCAATTCGGCCAGCTTTGAGTTAAAAGCCGTTGTACCTGGCTGCAAACGGCCAGCATCAGCAATATTACGTGCCAGGTGTGAAGCAGCGTCTGCACTATTCTGATCTGCAACTGCCTGATTAAAGCCTTTTGTAAAATCACTAAACCACGTATCATCATTCTTAAAACTGCGATCAAGATTTTCGGCCATTGAACGGAGATTATATGATTTACCGGTATTTTCAACAGTTTGATAAGCCTTGAGTTGAAAAATAGCGTTCTGCAGATGTAGGCTTTGCTGACCAAGAAAATAATCCTGAAGCCTGAATCGGTTTGAACGCTGATAAACATTATCCAGCAATGCAAAACGATAGGTATAAGAAAGCCTTGTAGCTGAATTAAATTTATATTGCATACTTCCGTCGGCTTTAACATTTTCAAGATGATAATCGGCAACCTCATTTTCGAGATAGCCAGTACGGGCTACCACATACGACTTTCCATTCAGAACGAGCGTTCTGCGGTTCGATGATTCATTTCCGTAACTATTAACCGCGTCATAAGCCGGATTTGCATTCCCGAACAAACCTGCGGACGCATTAATATTAGGACTTAGATCATTAAAGTTGTTTGCAGAATAATCGTACCCACGGGTATAAGTAACGTTGATCTTAAAAGCAAGCTTGGAATTAATAACATGTGCCAAGCGCAATGCCGACTCATTGTACACCTGTGCAGAACCAGCCGCCGAATTTTTGTTAAAGCCCGTTTTTTGCTGAAAACTTAATCCGGTAGAAACAAATGGATCTTTCGTTAGAAAATTTGCCAATCCGTTTATGGCATTCATCCCATATAAAGCAGATGCAGAACCTGGAATAATTTCGGCCCCAGCCACATCTAAATCATTAGGTCCAATAGCATTTCCAATTGGCCCGCCGATATGAGGAGCCTGATTATCTACACCATCAACCATTTGAACAAAACGCACATTGGTTGGATTGGCAAATCCTCTGGTATTAATTACCCTGAAACCTAGGCTTGGGGTAATCATCTGCACGCCCTTAACATTCTCCAAGGCATCAAAAAAAGAAGGGGCAGCGCTTTCGCGGATACTCTTTTCAGTTACCTTTTCGATACTTACCGGCGATTGAATGATACGCTCGGGCACTCTTGAGGCCGAAACAACCACATCTTTAAGCGTATCTGTTTTAAGTTCCTGTCGGGATTTTTGAGCCAATGCGGCAGAGGAAAATGTTGCACCTGGAATAAGGCAGGCAAAAACCTTCAATAAATGCAAAGCTTGCCTCATCGATATTTATTTAAAAACATAACGATTCGAAAATAAATAAAAAGCAACGGCCGGCAAATAAATCTTAACAGAGAGTGGAGAAAGAAAAGATGTACGAGAGATGGAAGAGACAGCACAGACGAAGGTTTCGCCTAAATGTAGGAATGGTGCTTAACCGAACGACTTAAGAGAAGAAAAAACTGCCGGTAACCAGCCGGCAGTTATTGCTCAACCTCTACAAATCAATCTGAATATTTTTACTATGCCTTAACGTGTTCCAGAAATGAATTATTATACCAGTTAAAACAATTATTAAACCCAGGCGGCCAAATGTTCCGGGCAATGGTGTGCCTTTTAAAACCATTTCCCCGATAAGGGTAAACAATATTTCGAATACCTGTGTAGCTTCGATGGTAGCCAAAGCCACCGGATTTTTCTTCACCATTTGAGTTGCCTGATAAAACCCAACACCTCCTAAAAATCCGGAAAACAGCGCTGATAAAAATGAGGACTCACACTGCGCAACCGATGGCCAGCCCGATCCGGCATATCCAACAACAGCCAATATCAGCAACAGCGGCAAACAGCCTATGCTCATTCCCAGCACCCGTTGCAAGGCATTCAAGTGCAGGCCTTTTGCTTCGAGATCAACCAACAATTTACGGTTTCCGAGTGGCCAAACAATTGCGCCTAAAAGCACTACAAAGAAACTTAACAATGCGTTACCGGCATCATGCAATTGACTCATTTTTTCAAATTGCATCACAAAAACGCCTGCAATAATAATAGCCGACAATGCCAATGCTTTGCGGGGAATAAACCTCCGTTCGTCGGGATAAATGAAGGGAGCCAGAAGTATCCCAGCCAGAATATTGATTTGAAAGGTAGCAGCTACCATCCAGCCCGGTGATAGAAGCGAAGCGATAGCCAGCGAAGTATACAGAACCCCAAAACCAATCAATCCCCATTTAATGAAAATGAGCGGTTGCTTTTTCATCGCGATAAGCAATGGCTGCAACTGTTTAACTAAAAGCACAACCAAACCCAAAGTTGGAATAAGAAACAAGCTTCGCAAGGCTGCTGTCCAGGCCCAATGCCCGCCAGCGCCAGCCAAAATGCTGTTAATGATAAATGTAGACGATAAAAAAAGCGAAGCTAAAACGCCCCACCCCATTGCCCTGATTGCCTTTTTTTGTTCATTTATCATGGCTACAAAAATAAAGCAAACCAAAAGGCCATTCTGGTACTATTCGGGTAGTTTATTGTTTATATCATCCGCATTTTACGAAAATCTGCTGGAGTTACATGTGTGTGTTTCTTAAAAAAACGTCCAAAGAAGGCCGGATCATTAAAGCCTAGATTATAGCTTATTTCTTTAGCCGAACCGGGGGAAGTTTGTAGTTGTATTTTACTTTCGGTAAGTAAGCGTTCTTGCAAAAGCTCAAAAACAGTTAATCCTGTAGCCTTTCGGCAGATTTGATTAAGCTGTTTGATATCAACATTCAAAGCATCGGCATAAAAGGAAGCCAGATGCTCTCGCTTAAAATTCGTTTCAATAGTCTGCTTCAGCTGGTGAAATAACTGTTTCTTTCTTAAGGACAAAGCGTCCTTGGGATGCTGGACGATTTGAGCCCGGTTAGCATGAAGCAACAATAAGGACACGTAATGTAAAAGTATATCTACGTCCTGCTTTTGGACGGCAAGTTCGGCACGGAGCTGCTTTACCAGGAGTGTGAAGATTGCGGATAAACCGGCATCCAGATCGATGTAAGGTTTTGAAGTATACGAATCGAGCAAGCCGGATTCGTCTTCATGCGGATGAATGGCCAGAAAGCGTTTAAAGAGTTCTTCACCAAATAAAATGAGCCAGCCATCACGATCAAATTCTTCAATGAGATGCACTTGTCCGGGATGTAAAAAATAAACTCGTCCGGGCTTTATATCGTAGGTTTTAAAATTTATAGAATGTTTACCCAAGCCTTTTGAGACGATGAGCATCTCATAATGATCGTGCCTGTGTGGCACCACCGAAAGCTTATTTAAATCCTTATGCAAACGGGTAACACGCAGGTATTCACCTTCAAGTAACTCCTGCACAGGCAGCTCCTTCTGGTTCTTTGCCATACCGTATGTTGTTAAATTAAAAAGTCAAAAATCAAAATTTAAAACCAACTTGTAATCAAATACATGACCCCAACTTGAATTTAACTTCTTAATAACCTGAGTTCGACATGCGAATAGCTCCAGCGGAGCGTCATGATAATAGATTTCAGATAAAATGCCATAATAAAGCGCCATAGGTGCGCCATGTCCCTTTAATTCCGATAAGTAACATGCCGCTCCGCTGGAGCTCCAACTGCAAATAAGTATTTCATTATTAACATATCGCACGGCGCCTAAAACCATAGTCGAGCTCAGGTTAATACCCATCAACTCATTGAAGGGAAAGCAATCCCTTTAATTTTTCTGTAAAGTTCTACGGCGTAGATATCGGTCATCCCGGAAACGAAATCCAACACCGACATAATTTTCGAATATACATCATCCTTATCGGTTAAAAACTGGCGGGGTATTAGCTGTACAAGTTTTTTATGATAGCCCGACTCATTTTTCAGATATGCCGGAATAAATTCTTCCAGCAAACCACCAATAACCTTGTAGCCGGCAATTTCAATCTGCACCACCGACTCGTTATTATAGATTTTCACTTTAGAAATATCGCCAATTTTACTCCATTGTGATTTAAGTGGTTCAGCAAGCGCATCAGTTAAAGCCATGTTAAAATCACCATTAAGCAAAGCTTCCTGCTCGTTATAAAACACATCAGAACAAGCCCTTACCATTGCACTAATGGCACGAGCACGCAAAAATCCAACCTTTGCATCCTTATCTTCTATCTCGGCAAGGCGTTTAGGCAAATTTTCACTGTAAGACAAAGGAGCAAGTAAAGCTTCAACTTCTTCGTACGAAAGAATATTTAGACGATGCGCATCCTCCAGATCAATAATATTATAGCAAATATCGTCCGCGGCCTCAACAAGATAAACCAGCGGGTGACGTTTATACACCAGCGGTTCGTCGGCTACTTTTTCCAAACCAAGCTCTTCGGCAATGTTAATAAATGTTTGCTTTTCGGCCTGGAAGAAGCCATATTTTTTAGTGTAAATATTCCTTTTGTTATGCCCGGCAATTGATGCACAAGGATATTTGGCTATTGATGCCAACGTGGAATAGGTTAAGGCAAAGCTGCCATTTCCTTTTCCGGCAAATGAATGGGTTAGAATACGTAGGGCATTGGCATTTCCTTCAAATTTTATGATGTCCTGCCATTGTTCGGCAGTAACCATTTCTTTATAGATACTACCTTCCCCCTCCTTAAAATAATATGAAATGGCTGTTTCGCCGGAATGCCCGAAAGCTGGGTTTCCCATATCATGAGCAATACATGCAGCTGCCACAATGTTCCCTACCTCGCTTATTAATGGCAGGCGACTGTCAATTTCCGGTTCCTGCTGCTTCAGCCTATTGTAAAATATACGGCCTAAAGAACGCCCTACACTTGCTACTTCCAAACTATGAGTTAAACGATTATGCACAAACACACTTCCCGGTAGCGGAAAAACCTGGGTTTTATTTTGCAAGCGTCTAAAAGGCGACGAAAATATTAAACGATCGTAGTCTATCTGAAACTCCGAACGCGCTTCTTCTGCACTTTGAATTTTACCTTCGCTTCCCCAGCGTTTTGCTGAAAGTAGTTTTTCCCATTTCATGTCGCAAAATAAAGGAATTGAACACGATTTGAGGAATAAATAAACAATGACTGCAATTGCGAAAGCTTCCTTATCGATTTGGAAAGTTTTGGGATTGGCTTAATTTATGTTAATAACCCGAAGGAGTTATTACAGCTGAAGTGCAATTAATATAAATAGAACTAAAGAAGGTTTTAAACGTAAAGCCATTTATCTATTCAAACAAATACCTGTTAGTAAAAACGTTCATGACAAAAGTCGCTATTACATTCGTTAAAGATTTAGGCCGATCGCAGGTAATGCGGTTTCTGGTTGTTGGATTTATCTGTTTTCTTGTTGAGTTTATTTCTTTTAATATCCTGATTGATGTACTTCATGTAAGATATACTCATGCCAATTTACCAGCAATGGGGATGGCTATTTTATTCAATTACTTTTTATCCCAAAAGCTAGTGTTTGAACCCGGCCGTTTTAATCCGAAGCTTACCTTCGTTCTTTTTATGACGTTTACGCTGGCTGGTGTTGCACTAAACCAGTTTCTGCTTTGGTTTATGGTTGAGTATCTAATATGGGCTGTAAAAATTTCTAAAATAATGGCAGTGGCATTAGTTGCAGTATTTAATTACTTCACCAAAAAGCACCTCGTTTTTTAACAATTTAGATTGAAGATATAACATACGAAAGCCGGATGATCTGTCCGGCTTTCGTATGTTATTCTGTTGATGCTTTCTTTTTGGATTTAGCAATTTCTAGCTTCTTTTTCTTAGCCAGCAGCGTTTTTGTTTGGATAACCTTCGGACGTTCTTCCATTTCGATGGCGATATCCAGCAAATCTCTAATCACCACCGAAGCACACATACCACCAAATGCAGCAGGCAAATAAGAGATAGTACCGTAAGCCGAGCGTTTGAAATTACTTCCATCTGTCATAATCAACGAATCACGCTTAACTTCTTCAATGGAATAAACGGCTTTGATACCTCGTGTAATACTCATCTTTTTGGCACGCTTACGAACGTACTCGGCAAAACGACACTGATAAGTTTCGAGCAAATCTGTCACTCTTAATTTAGATGGATCGAACTTGCCTCCTGCCCCCATTGAGCTTACTATGCGTTGTCCGGAATGGAAAGCTGTAGATAAAAGGGTTACTTTAGGTGTGATACTGTCAATGCAATCCATTACATAATCAAACTTTGTTTCCAGTATTTCGCGACATTTTTGTGGCGTTAAAAACTCGCTGATGACATGTAGTTTGAGCTGCGGATTAATTGCCAGAAGGCGTTCCTGCATAATCGCCGCTTTAGATACACCATGGTTGGTTGCCAGTGCCGGCAGCTGTCTGTTTCGGTTCGATGGATCAACCACATCGCCATCTACAATGGTCATTTCACCCACGCCAGATCTGCAAATAAATTCAGCAGCAAACGATCCAACTCCACCTAAACCTACAACCAATACATGCTTGGTTTGTAAAACATCAATACCTTCATTGCCTACCAATAAAGCAGACCTCGACAGCCATCCTAAATCAGACATAATTAAAATTTATAAAAATTGTTATTGGAGAAAGCTATAGCTAGCTTCCATTATTCAAACTCATCCAGTTGGCAAAGATAGTGTCTTTTAGCTCATTAAGGGGAGTTTTTGTGATCCAGGATGCTTAAAATCAGAAGTGTGATACTATTTCACTTAGCTTTCAAATATTGCCCACTTGATTGACAAAAATAAACGCGTAGAAAAAAAGTCCTTAATAGAATTATACAGAGTACTCTTTCCTGAACCATTTGGACCGGCAAAGATTCGAAGTTTAGGCTTTCCTGACATTAAGAAATTTTAAGTTTCCGGCTTTCAATCTTCTTCTCAGAAAAGTCTCCTGCAGTAACCAAAATTTCCTCTCCATTCTCAAAAACTCTATAAATACCATCAGCTCTTACAACAATTTTTCCGATACCTAAAGCATTGTTCACCTTTGCTATTTGCCGCGAGGATTCACTAATTTTTTCTTGAATAGTATTAAAATCTGCTAATTCGGCCAGATCTGAAAGTTGCTTTTCCATCATAGACATTTATAAAAAATCAGCACTAATATAGTCAAAATCCAAGCCATTAAATAAAGGGTGGTGCTTAAAAGCTAGCTTCCATTATTCAAACTCATCCAGTTGGCAAAGATATTGTCTTTTAGCTCATTAAGGGGAGTTTTTGTAATAACTGCAGCAGCTTCATACACTTCTTCAATAGCATTTCCCTTGTCATCCGTTTCAAGAAAGAGGCGGTTTAGGGGGATGCGCTGCAGCAATTGGGCAGCATTTGATTCTTGCCGAAGAATAGCGGTCCCCAGCGAGAAATAAAATCCGGCATCCAGTAATTGACCCCCTAACTCGGGTTTATTGTTAAAGCCATGTACAACCAGTGGGATTTGAGGTTGTAGCTTCTTCTTTATGGCCAATAACTCGCTATAACATTTTACGCAATGCACAAGCACTGGCTTTCTCACCTTTTCAGCCAGGGCAATCTGCTTTTCGAAAATAGCTTGTTGAAGCAATAACGAGGGTCCCTTCAAACGATCGAGACCACATTCCCCTATCAGTTTTACCCTTTTACTCTGCGCAACATTTTCCAGCAATTGCAACTTGCTTTCTACATCCTGTTCATCAAAATACCAGGGATGTATCCCAACCGAAAACAAACCATCTTCTGCCAAGGGGTCCGACTCATTGTGCAAATCAAGCCCCACTATCAGGTTCCTTACACTGATACCTTCAACTGATTTGTGATCTGCATGGGTATGAAAATTCAAAAACATTGCTGAATCGATATTAACCAAACGCAAAAAAAGCGCTATCCCAGCGCTTTTCAAATTATCAACATAAAAACTAAACTAAAAAAAACTAACCTTCTAAAAACCAACTTATTAAAACTAAATTCTTTTACTAAGCACGCAAAAAAAGGTTTCATTAACTGTAGGTATTTAGAAATTATTTTCCTCTTCCAGTTCACGTAAAATTTTCTTCAAAAGGACTATTTGTGGAAATACTTCTTTTTTGAATAGTAGTGCACCATTAACAAAGAAACTATTGAGACACCAAAACTAATGGCAATCTCGGCGAACATGGTAAACTGGTAATTCCAGCCTCGCATAATAACATTGATAGCAGAGTAGTATACCGCCGGAATTAAGAAGAAACAAGCTAAGTTATTGTAAAAATAAAACCTCTGTGAGCAAATCACTATTCCCAATCTCACTACTTCTCCTTATTTTAGCGGCGATGGATAATTTCATAGTGTCGGCGAGGAAGTACAGACCAGCAACGTTCGAAAGCGTTGTAGGTCAGCAGCATATTACCAACACCTTAAAAAATGCCATCAAAAATAATCAGCTGGCTCAGGCATTTTTATTCTGCGGTCCGCGTGGAGTAGGAAAGACCACCTGCGCCCGTATTCTGGCAAAAACTATTAATTGCCAGAATTTAAGTCCCGAAGTAGAAGCCTGCGGACAGTGTGATTCCTGCCGTTCTTTCCTCAACGGGAATTCTTTTAGTATTCACGAATTAGATGCGGCATCAAACAACTCAGTAGATGATATCCGTAGTTTGATTGAACAAGTTCGCATCCCACCCCAAACCGGAAAGTACAAGATCTATATCATCGATGAGGTTCACATGCTTTCGCAGGCGGCATTTAATGCTTTCCTGAAAACGCTGGAAGAACCACCATCGTATGCGATTTTTATTCTCGCTACGACCGAAAAACACAAAATTCTTCCTACCATCCTTTCCCGTTGTCAGATTTTTGATTTTAACAGGATAAGAGTAGAGCATATTGCCAATCATCTGGCTTCCATTGCAAAAAAGGAAGAAATAGGCTTTGATAATGATGGTCTTCATCTCATCGCCCAAAAGGCAGATGGAGGTTTACGTGATGCGCTTTCCATGTTCGACCAGATTGTTAGTTTCTCGAACAGGAACGTTACTTATAAATCGGTAATCGACAATCTGAACATTCTGGATTACGATTATTATTTTAAGGTAACAGATGCTCTTTTAAAGGAAGACGTAGCCGCAACTCTTTTAGTATTTGATGAAATTTTGTCCAACGGATTTGACGGCAATAACTTTATCACCGGATTAGCGTCTCATTTCAGAAATCTTCTGGTGGGTAAAGATCCTTCCACGCTTAAATTACTAGAAGTTAGCGAAGGGATTCGACAAAAATATCTGGAGCAATCTAAAGCTTCTTCAGCATCATTTCTCCTATCGGGATTAAATCTTGCTAATCAGTGCGATCTCAATTATAAGAACAGCAAAAACCAGCGATTACAGGTGGAGCTGACGCTGATGAAAATATGCCACATCCCTTCTGCATTAAATCTAACCTCTTCGGTATCATCTGAAGCGGTAAAAAAAAAACCTGATACCGCAGTAACCGGTCAGGTTTCGGGAGGCAGCAATCAACCATCAGCAGCTAACAGTTCTCAAGGGACAGTTGCTAACGGCCAGGGTGTCAACAATACACCGCCTTCAGTACAACAGCCCAAACCTTCGCCTGCGCCGGGCAGACCTGCAGCATTCTTATCACCACAGCCTGTAGCTGAACGACCTAAAATTTCGATAAAACCTCCAAGCGGAATACCTTCTATTATCCCTAGTTTAACTGATTTATCTGGCAGTGGTAGTGCTCAGATTGAAGATGAAGGGCCCCAATATATTACAGGAAATAGCCGTGAGCATTTTAGCCAGCAAACATTTTTGGAAGAGTGGATTAAATATGCCAATAGAGTAAATGCTGAAAGTAAAATTAACCTCTATACACTAATGACGTCCAATACTCCCACTTTATTGGATAATTATAAAATAGAGGTGATCATTGAAAACAAGATTCAGGAAATGACGCTGACAACAGAGCGTGTGGACTTGTTAAACTACCTGCGAAGTCAATTAAAAAATTTCGACATAGACGTTGTTACCCGCCAGATTGAGAAAAGCGAAAAAAGACGTTTATATACATCAACCGAAAAATATCAGGCTTTAGCAGAGAAAAACCCTGCTCTGGAAGAATTTAAGAGAAGGTTTAATTTGAGTGTGGAATAGGATTGAGAAAAAGGTTAAACTACCAAATTGTTTTTAATCCATTACCTTGATATTTAGCAATATGATCATCCTTTGTAACCAATATTAATTCTCCTTTTATAGCTTGCCATATTAACATTCTATCGAAAGGATCTTTATGCCAGTCCCCAGACAATTTATGAAATGTTGACGCATCAAAGGCATTAAGGGGCAATATTTCAAATTCCAATCTATTGATAAGATCCGGAAGTTCTTCAGGAGAAAATCCTTCTAAGGAGAATTTCCTGAGAGAGTATTTAAGTGATATCTCCCAAAGTGATAATGAGCTAACAAAAATTTGATTCTGAGAATCTTGCAATATCTCGCTAACTGTATCGCTTAATTTATAAGATTCCGCTATAGTCCATATAAGAACATGAGTATCCAACAGGAATCTCATAAGCCTAAAAACTCTTCATCTGTCATTTTGAAGTCTTCATGAAA
>Ga0307408_100001218_pt1 | contig 19365 bp, 22 predicted proteins | sample 322Cmetagenome_FD_202116 | JGI IMG/M metagenome (GOLD analysis project Ga0307408, IMG submission 202116) | Maize rhizosphere microbial communities from greenhouse at UC Davis, California, United States - 322HYB-C-3 | ecosystem: Host-associated > Plants > Roots > Rhizosphere > Soil | place... | reverse complement strand
TCGCCGGCCTTGCGCGCCACCGCGCTTCCGGCCGGGCCGCTGCCGGTCAGCGTGACCGCGCGCACCAGCGGATGCGCGATGGCCGCGTCGACCTGCGCATTGCCGATCAGCAGCGTTCGAAACAGGTGTTCGGGCATGCCGGCCTCGCGCAGGATCTGCTCGATCGCGAGCGCGCAGCCCGGCACGTTCGACGCATGCTTGAGCACCGCCGCGTTGCCGGCCATCAGCGCGGGCGCGGCAAACCGGAACACCTGCCAGAACGGAAAGTTCCAGGGCATCACGGCCAGCACCACGCCCAGCGGATTGAAGGTGACGAAGCTCGTGCGCGCTTCGGTGTCGGCCGGCTCGCGCGCCAGCAGCCGCGCTGCGTTGTCGGCGAAGAATTCGCAGCACGCCGCGCACTTCTTCGCCTCGGCAATGCCGTCGCGCAGCGGCTTGCCCATTTCGCGCGCCATCAGCCGGCCCCAGCTGTCTGATTTCGCGCGCAGGATCTTCGCCGCCTCGCGCAGGTGCTGCGCACGCTGCTCGAACGAGGTGGCGCGCCAAGCCAGGAATGCCTCGTGCGCCTTGCCGATGATGTCGTCGACCGCGGCGCGCGGCATTTCCGCATGCGCCTCGAGCTTCTCGCCGGTCGCGGGATTGACGGATTCGAGGGCCATCTCGCTGCCTGCCTTCACTTGCCGGCCTTGTGCGCGGCCCGCGTCCGTGCGGCCTTGCGGGCGGCATGCGAGCGCTCGGCAGGGCTCTTGGTGCGTGCCGCCTTGCGCGCCGCTGCCGAGCGCTCGGCCGCGGTGCGCTCCTTGGACGCCGCCTTGGCATGCCGGGCCAGCGCCGGCCTGGACGCCGCGGCCTGGCTTTCGTGCTGCAGGGCGCCGATGGTCGCGCGCGAGCGCTTGCGCGATACCTTGGCATCCGGCTTGTCGCCCGCCTCCAGCGCATGCTGTGCGCTGCGCCGCGTCTTCTCGGAGACCGTGCCCTTCCTGGGCACGGGCAGGTCGACGCCGGCGCGGCGCGCCTTCGACAAACCGATCGCAATGGCCTGCTCGGGCGAACGCGCCCCGTGCCGGCCTTCGCGGATGTGCTCGATTTCCTCGCGCACGAATTCGCCGGCCTGCGTGGTCGGCGCCTTGCCTTCGCGCTTGTCGCGCTCGGCGCGTTCGATGGTCTTCTTCTCGGGCATGGTGGATCTCTCCCGCAGTTGAAATTTCACTCTAGGTCGACGATGCGCAGCGCGTGTAGGGCGCCGCGACCTCGTCGATGTAGGCCTTCGACGATGCAGGCGATCACGCGCGCGGGGCGCCGAGTCCTACAGATGGGGGGCGGCGATTCTTCGCAAAGTGTTCACGAGGCCCGGGCGCCGGCCGCATCGGCCGGACCTGCCGCGTGGCCTTTCAACCGAAGAGGAGATTTCTCATGCACACGATCAAGGATATGATGAGCCGGCACGTGCAAGTCATCGGTCCCGATGCGACCATTGCCGAGGCCGCGCGGCAGATGCGCGACGGCGACTTCGGCATGATGCCGGTGGGCGCGAACGACCGGATGATCGGCTCCATCTCGGACCGCGACATCGCCGTGCGCGCGGTGGCTGAAGGCCGCAGCGCCGACACCAAGGTGCGCGACGTGATGTCCGACGGCATCCGCTGGGCCTACGAGGACGAACCGGTCGAACGCGCCGTCGCGATCATGGGCGAGTACCAGATCCGACGGCTGCCGATCGTCAGCCGCGACAAGCGCCTGGTGGGCATCGTGGCGCTGGGCGACCTGGCGGTCCGGGAAGCCGAGCCCGAACCCGCGGCCGAAGCGCTGTGCGAGATTTCGGAGCCCGCCTGAGCACCGGCGCCGGCGCCGCCGTTGGCGATTTCCTACAGCGCTTCCGCATCCCTCTGACAGAACTCCGCGATGCGGCGGCGCAGTCTGGTGTTGGATGTGGTGCGCCCCTCCGGGGCTCCGACGGTGCTCATGTGGAATCGAGCGAGCACGACGAGAACGGAGCCGGACAGGCCGGCACACAGGCCAATGAGCGAAGCTCGTGGGCAAGGCGCATGGCATGAAAGGCGCACCACGTCCCCCCTTTTCAAGCGCAGCGACCGGCCGCTGCCTTCGTTCCCGAAAACACCGCCGAAAGGACCCCCATGAGCAAGACCCAACTCGATGGCGCCAAGGTCGCCATTCTCGTGGCCGACGGCTTCGAGCAAGCCGAGATGACGGAGCCGCGCAAGGCGCTCGACGCGGCCGGCGCCGCCACCAGGATCGTCTCGCCGAAGGACAACACCGTGCGCGGCTGGAAGCACCACAAGCCCGCCGATGAGTTCAACGTCGACATACCGCTGCCGCAGGCGGCCGCGCACGAGTTCGATGCGCTCGTGCTGCCGGGCGGCGTCATGAACCCCGATGCGCTGCGCATCAACGAAGAGGCCATCGCCTTCGTGCGCGATTTCTTCAAGGCCGGCAAGCCCGTGGCCGCGATCTGCCACGGACCGTGGACGCTGATCCAGGCCGACGCGGTGCGCGGCCGCACGATGACCTCGTGGCCCTCGCTGCGCACTGACCTCACGAATGCCGGCGCCAAGTGGGTGGACCGCGAGGTCGTGGTCGACGGCAACCTGATCACCAGCCGCAAGCCCCAGGACCTGCCGGCCTTCGATCGCGAGATGGTCAGGCTGTTTGCGGACGCCCGGGCGCACGCCTGAGGCGGCTGCTGGCGTTCTTGCGCACCCGGGCTTCCATCGGCGCGGCCCATTCAATGGGACGAGTCCCAGGTCTTTCGGGAGAAGGCCGGGCCCTTCGTGTCATGAGCACGAGGATCGTTCAGTTCCTGGCCATTGCAATCGGCGCACTCGCGCTGATTCCTTCGGGCGCGCACCTGGCAGCGCTTCCGAACAAGATCGACCTCGGCCAGGCGGAGTATTTCCTGGTGCAGGGCATCTACCGCGGCTGGGCCGTGCTCGGGTCGCTGTGGGTGGCGGCGCTGGTGGCGAACATCGTCCTTGCGGTCGTCGTCCGCTCGCAGCCCGTGCCGTTCCGGCTCGCGCTCGGCGCCGCGGCCTGCATTGCAGCGATGTTCGCGATCTTCGTGGCGTGGACCCTGCCGGGCAACCAGGCGACGCAGAACTGGACCACGGTCCCGGCGAACTGGGAAACCCTGCGGCGCAATTGGGAGTACTCGCATGCGGTGAACGCCGCCATCGCGTTCCTCGCGCTCTGCCTGGTTAGCGCGTCGGCGTTGTGCTGGCGGCGGACGTGATGGCCGCGGCCGCCTCCCCGGGCTGCGCCGGATCGACGGCGCGTCCCACCATGTGTTCGGCCAGCGTCTCGTACAGCGGCCGGCTGATCATGCGCGAGACCAGGCTGGCCAGCATGGCGGCCGCCATCAGGCTCAGCACCATCGAATGGCCGTCGACCATTTCCATCACGATGATGAAGGCGGTGAGCGGCGCCTGCGTCACCGCGGCCAGGAAACCGGCCATGCCCATCGCGATCAGCGCAGGGCCGAGATCGCTGCTGGCCAGCGAGGCCACCGCATCGCCGATGCCCGCGCCAATGGACAGCGAAGGCGCGAAGATGCCGCCCGGCACGCCGCTCCAGGCCGTCAGCCAGGTGGCGGCGAACTTGAGCACGGTGTTGAGCGGCGTGAGCTCGTCATGGCCCTGCAGCATCTGCTTCACCGCCTCCGATCCCGCGCCGAAGGTGACGCCGCCGGTGACGAGCCCGATGACCGCCACGGCCAGGCCGCAGGCGGCCGCGAAGCGCACCGGAAAGCGGGCCCGCCAGCGGTTGAGGCGCCCCGGCGCGCCCGTGAGCGAGGCGATCAGCAACCGCGCGAACAGGCCGCCCGCAGCGCCGCTGAGCAGCGTGACCAGGAGGCCCGGCCCCAGCGCGTCCCACCCCAGCCGCGGAACGCGGATCACGCCGAAATAGCTGCTATTGCCGAACACCGAAACGGCCACCAGGCCCGCCAGCACGATGGCAGTGATGATCAGCCCGCTGGAGCGCGCCTCGAGGCGGCCCGAGAGCTCCTCGATGGCGAACACGACGCCGGCGAGCGGCGCATTGAAGGCGGCCGCAATGCCCGCTGCGCCGCCGGCCACCAGCAGTGCGCGCCCGTCGATGGTGGTGCGGGGCGACAGCCAGCGCCGCGCATGCTGCATCACCCCGGCCGCCACCTGCACCGACGGGCCTTCGCGCCCGATCGAGAGGCCCGCCGCGAAACCCGCCGCGCCGAGCGCGATCTTGGCAACCGTGAGCCGCAGCGATGCGAAGCTGAAGCGCCGTTCCTCCGGCAGGGTGGCGTGCAGCGCCGCCTTGATCTGCGGAATGCCCGAGCCTCCCGCACCCGGGAAGAAGCGCAGCGTGAACCACACGATGGCGGCGGTGAGCAGTGGCGTGGTCAGCAGCACGGCCCAGGGCCACGCACCGTGGAAGCGCTGGAACGCACCGAACACCCAGTCGCTCGCGAGCGTGAAACCCACCACAAAGAGCCCGGCCGCAATCGCATAGCCCAGCACGATGGCACGGTCGAGCCAGATGCGGCCGCTGGAGAGTTCGGCCCGCAGATGCTCGAGGAAATCTGGCTCGCGGTTCATGGGGTGCGAGCCAGTTTACGCAACCTTCGTGCCGCCTCAGGCCGGCGGCTGCTCCAGCAGTTGCTCGCCGCGCGCCGGGTAGTCGTTCTTGATGATGAAATCCATCGCCTGCACCATCTCGGCAAAGTTGGGGCGCACGAATGGCATCGATTGCACCGAGAGGTAATAGACGGTGTTGTCGGGCCTGACCAGGAACAGGCCGGGCTCGGAGAACAGTGCCGGCTCGTCGATACCGATGGAGGTCTTGCCCCGGCTCGCCGAGATGTACAGCCCCCACTTCCTTGCGTCCGCGAGCGACAGGCCATGGCCGATGCGCAGCTTCGCCGCGCCGATCTTGTCGGCCATGGCGCGGGCGCGGGCCTCGTCGTCGGAACTGATCGCGATGGTGGCCACGCCGCGCTCGGCAAAAGCCGGCGTCAGCCGCTCCAGTTCCTTCAGATAGCTGGCGCAGATCGGGCAATGCAGCCCGCGGTAGAAGCACACGAGCGTCATGCGCTCGGGCTTCTCCTCAATCAGCCGGAACCGGCCCGCGGCGAGGGTGTCGACGCTCAGGTCCGGGGCTTGTTGGCGTGGAATCAGCATGAGGGTGCTCCTTGGAAAAAAGTGGATTGCAAACAAGGCCCAAAGATCTCATGCTCTGCGCCATGAAACGTCCGACTTTCATGATCCAAAGTCCGAATCCGCCCAAGATGGACCGGCTCGCCGCCTTTGTCGAGGTGTTCAAGCTGCGCGTGGCGGTGCTTGCTCCGGGCGATACCGGCGTAGCGGCCCTGCTGCTGGCGGGCCTGGAAGACGGCACCGAAGGACGGGTGATCTTCCGGCCCGGCGGCTTTTCCGAACTGCCGCCCGACGCACGCATCGCGGCCAGCGTCGACTTCGACAACGAGGCCAATCCGTTGATGAGTGCGATGGCCGAGGAGGTGTCCGTGCCCCTGGACGGCTCGCCGTCGCTGCAGGCCACGGCCGCGGCATTCATGGCGGAAGCGGCGGGGAGCCGCTGCGGCCGCAGCGCGGCGCTGAACCGGCTCGCCGAAGTGCTGGTGCTGATGGCGCTCAGGAGCGCGATCGATGCGGGCACGCAGAAGCCGGGCCTGTTCGCTGCGCTCGCGCATCCTTCGCTGCATCGGGCCGTGGTGTCGATCCACGACATGCCGTCGCGGCAGTGGACCGTCGATGACCTGGCGAGCCAATCGGCCATGTCCAGGAGCACCTTCATGTCGACCTTCCGCACGATCGTCGGCACCACGCCCATGGCGTATCTCGGCGCGTGGCGCCTGACGCTGGCGCGCCGCTACCTGATGGCCGGCGATCCAGTCAAGCTCGCGGCCCGCCGCACTGGATTCAGCAGCGCCGAGGCCTTCTCCAGGGCCTTTTCAAGAGCGTACGGCCACGCGCCCGCGGCCCTGAAACCGGCGCGGGCCGGCCAGCCGATGGTTTGACGCAAAAGGCATTGCGTCGCTGCTGCGCCAGGCATCAGCGGCCGTTGCTGCGGACCGCGTCGACAACGGACAGCACCGCATCGGCCACCACCTGCGGCTGGTCGAGCTGGATGTCGTGCCCCGCATCGGCCACGAGCAGGTGCCTGCCGCGCGAGGACCAGGCCGCCATCTCCTCGTGCATCTGCTTCCAGATCGCCTGGACCTGCAGGCCCTGCTCGGGCGTGATCTTCATTCCGCGCAGTTCCGCGGCGGTGTACGGCGCCATTGCGGTCAGCACCACGAGCGGACGATCGCCCAGGTCGCGGAAGCCCCTGGCCTCGGCGAGCGAGGCGTCGGCCGCATCGCTCTCCGCGAGCTGCGTGCGCAGCGACTTGGGTGCGAAGGCGCGGATCGCCTGCATGTCGTGCGCGCTTCGATGCGGGGCCTGCGGCAGCAACGTCGGCGCGGCCGCGCGCAGCACGCCGAAGGGCGCAAGCGCCACGCCGATGCGCGAGCGCATCGAGCGCGATTCGGTCATGAAGCGGGCGACGCGCTCGACCTGCTCCGGATGCGAGGGATCGACCAGCACCAGCCCCGCCACCTCGGCGCCGAAGTCGCGCGTGAAGCCCACGCTGTAGAGCCCGCCCAGCGACTGCCCGACCAGCACCAAGGGACCGCGCTCGCCCGCGTTGGCCAGCGCGGCGCGAAGGTCATGCGCCGCCTGCCTTGCGCCGGGAGGGTGTTCCGAAGGATCGCTCCACATCAGCCCCGCGCGGCTGTAGGCGCATGCACGCGTGTGCGCCGCGACCTTCGGCTGGACGGCCGACCAGCTCAACGATCCGTCGACGCCCAGGCCCGCTTCGAACACAACGGTGGGAGCGCCGGCGCCGCGGCAATCCAGCTGGACCCTTCGCCCGCCGATGTCGACCATCTTTCCGGGCGCGGGGAAATCCCGCGCCGCTCGGTAGCGGCCGATCTGCTCGTAGGCGACGCCGGCCAGAACGGCCAGAACGGCGAGCGCCGCGGCCACGGCAAGGCCGGCGCGCAGGGTTCGGCGTCTTGAAGTTCTCACTGTGCAGCTTTATGGCACGAAGGCGCCGCCGCGGGAACCGGGGCCGGAAAAAGGAGGACTCGGGATTTCGACAATAGCTCCCTGTTGCACGCAGCACTTCCGCACAGGCATCCGTCAGCTGCGCTATTTCGAGCTAGCCGCGTTTGCAGGGCTGGGCCTGTCCAACTGCCGGCCGATGGCCCAGCCAGCACAGGACGGCCTCGCATTGCATCTCGATGCTCCAGCTTGCGTCGATCCAAAGCGTGGCGGACTCGCCGACCGGCGGCTCCAGCGTTGCGAACTGGCTGTCGACCAGGCTGGCGGGAAACCAGTGCGCGGGTCGCGCTGCCACACGCGCGCGCGCTTCCTCCGGTGCGATGTCGATGTAGACGATCTCCAGCGCCGGCTCCGCCGCGCGCAGGCGCTCGCGGTATCGGCGCCTGAGGGCGGAGCAGGTGATGACCACGTGGCCCGTGGATGCCGCCGCGAGGGCGCCGAGCCGGTCGAGCCAGGGATCGCGGTCCTCGTCGTCCAGCGCGATCCCCCGGCGCATCTTCTCCTGGCTTTGCGCCAGGTGATGGTCATCGCCTTCGATCATCAGGGCGCCCAGGGCTTGGGCGAGCGCGGCCGCGGTGGAAGACTTGCCGCATCCCGACACGCCCATGACCAGCAGCTTGCGAGGCATCGTTGAGGAGTCCGGCACTTCAGGATCGACAAGGGTTGCCCGCATGGAACGTCGATGCAGCACGCAGGCTTCAGTTGGCACAGCGCGCCTCGAGCGCGTCGATGAAGGCGCGGTCCCAGCGGCCCTCCTTCATGGCGCGGATGGTCTCCGCTTCCGTCGCAAGGTGCGCGCGCGCCTTCTCGATCAGCAGCGCGGCCTCGTCTGGCGCGAAGGCCATCAGCCCGTCCTGGTCGCCGACCACGATGTCGCCGGGATTGACGACCATCCCGCCGACCGACACCGGCACGTTGATCTCGCCGGGCCCGTCCTTGTAGGGACCGCGATGGGTGACGCCGCGCGCATACACCGGGAACTCGCGCGCCCGGACCTCGGCCACGTCGCGGATCGCGCCGTCGATCACCACACCCACGGTGCCGATGTGCGCGGCGTAGAACGAGAGAATGCCGCCGACCACCGCGTTGTTGAGGTCGCCTCCGGCATCGATCACCAGCACGTCGCCGGGCCGGCAGAACTCCAGGGCGCGCAGATACGTGAGGTTGTCGCCTCCGCGCGAGCGTGCCGTGACTGCCGTACCCGCCATGGTCCGCGTCGTCGGGCGGTGGTAGGGATGCAGGCCGGTGCTGCCGATGTTGCGGTGCATGTTGTCGCTCAGCGCCGCGACCGGGATCTCGCGCAGTGCGGCGAGTATCTCGGGCGCCACCGATGCGGCCGACGGGTTCTTGCGGATGGCTTTGTAGGGCATGGGCGTTGTCCTCGGAAATTCAGTCAGGGGCGCATCAGCGCAGGGCGGCCACGGCCCGCGCGATGCGAACGCAGCCTTCTTCGAGCGTCTCGATCGACGTGGCAATGGAAAGGCGGAAGTAGGGCGACAGCCCGTAGGCGGTGCCCGCGACCACGGCCACGCCTTCGCTCTCGAGCAGGTACATCACCACGTCGCTGTCTTCGTCCAGCCGCTTGCCCTGCGGCGTGGTCTTGCCGAGCAGGCCACCGCATTGGATGTAGAGATAGAAGGCGCCCGGCGGCGGGATGCAGCGCAGGCCCGGGATGTCGTTGACGAGCGCCAGGGTGCGGTCGCGGCGCTGCTTGTAGACGGCCACGCTCTCGGCCACGAAGCCTTGATCGCCATTCATGGCGGCTGCGGCGGCCGCCTGGCTCACCGAGCAGCAGTTGCCGGTGGACTGCGACAGCAGCGTGTCCATCGCCTGGACCAGGTCGGCCGGCCCGGCCGCGTAGCCGATGCGCCAGCCGGTCATCGCATAGGTCTTGGAGACGCCGTTGACCACCAGCGTGCGCTCGCGCAGCGCGGGCGCCACCGCGAGCAGGTGCGGTGTTGGCTGGCCGTCGAAGCGGATGTGCTCGTAGATGTCGTCGGTCATCACCATCACCTGCGGATGGCGCTGCAGCACCTCGGCCAGCGCGCGGTATTCGCCCGCGGTGTAGCTGGCGCCGGTCGGGTTGCTGGGCGAGTTGATCAGCAGCCAGCGCGTGCGCGGCGTGATCGCGGCCTCCAGCTGCGCGGGCGTCAGCTTGAAGCCGTTGGCTTCGGGACAGGCCACCGTGACCGGCGCGCCGTCGCAGGCCAGCACCATGTCGGGGTACGACACCCAGTACGGCGCGGGAATGATCACTTCGTCGCCCGGCTCCAGCGTGATGGCAAGCGCGTTGTAGATCGCGCTCTTGGCGCCACTGGTGGCGATGATCTCGTTCATCGCGTAGCGCAGGCCGTTCTCGCGTTCGAGCTTGGCGACGATGGCCTGGCGCAGCTCCACCGTGCCGGCCATCAGGGTGTAGCGTGTTGCGCCTTTTTCGATGGCGGCGGCGGCCGCCTGCCGGATGTGGGGCGGGGTGTCGAAGTCGGGCTCGCCCACCACGAGGTTCACGATCGACCTGCCCTGGCGGCGCAGCTCGTTGGCGCGGTCGGCAGCGGAGGTGCTGGGCGAGGGCTTGATGCGCCGCACGCGGGCGGCAATGCGGGAGGGCGTCACTTGTCTTCCTGGGGATGGCATGGACCGAACGGTACGCACATCGATCCCGCGAGGCCAAGACGAGATTGCACTGGTTGTATAGGCAGAGCTTATGGTGGCTCCCGATGGCTGCTGCGCGGGGTCGGTGCTAGGCTCGGCTTTTGCTTGGGGACAAGGCGTGAACCTGCGACGCCTCAAATATTTCGTGAAGATCGTGGACATCGGCAGCCTGACGCAGGCGGCCGAGGTTCTTTTCATCGCCCAGCCCGCGCTGAGCCAGCAACTGGCCACGCTGGAGGGCGAGGTGCGCCAGCAGCTGCTCGTGCGCACCAAGCGCGGCGTCACGCCCACCGAGGCCGGCAAGGTGCTGTACCGGCATGCGCAGATCATCCTGCGCCAATGCGAGCAGGCCCGCGTGGACATGGAAGCGGCCGGCGAAGGGCTCTCGGGCCAGGTGTCGGTGGGGCTTGCGCCCGGCACGGCGGCTTCTGCGCTCTCGCTGCCGCTCTTGCGCACCGTGCGCGCGCGGCATCCCGGCATCCTGCTGTACCTGAACGAGAACTACGGCACCACGCTGAGCGAGCTCATCATGAACGGCCGCATGGACCTGGCAGTGCTCTACGGGGACAAGGCGATCCACGGCCTGAGCTTCCAGCCGCTGCTGAAGGAGCCGCTGTTCCTGGTCGGGCCGCGCGCCATGCCCGCGCCCGCGCAGCCGGTGAAGCTGGCCGACCTGCGCGATATCGAGCTCTTCCTGCCGCGCCCCTACAACGTGGTGCGCAAGCTGGTCGACGCAGCCTTCGTGCGCGCGGGCATGGTGCCGCGCGTGGTGGCCGAGATCGAGTCGGCCTTCACGCTGACCGCGGCCATCGCCGACGGGCTGGGCGCCACCATCCTGCCGGCATCGATGGCGCGCGAAGTGGTGGCGGCCTGCGGGGCCTGGCAATTCCAGATCGTCGATCCGGTCATCGAGGCGCCGCTGGCGCTGTGCCAGTCCGACCACCTGCCGCTCTCGGAACCGGCGCAGGCGGTGAAGAGCATCCTGCTCGAACTCGTGGTCGACTTGGCCGGCACCTTCGCGGCCACGCCCGAACCCGAGCTGGCCGCGCTGTCGTAGCGTGCCGTCATAAGCCGGCCTTATCCCGGCACAGCCATTCCGTCTTGGGCTTTGTGGCCGCGGACCGCTACCGTTCATGCCTGCCGTCACGCGTTCGCGGAATGCGTCGGCCACCAAGGATGTTCTGTCGCCACAGGCAGGCCCGGCATGAAGCAGGAACAGATCAAGACGCTCATCGACGCACTCGCGGCCTCGGACCTCGCAGAGCTGGAGTACAGCGAAGACGGCAGCACGCTGCGGCTGGTGAAGCAATCGGCGCTGACGGCTGCGCCCGCCGCGCGGCGCCCGGCTGCGGTGCGCAAGGCGACCGCTGCGGTGTCCGCGGAGCCAGTGCCACCGGCCGCGGCCGAATGCCTGGCACCGCTCTACGGCGTGGTGCACCTGCAGCCCGCTCTCGGCGAGCCGCCCTTCGTGCAGCCGGGGCAGCCTGTCGAGGCCGGCCAGTTGCTCTGCGTGATCGAGGCCATGAAGATGTTCAACGAAGTCCGCGCCGACGCTGCCGCCACCCTGCAGGCCGTGCTGGTGCGTTCGGGCCAGGAAGTGGAAGCAGGCGAGCCCCTGTTCCGCTTCGGTTGAGGAAGAAAGCCGCGCGATGTTCGATACCGTCCTCATTGCCAACCGCGGCGAGATCGCCTTGCGCATCCTGCGCGCCTGCCGCGGCCTGGGCCTGCGGACCGTGGTCGCGCATTCCGAGGCCGACAGCGAAGCCAGCTACATCGCACAGGCCGACCAGGCGCTGTGCATCGGGCCGTCAGCGCCGGGACAGAGCTACCTGAACCAGTCCGCCCTCCTGTTTGCCGCCGAAGTCAGCGGCGCGCAGGCCATCCACCCGGGCTACGGCTTCCTGTCGGAAAACGCGGGCTTTGCCGCGCGCGTCGAGCAGGCCGGCCTGGTCTTCGTCGGCCCCAGCGCCGCCTGCATCCGCACCATGGGCGACAAGGTCTCGGCCAAGCGTGCGATGCGCAAGGCCGGCGTGCCCTGCGTGCCGGGGCCCGACGAGGCGCTGCCGCAGGACCCGGCCGCCATGCTGGCCATCGCGCACGAGATCGGCTACCCGGTGATCGTCAAGGCGGCGGGCGGCGGCGGTGGGCGCGGCATGCGCGTGGTGCACGACGAAGCGGCGCTGCTGGATGCGATGGCGCTGACGCGCGAGGAAGCGCGCCAGGCCTTCGGCAACCCCGAGGTCTACATCGAGAAGTTCCTGCTGCACCCGCGCCACGTCGAGATCCAGGTGCTCGCCGACAGCCACGGCAATGCCGTGTGGCTGGGCAGCCGCGACTGCTCGCTGCAGCGCCGCCACCAGAAGGTGATCGAGGAGGCGCCCGCGCCCGGCATCGACGAGGCCCTGGTGGCCGAGGTGGGCGAGCGCTGCGCGGCCGCCTGCCGGCAGATCGGCTACTGCGGCGTCGGCACCTTCGAGTTCCTCTACGAGAAAGGCGCCTTCTATTTCATCGAGATAAACACCCGCCTGCAGGTCGAGCACCCGGTGACCGAGATGACCGCGGGCATCGACATCGTGCAGCAGCAACTGCGCATGGCACGCGGCGAGCGCCTGTCGCTCACGCAGCACGAGGTGCGGTGCCAGGGCCACGCGATCGAGTGCCGCATCAACGCCGAGAACCCCGAGACCTTCGCGCCTTCGCCCGGACGCATCACCGGCTGGCAGGTGCCGGGCGGCTTCGGCGTGCGCGTCGATTCGCATGCCAATGCCGGCTACCGCGTGCCGCCTTACTACGACTCGATGATCGCCAAGCTGATCGTGCACGGCAGCACGCGCAACGATGCGCTCGAGCGCATGCGCCTCGCCCTCGCCGAGATGCGCGTCGAGGGCCTCGCGACCAACGTGCCCCTGCACCGCGAACTGCTGCGCGACGAGGGCTTTGCTGTCGGCGGCGTGGACATCCACCACCTCGAGCGCTGGCTCCAGCAAAGGAGCGCAGCGTGATCGCACAACGGCCATCGATCAGCCTGCTGGGCACGACTGCACTGATCTTCGAAGCGCCCGGCGAGATGAACCTCACCTCGCAGCAGCGCATCTGGGCGCTGGCGCACGAGACCCAGGCCTGGCCGGAGATCCGCGAAGCCGTGCCGGGCATGAACAACCTGATGCTGACCTTCCTGCGCCCGCCGCGCGGCCTCGGCGCGCTCGCAGCCCTGGAGGCGCGCCTGCGCGATGCGTGGGACGCGGCCGTCGCGCGGCCGCGGGAAGGCCGGGTGGTCGAGTTGCCCGTGGTCTACGGCGGCGCGGGCGGCCCGCACATGGCCGACGTGGTGGCACACACCGGCCTGAGCGTCGAGCAGATCGTCGAACTGCACAGCGCGCCGCTCTACCCGGTGTACGCGCTCGGCAGCCATCCGGGCTACTGCTACCTGGGCGGCATGGACGCGCGCCTTGCCACGCCACGCCGCAAGGTGCCGGTGCTGAGCATCCCGGGCGGCGCGGTGTCGATCGGCGGCGCGCAGACGGGCGTGTCGGCCTCGGCCGGGCCGAGCGGCTGGAACACCATCGGCAGCACCTCGATGTGCTTCTTCGATCCCGCAAAGGACCCGCCCGCGGCGCTGCAGCCGGGCGACATGATCCGTTTTCGCGTGGAGGGCATCGTCCGATGATCGAAGTGCTTTCCTCGGCCGCGCTCGCCACCGTGCAGGACTTGGGGCGCACCGGCAGCCTGCGCTGGGGCGTCGGCACCTCGGGCGCCATGGACAACCTGGCGCTCGCAGCCGGCAACCTGCTGCTGGGCAATGCGCTCGGTGCGGCTGCCATCGAAGTGCCGGTGTTTCCCTTCAAGGTGCGCTTCGGCGAGGACTGCGCGTTCGCGCTGACCGGTGCCGATTGCGCGGCCCGGCTGGACGACCAGCCGCTGCTGCCCTGGTGGGTGCACCAGGCGCGCGCCGGGCAGATGCTCACGCTGGGCCTGCCGCAAGGTGGCGCGCAGCGCGGCAGCCGCGCCATGCTGTGCCTGGCCGGCGGGGTCGACGTGCCCGAGGTGCTGGGCTCGCGCAGCACGCAGCTGCGCGGCGCGTTCGGCGGCCACGAAGGGCGTGCGCTGCGCCGGGGCGACGTGCTGCGCGCGGCCGGTGCGGGCATCGGGTGCAAGAGCGGCTTCGGCCTGGTGCCGCCCGCGCTCATGCTGCCGCTGCAGCAGGACGGCGTCGCGGCGGTGCGCGTGCTGCCGGCGGCGGAGTATCTGGCGTTCGAGCCGGTGTCGCGCGCCGCCTTCTGGGCCGGCGAATGGAAGATCACCTCCCAGAGCGACCGCTACGGCTACCGCCTGGAGGGCGAGGCGCTGCGCCCCATCGCGCCGATGGAGCTGCGCTCGCACGGCATCGTGCCCGGCGTGATCCAGGTGCCGCACAGCGGGCAGCCGATTGTCCAGATGCGCGATGCTCAGCCCTCGGGCGGCTACCCCAAGTTCGGCACCGTGATCGAAGCCGACATGTGGCGCCTCGGCCAGGCACCGATCGGCAGCCGCGTGCGCTTCATCGAAACCACCTGGGACGAAGCGCTGGCCGCGCTCGACGAAGTGCGCGCCTGGCTCGACAAGGTGGCGCGCATGGTGGAACTGCACCGCGGTGCGCCCGCGGCGGGGCGCTGACATGCAAGACATTGCGCTGCAAACCAGCCGATTCGCCGCATGGCTCGGCGACACGGACATCGGCCTGTTCGAACTGCGCACCCCGCAGGGCACTTTGCGCCTCGGCCGGCAGGGCGACGACATCGTGGAACTGCCCGCCGAGGTGGCCGAGGCCGAGACCGCGTCCGTGTCGGTCCATGCTCCCTCGGTCGGCATGTTCCTCCACAACCATCCGCTGGCCGCTGCGCCGCTGGTGCGCATCGGCGAGCGAGTGGACGCCGGCCAGACCATCGGCCTGCTGAAGATTGGCCCGCTGCTGCTGCCCGTGACCGCGTCGCAGGCCGGCATCGTCGACGGCTTCCACGCGGCCGACGGCCTGGCGGTCGGCTACGGCGCGCCGCTGGTCGACCTGCCCCCGCTCTGACGAACGAGAGAAGGACCCCCATGGACATCGACCTGAACGCAGACCTCGGCGAAGGCTTCGGGCCCTGGCGCATGGGCGAGGACGAGGCGCTGCTCGACATCGTTTCTTCCGCCAATGTGGCCTGCGGCTTCCATGCGGGCGATCCGGTCATCATGGACCTCACCGTGCGCATGGCGCTCGCGCGGGGCGTCGACGTGGGGGCGCACGTGGGCTTTCCCGACCTGCTCGGCTTCGGCCGCCGGCCGATGCAGATCGAGCCGAAGGAACTCGTCGCCTACATCCTCTACCAGCTGGGCGCGCTGGACGGCATGGCGCGCACCGCCGGCCACCGCATGACGCACATGAGCTTTCACGGCGCGCTCGGCAACATGGCCGCGGCGGACGCCGCGCTCGCCGAACCGCTGGTGCGCGCGGTGGCGGATTTCGATCCGAGGCTCATCGTCAGCTCTTCGGCCAGCCGCGCCATCGAGGACGCGGCCGCGCGCTGCGGCCTGCGCGTGCGCACCACCTTCCTGGCCGACCGCGCCTGCGACGACGACGGCCTGCTGGTGCCGCGCAAGCTGCCCGGTTCTGTGATCCACGACCAGGGCGCGGTGCTGGCGCGGGTGCGCCAGTTGCTGGAGGAGGGTACGGTGACCAGCTACAGCGGCAGGAAGATCCCGATGCGCGCGCATTCGATCCTGCTGCACGGCGACACGCCGGGCGCGGTGCAGCTGGCCCGCGCCGTGCGCGGCGTGGTCGAGCAGTCGGGACGCGTGGTGCCCATTTCGAGGCAGCCGGACTAGCGGGCGGGGCCCGGGCATGGTGCTTACCCTAGGTCGCATGCACGCACACGGGGCAACATAAGGGCGGCTTATCGCTCCACAGCCAATCCGTCTTGGCGCCGCGAAGACGCGCTCGATACAGTGAATTCGAAGCAGTGATCTCCAGTTCCACGAAAGAAACAAAGATGCCCTTCTCTGACTACAAGACCGCGCTGGTGACAGGCGCCTCCTCGGGCATCGGCGCCGCCGTCGTCGAGCGCCTCTGCAAGGAAGGCCTCCAGGTCCACGCGCTGGCGCGCAGCGCCGGCAAGCTGGCCGAGCTGGCCGCGCGCACCGGCTGCGTTCCGCATGCCATCGACGTGAGCGACCTCGCGAGCATCACCCGCATCACGCAGGAGCTCGAGTTCGACGTGCTGGTCAACAACGCCGGCGTGGACCGCCCCGGCTCCATCCTCAAGGCCGATGCCGAGGGCATCGACCTGCTGGTGGACGTGAACCTGCGCGCGGTGCTGCACCTGTGCCGCCTCGTCGTGCCCGGTATGGCCGCGCGCGACCGGGGCCATGTGATCAACATCAGCTCCATTGCGGCGGCCTACAACTTCGGCGGCAACAGCACCTACCACGCCACCAAGGCGGCCGTGAGCATGCTGTCGCGCCAGCTGCGCATTGATGTCTTCGGCAAGCGCGTGCGCGTGACAGAGATCTGCCCGGGCCGCGTGGCCACCGACATCTTCGCGCACGTGCACGGCGACTCCGAAGAAACCCACAAGCGCTTCGTCGAAGGCTACGAACTGCCGCAGGCCGAAGACATCGCCAACGCCATCGCCTTCGCGATTGCGGCGCCCATCGCAGTCAACGTGGGCCACATGGAAATCACGCCCACGCTGCAGGTCCCTGGCGGGCTCTCGACCGCGCGGCCGGAAGCGCCGCAGGCCTGAGCGCTCCTCACGCCACGTCAAGGAACAACGCATGAAGGACTTCGACCTGTTGGCGATCCTGATGAAGCCGGAGTTCGGTGCGATGCTCTGGCACGGCCTGCAGGAGACGCTGAAGATCGCGGCCGGTTCCTGGCTGCTGGCCATGGCCATGGCGGTCGTGCTGCTGGTCGTGCGCCTCACGCCGAGCCGCCTGGCCGAACGCGTGGTGGCCGGCTACGTTTCGTATCACCGCAACGTGCCGACGCTGGTGCAGCTCATGCTCTGGTACTTCGGCATCTTCAGCCTGCTGCCCGATGCGCTGCAGGGCTGGCTCTCGGCGCACAACGCGGAAACGATTCTCTCGATCGTCGCGCTCGGCCTGTGCCAGGCCGCCTATTTCAGCGAGGACATGCGTTCGGGCCTGCGCTCCATCCCTGCCGGGCAGGCCGAGGCCGCGCGCGCACTCGGCCATGGCTACATCGGTTCGATGCGCCACGTGATGCTGCCGCAGGCCATCCGCAACGCGGTGCCGGCACTGGTGAACCACAGCGTGTCGCTGTTCAAGAACAGCAGCCTGGCCATGGCCATCGGCGTGGCCGAGCTGACCCATGCGGTGAAGGAAATCGAGAGCCAGAGCTTTCGCACCTTCGAGGCCTACAGCATGGCGACGGTGCTGTACCTGGTGTGCTCGCTGCTTATCATGGCCGTGGGTGGCTGGCTGTCGCGGCGCTACCGCATCGCCGGAGCGAGGTAGCCATGTTCAGCGTCTTTGAAATCCTTCGCGACAACTGGCTGCTGCTGCTCGTCGGCCAGTACCCCAGCGGGCCGCTCGGCGGCATCGTGGCCACTCTGATCCTGTCGGTGCTGGGCATCGTGCTGGCGTTTCCGCTGTCGGTGCTGCTGGCGCTCGCGCGGCTGTCGCCCTGGCGCCTGCTGCGCTGGCCGGCCACGGTGCTGGTCTACGTGGTGCGCGGCGTGCCGCTGCTGATGGTGATCCTGTGGGTCTACTTCCTGGTGCCGATCCTGATCGGGCGGGAGGTGTCGGGCTTCACCACCATGCTGTGCACGCTGGTGATCTACGAGGGCGCCTACCTGTCGGAGGTGGTGCGCGCCGGCATCCAGGCACTGCCCAGGGGCCAGACCGAGGCGGCACGCGCGCTCGGCCACAGCCACCTGGGCACCATGTGGTTCGTGATCCTGCCGCAGGCGCTCTACAACATGCTGCCGAGCATGCTGAGCCAGTTCATCTCCACCATCAAGGAGACCACGCTGGGCTACGTGATCAACGTGCAGGAGCTGACCTTCGCAGCCAACCAGATCAACAACCAGTTGCTGACCAAGCCGTTCCAGGTGTTCTTCATCCTGGCTATGACGTACTACGTCGTCTGCTTCAGCTTGACCCAGCTGGCGCAATGGCTGGAGCGGCGCATAGCTCACAGGCGGCTCGGCGCCGCCTCGGCGAAGACGTCCGAAGACGGTGTCTCGCTACCCCCGCCGGCGGTGGTGAACCCATGAGTCCGCGCCCGGCGGCCATCGACCCCAAGACCAGGAGACAGCGCCATGAATCCCGTTCCACGCCCCGCTGGGGATGACACCATGATCCTGTTCTCCAACATCAACAAGTGGTATGGCGACTACCAGGCGCTTGCCGACGTCAACGCCGAGGTGAAGAAGGGCGAGGTGGTGGTGGTCTGCGGGCCTTCGGGCTCCGGCAAGTCCACGCTGATTCGCACCGTCAACCGGCTGGAGGAAGTGAAGTCGGGGCAGCTGCTGTTCGACGGCCACGACATCCACGCGCCCATGCGCAGCGCGGCGCTCAACAAGCTGCGCAGCCGCATCGGCTTCGTGTTCCAGAGCTTCAACCTGTTTCCGCATCTCTCGGTGCTGGAGAACATCATGCTGTCGCCGATGCGGGTGCTGGGGGTGAAGCGGGCCGATGCGAAGGCGAGGGCGGCGCAGCTGTTGGAGCGCGTGGGTCTGTCGAACAAGGCAGGCGCCTACCCGGCCCAGCTGTCGGGCGGGCAGCAGCAGCGCGTGGCCATTGCGCGCGCGCTCGCGATGGAGCCGCCCGCGATGCTGTTCGACGAGCCCACCAGTGCGCTCGACCCCGAGATGGTGGGCGAGGTGCTGTCGGTGATGCGCGGCCTGGCCCACGACGGCATGACCATGATGTGCGTCACGCACGAGATGAACTTCGCCCGCGAGGTGGCCGACCGTGTCTGGTTCATGGACGCCGGCCGGATCCTCGAGAAGGCCGACCCCGAGGCCTTCTTCAAGAGCCCGCAGCATCCGCGCGCGCAGCGCTTCCTGTCGGACCTGCGCGCGCACTGATCCTAATTTTTTTCCTTCCCCCGCATCCCCTCAGGAGCTCACCATGTCGAACAGAAACGTCTTCCGCCTCACCACCATCGGGACCTGTCTTTGCGCGGCCTCTCTCCTGGCGCATGCCGACCAGTGGAGCGACATCAGCGCGCGCAAGGAGTTGCGCTGCGGCACCTTCGCCGACGTGCCGCCCTTCGCCGCACCCGATCCGAAGACGCGCGAGATGGTGGGCCACGACGTCGACCTGTGCCACGCGCTGGCCAAGGAACTCGGCTTGACGGCCAAGGTCACGCCGCTGTCGGTCGAGGCGCGCGTGCCCGAGGTCAAGCTCGGGCGCGTCGACGTGACCATTGCCAACCTGGCCTACACCAAGAGCCGCGGCGAGCAGATCCAGTTCAGTGACCCGTACTACGTGGCCAAGGAAATGCTGGCCGTGAAAGCTTCCGATCCGGGCACTGCCAAGGCCGACTTCAAGGGCAAGCGCCTGAGCTCGACCAAGGGCTCGACCTCCGAGCTGTCGATCAAGATGAACGGCTCGGAAC
>Ga0307408_100001217_pt1 | contig 19381 bp, 7 predicted proteins | sample 322Cmetagenome_FD_202116 | JGI IMG/M metagenome (GOLD analysis project Ga0307408, IMG submission 202116) | Maize rhizosphere microbial communities from greenhouse at UC Davis, California, United States - 322HYB-C-3 | ecosystem: Host-associated > Plants > Roots > Rhizosphere > Soil | place: USA... | reverse complement strand
CTATCAAAAACAAGCAGGCTGGCAATTGGGTCAAGTTAGATCGCATATAGAATCAGGCTATCTGCGTTCTTGGGATGATATATATGGCAGTACCCAACGCAATCAAAACGATCAGTTCAAGTTGCCGGGAGATTACAATATCATAGACTTTAATGCAGATGGAAGAATTGACGATTTCGATTCTGCGCCTTACCAATATTCAGGTAATCCTCAAAATACCTATAATGCCTCGCTTGGCTTCGAGTGGAAGGGATTAAGCCTTTTCGCCCAGTTTTATGCGGTGAATAATGTAACCCGTAATATTTACTTCCCAACCTTCGATACATACACCAACTCGAATACCGCCTATGTTGAAGGCGCTATATGGTCTAAAGAAACAGGAACAGGTCAGCCTTTGCCTCGCTGGGGTGCAATTCCTACCGGAAATTACGCTACCCGGTACCAGTTTGACGGATCCTACATTCGTTTGAGAAATGCAGAAGTTGCTTATACCCTTGGTGGTAAAGTGGTTAACAGGTTAGGTGCTAAAACTGCCAGAATATTTCTTAACGGCAATAATTTATGGTTATGGACAAAAATGCCGGACGATCGTGAATCGAACTTTTCCAGCGGTGGAGGATCGCTTCAGGGAGCATACCCAAGCTCAAGACGCTATAACCTTGGTATTGACGTAACTTTTTAAATAATTGAAGATGAAAAAGTATTGTAAAGTGATAATATTTCCTTTAACTGTAATAGTTATGGGCATGGGCTTGGCTTCATGTAAAAAGTATCTTGATGCAGCCCCGAATAGCGCTATAGATGCAACAGAAGCCTTCCAGAACTTCCGGAACTTCCAGGGGTTTACAGAGGAGCTTTATAACACCGTACCTATATTCACAGCCGGAACTTCGCATAACAGCTGGAATTTTGGTGAGGAGGAGTTATGGGAAAATGATAACCGATTATTTGCCTACATGGTAGATCGAGGCGATTATTGGGGATGGCAAAATGCGATTTTCGGTTCCTGGTTTTTGAACAATCCAGACATTCAATCGACTAACGACAGTCCTGCAAAAAATAAATTGTACAGACAAGCGTGGTACGGCATTCGTAAGGCAAATGTTGGTCTGGCGAACTTAGATAAGCTGGTTGATGCAACTCCGGAAGAGAAGCAATTGATTGAGGGACAGCTTTACTTCTTTCGTGGATGGTTTCATTTTATGCTGATGCAATATTGGGGCGGGCTTCCTTATATTGATGTTGTTTTGCCCCCTGATCAGGCTCCTCGCCTTCCCAGGCTTACATACCAGCAAACAGCAGATAAAGTGTCTGCCGATTTAAGGAAAGCAGCCGATTTGCTTCCTTTGGACTGGGATCAGATCCCGGCTGGAAAGCCAACATTGTTAAACAATGACCGCCGCATCAATAAGATCATGGCTCTTGGTTTCCTTGGGAAAAACCTGCTATGGGCCGGAAGTCCGCTGATGAATGAGTCCTCTAAAGGTGTTGATGCTTATGATGCAGATTATTGCAAAAAAGCTGCAGATGTTTTTGCAGAAGCTCTGGCACTTGTAGAGTCGACAAACAGGTATGAATTGATACCGTTCTCAAATTATACTGAGATATTCACTACTTACGCTCAAAACACTCGTATTCCGGGTTCTACAACAATCAACGGTAAACGATACGTAGAGGCAATTTTTCAGGAGAATCCGACGAGTTGGAACCGCTTTCGCTGGAACCAGATAAACGACTACCGGCCGGGAGTTATTAAATCCACAGGCTTAAAAGTTTATCCTACTTCAAATTATGTTAATTATTATGGGATGAAAAATGGTCATCCTCTTCCAGCAGATATTACTCAACCTGATGCGGAATCTGGTTGGGATCCCCGTTTTCCATGGAAAGATCGTGATCCTCGTTTTTATCATGATATCATGTTTGATGGTGAAAAGGCAGTTTCAAATGCAGGTAATGTAGGGAATGACCCATTGAAGCAGTATGCAAGTTTGTATACCGGCGGGATTTACAGGACGCAAGATGGTGCTAAAGCTGCTTTAACCGGATATATGCTCTCTAAATATGTAAGTAAGTTGAACAATAACTGGGATGGTAGGGCAGAAGAAAACAACGTGCTGGTTTTAAGCTACCTGCGTTTATCTGACCTGTATCTCATGTATGCCGAGGCGGTATCTGAAGGGTATAATGCACCTGAAGCAAAGGCTGCGGGCTATAACAAGACAGCTATTGACGCCGTTAACTTTGTGAGAAACAGACCAGGCTTAGGCGTAGGCCCGGTTGCTGCTAAATATACAGCATCACAGGATATGTTCCGCAAGGAATACAGAAGAGAGAGGGCTGTTGAACTATCCTTTGAAGGTCACAGGTTTGTGGATCTGCGTCGCTGGAAATTGCTTGACAAGTCTCCATATACGCTAAAAACAGCCATTCAGTTCGATCGCGATATACCTAATGCAGACGTATATGCTGCACCCCAGAATGCCAGAGTTCGGAACTTCAGAGAAACTGTATTATTCCAAAGAAACTTTACGAGTCGCCATTATTGGTTCCCATTCCCATTAGCCGATGTAAACATTTACGAAGGCTTTTCGCAGAACCCGGGTTGGTAGTTTTAAATTATGTACAAAATGAAGAAAAAATATATAAAAGCATATTCTGTTGTTTTGGCTCTTTCTTTAAGTGCTTTGGGAACAAAAGCCCAGGGAACCGGAGAATCTCCGCTAAATCCAACAAAAGATAGTGTTATTAATGTAGCCTTTGGTAAGATAGCCAGGCTGGATGCGCTGGGTGCTGTTTCTACGGTTAATGTAGCGGATTTGGTTAACAGAAGTTACGGTACTAATAGCTTGGACAATCTCCAGAGCTTTGTAGGCGGATATAACGGAAATGTCTGGGGGCAGGCTCCCTTGATTTTAATCGACGGAATACCGCGGCGGGCATCTGATGTACGAATGCTGGAGGTGGAATCAATCACCGTTTTAAAAGATGCCAGCAGCATAGCCCTATATGGCAGCCGTGCATCTAAAGGAGCAATTCTTATTACCACTAAAAGAGGGGCAGTTAAGCCTCTTACCGTAGATGTTCGGGCGAATACCGGATTGCTGGTGCCTAAAGGTTATGCAAGTTACTTGAACTCCGGTGAGTATATGACTTTATACAATGAGGCTTTACGTAACGACGGACTTCCTGAACGATTCACTGCAGAGGAGATGTATAACACCCGGTTAGGTACCAATCCCTACCGTTATCCTGATCTTAATTTGTTATCTTCCGAGTACTTAAGGAAAATGACCTATCGGACAGACGTTAATACCGAAATATCCGGTGGCAATGAAGATGCAAAGTATTATTCAAACATCGGTTTAGGCTATAATAACAACCTACTGAAACTCGGCGAATCCAGGAATAATAATGATCTTAGTTTCAACCTGAGGGCCAACGTGGATATGAATATAACCAAATGGCTCAGGGGTACAACAGACGCGGTGGTTGTTGTTGGCGACAATTATTCAGCCCGGGGAGATTTCTTCTCAGCTGCGGCTAATCTACGTCCAAATGATAACTGGCTCTCCTATCTGATACCGATCGATATGCTCGATCCTGGCAACGCCCAGCTTAGAACCATTGTAGAAAATAGCAATTTCATAATTGACGGTAAATACTTATTGGGAGGTTTATCAACCCGGCAAACCAGTGATCTGTCACAAATTCTGGCTTCCGGTTACATCAAGAATAGGGCGCGTACCTTTATGTTCAACGTTGGCGCAGAAGCAAACCTGGCCAGAATTACTAAGGGTTTAACCTTCGGTACGCGATTTAGCATGGATTACTCTTCGAGATATACAATAGGTTACTCGGTAGGTTATGCCACTTACCAGCCTATATGGGAAACTATAGAGGGAAAAGAGGTAATTACAAATCTGCAACAATTTGGTAATGATGCTGTGAGCCCCAGTGAGTTCATAGGAACCTCATTATATAACCAAACAATTTCCCTTAATCCTTACCTTAATTATAAACGCACGTTTGCTCAAAAACACAATGTTTCAGGTGCGTTGATTGGTTGGGGATATATGACTCAGGTATCAAGTGATGCTGATACCGATGGAGGAAGTGACTATCACGATATCAGAAATACCAATATCGGCATTCAAGCCGGATATAATTTCCGTCGTAAGTATTATGCTGACTTTACAGGTGCTATAATTCATTCTGCTAAGTTGCCTGAAGGTAAGCGTGGGGCGTTGTCTCCTACTTTCACCTTAGGCTGGCGTATCAGTGAGGAAGATTTCTTTAAGAACAACGTATCGTTTGTAAATGATCTGAAACTTACAGCAACCTATTCATCTTTGAAGCAGGATCTGGACATTACTTCAGGTACAGGCGATTACTATTTGTATCAGGGGAATTGGACTCGTAATCAGAATTACGGCTGGCGTGATGGAAACTCTACGGGACTTTTTGCTCTTTCAGGCCGCGGTTCAAACCCTAACCTGACTTTTGTAGAGCGTAAAGAATTCAGAGCGGGTTTGGATGCGACACTATTTAAACAAATTTTAAACCTGAACGCGAACTATTTCCGTCAAAACACAAATGGTTTACTTTCTGAAGGCCTGGCCACAATATATCCTTCATATTTTGCTGGTAATGGTTCCTTCCAGCCCTGGATTAACTTTAATAATGACATGCGTACGGGATTTGATTTCTCTGCAAACGTTACAAATAAAGTTGGTAGCCTAACGTACTCATTAGGCTTTGTAGGAATGGTTTATAATTCTGAGGCAAAGAAAAGAGATGAAGTTTTTGAAAACGACTATCAGTATAGGGTAGGAAGAGCTTTGGACGCAAGTTTTGGATATATAGCTGAAGGTTTTTTTCAGGATCAGGCAGAAATTAATAGCCACGCAAGCCAGACTTTTGGAGGTACGCTTAAACCAGGCGACATCAAATACCGGGACGTAAATGGCGACAATATTATCGACAGTCGCGATCAGGTTGATCTTGGCCGCAATGGGGGAGGGGCCTCTCCGTTCACCTATGGTTTAAATCTTTCATTAAAATGGAAAAACATCAGCTTCCTTGCTTTAGGTTCAGGACAGGCCGGTGCTATCGCTTATAAAAATAACTCGTATTACTGGGTTACCGGTTCCGGCAAATATTCAGACGTTGTCTTGAACCGTTGGACGCCCGAAACTGCTGCTACAGCTACCTACCCTCGCTTGAGCACAAACAGTGTGACCAACAATTTCCGTAACTCAACTTTCTGGATGTATAAAAACAATCGTTTCAACCTAAATCGGGTCCAGTTTACCTATGATTTCAATAAAGCAGCGCTTAAAGGTGTTTCATTTATTCATGGTTTGAGTGTTTACGTAAATGGCGACAACTTGCTGGTGATATCGAAAGAACGTAAAATGATGGAAACCAATTTTGGGTCGGCTCCGCAGAACCGGTTTTATAATCTGGGGCTAAAGGCTACTTTTTAAACAAAAAATGAAAGAGATCATGAAGATAAAATTAATACTATTCGCGCTTATTGCTTTAACCTTTTCGGGTTGCAAAAAGTTCGTGGAAGCAGACCCTGAGATATTTAAATCTGTGGAGGATATGTATACGGATCCACAGTTTGGACAGGCTTTCCTTTTGCAAGCCTACAGAACAATCCCAGGATATTACAACAACAGCGAACTGGCAACAGACGATGCAGTTGCCAATGTACGTACTAATGCGTTTAGCCAGATAGCAACCGGTTCCTGGATACCTTCAAATGGTGCTCTTAGCGTATGGAATCCGTCTTATTCAGCCATCCAATACGTCAATCAGTTTTTGGCAAATTCGAATAAGGTGAAATGGGCGAATGATCCTGCAGCTAATATTCTTTTGAACTATAGAATGAGAGGGGAAGCCTTTGGATTACGTGCGCTTCACTTATACTATTTGTTAAGAAACCATGCCGGCTTAACACCTGATGGCCAGTTGATGGGCGTGCCTATTTTAACTGAATTCCAGGGAACAGACGCTGATTTTAACCAGCCGAGAGCTACATTCGATGCCTGCGTTAAACAGATTTACCGGGATTTGGACAGTGCCGAGTATTACTTGCCAATGGAGTACGCTAATATTGCTTCGGCCAGTCAAATTCCGACGCGTTTTGCATCCATCACTCAAAATCCTGAGATTTATAATCGTGCTATGGGGGCACTTTTCAGGCAGTTATTTAACGGTTTGATCGCTAAGTCTTTTAGATCGAGGACTGCTTTGCTTGCTGCGAGCCCGGCATTTCAACATTCTTCTAATTCTTCGTCTTCATGGGATACGGCTGCGAATAGAGCAGCCGAGATCATCAGGTATAAAGGCGGCGCTAATGCTCTACCAGCTACTGGATACAGATTTTATGATGAGCGAGTTGAGATTGATGCTTTGGCAGAGGGGAGCAACCCTTCAGAGATCATCTGGCGCGAGATTCGTAGAAGCAATACAACCAGAGAGTCTGAAAATTTTCCGCCAAGCCTTTTTGGAAATGGTTTGATTAACCCTACCCAAAACCTGGTTGACGCATTTCCTATGGCTAATGGTTTCCCTATCGGGCATAGTAGTAGTAATTATTCTGCGAGTAATCCTTATGCGCTCAGAGATAAGAGGCTTAGAGAGTACATCCTGTATAATGCCCATCCTGATCTTCCTAACGTAAGAACAGGAAGTCAGTCGGGTTCTAATGATGGACTCAACGTATTGCAAACATCTACCCGTACAGGTTACTATTTGAGAAAGACTTTACGTTGGGATGTAAGTTTAACTCCCGGATCTGTAACAGCTAGAAATAACTATATTCCGCGTATCCGTTATACAGAGATCTATTTAAATTATGCTGAGGCAGCTAATGAAGCCTGGGGGCCTAAAGGTACCGGACCTAACACCTTTTCAGCATATGATATAATCAAGGCAATACGTATAAGAGCTGAAGTTGGGACAACAAATAACCACGCATATTTAGAAGAATGTGCCACTGATAAGGCCAAGATGAGGGAGTTGATCAAAAATGAACGCCGCCTTGAATTGTCTTTCGAAGGATTCCGTTTTTGGGATCTCCGCAGGTGGAATAGCAACCTGAATGATGCAGCTCAGGGAATGGATGTAAATGGTACAGTATTCACACCGATTACAGTAGAGCCAAGAACATTTCAAAACTATATGATCTATGGACCTATCCCTAATTCAGAAGTGTTGAAATACAGTAATCTCGTTCAGAACGCTGGCTGGAGATAATAATAGACCTATTTATTATTCGAAAATGAAAAAATATAAAATATTTATTGGATTGGCAGTTGCCCTGGCTACAACAGGATGTATGAAGAACCGTGAGATGGAGCATCCTGATTTTGATTATCAGTCGGTTTATTTTGCATATCAATACCCTGTACGTACTTTGGTATTAGGTGAAGATTTAATTGTAGATAACACATTAGACAATGAACATAAGGTTGAAGTAAAGGCTACAATAGGAGGAACCCGGGAAAATAAAAATGATGTCGCTATTAATTTTATTGTTGATCCCTCATTAGTGAACAACCTTAAATTTTCTGGCTCTAACGATCAGGTAAAGATGTTACCATCTAGTTATTATACCCTGGCATCTAACCAGATCACCATTCCGAAGGGGAGCATTCTTGGTGGAGTTAAAGTACAGCTGACCGATGCTTTTTTTGCTGATCCTTTAGCGATTAAGAACAGCTATGTATTGCCATTAAAGATGACGGGTGTTCAAAACGCAGATTCAATTTTAAGCGGTAAAAACTTTGTCCTTTACGCGTTAAAGTTTATTAATCAATATCATGGCTTTTACCTGAGAAGAGGTTTGGACGTAATGACCAGTGGCACCACCTCGAGAAATGTTACAAGGCACGCTGCCTTTGTAGAAAGTGATGAGGTTAATAAGTTAAGTACTACATCTCTATCTCAAGTTGCATTTCCTGTTGTGTTTAAAGATGCCCAGGGAGCTAATTTTACTTGCACGCTGTTATTAAATTTCGATAACACCGGGAAATGTACCATAACCACTAATACTAACCTTTTTACTGCTAGCGGAACTGGTGCCTTTGTTAAAAAGGGCGAGAAAAAGAGTTGGGGTAACAAAGATCGGGACGCACTTTATCTGGATTATCAGGTGACCTATAATGGTGTAACTGTGGGCACGTCTCCTAATACCCGAGTTATCAGTGGTAGTATTGCATCAAAAGACACTTTAGTAATGCGTGATCGTGCGGTGAGTTATGAAACATTCACACCTGTCGCTCAATAATTACCTAAAAAAAAGGAATCATGAATATCAATAAAACATTGATGGGGGGTATCGCGATTTGTTTCGCGATATCTTCCTTGTTCCCTGCTTGCTCTGAATTCGAAAAACGCGAGTTTTCTATCGATAAACCTCAAAGCTTAATTGATCAGGAGGCCAGGGACGCCTATAAGGAACTTAAAACGTATGTTAATTACAGCAATCAGCCTAATTTTAAACTTGGCGTTGAACTTAACCTGGCTACTGTTGCCGACAGTACCAGCGTTTTATACCGGTTAATGCGAAATCATTTTGATGAGATCAACTTTACAAGGTTGAATCAGGTAGATTTTGTGGATGCAACCGGAAGCATTAATGTGTCTGGTTTGACAAGTGCGCTTGAGACCACTAAGTCGCAGGGAATGTCTGTACATGCCGGACATCTTGTGCAGCATAGCAATCAGCGCTCTACCTATTTAAACACGCTGATACCTGATCTTATTATTCCTGGAGCATCGGGTACATATGTGGTTGAAAACTTCGAGAGCAGAACAGTTGGAAGTTCTTTTCCAGTTTATTATTCAACTACTACTACCACTGGTACCGCAATTATATCTAACGATCCTGTTGCCGGAGCAACAAACAGTGGTAAGACGCTAAAGATTGGAGGTCCTACTCCAGGCACTCCAGGTAATAGAGTTTTTCCCCAGTATCAAGTTACTTTGCCTGCCGGAGTTACTTTGGGCGACTGCAAAAAGCTTGTGTTTGATGCTTATGTAGTTACCGGAGGCCATCAGGGGGCGGGAATTAGCATAGGTGTATCGACGGCTTTTGGGCCAGTACCCTCTGGTCGCTTCCTAAAGCCTGGCAAAAGTTTTCAGGACCTGGGCGTAACAGCCCTTAACACATGGAATAGGAATCTACAACTGGATCTTAGCTTAGTGGCTTTTAACAATGAAGAAAAACAACTTAATACTTTTGTTCTGACGTTTATGAATGAAACAGGGGCAGCAGATATGCATTTGGATAATTTAAGGCTTGATTGGAGTAAAATCGGACAGATTATACCGAAAACACCTGCTGAAAGAAAAACCATCTATACAGCTGAGCTAGATAAGTGGATCAAAGCTATAGGTACAGCAGGTAAAGACAAGATTAAATCATGGAGTGTAGTTTACCAGCCTATCGATGAAAACGACCCTACAAAATTGAGAACTGGGGTTGGAGCGGGTACCCTACCTGCAAACACTTTCTACTGGCAGGATTATCTAGGTAAAGATTATGCGGCGACGGCTATTAAGATGCTTAAGCAATATGCTAATACTAATGATAAAATATTCTTTACTGAAACTAATCTGGTTGATAAGCCTGCAAAAATTCAGGGCCTTAGAGATTTTATCACCTACACCGAAGGGCAGGGAGCAATTGTTGATGGAATTGCAACAGAATTGGCATTGAACATTGATGCGGATAAAACAAAAGTTGAGGCGATGCTTCAAGCTTTAGCTGCTTCCGGAAAGCTAATTAAAATATCAGCATTAGATATTGGTACAGGTGGAACTTCGGCTCAGGCAACTGCAGCTTTATATCAGCAACAAGCTGATATGTACAAATGGTTTGTTAAAGCATACAACAGTTTGATACCAGCAGCACAAAGGGCCGGTATTACTTTCAGGAGTCCTCATGATAGAAATTCGGGAGACACCTGGCGAGCAAATGAACCCGTTGGATTGTGGACCAGGTTTACAACTGGCAGCACAGTTAATGCGGGATACCAACGTAAACCTGCTTATGTAGGCGTTGTAGAAGCCTTTCAAGGAAAGTAAATTGATATAGGTTAGGGGGATAATAATCATTGATGTTATCCCCCTAATTTTTTGGCATCCTGGTTGCAAGGTAGGTTGACGGTTTACCTAGTTTTAAACTTATCATGTTGAATACCTCAGTATTACCTGAACCAGAATAAACCTCTGAACTTTCGGCTACTTCTATCTCAATAATGTTGCTTTATTATCAGGGAATTTATTAAGCCGATTTCCCATACATGGATTTGTCAGGTTGATTGGTGTGGAATTAGTTGGTAGTAAACTAGCGGTGAAATTCCAGCCCAGGCTATTGGGTCAATAATTGTGAGCCTGCGAGCCTGCCCTGTTTTCTAACGGTTTATGTCAAGCCTATTTTCTATTAAGTGTGTACTTGTCCGCTCTCATAACCTGCCGAGCGTACATCTTTTCCCTAAAATTGTACAAATATCCCCTTTCGGAAAAACTTGTCAGTTTAGTTTTATCATCCAATTATATTCTTCATCATAAATTAAAATAAAGCGAAATGAGATATCTTCTGTTAACTGTACTGTGTTTTTGCATCTATCCTTTTTATCTGTCGGCAGAAGAGATTAAGGTTGGAGCTGCCTCCAGAAATATGATCACTTATGCCCCAGCTAACCTGCCAAAAAACCGGCCGCTCATTATCTCCATGCATGGCTTTAACCAGGATGCACGGTACCAACAGGAAAAAGCACAATGGGAACTTATTGCTGATACGGCAAAGTTTGTGGTGGTTTATCCGGACGGACTTAACCGTCGTTGGGATATTAATGGAACCACCGACCTCGACTTTATTACCACAATAATTGATACCATGTACCAGCGCTATGGCATCGACCGTAAGCGTATCTATCTTTCTGGTTTTTCCATGGGTGGGATGATGTCTTATTATGCGGCTACAAAGATCGCAGACAAGATCGCTGCTATCGCCCCTGTATCCGGCTATCCTTTGCGGGAGTCGAACTATAACAGCTCCCGGCCGGTTCCTATAATCCATATTCATGGCGATGCGGACGATGTAGTAACTTATGATAAACTTCCGGCTTACCTGAATGGCTGGATTACAAGGAATAAATGTTCAGCTGCTCCGCAGGTTACTAAACCTTATCCTGCTTCCAAAGCCAATTCTGTAGCAAGCTTGCAGTACTGGAAAGGCGGACTAGAGGGTGCTGAAGTGGCTCTTATCAGGTTAGCCGGAAAAGGGCATTGGTATTCTATGGATACGGTAAATGGTGTGAGCACAAGTGCCGAGATCTGGAACTTCGCTAAACGATTTTCACTTAACAAATAAGGTATGATGATTATCTGATGAATTATTATTTGATGGGTAGGGCATCTTTCAAGTGATGTACGGTGCGTATCTATCACAGACTTAACATTTGTTCTCCAAATTTGCTCAATAGTGATATTCAAGACAATAGCTCCCTTCTACCTTTAACTATCCTAACTAACTAATTATACCAAATATGAATGTAACTTCTACTTACTTGCTAATGTGCAGGGGGAGGATGGTCGTCATGCTATCTTCACTGCTGTGCTTCCTAAGTTTATTTTCACTAAGCGCAAATGGACAGACCACTCCCTTGAGGCGTCCCATTTCGCCACAGCAACCCATGTGGCTAATTCATGTCGACACCTGGAATTATGCCGATCCTCAGAAGATTATTGACTTAATTCCCGCCGACGTACGTCCTTATGTGGTGTTTAATATTTCCATATCTATTATGCATGATGCCAACACAGGAAAATGGCAGCAGGCCGAGTATGGATACGAAACCATTAAGTCGTGGCTACGCACCTGTGCAGAAAACAGGGTATGGGCAATGGTTCAGCAGTCAAGCGGTGGATTTCAGCATTTCTCAGATTTCGATCTGCAAATTTATGAGGAACTATACAGGGATTACCCCAACTTAATCGGTTTCAACTATGCCGAGCAGTTCTGGGGATACGACGATCCTTTTTCAGTAACCTGGATGCAGCGTATGGCTCATTTTACAAACCTGTTAAAGCTTAGCAACAAGTATGGCGGTTACCTTACGGTTAGCTGGTGCGGAAATGAATGGAGCCCAAGTATCAACCCAATGGCAATGATAAAACGTAATCCCGATTTCTTAGCTGCCACGAAGCAATTCAATAAGAACTTTATCCTGTGCGAAAAATATACGCAGCAAAGTTACCAGTCGGATATGGAAAGTCTCACGTTGGGTGCGTATCTATCCGGCTTAAGCGGGCATTATGGCATCCGGTATGATGATACAGGCTGGACCGATGCCAGCGGGGCACATGCTAACTTTACCATGGCTACAGCCGGAGCCCCTTATCTGGAACATATAATGCTGACGGGGCAAACCGTTGTAGATGGTCCCGAACTGATCTGGACGCAACAAACTAAAGAGCTAAGTGCGGGTTCAACCTCCGATGGATATCTCGAAAGGAGATGGGAGCTGTTTCCTCAGTTTAATAACGTTACGCTCGATATCTTTCGTAAAATTCTGGATGGAACGGTACGTATCCCTACCCGTAAGGAAGTTATCGACCGCACAAAAGTGGCTATCATTCATGACGTTAATACGGGCAGTAATGATAATATTTACAGTACGCCTGCTACCTTATTTGAAGGGTTGTATCGCATGGATACCGACGGCAATCTCAAAGACAATAAGAGTTTCTTTAAGAAGACAGGTCGTTATCCAACTATTCCAACCGTGTTTCAATTGGCCGATGCCGATGCAAATTCTATCCAGCTAAAAGTCAACGCCTCCAGTTATGCCACCCGTTGGTCAACTATCCAGGCGAAGGTAAATGAGCTGAATACAATTTTTCCAAAAGAATACAGCGGAGACATTTACGCCGGGCGACATGAAAATGGCTGGGTGGTATATAATCCTTACAAAACCGGACAAATTGCTACCGGCAGAATTCCTTTTAAGTACAATACCTGCGATAGTATAGAATTATCCTTCTCTCAGTATACATCCGGAGTAATTAAGGAAACGGCTAACCAGCTTAAAATCTACCTGAACAATTACGACAATATGTTGAATACAGGTTTAAAAACAGACGTGATTAAAATTTACGGAAGTACTGCTGAGCCTGTTTATACTTTTGCCGACAGAGCTAGTCACCAGGCAAGCACGATAACCAAAAGCTGGATGGATGGTGTACTTACCCTAACAATTCAGCATAACGGCGCATTGGATATTACCGTTAATTGTACCGGTACAGCAAGCGGTCGTTTTACTATGTATAAAACCGATCCTGTGCTGCTCCCTCAAATACCGGCAGCTTATTCCGGACCGCGTCAATACGAAGCAGAGAACTTCGAGTATAAAAGTATCAATGGCAATGTAACCAGTGGTGTAAACGCCGCGATCAGGAATTATACTGCTCAGGGCTATTTGCGTTTTGGCACAAACGCCGCAGCTAGTATCCGTAAAAAGATTACGGCGCTATTACCAGGTACTTATCAATTAGAAACCAGGTATTCAGCTTCTGCCGGAGATGTTAATTCAATAGACCTTTATGTCAACGGAGTTAAAATAGCTACACCTCCATTCGCAAAAACCTCCAGCGACAATGACTGGGCTGTAAACAAGCAGATTGTTACTTTAAAAGCCGGAGATAATACCATTATGTATTCTGCAAACAAGGCGGGTACCTATGGTATCAATTTCGATAATATCGTGGTGTCTGGTTCCAGTGGTACCAGGTATGATTTTCAGCAGGATTTGGCTTCCAACGCGGCTACAGTGCCAGCTGCCAACCTGATTACTTTACGTTCGGGTACAGCAGGCGTGGTTTCGTATACCGATGGGAACAGCAATACTACCAAGGCTTTCAAGGCTTACTCCGGTGGTGCTAAAAACGGAACGGGCGTGGCTGATCTTGATCTTTTCCCGGGCACGGCCGATTATTCCGTAACCTGGAAGGAGTTTTCAGCGGCAAACGGAGGGAAGAAAGGCTTGTTGCTTCGGGCCAGTGGCGATAGCGGTTCCTGCCCTTATGCATTCGGCATGAAACAAGGATACCTTTTTGTTTCAGAGGTAAATAACAGCGGATTGGTAACGCTAAGCACCTATGTTGCCGGTACCGCGGGTATAAGCGCAAGGGCTACCTTCACTTCTTCGTTTTCGCTCAATGCAAACGCTTCCTGTTGGTACAGGGCTACGGCTATGGGCAGCACCCTAAAGTTTGAGTGCTCGAAAGACAGTGTCACCTGGGAAGGGGGCTCCGTAGCTACATTCTCCGACAAGTCGTACCCGGGAGGAACTTCCCAACTGGTATGGGGTCTGGGATCTGAAACTTTTGATTGGCGAATGGATAATATTACATTCCGGGCCTCAAGGCTCTCTGCATCCAAGGTGGCTATGTCTGGCTTTGAGTATATTCAAGGTCAAGGCCCGTCTGCAAGCCAGGTAATCACGGTTAGTGGCCGTTCACTGAACAGCGCTGCGCTAATTACACCTCCTGAAGGTTTTGAGATTTCTACGAATCCAGCTAATGGATACGGCAATTCTGTAAGCTTAGCGTTGATGGCCGATTCCATTGCTGCAACCAACCTTTATGTACGGCTGAAAAGTGGCTTGATAGGCAATACTTATAAAGGCGATATGCTTATCCAAAGTGATGAAAACAGCCTTAGTGTACCCTTAGCCGGCAAGGTTAAAGCTGCTGTGGTTAGAATGTACAGCTTCGAAAACGATGCGGCAGGCACTATGGCCTCTACTCCGCCAGCTACAAGTGTTAGTGTGGCAACAGACAATGGAGCCACCGCCGGGGTAGCTTCATTTACCGACGCAACAGGTAAAACCAGCAAATTCTTAAGGCCCTACAGTGGCGGTCAGCGCAACGCTACGGGTGTATTAAATTTAAATTTGTTTACGGATGCAGCCGATTATTCGGTAGTTTGGAAACAGGCGAATGGAAGCGCTACGCTCGATTACAAAGTGGGGATGTTGTTGAGAGGAAATACACCCGAAGGCACTGTAAGCACTGGCTATGTTCAGGGATTAAAGCAGGGCTACCTTTTCATAGTATACAATAATGGCACTGCAAGTCCTGGCAGATCCGAGTTCAGGATTTATAAATCAACAACTTCCACTTCCTTAAATATGCTTGCCAATGTTGCAGTGAATACCTTGGCGCCTGCTGCTGGTCAGCCTGTATGGTATCGGGCATCAGTCACCGGAGCAACGCAACCTGTCCTCAAACTGGAATACTCTACCGATAGTCTGAACTGGAGCACCGGTGCAAGTACAACAGATCCTGCTTCGTCATTTGCTAGTGGAAGTACACAGTTCGTATGGGGACTTGCTGCTGCAAACTGGGATTCTTATGTGGATAACATCACGCAATTAGAGGTTCCAAGGCCGGGAGTGATCAACCTGACCAAAGACGCAATAACAGATCTGTCGTATGTAAAAGGATCCGGACCTTCTGCCAGCGGTTCTTTCTCCGTATCGGGAAGTTCACTTGCAGAGAGCGTTCTGATAAAAGCACCTGAAGGCTTCGAAATCTCACTGAACCAGGCGGGTACTTATGCCTCTGATCTCACCCTGCAACCCGCTGCCGGCGCTATTGCAGCAACCCCGGTATTTGCCCGCTTGAAAGCCGGATTGGAAGCAAAGGAATACACGGGTGAAATATTGCTGAATTACACCCCAAGCGGAGGAAGCACAGAGAAATCTGTTTCTTTAAGTGGAAAAGTTTCGCAGCCCGAAATCTTTGTTGCCAGCCCCTCCTTGCTGAATGATCTGGGATATATTTCAGGGTATAGCTCTGTGGTACGTCATGTAGAAGTATCTGCGAATGCCCTTAGCAGCAACCTGGAAATAAATGCAGGCCTTAACTTTGAGGTTTCGCTTGATGCTGCAGGACCGTTTAGCTCATCGTTGCTATTGTCGCCTGTAAATGGAAGTGTTGCTTCAACACGGATTTATGTGAGGTTAAAATCCGGACTTAGCACTGATACCTTTAGCGGCGATATTACATTTGCTTCAACCGGAGCGATGGTCAAAAAGCTGACGGCGACCGGAAAGGTTTCTCAGCAGGCTGTGCTTTCGGTATCAGAGCTCTCTTTAGACGGATTGGGTTATAATTATTATTCTGGCAATCCGCCCGTAAAATCGCTTATGGTTTGGGGTAGTCCGCTTGCCGGAAATATCCAGTTGACCGCTCCGGCCAACTACGAGATTTCTTTAGACAGGAATAATGGCTACGGTTCTGCTATCGCGATTCCGGTGGTTAATTCAACCGTTGATCCAGTGTCGGTTTATATCCGCTTAAAGTCAAGCCTGCCAGAAAATCTCTATACCGGCACACTTTCAATTAGTTCCGATCAGGCTGCTGACAAGTCGGTAGCGCTTAGCGGATTCGTTTCCTGGAGCAGGATTTACGACTTTAGCAAGGATATCGCCACAACGGTTGCTGCAAGTGGAACAAGTCCGGCCTTGAATATCACCAACGGTACCGGAAACACGGCTACTGCAGGTGTTGTAAGCTATACAGAATCCAGCCAGCTAACCAGCAATCGTTTCAGAGCTTATAGTGGAGGGCAGCGGAATGCTACTGGAATAATGAACCTGAATTTGTTCCCAACGGATGCTACCGACTACTTTGTTACCTGGAAGCAGAATGTGGGTTCGGGAGATATCGACTATAAAGTGGGTGTTTTACTAAGGGGCACTAATCCTGTTGGCGATGCTACAAATGGATACGTTCAGGGGATTATGAACGGATATGTATTTATCGCTTATGCGGCGAATGGTGGAGCAACCAAACATTCTCAATTCAGAATATATCGTTCAACCAGTGCCACATCGTTAAATGTCTTGGTTAACAATTCCGACAATAGTTTAGTAGCTCAGGCAGGCCAGTCTATTTGGTACCGGGCCAGTGTTTCGGGGGTATCTCCCGTCGCTTTGAAACTGGAATATTCAACGGACAGTATTTCCTGGGTTACCGGAGCCACAGCCAGCGATGCAGGTGCCACGGTATTTACAGCCGGCTCTACGCAGCTGGTTTGGGGATTAGGTAGCGCGAATTATAATTTCTATCTCGACAATATCAGCTACAAAGCTGGATCGGCAGTTTTACCGGTAAGCCTGGCCTCTTTTACGGCAAAGGTGCAAGGTGCTAAAACACAGCTGGAATGGTATACGCTTTCAGAATCAGATAATAATGGTTTTGAAATTGAGCGAAGCACCGATGGGGAAAAATTTGAGCGTATTGCATTTGTTTCCGGAAAGGGAACGATTGCCACTTCTCAGCGCTATTATTTTACCGATAATTCACCTTATTCGGGTGCAAATTACTATCGCCTCAAGCAGCTGGACAAAGATGGAAAGATGACTTATTCGGAAGTAAAAGTAGTTGTGGTGGGGCATTCTGAATATTCGATATCCGCCTATCCGAATCCTGTATCGAACATCCTGAATATCAGGCACGCAGGAAAGAAAGGTGTCATACAGATCGTGGATGCTGCAGGCAAGGTAAGAATGAAATCAGCGGCTTCGTCCTCAGGAGAAAGCTCTCTGAATTTATCAGACCTTCCTTCGGGTGTGTATTTTTACCGTTTGGGTGCGGAAAACGGGAAATTTATTAAAGAATAATGTGTTTAAGAGAATAGGTCCGCTTTGAGATACGTTGCTGAATCTGAAAGGGGGCGGAGCATTCGAGGGCACTGAAAAAGTATCCTTTTAAGGGGGAAACTAACACCTTTCTAAGGGCACCTGAAATAACAAAAAAGGAGCAGAGAAACTTAATTCTTCTACTCCTTTTTTGTCCCTTAGCTAATGAGGTTTTTTTTCAGTGCCCTCGCTAAATGCCGGTGCTTTTTTCTGAAGATCTAATTGTTTTATTGACATCTAATTGTTTTTATCGGGCTCAATGAGATCGCTTTGTTAAGTTTTATCGGCCAGGAAGAACCTTTCATCCTCCATTTGTGAGCTCTTCTCTTGAAGGTTCTTTTCTTTTAATAACGCTGTCTGATCGTTTCGATAACCAGCATTGCTCTACATCCAAACCTCAGCTTATTTTCAAAGCAACAGCGTAATCCAGATCTGTCTTCTGCTCCGGTAATTTAACCGATAATCCAGCATCGTTTTGCGCAAAAGATAATACTTGTTTCGTCGCCAGCAATTCAACCTTTGTTATGGATTTTGTGACATTAGATTAACCCAACCCTTTTGAACCAAAGTGTCACTATTTTAAACAATTGTGCTCTTAAAGCCTGAAAAGTAGATCGACTTTTATGGTATTAAACCAATTATAAACAGCTCTCATCAGGGTATAAACAACAACCATTTTTATAAACACTAAATGAAGAAACTATTACTTTATTCGGCTGTGCTGCTTGCTTTTTCGGCAATGCTGCATGGCAGCTTATCTGCACAAACAAAATCTGCAAGTGTAAAAGTAAACAGTGCTATCGTCCATCAGAAAATCACCGGATTCGGCGGTTTTGTTAACAGTCCGCAGTTCGGCTACAACCACATGACGGAAGCTGAGATACGGAAGCTTTGGGGCAAAAACAGCGAAACGGGTTATAATATTATGCGTTTGTACCTTCCTACCGGAGAAGCAAACTGGGCACAGACCCTAAACACCGCAAAACTTGCAAAATCTCTCGGGCTCATCATTTTCGCTTCGCCCTGGTCAATGCCAACGGAATGGAAAACATATAATATCATTGGTTCAAGGTATGATGATAACGGTGTTAAAAAAGATGTTTATCTGAAAGAAGAGCGCTATGAAGACTATGCGAAGTATCTGAATAAATATGTGACTTACCTCAGGGATAATGGGGTAGAACTGGATGCTATATCGCTACAGAACGAGCCCGATTACCAGGTAGACTATGCCGGCTGTATCTGGACTCCCGCACAAATCACCAAATTTTTAAAAGAATACGCCCACCTGATTGATTGTAAAATTATTGCGCCGGAAACGGTAGGTATGACCGATAATTATCCAAATGCCCTTAACGATCCTGCTGTACTTAGCACTTTTGAAATCTATGGCGGCCACCAATACGGAAGCGTTCAAACGGCCTTTAAAAATCTCCAGGCTCAGGGTAAGGAAGCATGGATGACAGAGTTTCTGATCAACTGGAACGCTGATGAAGGAACATCACGAAACGTATCCTGGACAAAAGATGGTTTTAGCTTTGCCAAAAAACTAAACGAAGCCTTGCTGGCGAATGTGAATGCCTGGATCCATTATGCTTCCAAGCGATATTATGGAATGATGGGCGATGGCACCTGGGGAACAACTACAG
>Ga0307408_100001216_pt1 | contig 19381 bp, 20 predicted proteins | sample 322Cmetagenome_FD_202116 | JGI IMG/M metagenome (GOLD analysis project Ga0307408, IMG submission 202116) | Maize rhizosphere microbial communities from greenhouse at UC Davis, California, United States - 322HYB-C-3 | ecosystem: Host-associated > Plants > Roots > Rhizosphere > Soil | place... | reverse complement strand
TACCCTTTCATTAAAACGACGGATATTTTCGGTATCCTTATCGTTTGCCCCTAATGTTATTTTACCGCTCCATAGTACGTTATCGACTATAATGAGCCCACCTTTTCTTACTTTATCAAATACTAAATCGTAATATGTGTTGTTATTTTTTTTGTCCGCGTCAATAAACACAATATCAAAAACCTCATCAAGCTGCGGAATTACTTCAACGGCATTTCCGAGGTGATATTTTATTTTATCATTATAAGATGATTTTTTGAAGTACTCCCGAACCCTGTCTTCCAGCTCTGCATTGATATCAATAGTGTGCAGAATTCCATTTTCAGAGAGTCCTTCGGCAAGGCATAACGTTGCATAGCCTGTAAAAGTTCCTATCTCTAAAATGCGTTTGGGATTAAGGATTTTGCTTAGAAAAGTAAGGACACGACCCTGGTAATGCCCTGAAAGCATTCTAGGCATTGGTACCTTTAAATGCGTCTCACGGTTTATGTACCTAAGCAATTCTGGCTCTGGTTCGCAGTGTTGCTCAAGGTAGGCCTGCAATCCCTCAGTAAGCAGTTCCATGGCTGCAAAGATATAAAAATATTTTTTGACGCCAAGATTTTCAACCTAAAAGCAAGATTATCAAGCCAATGAGAGCTTGTTTCTCTCGATTACAGCCAAGGCAAGGCGGATTTTGGGATAGGGAATTTCCTCCTTCAGGTAGTCGAAGATTGGCTTCATAGCCTTACTTTCCCCTGTTTTCTCTATGGCATCTTTAACCAAAGTCACTTCTTTATCGCTTACTAAAGAGCCAATACTTCTAATTTTATGGTTAAGATACAAATAGGCTATGTGCGAATAAACAGTAGTCTCGTGCAGCGCCCTTTTTTCCGCAACCTGCAACGGGCTAAGCCCCTGTTTTAATAATGCTAGTGTATCCTGGTAAGTATCTCCTTTTTGCTTTTTTGCCGGACCAGCTCCGAGGAAGTTATTAATTGTATCAAGGAATACTTGGCCGTATTTATTAAATTTATGTTCGCCCACTCCCGAAACCTCTAACATTTCGTCAGCAGTTAAAGGCTTCTCCCTTGCCATTTCCAGCAGGGTGGCGTCACTAAATACAATATACGCAGGCACATCTTCTTCCATTGCAAATTGCCGGCGCACAGCACGAAGGCGATTAAACAATTCTTCTTCCTGGTTTATTATTGGCGTACGTTTTTGTTCCACTGCCTTTTCTGCTTTTACAAGCGGCTGAAGAACCGTCAGTTCAGCTTTCTGCCTCCCGAAGAGAATTTCGCTTCCAGTTTTAGTCAGCTTTAAAGCAAAGTTTTCGTCATAAGCCATTTCGATGATGCCGAGATTAAGCATTTGCATCAGGTATCGCTGCCAATCTATCGCCCCTATTTCAGAACCTGCTCCATGAGTTTTTAGCTTATCATAACCCGCCTCCAATAATTCCGCTTTGCGTGAGCCTCTTAACACATCAATAATCATTGAAGCTCCTTCCTTTTCACCAGTACGCACAATAGCAGACAAGGCTTTTTGCACTAACACCGTCCCGTCAAAGTGCTTTCTTGGATTCTTGCAGACATCGCAATTGCCGCAATTTTTATCCAGGCTTTCAGAAAAATAGTTCAGCAAAATTTTCCTTCTGCACAAATCGGCTTCTGCGTAATGTTGTATCCGCTTCAGTTTCTCCAGGTTAATTTCAGCCTGGGCACTTTCAGCAGCAAACTTGTTGAGCATTGTCAGATCGGCGTAGTTGTAATAAAGAATAGTTTCAGAAGGAAGCCCATCGCGCCCAGCCCGCCCAATCTCCTGATAATAGCCTTCCATATTTTTAGGAAGATTATAGTGGATCACCCAGCGTACGTTGGATTTATCAATTCCCATCCCGAAGGCTATAGTAGCACAAACCACCTGCAATTCATCATTAATAAAAGCTTCCTGAATTTTCGCCCTTTCGTCTGCCTTCATTCCAGCATGGTAAAACCCTGCATTTATTCCATAGTTGCGCAAGGCTTCGGCTACGTCCTGGCAATTATTGCGGCTTAAGCAATAAACAATTCCGCTTTTATCTTTTCGCCTGTCGATAAACTCGGCAATCTCCTGCAGTTTCTGTTTGGTTTTTACACCGATACGAACATCCAGGCTAAGGTTTTTCCTGTCGAAAGATGAAATGAAAACCTCCGGCGCTTTCAAGTTTAGCTGCTTGATGATATCCTTGCGGGTTACTTTATCCGCAGTAGCTGTCAAAGCGATAAAAGGCACATGGCTAAATCTCTCCCGCAACAAACCAAGCTGGGTATATTCTGGCCGAAAATCATGCCCCCAGGAAGAAATACAATGCGCCTCGTCTATAGCAAACATAGAAGGCCTTGCCATCTGGGTAATCATTTGAAGTTCGGAAATTAACTTCTCGGGAGAAACGTACAGCAAGCCAATTTCCTTCTTGTAACAGGCTTCTAAAATTGCCTGCTGCTCGGCAAAAGTTTGCGAACTGTTTAAAAAAGCTGCTGAAATGCCATTAGCACGCAAGGCATCCACCTGGTCTTTCATTAAAGAGATCAATGGTGAAATCACGATACAAACCCCATCCAGCATTAAGGCCGGCACCTGGTAGCAAACGGACTTTCCTCCGCCGGTTGGCATCAAAACTAAAATATCTTTGCCTGCCGCAACATTGCCGATAATCTCCTCTTGTTGCGGACGAAAATTATCGTAACCAAAATATTTTTTAAGGATGTTTTTGGGATGCTTCTCCATAATTGAAAGGTATTAGGTTAGGTATTTAAAATTGGAAGTTCTTTTTTTCGAGATATGATTGAAGAATTATGGTCGCAGATACGGTATCTATCAAGCTTTTATTTTGCCTGTCAGATTTCTTCAAGCCACTTTGCGCAATTGTAGCAGATGCCATTTTGGAAGTGAAACGCTCGTCTATTAATTCAACCGGAATCGCTGGAAAACTCTTTTTAAGCAAAGTAACAAAACCTTTAACATGCTGAGCCGATTGAGATGCAGTGCCATCCATTTGTTTTGGCTCGCCAACAATAAAGCGCTCCACCTGTTCTGTCAGCATATATTTTTTCAGATACTCAATAATATCCTTGGGATGAATAGTGGTTAAGCCGGTAGCAATTATTTGCAACGGATCGGTAACCGCAATGCCAACACGTTTTGTACCGAAATCAAAAGACATTAAGCGCATTTAGTATCATTTAATTTTCAAATGTAAACCATTTAAACTTAAACTAAAATTTTTAGCAGCTGCCATAATTATGAATTTGACAAATATTAAGTCTTTTATTTCTTATTTTGCACCTTATGCAGTTTAGTGAGATCGTAGGACAGCAGCAGGTTAAGCAACACCTTATTAAAAGTGTTCGGGAAAGCAGAATAAGCCATGCCCAATTATTTTTGGGGCCAGAGGGTTCCGGAAGCCTGGCTTTAGCGCTTGCCTATGCCCAATATATTTCTTGCGAAAAACGACAGCAGGATGATAGCTGCGGGGAATGCAGCTCCTGTCGCAAATACGCTAAACTCATACATCCCGACCTTCATTTTTCTTATCCTTTTTTTGCCAAGCACAAAGAAGATACAGCACTTTCTTTTATTGAAGAATGGCGCCGCTCATTTTTAAGTAATCCGTATTTAGGGCTAGACGAGTGGCGCAACCAGTTGGATGCTGAAAATAAACAAGCGAATATTAATATCGCCGAATGTCACCAGATTATAAAAAAATTGAGCCTTAAAGCCTTTGAAGGCGAATACAAGGTTTTGATAATGTGGCTTCCGGAATATTTGGATAAAGTAGGAAATACTTTGTTAAAGCTAATTGAAGAACCTCCTCAAAAAACACTTTTTCTTCTGGTTGCGCAAAATCAGGACCAGATCTTAAATACTATCCTTTCACGTACGCAGTTAGTTAAAGTACACCGTTTACATGACAATGAGGTAGCCGAATATTTGGTAAAAAAACTTCACATTAGTGAGGATCAAGCTTTGCGTACTGCTTACTTAAGCGAAGGAAACATTCAATCCGCACTTAATTTAAGCAAGGAAGAGGGCAATAATAACTTTGGGTTATTTTCCGACTGGCTGCGTATGTGCTTCACTAACCGCGGCTTACTCGCTATCGAGTTTTCTGAAAACACATCCCGAATGGGGCGCGAAAACCAGAAGAACTTTTTACGTTATGGCATAAAAATAATGCGCGAAGTGCTGATAGTTTTAGCCGGCGCAGAAGCCCTGGTAAACCTGCCAGCAAATGAAAAGGAATTTGTTATTAACTTTAGCCGTATTTTAAACTCGGCAAAAGCCGAGGCAATTATAAACGAGCTTGAAAAAGCCCACTATCATATCGAAAGAAATGCAAATCCTAAAATCTTATTTTTAGATGTATCTTTGCAGTTTATAAAAATTTTAAAGTACAATACGCTCCCCAAGGGGACTCAATATATATTAAATTAATGGGATGTGGTTCTTGCTCCACAGGAGGCTGTACGCCTGCTGGCTGCAAAAGTAACGGCTCTTGCCTTACTAATGGTTGCAGTAAATTAGACGTTTACGACTGGCTGTCAGACATGGACATGCCGGCAAATTATAAAGCTTTCAATATCGTTGAGGTAAAATTCAAAGGTTCGCGTAAAGATTTTTACATAAACCACGAAAACCTTTACCTGGAAGCTGGTGAACTGGTAGTTGTAGAAACTCCTACCGGAGGTTATGATATTGGCCATATTTCCATAACTGGCGAATTGGTTAGGATGCAGATCAAGAAAAAGCATCTTAAGCAGGAAGATATCGTTAAGAAAATTATCCGCCGTGCTACTCCAGCAGATGTAGATAAATGGAAAGCAGCAAAAGCCCTTGAATGGGAAACGATGCATAAGGCTCGTACCCTGGCATTAAACCTTGGGCTATCCATGAAACTAAGCGACGTGGATTACCAAGGCGATAAATCAAAGGCTACATTCTATTATACCGCCGAAGGCCGTGTAGATTTCCGCGAGCTTATCAAGAAAATGGCCGAAAGTTTCCGCATCAGGATTGAAATGCGTCAGATTGGTATGCGCCAGGAAGCCAGCCGTTTAGGTGGACTTGGCTCTTGCGGACGGGAATTATGCTGTTCCACATGGTTAACCGATTTCAAAACGGTTTCTACTTCAGCTGCCCGCTATCAAAACCTGTCTTTAAATACCTTAAAACTTGCAGGGCAGTGCGGCAAACTGAAATGCTGCCTTAACTACGAACTTGACACCTATATGGATGCCTTAAAAGACATCCCGGATGATGTAGACAAGCTTGAAACTGAAAAAGGAATTGCCCGCCTTCAAAAGACAGACATCTTTAAAAAACTAATGTGGTTCAGTTATCCAAATGAGGAAAGCTGGATTCCAGTGGAAATATTCAGGGTACGCGAAATACAGCAGTTAAACCGTGAGGGTGTTAAGCCTGAAGATTTGAAAGACGAGGCTGTTGAAATTGTGCCAACTCAGGTTGCCAAAATTCTTGACTATGAAAATGTAGTTGGGCAGGACAGCATTACCCGCCTTGACGACCGTAGTAATAAACGGAAAAAGAAACGCCCACACGGAAAACCATCTGGTAATCGCCCGGAAGGCAACCAAAACACGCCTAAAAAACAAGACGCTACTGCTAAAGAAGGCCCTGCAAAAGCTGCAGGAAATCAGCCGAAACAAAATAACCAGAAACAAGCGCAACCGGAGGGTGGCAATCCGGCTAATAGCAACAAACGCCGCCATAACAACAGAAGGCCCAAACCTAACAAGCCAAAGCCTAATGAATAAAATTGCGAGAGCCATTCAACCACTATTCCTGCTTACTGCATTAGCAGTAAGCTTGTTCGGCTGTTCCAACAACGCCCTTGTTGACACCAGCCAGGAAATTACTGGAAGAAACTGGAGCTACATCAAAAAAGTGAGCATTCCGGTACAGGTGGTTGATGCCAGCAAACTTTACAATATATATTTTAACCTTCGCCATACGGCAGATTACAAATATTCGAACATATTTATCCTTGTACATCAAAAAGCACCAAGCGGCAAGAAAACAACCGAAAGAAAAGAGTTTCAACTAGCCTACCCGGACGGAGAGTGGCTGGGAAGTGGCTCGGGAAATCTTTATTCTTACCAAATTTTGTTTAGAAAAAACTATCAGTTTCCTGAAGCTGGAACCTACACTTTTGAATTTGAACAAAATATGCGCGACAACCCACTAAGAGAAATTAGTGACGTGGGGCTAAGGGTTGAACCAGCTAAGTGATGTTCGGCTAATACCGAAGCATCGTTCTTTCCTTGGGTTTCTCTTACTTTTTTGCTAAGAAAAAGTACGTTGGAATTAGTTCCTGAGTTATCAAAGGTAAAACATCACGGAAAGGGAGATATTTTTTTCAAAACACCAAAAACGTGAATGACGTTTTTCGAAGGCAATCCATTGAATGCTTGTAGCTCGTTGTTGCGGAGTTCTGAGCGTAGGGCTGAAAAGAATCCCGAGTAATTCGGGAGCCCGCTTGAGCCTTTTGGGCGGAAGCATCGTTCTTTTCTTGATTTTTTGGTTACCTTGTATCAAGTGGCTGTTGCACAACTATGGATATTTCTAAGAAATGATTTAGCTTATGCATTTTTCAGGGTTGAGTCTCTGCATAATTTATTTATGTAAGCAAGCCTTCGGGTAAAAAAGATATAAGTACTGATTTAAGGTTTTATATTGCTTATTAATGATAATCTGCATATTCTGTAAGCCATCATTAATAAGCCTTGATGTATGTTTGATTAGCTTCTTTAAATTATAAGCGATAGCAGCCATTGCCATACATTTATTAACCTGTCCCAAACCTTTAGCATTAACTCTTTTTAATCCCAGATAGTTAATAAGTGTGCCTATTACGGGTTCGACGGTTGCTTTGCCTCTTTTTCATAAGTATCTTAGCTTTGCGACTCTGCATTCGGATATGCATGCGGTCGTAATAAGCCTTATCAACAGTTTGACGTATCATTGCCCCTTTTTTATTGCTGGCCGTACATTGATCTTTAAATGGGCATTCACCACATTCTTTTTTATTAATTCTGTATTCGTGATTCCAGTAAGCACCAGCCAGAAACAAGCCTCTATAAGTTAACTTCTTATCGTTTTGACAGGTATAGTAGTTCCCTTCCGGTTGGAAAATAAAGCCTTCCTTTTCATGATTAAACTGGGCTCTATTTGGGATATAGCCTTTAATGTTGTGTTCTTCTAATGCTTTTAGAGCTTCTCCACTACTATATCCAGTATCGGCTATTACTTCCTCTAATTTAAGGTCATTTTCTTTTAAATTCTCGATTAAATGCGGCAGTACATCAGGCAGGCATTGGCTGTCCCGTTTATCTGCGGTAAATGCCTGAACATGGGTAATAATGTGACTGGCAGTATCAACGCTAACCTGGCCTAAATAATTCAGTGCAGTTGCCTTACCTGGCTTTACTGACAATTTTGCATCAGGATCTGTAGGGCTATAATGAGTTTTATTACTTGCGTTTTTCTTAAGCTCATGCAACTCTTTAACGGGGGGAGTTTTCAGTTTGACTACAGAAGGGGTAACGCCCTCTTCATTTGATCGCAATTCTTCAGCATATGTATCTGCATCGGCGAGAATATCCCTTTCAATCAGGCTATCCAATGAGGCGTTTGCTTTAATAAAGACACCATCAACGGCTTGCCTTCTGCCTGAAACCATTCCCCTGTCTACGCATTGTTTTAAAACCTTTTTAAATAATTCAGTAAAAACTTCCTGCCCATATAATTGTCTGGTTCTGCTTAAAGTACTGTGCCAAGGAAGCTCTTCATCAATATCATAGCCAATAAATAAAGAATATCCAATCGTAACCGGGAAAGGGAAACGATCTTCCTGTCGCTATTTATGTTCTCCAGATAACCGACTAACATTAGCTTCATAAACACAACCGGATCAATACTTTTCTGGCCTTCTGATCCATAATACTCAGATGTTAATTGATATAAAAAACTGAAATCAAGCAGTTCTTTTAACTTCCGATAAAAATTGTCCGCAGGAACATAGTCAGAAAGCTGAAATGTGACAAAAAGTTTCTCTTGGTAGTTCTTTTTCCCTTGCATCCTCTAATTTAACTCCTGTTATAAATTAAGACAATCTACTCTTATCCACATATGTTAGTTGTGCAACAGCCACTCAAGACAAAAGGTAAAAGAAAGAAGAGTTTGAAAGCAGTCCCTGAGTTATCAAAGGTGAAACTTCAATAAAAAGCCTCTACATGAATTTTATGTCATGTGAACGTGAGGAGGTCACGAAGTAGCATTAACATTCCAAGGACCTCTGCTTGGGTTGAAATAACAAAACACTAATTACAACTCGTTAGAAATAAACAACATACACCTGATGTCATTATCCACGCGAGGAGAAATCCTAAAGCGTTATTATATCCCGACGTACGAAGATTCCCTCTTTTTATTAGAAACACAAAGGCAACCTGCTCGCCATTACGCGCCTAACCAACCTGAATATATCTCAAGTTCACTCACAAGAATGCTTCAAGGCTGGCAAAATTTTGAATCATCAAAATTTTTAACCTATCTTTCCGCTAAAACCCTTATTCACAATGCCTGCAAAAACCTTTGGTAGCGCTGTATATGGAATTGAAGCTACCACTATCGCCGTTGAAGTCCACATAAGCAGTGGCACAAAATATCATATCGTTGGATTACCCGATAAAGCAGTAAGCGAAAGCCTGTTGCGCGTTGAAAGTGCTATTACTACTACTGGCTACCGAATGCCCCGCCAGAAAATTGTTGTAAACCTGGCGCCAGCTGACATCAGAAAGGAAGGATCCTCTTATGACTTGGCTATTGCGATAGGAATTTTAGCAGAATCACATCAAATTGCTACAGATCTGCTTGATAAGTATTTAATTCTTGGAGAACTGTCCTTAACCGGCGATGTCCTTCCAATAAAAGGAGCTCTTCCAATTTCCATACAAGCCAGAAGAGAACAATATAAAGGCATAATCATTCCGAAAGCCAATGCCAGAGAAGCTGCCATTGTTAGCGAGATTGAAGTATTTGGAGTTGAAAACCTTTCGGAAGTTATTGACTTTTTTAATGGGAAAAGCACTCTTAAGCAAACTGTTGTTGATACCCGCGATGAGTTTTATCATAATATCAACAATTACGAAAGCAACTTTGCAGATGTTAAAGGCCAGGAGAATATTAAACGTGCATTAGAAATAGCAGCTGCGGGCGGGCACAATGTCATATTAATTGGCCCCCCGGGAGCAGGCAAGACCATGCTGGCTAAACGCCTGCCAACCATACTCCCTCCATTAAACCTCCACGAGGCCCTTGAAACAACAAAAATTCACTCGGTAGCCGGCAAGCTTTCTGCCGCAGAATCATTAATGACGATAAGGCCTTTCCGTTCGCCTCACCATACAATATCTGATGTTGCCCTTGTAGGAGGAGGAGGAAATCCCCAACCGGGAGAAATTTCACTAGCGCATAACGGTGTCCTATTTCTAGACGAGTTACCTGAATTTAAACGAACGGTACTTGAGGTTATGCGCCAACCGCTGGAAGAACGCAGAGTAACAATTTCCAGAGCTAGGTTCACCATTGACTATCCGGCAAGTTTTATGTTGATTGCTTCTATGAACCCTTGTCCTTGCGGGTTCTACAACCACCCCGAAAAAGAATGCCTCTGCGGTCCCGGTGTAGTTCAAAGGTATTTAAGTAAGGTGTCAGGCCCCTTGCTAGACCGCATCGACCTCCATGTTGAGGTTACGCCGGTAAATTTTAGCGAATTATCTTCAGACAGGCCTGCTGAAAACAGTTCCAATATTCGTGAAAGGGTAATTGAAGCTCGGGAAAAGCAAACAAAACGTTTTGAGGAAAAGAAGGATGTTTACTGCAATGCCCAGATGAGTCCTAAAACTGTAAGAGAAATCTGTAAAATCAATGACGCAGGGCAGATGCTGCTTAAAAAAGCAATGGAGAAGCTAGGATTGTCAGCCCGCGCTTATGACCGGATTCTCAAAGTAGCACGCACTATCGCCGACCTGGATGCATCTGAGGATATAAAAATTGAGCATCTGGCCGAAGCTATTCATTTCAGGAGCCTTGACAGAGAAGGCTGGGCGGGATAATCGCAAAAGAAAATTGTTAAATCTTCACAATGTCATAAATGCAGTGCCATAATAATTTCGTATGTAGATTGTAGTTAATTAGCTAAGGGATATTATGAAACAATTTAAAATTTTAATAGCTACCTTATTTATTGTTGGAGGCGTTGCCTGCAACTCATCCGGACAACAAACTTCTGAAGTTAGGTTGAACACCCAGAAAAACGCTGTTGCCGCTTTTGCCGAAGGCTGCTTTTGGTGCTCCGAAGAAATCTTTGAAAATATCGCAGGGGTTGATTCGGTTGTATCTGGTTATGCTGGTGGGCATACCAAGAATCCAACTTATGAACAAGTGTGCTCTGAAACAACGGGGCACGCTGAAACTGTACTGGTTTATTACAATCCTAAGGAATTAAGTTACGAACAATTGCTGGATGCATTCTTTTCATCGCACGATCCAACCACTAAAGACAAGCAAGGCCCCGACCATGGTTCATCTTACCGGTCTGCTATCTTTTATGTAGATAAGCAGCAGGAAGAAGCTGCGAGAAAAGCCATAATGAAATGGACTCCGGCATTTAAAAATCCTATAGTAACCGAGTTGGCTCCTCTAAAACAATTCTATCGGGCGGAAGAATATCACCAGAATTATGCATCAGAGAATCCGAATCAGTCTTATATCAAAAATGTTTCAATGCCAAGGTTCGAAAAATTTAAAAGGGCCTGCAAATTGAAGCTTAAAGAATAATAACAGGTGGTTATTACTACCTTTGCAGTCTTAAATGGATTATCAGGTTTTTACTTTGCCTAACGGCATCAGGCTTCTGCACAAGCCTACAATATCTTCAATCAGCCATGCTTGTATCATAATCAATGCCGGCTCCCGCGATGAGGAGCCAGGTAAAGATGGCCTTGCGCATTTCATAGAACACTTGCTCTTTAAAAAAACCGAGAAACGCAACACTCATCAAATCCTGAACTATCTGGAGTCTGTTGGCGGTGATTTGAACGCGTATACAACCAAAGAGTATACCTGTATTCATGCCTCGGTTTTGAATCCATATATCAATAAGGCTTTAGAATTATTTGAAGACCTGGTTTTCCACTCCACCTTCCCAGAGGAAGAAATGGAAAAAGAAAAAGGCGTAATCCTGGATGAGATTGCCTCCTATCAGGACCAGCCAGAAGAAGCTATACAGGACGATTTTGAAGATCTGATCTTTGCCGGGCATGAATTAGGAAGAAATATCCTTGGATCCGAAGAAACGGTAAAAAGCCTTACTAAGGCAGATATTTTCAATTTTATAAAATCAAATTATAATACAGAAGAAATAGTAGTTGGGGTTTTAGGGGAATATGACTTTAAAAAACTTTGCAATTTGTTTGCTAAAGTTTTTCAAGACATTCCGCCCAACACTAACACTAAAAATCGTAAACAGATTCCGGGCAACAAGCCATTAACCCGCAAGCAACAGCAATCAATAGCCCAAACACACTGTGTGATTGGCAACCATGCCTATTCCTTGCATAATGACAAGCGCACTGCCCTTTCTTTGCTAAACAATATCCTCGGGGGCAATGGCATGACCTCCAGGCTTAACTTGGAAATCCGGGAAAAGCATGGGATTGCTTACACTATAGAATCTAATTATGTAGCGTTTGGCGACACTGGCTTGTTTTCGATCTATTTTGGCACCGATACGGAGAAAGCAAACAAAGCATTAAAGCTGATATACAAAGAGCTAAACCGGCTTCGCGACAGCAAATTAACCGAAACAGCCCTTCATCGGGCTAAACAGAAGTTTACCGGCCAGATAGCTTTAGCTGAAGAAAATAAGCTAAGCCTTATAATTGCCATGTCAAAAAGCCTGCTAGATTATGGCAAAGCCGATACCTTGGAGGAAGTTTTCGCTAAGATTAACGCGGTTACTTCAGGACAGATTCTGGATATTGCTAATGATATTTTCAATCCGGCACAGCTTACAACCTTGATTTTTGAACCATCGGAATAGCTTTCGCGGTTATACAGTTTAAGTTTTTTATTTTTGCAAAAAAGAATAGAGGGCGACTTTCGTCGTTAAAGGCTCCCGGATTCTAAATCAAATATATTTTTTAATGAAATTACCTATTATAGCATACGGCGATCCGGTTTTAAAAAAGGTTGGCGCAGAAATCCCTCAGGATTATCCTAACCTCCAGGAATTAATTGCCAATATGTTCGACACAATGTATAATGCCAGTGGGGTTGGGCTTGCGGCTCCGCAAATCGGCCTTTCTATCCGCTTGTTTATTGTAGATATAACAGACAGGGACGAACCCGAATACCAGGAATTTAAAAAGGTTTTTATTAACCCAACTATTATCGAAGAAAGCGGCGAGCTTTGGGATTTTAACGAAGGATGTTTAAGCATTCCTGACATTAGGGAAGATATTAAACGGAGGCAGAATGTTCTTTTATCTTACTACGATGAGAACTTCCAGCACCATGAAGAAAGCTTTTCAGGGATGGCAGCCCGCGTTATTCAGCACGAGTACGACCATATAGAAGGTAAGTTATTTACAGATAAACTTGGGCCATTGAAAAGGGCGATGATTAAAAGCCGCCTTGACGCCATATCCAGAGGCGCCGTTAAAGTTGGCTACAAAATGAAATTTCCGGCAGCTTCTAAAAAGCGCTAACATATAAAAAAGCAAGGGGCAAGTACTCATTAGAATACTTGCCCCTTGCTTTTTTATCTTTATCAAGTTCTAGTTTGAACTTCTGCTTTTATCCCCTTGCATGATTTGCTGTATAAAAGCCCCCCAGGCAAACGGGTTGAGCAACGGATTAGCCATCTTCTGATTAATTGCCCGGTTACTTAATGCAATGTGATTATTTTGGAAGTTAAGCCCAGTTAGCTCTTGCGCATCTCTAGGCAAATTTTTGGCGATTGCCAGTAGTGAGCTCTTTTCCACATTTTTGCGGGCAATCTCAAGATCGTCATCGGCAAACTTCATCGCCATAAATTCGCGATTAAATTCATCCATGCTGGCCCAGGGATATACTCTCACCAAAGGTAGGTTCACCACATTAGGTTTCATTTTTACAATAACAGTATATCTCTTATCAGCAACATTACGAGGAATAACCAAAGCTTCCCGCCTATAACCTATAGCGCTAAAAACTATGGTATCTCCTTCATGAGCTACAAAAGAGAAATACCCCTGGTAATTTGCAGAAATGGTTCTATTTCTGTCAGACCTGTTTGTAACCGAAACGTACGGTACAACTACATTAGAATCAATATTGTAAATAACGCCCGAAAACTGCACTATAGCCTTTTCCTGCGCCTGTAAAGAGCACAGAGATAATAGAAAGGCTATGGTGAACAATAAGTACTTCATTAATGTAAACGTACCAAAAATTGTGCTACATTCTTTGTTAAATCTTGTTAAATGGATTCTGGTCCAACAAAAAAAGCGATTGCACACAAATGCTATCGCTTTTCCTTTTATTCTTTCTTTGAATTATTTATAATTCTCTGGCATTACAGCATTCGGATCATCCATATCCGTTAGGTTTATGGCTTCAACTGACTCCACTTCCGGAACAGCTCTTTTAATTGCTTGCTCAATACCTGCCTTCATCGTCATGATACTCATCGGGCAAGAACCACAAGCTCCAAGCAAACGTAGCTTAACTACATTTTCTGCAGTAATTTCTTCAACAGAAACGTTTCCGCCATCAGCTTCCAGGTAAGGCCTTATAGTATCAAGAGCTCCTTCCACTCTTTGCAACAAATCCATAAAAATATTTTTTATAAAAGTAATAAATTTCTAAGAAACCCCAACTTGCGAATTCTTGGCGTTCTGTATCGACACCTGTTGCGCTACACGTTCTGCCATTTCTAAAAATGCATTCGCCATTGGGTTTTGGCTATCTAATATAACCGGTTCGCCAGAGTCTCCGGCATCGCTAATGCTCTTCACCAAAGGAATCTCGCCTAAAAACGCTGCCCCAAACTGTTGCGCCAAAACCGGGCCTCCACCTTGTCCAAAAATATAATACTTATTTTCTGGAAGCTCAGCGGGCGTGAAGTACGACATATTTTCAACCACTCCTAATAAAGGTACATTGATAGTCTCCATCAAAAACATGCCAATTCCCTTTTTCGCATCAGACAAGGCAACATTTTGAGGTGTAGTTACTATAACGGCACCGGCAACCGGATAATTTTGAGTCAACGTAATATGGATATCGCCAGTTCCCGGGGGCAGGTCGACAACCAGATAATCCAGCTCGCCCCAATCCGCATCATTAAATAACTGGCGAACGGCATTAGATGCCATAGGGCCTCTCCATGGGATTGGCTGTCCAGGGTCTGTAAAAAAACCTATGGATAAAATCTTGATTCCGTACTTTTCCACAGGCTCGATGCGAGTTTTACCATCAGGTGTTTGAATCGCCATTGGCTTCGCATCCTCCACCCCAAACATCATCGGAATAGATGGCCCGTATATATCTGCATCAATTAAACCCACTCTTGCGCCTTTTTTAGCAAGGCCAAGAGCAAGATTGCTAGACACCGTTGATTTCCCAACACCTCCCTTACCAGAAGCCACAACAATAATATTCCGAATATTGCTCAACGGCTGATTTTTCTGGGCAGTAACCCTGGATGTCATATTGATCTCTGTAAGCACTTCAGCACCAACAAAATGCGAGATCGCGTTCCTACAGGCATTAGCAATCAAGTCTTTCAGTGGGCAAGCCGGCGTGGTAAGCACAACCGAAAAGCTCACTTTATTTCCCTCAATCTTTATATCTTCAATCATGTTTAAGGTAACCAGGTCCTTTTTAAGGTCAGGCTCTTCAACATGGCTTAACGCATTCAGTACTTGTTCTTTAGTAATCATCAAAAAAAAATCTGAGTGCAAAATTAGGTAAAATTTCTGCCATCAATTTCATACGAATACCATATAAATAATATCTGCGCTTTATATCAGTCCAATATTATGTGATAATTTATGAAACTGCTACCCTAAAACACTTGTTTGGATAGTGTTTTTGCAGATATTTACGCTGCGGAAATAAACTCCCGCTACTTACGTTTTAAAACATCGAATAGTTTGTTAATCAGAAGGATCTAATGCGTAAACGCTCCAAATATTTAAAAATTACCGGCTTCACCATACTTGCCTTACTTATAATTTTGCTCGCAGGTGGGTTCATTGCCTACTCCAAACGCGAGGCAATTTTGCATTCCGTAATAAATAAGGCCATTAAAAAAGCAAAAAGCAGTTATAACTTAAACCTCGAAATCAAAAATCCCAAATTTGAAGGACTAAGGACTGTAGCTTTCTCGGAAGTATCAATCATACCCGAGAACCGGGATAGCCTCCTTTATGTGAAGGGGCTTGAGGTGGGCGTTCAGCTCTGGCCGCTTTTAACTGGCGACTTAAAAATCTCAGACCTCAATATTGAGCGGGGAAAAATCAATCTGATCAAGCAAGATAGTATTCGTAACTACGACTTCCTGTTTAAGAAGAAAACCGACAGCACCAAAATTAAGGGCCGGGCAGATTTGGCAGAATTGGCTAATAAACTATTAAATCAGGCACTGTATAAGATCCCTGATAACATGCAGGTAAATAATTTTGAGGTTTCGTTTATACACGATGAGGACTCATTACGTTTTTTCACTACAGCTGCAACAATAAAAAACGGCGAGCTTAACTCTAAAATTATTGTTAATCAACATGAATCTGTTTGGCATGTAGACGGCATTGTGGAGCCCGATGATGAACAACTGGATTTTAAGCTTTACGCGGAACGCAAAAAAGTGGAACTGCCAATCATAGAACGAAAGTTAGGCTTGAAGTTAAACTTCGACACTCTATATACCTCATTAAAAGAAGCTAAAAAAAGTGGCGACAACTTTAAAATTTACAGCTATTGCGCCATTAAGAACCTTCTTATTAACCATCCGAAAATTGCCGCAAATAACATTATTATTCCGTCTGGCTCTATCGATGCGGATTTTATGCTCGGGGAAAACTATGCCGGGCTAGATAGCACTTCGGTGATCCATCTTAATAATATTACTGCAACCCCATTTATAAAATATACTGTCAGGCCGGTAAAAACCTACGAATTAAAGTTAAAAACCGGACGCATGAACGCACAGGAGCTGTTTAATTCCTTCCCTAGAGGTGTATTTGAATCCCTTGAAGGCATTAAGGTAACAGGAGATCTGCAATATCAAATGGACTTCTTCCTAAATTCCAAACAGCCTGACAGCGTACGCTTTAACTCCGCCTTGCATAAAGATAACTTTGGCATAGTTAGTTGGGGAAAAACCAATCTGGAAAAGATAAACAACTCATTTGTATATACCCCCTATGAATACGGGAAACCGATGCGGGATATTATTGTAGGGCCAGAAAACCCAGACTATACCCCTCTAAACGAAATCTCTCCGTATTTAAGAAATGCCGTATTAACAGCCGAAGACCCTTCTTTCTTCTCACACAAAGGCTTTGTTGAAAAAGCATTTCAACGCTCCATAGCCACCAATTTTAAAGAGAAAGCTTTTAAGCGCGGGGGAAGTACCATTTCCATGCAGCTGGTTAAGAATGTCTTTTTAAACCGCCAAAAAACGATGGCAAGAAAAATTGAAGAAATCTTGATCGTCTGGCTGATGGAAAACAATCAAGTCTCATCGAAACAGCGAATGCTGGAAGTGTACCTAAACCTGATCGAGTGGGGGCAAAATGTGTATGGAATTGGCGAAGCCGCCCGATTCTATTTTGGAAAACGCCCAGCAGAACTAACCCTTGGCGAAAGTATCTTTCTGGCGAATATTGTCCCACGCCCAAAAAAAGGACTTTACTTCTTTGAGGGCGATGGCAGTTTACGTTATAGCCTGCGAGGCTACTTTAAGCTTATTGGCAATCTAATGGCTCGCCGTGGATTTGTTTCACGCGATACCAGCGCATATGGATTTTACACTGTAAGATTAAAAGAAAGCCTACGCCGTGGCACTCCGGCGGATACCACATCGGTTGATTCATTGATGATGGAAGAAGAAGAAGCCCCCATTATTATTGAAGGTGAAGAAGAAAAGGGAAACTTCTTAACCCGATTATTTAGCCGGCGGAAAAAGCCAGACACCATCCATGTAAATAATATAGAAAAACTGAGATGGGCAAAAGACTCGATCAAAACGCCTGCTCAGCTACGCAGAGAACGCCGTGAGCTACGGCGGATGGAAAAAGAGCTCAACTAAATTTATACCTTTGCCTGTAGCCATTATACTCTTCCCTAAAATGAAAGTACAGATTGACGATAAGGAATTTCAATTAATGCTGGAGTACGACCAGATTAAAAAACGCACTAGGCTATTAGGTATCCAGCTTAATTTAGATTATGAAAATAAGGTTCCGCTCTTTATTGGAGTCTTAAATGGCAGCTTTCTTTTTATGGCCGACTTAATTAAGGAAATCAATATTTCTTGCGAAATAGGCTTTATCAAAGTATCATCGTATGAGGGGGAGTCCAGCACCGGCACAGTAAAAGATGTGATTGGGCTTGATATGAATTTAAAGGGGCGGGATATCATTATTGTAGAAGATATTGTTGATACAGGGCTCACCTTGAAACACATATTAGAGACAGTAAAAAAACATGAACCGGCTTCGGTGAACGTATGCTCTTTGCTATTCAAACCTCTTGCCCTGAAAACCGAAATCGACGATATTAACTATATTGGCTTCGAAATTCCCAACGAATTTGTTGTGGGCTACGGACTTGATTATAACGGGCTTGGGCGAAATTTAAAAGACATTTACAGGGTTTGCAACCCTTAATCATGAACTTAATACTTATTTTAGCATCTTTGCACAAAACATTTTAAACCATGACCATCCACAAAGAAGGTTATACTTCGATAGCACTTACCATTCTTTTTATCTTCATTATTAACGCGTTCGCAAACTATTATTTTGCAGACACCAACTGGCTCTTGTGGATAATATATATCTTTTCATTTGCCCTTTTCATTATCGTTTTACAATTTTTTCGTTCGCCAAGCCGCAACTGGAACATTGGAGAACATGTTCTCTGCCCGGCAGATGGCAAAGTTGTAGTAATTGAAGAAACTACGGAATCAGAATACTTTAAAGACAGGCGCATACAAGTGTCCATTTTTATGTCGCCTGTTAATGTGCATGTAAACCGCAACCCTATTTCGGGGATTGTAAAGTTCTTTAAATATCACCCGGGAAAATACCTTGTGGCCTGGGACCCTAAATCATCTACGGATAATGAACGAACAACCACCGTTGTAGAACACCCTGCAGGAGTCCCAGTTCTGTTCCGCCAGATTGCAGGCGCTTTAGCCCGCCGGATTGTTTGGTATATCAAAGAAGGCGACCAGGTGAAACAAGGTGATCAGTTCGGATTTATTAAATTTGGTTCTCGGGTAGACGTGTTCCTGCCTTTGGGTACTGAAATAAAAGTTAACTTAGGAGACGTTGTTAAAGGCGGGATTACCGTTATAGCAGATTTAAAGAAATAAGCGCATGAAGAAGACATTATTCATTTTGGCTCTTGCAGCATCAGTATCAGCTGTATCAGCCCAAACAAAGCCAGCTAAGAAAGCATCAGAAAGCACAAAAAAAGAATGCTGCAAGAAGAAAGAAGACGCCTGCTGCTCTCCGTCAAGCAAAGCAAAAGCAGTTTTAAATGCTAAGCCAGCTGCTGAAAAGAAAAGCTAGTAATCATAGCTCAGAAAATAAAAATCCCGCTTTAGAAAAACTAGGGCGGGATTTTTTATTTCGTTTAAGGCTGATGTCCCTCTAATTCGATTCAACCCTCCTAGACAACCGCGCATGCTGGCAAATTCCAATTGTACCTACAGGGAAGCAACAAAAAGCCCTTCCGAAATATCGAAAGGGCTAAAATATCTTCTAAAGAAGCTGTATTAAACTCTCTTAGATTTAATACGAGCAGCTTTACCAGTTAGAGCGCGCAGGTAGAACAGTTTCGCTCTACGAACTTTACCATAGCTGTTTACTTCTACTTTCTCAATGTTTGGAGAGTTAATAGGGAAAATACGTTCAACACCTACTCCGTTTGACATTTTGCGTACAGTAAAAGTCTCTGTAGCGCCTACTCCATTGCGTTGGATAACAACTCCCTGATAAATCTGGATACGTTCTTTATTTCCTTCGCGGATTTTATAATGAACACTGATTGTATCGCC
>Ga0307408_100001215_pt1 | contig 19391 bp, 18 predicted proteins | sample 322Cmetagenome_FD_202116 | JGI IMG/M metagenome (GOLD analysis project Ga0307408, IMG submission 202116) | Maize rhizosphere microbial communities from greenhouse at UC Davis, California, United States - 322HYB-C-3 | ecosystem: Host-associated > Plants > Roots > Rhizosphere > Soil | place... | reverse complement strand
GGGGCGTGGCGCGCTCACAGCCACCAGCTCGTCGGTGCCCAGGGTCAGCCCTTCAAAAGCCTGGCCGTCCAGCAGCATGGGCAGGCGCGGATGCGTGAACGACAGCAGGAAGTCGGCCGCGCCCTGCTCCAGCGCGGTGGCGCCTTCATGGATGGAGCCGGTGAGGATGCGCAGGCGGAATTCGCCGGCGCCGCGCTTGACGCGCGCCAGCCACCCAGGCACGGCGGTGCGCGACAGCGTGCGGCCGGTGGCCAGCGTGACCCAGTCCAGCCCGCCCTGCGCGTGCCGTATGCGGGCGCGCACATCATTGAGGCCCGTCACGGCGCGGCGCGCCACGGGCAGCAGCTCCTCCCCGGCCGCCGTGAGCGCCAAAGGCACGACGGCCCGGTTGACCAGGTCGGCGCCGGCCCAGAGCTCCAGCGCCCGCACCCGGCGCGAGAACTGCGGCTGCGTCACATGGCGCAGCTCGGCCGCCCGCGAAAAGCTGCGCTCGCGGGCCAGGGCAATGAAGTCTTCCAGCCATTTGTGGTCCATGGCGGCACCTTGTTGGGGAGATGCAGCGATGGTAGCGCTTCGGGGCGGAAACCCAGGTGGACCCGTGCCCCCAGGGCGCGAATCAGCGCGACGGCTTCCAGGACTGAAGGATGTCCCGCGAGGCGGTGCAAGCCCTTTGCGCGCGCTGTGGCAAGCCGAGTTCCGGGTGGGTGGCACCGGCCGGCACTTCCACCCCCACCGGGATGCCGGCGGGCAAGGCATCCAGGAAGGCCAGCAGCGGCAGCTCACCGTCCCCCGGGAACAAGCGCCCCTGGCGCGCTTCGTCCACAAGGCCGGCGTCCGTCGGGTCCTTGCGCGGCGCATCGCAGAGTTGCACCGAGCCCAAGGCGCTGGCCGGTACGGCCCGCAGCATGCCGGCCGTCCCCCCGGAACGAAACAGGTGCAGCACGTCGATCAGCAGCCTGCCGTTGGGCCGGCCCGCGCGGGTGATGATTTCCAGCGCCTGCGCAAGGGTGCCGACGACGCGAAAGCGCATGAATTCCAGGTCCACACCCATGCCAAACCCGGCGGCAAGGTCGCACAGCGCGCCGAAGCAGCCGGCCAGGCGCTCGAAGTCCGGGTCGTCGCCCGACACGTTGAGCCGCCTGGCGCCGAGTTCGGCGGCGAGTGCCAGCGTCGCAGCATAGTCGGCGACACGCACCTGCGGCGTCAGCGGAATGAACTCCACATCGTGGACACCCACGCCGGCATCGGCCATGCGGCGGCGCCATGCCGTCACCGTCGCGCGGCCCAGCGGATAGGAGACCGCGCCAGGCGCCGCGGGAAGGATGCGGATGCCGACACTCTGGTAGCCGGCGGCGGCCGCGAGGTCAAAGAGCGCGGGAGGCGCCACCTCCAGCACGGTGAGATGGGACAGTGACAAGGGAATGACGGATGCAGCGCTCATGGCCTTACTTGTGGAGGATCTGGCCGAGAAAGTCGCGCAGCCGTTCATGCTTCGGGTTGACAAAAAACTCCCCGGGCGGCGCCTGCTCGACGATCTCGCCGCGATCCATGAACAGCACCCGGTCGGCCACGCTGCGGGCAAAACCCATTTCATGCGTGACGCACAGCATGGTCATGCCCTCCTCGGCCAGGCCGATCATGGTGTCCAGCACCTCCTTGACCATCTCCGGGTCCAGCGCCGAGGTCGGCTCATCGAACAGCATGATTTTGGGCGTCATGCACAGCGCCCTGGCGATGGCCACCCGCTGCTGCTGTCCGCCCGAGAGCTGCGCGGGATATTTCTTCGCATGCTCGGGAATGCGCACGCGCGCCAGGTACTTCATGGCGATGGCTTCAGCCTCGGCCTTGCCGGCGCCCCGCACCTTCATGGGCGCGAGCATGCAGTTTTCCAGCACCGTGAGGTGCGGGAACAGGTTGAACTGCTGGAACACCATGCCGACTTCGGCGCGCACCGCGCTGATGGCCTTCGCACTGCCGGCGCTGGCGTCCAGGTCGATGCCGTCGACCACGATGCGGCCCTTCTGGTAGGGCTCCAGGCGGTTGATGCAACGAATGGTCGTCGACTTGCCAGAGCCGGAAGGCCCGCAGATGACGATGCGCTCGCCCTTGCGCACCGCCAGGTTGACGTCGGTGAGCACCCGCACCGCGCCGAACCACTTGCTCACGTTCTCCATCGAAATAATGGTTTCGCCGCCGGCGGTGCGCGGCACGGCATGTTCCGGGAGGGTGCCGGAGTCCTGGGGGATCATGGTCGTCTCCGGCCGCAATTACTTCGCCACAACGGCGGGCAGGGCCGCTTCGGTCTCGCCGGAGTCGGGCATGTCCTTGCGCATGTCCTGCCCTATCCATTTTTTGTAGAGGGCACCCAGCTCGCCGCTGGCGATCTTGCGGGCGATGAAGCCGTTGATGTAATCGACCCACTCACGCTCGCCGGGGCGCACGGCGGCTCCCTGGTAGCCGCGCGCCACCACCAGCTTGATGTCGTACTTGCCGGCGCCCGCGATCTGCGCGATGGCGCCCAGCTGCGTGTGCGCCGCGCCGGCCAGATCCACCTGGCCGGACAGCAAGGCCTGCACCGCCGCCGCATCGTCGTCAAAGCGCTGGACGGTCGCACCCGAGTTGGCCTTGGTCATGGCCGAATCCTGCACGCTGCCGCGCGGCACGCTGATGCGCAGGCCCTTGAGGTCGGCATAGCCTTTCATCGCCGGAAGCGAGGCCTTGCCGATCAGCACGGTCTCCAGGTAGGAATACGGCCGGGAGAAGAGCACGGCTTTTTGCCGGTCGGCAAGAATCGTGACGACGGCGGCCAGCACGTCCACCTGCCCGGTCAGCAGCGCCGCCGTGCGGTTGGCGACGGTCACCGGCGTGAACTCCGCCTTGACGCCCAGGTCCTTGGCCAGCATTTCGGCGAACTCGATGTCGTAGCCGGTGAGTTTGTTGTCCTTGTCACTGAAGCCCCAGGGAACCTGGGCGACCTGGGCGCCCACCTTGAGCACGCCGGACTTTTTGATGTCGGCCACTTTCTGCGCGTGCGCGGTGCCGGCCATGGCGAGCGTGATCGACGCGGCGATCAGGGCGCGGCGGGTGAATTGTCGAATCATGGTTTGTCTCCTTCTGTTGAATGCGGGAACCCCGCAGGTTTTGTGGGAATCTTTTTGGGGCCTCGCGATTCCTGGCTGGCCGGCTCAGCCTGCCTCAGTTGGCGACGGCAAAGCGCTTCTCCAGCCGCGCGCTGTAGCGCGACAGCGGAAAGCAGATGGCGAAGTAGCACGCGGCGACCAGCCCGAAGGCCAGCAGCGGCTTGTAGGTGATGCTGGAGACCAGCTGGCCCGAGCGGGAGAGCTCGACAAAACCGATGATGGCCGCGAGCGAGGTGCCCTTGATCAGCTGCACCAGAAAGCCGACGGTGGGAGCAAAGGACATGCGCAGCGCCTGCGGCAGCACCACGTAGCGCATGCGCGCCGCATACCCCAGGCCCAGCGCTTGCGCCGCTTCTGTTTGCCCGCGCGGCACGGCCTGGATGCCGCCGCGCCAGATCTCCCCGAGGAAGGCGCCGGCGTGCAGCGTCAGCCCCAGCGCCGCCGCCACCCAGACATTGACCTTGAAACCGAACACTGGCAAACCGTAGAACACCAGGAAGAGCTGCAGCAGCATGGGCGTTCCCTGGAAGAAGTCGATGAAGGCGCCGGCGGCCAGGCGCAGCGCCCGGACCGGCGCGGTGCGCGCGAGCGCCACGACCAGCCCGGCCAGGCCGCCGCCCAGGAAGGCGATGGCGGAAAGCTGCAGCGTGGCCCACAAGCCGCTTGCGATGACCCAGAATTCGGCCGAGGTGAAGTCGCGGATCATGGCTGCCTCACTTGGCGGGGTAGGAAAAGCAGAGGCGGTCTATGACCTTGAAGGCCGTCGAGAAGACCATGGACATCGCCAGGTAGAGCAGCGCGGCGACGATGTAGACCTCAAAACTGCGGAAGGTGTCCGAGTCGATGTTCTGCGCGACCGAAGTCAGCTCCTCCGCGGAGATCGAGGAGACGATGCTGGTGGTGAGCAGCAGCATCACGAACTGCCCGGCCAGCGACGGGTAGACCGTCCGCAGCGCGGGCTTGAACACAACGTGGCGAAAAGTCTGCAAGGGGCTCAGGCCCAGCGCGGCGCCGGCTTCAAACTGGCCGCGCGGCACCGATTCAATGCCGGTGCGGATGATCTCCGCCGAGAACGCGCCCAGGTTCAGGCTCAGCGCCACCACGGCCGCGGTGTTCGGCGTCAGGTTGATGCCCAGTGACGGAAGGCCGAAGAAGATGAACAGCACCTGTACCAGGAAGGGCGTGTTCCGGATGACCTCGATGTAACTCTCGGCGAACCAGCGCAGCGGCGAAGCGGCGGCGCGTTTGGCAAGCACAGCCAGCAGGCCGATGGCCAGGCCGACGGCCACCGCGATCGCCGAAAGCCGCAGCGTCAGCCAGCAGCCTTGCACAAACTGCTCCCAGTGCGGCAGCAGCACTGAAAAGTTGAAGGTGTAGTTCATGTCTGTCGCTCTTGTCTCTTGTTCTCTCGTTCTCTCGTTCTCTTGTTCTCTTGTTCTCTTGTTCTCTTGAATGGTTTTCCTGGAATCGACATGGGCGCGCCGGCCCGGCGCCCTCGGGCATGGTTGCCGGCTAGGCGGGCAGCACGACCGCCCTCCCCTCGGCCGCCGCCTGCGTCACCGCCAGGGTGGCCTCCAGCGTGCGCAAGCCGTCCAGCGCCGAGCACACGGGCGCTTCCCTGCCTTCAATGAGGGCTGCGAAATGGCGCAACTGCTCGCTGTAGGGGCAGCCGATGTGCAAGGCCGTGCGCTCCTGCGTCAAGGGGTCGTGCCAGCCCTGGGCGGGGCCCTGATCCTGGCGATAGCGCCAGACCTCCAGGCGCGGCAGGGTCAGCGAGCCTTCCGTGCCGGAATAGAAATGCGCGTTGATGTCCTGGCGCGGGAAGCGTTCGGCCTCACCGACGCCCAGGTCCCAGTTCCAGGGCGCCGCCGCGGTGTCCGACACCGTGACCGTCCCAAGCGCGCCATTGCGAAAACGCAGCGCCACCACGGCGGTGTCCTCGACCTCGAAGCCGCGCACCGCGTTGGATGCCAATGCCTGCACGCTCTCGATTTCCCCGTAGAGGTGGCGCATCAGGTCGATGTCGTGGATCAGGTTGATCAGGATGGGGCCGCCGCCGCGCTGGCGGCGCCAGCTCACGTCGAAGTAGTCGCGCGGCTTGAGCCAGGTGCACAGCACGGTGGCGCTGACCGGCTTGCCCAGCGTGCCGGCGCCGACGATGGCCCTGGCCTTGCGCATGATGGGGTTGTGGCGACGCTGGTGGCCTACCAGCACCGGCAGCCCGGTGGCGCGCGAGGCGTCGCAGATGCGCCGCGCGTCGGCCAGGGTGTCGGCGATGGGTTTTTCGACCAGCACCGCAGCGCCTTTTTCAAGGCATTCGACGGTGATCTGCGCATGCGTCACGTTCGGCGTGGCGACCACGACCGCCCTGGGCCTGGCCTGGGCCAGCAGGCCACGGTAATCGGGGAAGCAGGGCACGCCGAGTGTGCGTGCAAGCTCGGCCGCGGCGGGTGTCGGGTCGGCGATGCCGACCAGTTCGAAGTCCGGGCTTTTCAGCGCGCGGTCGATATGGGTGATGCCGATCAGGCCGGCGCCGATGACGGCGAGGGGAAGCTTGCTCATGGGTCCTTTTTTTCCGGGTAAGCGTTGTGGATTGGCGTTGCAGGCAGCGAAGAGGGCTCCAATGGGGACGAAGTCTAGTAACAACAAAAATATCTACAATCCGCAAATAGTTAACTCGTATTCAACGAATCGTTGACAATCAATGCCATGGACTTGAAGGACCTGGAGGTGTTCTGCGAGGTGGTCCGCCGCTCCGGGTTCGCGGCGGCCTCGCTGGAGATCGGGACAACGCCGGCCCACATCAGCAAGCGCATCGGCATCCTGGAATCACAACTGGGCGTGCGGCTTTTCCACCGCACGACGCGGCGGGTGGTGATCACGGAAGACGGCGAACGTGCCTACCAATGGGCGCGGCGCATCCTGGACGACACGAACGCGATGTCGGAAGCCTTCAGCAGCGCCAAGAGCGAGCCCTCCGGGCAGCTGCGCATCGCGACCAGCCAGCGGCTGGGCCGCGAACATGTGGCGCCCATCCTGTCGGCGCTGGGCGAGCGCTACCCGCGCCTCGAAGTCTGGCTCGAACTGCTGGACAGGCGCGTAGACCTGGTCACCGAAAACTTCGACCTCGACATCCGGGTTGGCGCCCCGGTGCAACCGCAGCTCATCGCCCAGCGCATGATGGAGAGCTGGCGCATCCTGTGCGCCTCACCTGCTTACCTTGCGCGGCACGGGCACCCAAAATCGGTGGCCGACCTGGCGGAGCACGAATGCCTGTTGTACCGCGAGCGCGAGCAACCTTTCGGCACCTGGCGCCTGACGGGGCCCAAGGGCACGGAGTCCGTGAAGGTGACGAGCCGGTTCAGCTCCAACCACAGTGACGTGGTGAAGGGATGGAGCGTGGACGGCAAGGGCATCTGCCTGCTGTCGGTGTGGGATGTGGCGCAGCCTCTGCGCGACGGCCGGGTGGTGAGGGTATTGCCCACGCACCACGAACCCGCCGACATCTGGGCCATGACCAGCACCCGCTCCGCCGGCTCGGCCAAGGTCAGGGTGTGCGTGCAATTCCTCAAGGAACAGCTGGCCAAGGGGCCGCATGCCCTGCAGATGGATATGGCGGGCAGCCGCCCGTCCAGATAACAACGGGGCGAGCTGTCGCCCCCAGTTGCAGCCCGCTCAGGCCTCCCACAGCTCCCGCATGGCGCGGGCAAACGCTTCTGTGTGCTGGCGCGGCAAGGCCGCAGCCGGCTCACCTGCCACAAACACCTCGCCAAACGCCGCGCCGGGACTGGAGAACACCAGCGCGTCCAGCAGATGGCCGGCCGGCACGCCCCACAGCGCGGGGGATTGCAAATCCAGCGTCACAAAATCGGCGCGATGGCCGGGTGCCAGGCCCGCCTGCATCCGGCCCGTCGCGGGGAAACCGCCGGCCAGTGCGGCTTCGAACAAGCCGGCTGCGCTGCTCTCCGTACCCAGCACACGCGCCGCGATGTTGCGTTGGCGCAGTGCCAGGCGCTGCGAATATTCAAGCAGGCGCAGCTCTTCAGGCCAGCTGCGCGTGACATGGCTGTCGGAGCCTACGGACCATTTGCCGCCCGCGGCGGCGTAGGCCGGCAGGTCGAACACGCCATCGCCCAGGTTGGCCTCGGTCGCAGGACAGATCACGATGGACGCGCCCCTGCCCTGCACGCCCTGCAGTTCGGCCGGCATGGCATGGGTGGCGTGCACCAGGTTCCAGCAGGCGTCGACGTCGGCGTTGCTGAGCAGCCATTCAATCGGGCGCTGGCCGGTGTGGGCGATGCAATCCTCGACCTCCTGCGTCTGCTCGGCGATATGGATATGCACCGGCAGGCCCGCCTCCTTCGCCGCGACGGTGAGCTCGTGCATGGCGGCCGGCGCGGCGGCGCGCAGCGAATGCACGGCCACGCCGACATTGATGCGCGCATCGCCCTTTGCCTGCCGCTGCACCTGCTGGACCACGCGCATCACGCTCTCCGGCGTGGAGGAAAAACGGCGCTGGTCCTCGCGCAGGCCCGTGGCCTTGAAGCCCGAGCGCATGTACAGCGTGGGCAGCAGGGTCAGGCCTATGCCCGTGCGCTGCGCCGCGCGCACCAGCGCAAGCGACATCTCTGCGGGATCGGCATACGCGGCACCGTTGGCATCGTTGTGCAGGTAATGGAAATCACAGACCTGGGTGTAGCCGCCGGCCAGCAGCTCGGCATAGAGCTGACAGGCAATCGCCTCGAGCTGCTCGGGGGTGATGCGATTGGCCGCGCTGTACATGCGGTCGCGCCAGCTCCAGAAATCGTCGGAGGCATGGGCGCCCGCACTGCGGCGCTCGGTGAGGCCCGCCATGGCGCGCTGGAAGGCGTGGCTGTGCGCATTGACCAGGCCCGGCAGCACCGGCCCGGGCAGCCGCGTTGCGCCTTGCTGCTGCTCCCCGGTGGCGCCGGGCTGCACGCTGTGCCAGCTGCCGTTGGCGGCGACCGTGAGCAGCACGTCTTTGGCCCATGCCCCCTGAACCCAGGCCTGCTGTGCGAAGAATGTTTTCATGCCATTGCCCATCTCGGCTCAGGTGTAGAGATGGTTGGCTGCCTGCAGTGCGCCGGCCACCATGTTTTTGAGCAAAGGCTGCACATGCCAGGCCAGGGCCTCGTCATAAGCATAGGGCGGCACTTCCTGCATGTAGAGGCTCTGGCACATCTCCAGCTGCACGGCATGCACGTCTTGGTCCGGCCGGCCGTAGTGGCGCGTGATGTAGCCACCCTTGAAGCGGCCGTTGACGGCCGTGCTGATGTGCGGCATGGCGTCGCAAGCCTGCACCACCGCGGCGGTGATGGCCTCTGCCGCGCTGGCGCCGCTGGCCGTGCCGATGTTGAGGTCGGGCAGCTTGCCCTCAAACAGCCAGGGAATCTGTGAACGTATGCTGTGCGCGTCCCACAACAGGGCAAAACCGTGCTTCGCCTTCAGGCGCGCCAGCTCGGCGGCCAGGGCCGAATGGTAGGGCTGCCAGTAAATCTCACGCCGCCGCGCACGCTCTTCGGGGCCAGGCTCCCGGCCGGCCTGGTAAAGCGGCGCGCCGCTGAAAAAGCGCGTGGGGCAGAGCTCGGTGTTGGACGCACCGGGGTACATGGGCGCATCGTCGGGCGGGCGGTTCAGGTCAATCACGTACCGCGAATAGCGCGGCCGCAAAACGCTGGCGCCCAGCAGGGGCAAAAAGTTGTAGAGCTGATGCAGGTGCCAGTCGGTGTCTTCAACATCCAGTGCCTGGGCCTGGTAGCCATCCCTGAGCTCAGCGGGAATCTCTGTGCCTATATGAGGCATGCTGACCAGCAGCGGCACGATGCCCTCGTGCAGGGTGAAAACTTCATTCATGTGATCTGACCCTTGAAAACGGTTTGCAGGCGGGGGTTGGCGCCCAAGGCATAGCTCAGCTCAGCCGGCCGCTGCACGCCCCACAGCACGAAGTCGGCCCGCATGCCGGCGGCCAGCACGCCGCGGTCGCGCAGGCCCAGCGCCGCCGCCGCGTGGCGCGTGACGCCGGCCAGTGCCTCCTCAGGCGTCAGGCGAAACAGCGTGCAAGCCATGTTGAGCATCAACAGCAGTGAGGTGCAAGGCGAGCTGCCCGGGTTGCAGTCGGTGGAAATCGCCACGGGCACGCCCTGCTCGCGCAGCAGGGCCACTGGCGGCAATTTGGTTTCGCGTAAAAAGTAGTACGCACCGGGCAACAGCACCGCCACGGTGCCGGCCGCCGCCATGGCGCGCGCGCCTTCTGGCGACAGCCATTCAAGGTGGTCGCAGCTGAGCGCGCCATGGCGTGCCGCGAGCTGCGCGCCGCCGCTGTCGCTGAGCTGCTCGGCATGCAGCTTGACGGGAATGCCCAAAGCTTTGGCCGCGGCAAAGACACGCTCGGTCTGCGCGGTGCTGAAGGCAATGCGCTCGCAGAATGCATCGACCGCGTCGACCAGGCCTTCGGCATGCAGCAGCGGCAGCATCTCGAGCACGGCATCGATATAGGCATCGCTGCGGCCCGAGAATTCGCCCGGCACGGCATGCGCGCCCAGGAAGGTGGTGCGTATATCCACCGGATGCGCCTGCCCCAGCGCGCGCGCCACCGCCAGCGTCTTGCGCTCATGCTCCAGTGCCAGGCCGTAGCCGGACTTGATCTCCAGTGTGGTCACGCCTTCACTGAGCAGTTGCCTGAGCCGGGTTTCGCTCTGCGCCTGCAATTGCTGCGCGCTGGCGGAGCGCGTGGCCTTGACGGTGGAGGCGATGCCGCCGCCGGCACGGGCGATTTCTTCATAGCTCACGCCATTGAGCCGCAACTCAAATTCGTAGGCGCGGTCCCCGCCATAGACCAGGTGGGTATGGCAATCCACCAGGCCGGGCGTGAGGAGCGCACCGCCGGCATCATGCTGCTTACCGCAACGGGCCAGCAAATCGGCCGGTACCTCAGCGCGCGGACCGACCCAAGCGATGGATTCGCCCTGCACCACCAGCGCGGCGTCTTCAATCAGGCCGTAAGCCTGTGCGGCATCGGCCTGCATCGTGGCGGCCTTGCAGTGGGTCCAGAGTTGCAGGCTCATAGCGGAATCTCCATCCATAGGGCTTGCCGCGCGGCGACACGCACCGCGGCGCTGCCGCCGACCCTGCGCCAGGCCAGGCTGGCGGGCGCCAGTTGCAGCACCTCTTCATCAAACAGCACGGTGGCGGCCGCCTCATGCGCATACACGGCGATGGTGGTTCCGCTGTGCAGCGTTTCGGCGAAGCGCTCTTCAATGCGCAGCATGCGCGAAGGCTTGCGGCCCCTGCGCACCATGAGGTTGAAGTCGCGCGTCTTGCCCTCAATCAATTCGCAACCGGTGGTGGCCGCGCCGTCAAAAAACAGCGGCGCGTCGGCGGCCGTCACCCGGTGCGGCACACCCGCCACATCCAGCTGCACCCCGGCGCCTTCCAGCACCGCGAACCAGCGCTCAATGCCTTCGAATTTCGAGAAAGGGCCGCTCTTTTCCACGTCGGCCACCGACATGCGCCAGGCCCAGTCGCCCGCCTCGGGCCACGTGGCAAGCTCGCGCGTGACGCCGCCGCCGTTGCGCCAGGGCGTCGCGCGAATGTCGGCCAGCCGCACGACATTCCAGCCGGAGTTTCCCGAGTGGCCCGGGTTGCCCGGAGAGCTCATGCCTGGAACTTTCCTTCAAAGCTGTAGCGCGAGCCCGGGTACACCAGTCGTGCCAGGCTGGCGATGTTGCCGCCGCTCACGGTCCGCCGCGTCATGACCAGGCAAGCCTCGCCGGGTTTGATGTCCAGGTGCCTGGCTTCCCGCGCAGACGGCAGGCAGGCATCGATGGAATAGCTGGCTTCGGTCAGGGGCGCATGTTCCAGCAAATGATGCGTAGGCGTGGTCTGGGTGAAGTCGGTCTTTAAATAGTCGGGCGCGGCGGCCGGGTTCACATAACGGTCTTCGTATTGAATCGGCACGCCGTTCTCAAGGTGGATCAGTATGGTGTGAAAGACCCGGGCGCCCGGCCGCAGGCCCAGGGTGCGGGCCAGGTCGGCGCCGGCTTTTTCGGACTCGGCCAGCAGCACGCGCGAGGTGTGCACATGGCCACGCTCCGCCACTTCCTCATGGATGTCGCGAATCGTCAGCGTGGAGGAGATGCGGTGCAGCTCGGCGACAAAGGTGCCCGAGCCCTGCACGCGCGTGACCAGGCCCTCGCCCATCAGCTCGCGCAGCGCGCGGTTCACCGTCATGCGGCTCACGCCGAACTGCTCCATCAGCGCGGCTTCGCTGGGCACCGGGTCGCCGGGCTTCCAGGAGCCGGTGCTGATGCGTTTTTTGATGAAAGCCTTGACTTGGCCGTAGGCGGGCAGTGGTGGGGTGGCCATGGTTCAGCGCAATGTTCGCGAATGAAAGAAAAAAACATTGTCACGCAAAAGCCGCCGTGCAGGCCTTGCGCGCACAAACCGTAGCTTACTCCAGTTGACACAAGTTGTATAGACAACTACGATTTACGCCAATCAGTGCCCGGCGCTTCTTTTTTCCGGGCAGGTCCGAATTCTTTTGTTTCTATTTCCGGAGCCGCCCATGTCCGACCTTTCCCAAACGCCGTTTCTTGACAGCAAGGCCCGCCCGGTGCGCGCGCCCCGCGGCAGCGCCCTGAGCTGCGCCAACTGGCAAATTGAAGCGGCCTACCGCATGATCCAGAACAACCTGGACCCGGAGGTCGCCGAGAACCCCGACGAACTCGTGGTCTACGGCGGCATCGGCAAGGCCGCGCGCAACTGGCCGGCCTTTGACGCCATCCTCGATTCCCTGCGCAAGCTGAAAGCCGACGAAACCCTGCTGGTGCAGTCGGGCAAACCGGTGGGCGTGTTCCGCACCCACGCCGGCGCGCCGCGCGTGCTGATCGCCAACTCCAACCTGGTGCCCAAGTGGGCGACCTGGGAGCACTTCAACGAGCTGGACCGCGCCGGCCTCATGATGTACGGCCAGATGACGGCCGGCAGCTGGATTTACATCGGCACCCAGGGCATCGTGCAGGGCACTTATGAAACCTTTGTGGAAGCCGGCCGCCAGCACTACAAGGGCGATCTGTCGGGCCGCTGGGTGCTGACCGCCGGCCTGGGCGGCATGGGCGGCGCGCAGCCGCTGGCCGCCACCTTTGCCGGCGCCTGCTCGCTCAACATCGAATGCCAGCAGTCGCGCATCGACTTCCGCCTGCGCACCCGTTATGTCGACAAGCAGGCCGCGAACCTGGACGAAGCGCTGGAGCTCATCAAGCACCACACCGCGCGCAAGGAGGCCGTCTCCATCGCGCTGTGCGGCAATGCGGCCGAGATCGTTCCCGAGCTGGCCAGGCGCGCCAAGGCCGGCGGCATGCGCCCCGACATCGTGACCGACCAGACCTCGGCGCACGACATCATCAACGGCTACCTGCCAGCCGGCTGGACGGTCGCGCAATGGCAGGCCGCGCAGAAAGACCCGGCCCAGCACGCCGCGCTGACGCAGGCGGCCGGCAAATCCTGCGCGGTGCATGTCAAGGCCATGCTGGCCTTCCACGAAATGGGCATTCCCACGGTGGACTACGGCAACAACCTGCGCCAGGTCGCGAAGGACTTCGGCGTCGCCCAGGCCTTTGACTACCCGGGTTTTGTGCCCGCCTATATACGCCCGCTGTTCTGCCGCGGCGTCGGCCCCTTCCGCTGGGTGGCGCTTTCGGGCGACCCGGAAGACATCAAAAAGACAGACGCGAAGATGAAGGAACTCTTCCCGGACAACAAGCACCTGCACCGCTGGCTGGACATGGCCGAGGAGCGCATCGCCTTCCAGGGCCTGCCGGCGCGCATCTGCTGGATAGGCCTGGGCGAGCGCCACCGCGCCGGCCTGACCTTTAACGAGATGGTGAAGAGCGGCGAGCTCAAAGGCCCCATCGTCATCGGCCGCGACCACCTGGACAGCGGCTCCGTCGCGTCGCCGAACCGCGAGACCGAAGCCATGAAGGACGGCAGCGATGCCGTGAGCGACTGGCCGCTGCTCAATGCCCTGCTCAACACCGCCAGCGGCGCGACCTGGGTCAGCCTGCACCATGGCGGCGGCGTGGGCATGGGCTACTCGCAGCATTCGGGCGTGGTCATTGTTTGCGACGGCACGGACGAGGCTTCCGAGAAATTAAGCCGCGTGCTGTTCAACGACCCGGCCACCGGCGTGATGCGCCATGCCGATGCGGGCTATGACATCGCGAAGCAAAGCGCCAAAGACAACGGGCTGAACCTGCCCATGATCGGAAGCTGAACCCCCATGTCCTCCGACAGCAACAGCACCGCAGAGATCCACCTCACCTACCTGAACCACCCCGACGTCCAGGCGCTGGCCCTGACCGACGCCGAGATCATCGCCGCCGTCGAGCAGGCCCTGCACGCGCAGGGCAACAAGCAGACGACCATAGAGCCGCGCATGCACCTGGTGCCGGAGAAAGACTACCCGGGCCACTTCAACGTGCTGCGCGGCTACATACGCCCGCTGGGCCTGGCCGGCGTGAAGGTGGTGGGCGATTTCTACAGGAACTACGAGCAGGGCCTGCCCTCCGAGCTGGCCGTGCTCAACCTGTTCGATCCCAAGAACGGCTCGCCCATCGCCATCATCGACGCCTCGGACATCACCGACATGCGCACCGGCGCCGTCACCGCGCTGGGCGCCAGGCACCTGGCGCGCAAGAACTCGAAAATCCTGGGCCACATAGGCGCGCGCGGCACTTCGTACTGGAATGTGCGGCTGCTCGACTCGATCTACAACTTCGACGAGATCCGCGTGCATTCGCGCCGCCCCGAAAGCCGCAATGCCTTTGCCGCCCGGCTTGAAAAAGACCTGGGCAAAAAAATCACCGTGACCGAGGACTGGGAGTCCTGCGTGCGCGGCGCCGACATCGTGGTCGAGGCTTCGCGCCTGGAAAAACCCACGCCCATGCTCAAGACCGAGTGGATCAAAAAAGGCGCGTGTGTGATTCCCTACGGCACCATGAGCGCGGTCGAGCTTTCGCTGACCGACATCATGGACAAGATGGTGATGGACGACTGGGGCCAGGCCAAGGCCGGGCCGCTGGGCGCGCTGCGCGCCCATGTGGACGCCGGCAAGCTCTCGGAAACCACGCTGCATGCCGAACTCGGCCAGATCGTCGCGGGCCTCAAGCCGGGCCGTGAAAGCGATGACGAGACCAATTTGTTCTGGCACCGCGGCCTCTCGCTGTCGGACATCGCGCTGGGCGCCTTCATGCTCGAAAAGGCCAGGCGCATGGGCCTGGGCCAGAAGCTGCGTTTCCGCTGAGCCGGGCCGCATGGTGCACGCCGCCAATCTTTCGCATGCCGGGCAGGCGCTGGTCGCCAATGCCCGCATGTATTCGGCCACGCCGGCGGTCAAGGCCGACTGGAAAGCCTTGCTGGCCTGGGTGCTGGCGCGCGCGGGCTTGCCCTGGGAGCTGATCGATTACGACGCACCCGCGCCGCTGTCGCAGCTGTGGGCGCGCAATGACCTGGGCTTGGCCATGATGTGCGGCCTGCCCTTCGCGCAGCGCGGCGAGCGGCCCACGCTGGTGGCCGCGCCCATTCCATCGCCGGCGCGCTACGGCGGCAAGCCGGTGTATTTCACCGACATCGTGGTGCGCGCCGATGCGTCCTATCGCACGCTGGAGGACACCTTCGGCGGCGTGATCGGCTACACCCTGGCCGACTCCATGTCGGGCGGGGTCGCGCTGCGCCAGCACCTGGCGCCCTACCGCCAGGCGAAGGGCTCACGGCTTTATCGCAAGGCCGTGGGCGAACTCATCAATGCGCGCGGCGTGATCACCGCCCTGGCCGACGGCCGCATTGACGCAGGCCCGCTGGACAGCTACTACCACGACCTGCTCAAGGCACACGACCCGGCTTTTGCGGCGCAAGTGCGCACGCTTGCCAGCACGGCCGCGCTGCCGATTCCGCCGCTGGTGGCCACGGCCGGCTTGCCGGCTGAAACGCTGCAAGCCTTACGCCCTGCGTTGCGGGACACCGCCACGGCGACCGAACTCGCGCCGCTGATGCAGCGCCTGCTGCTGGCCGGCTTTGCGTTTCCCGATCCCGAGGGTTATGTGCCGCTGGCGGCCATGGACGGCGGGCCCGCGCCCGCACTGGATGACATCTGATGACACGCTTTTCTGTTCGATCGGCCCTGCTCGCGTTTTTGCTCGCAGCTGCGTCCCTGGCCGCTACGGCACAGACCTACCCCTCCAAGCCGCTGCACGTCATCGCACCGTTTCCGCCGGGCGGCCCGGTCGACGTGCTGGGCCGCGTATTGGCGCAAGGCCTCTCGGACGCCATGGGCCAGCCGGCCGTGGTGGAGAACAAGGTGGGCGCCGCGGGCAACATCGGCATTGACCAGGCCGCCAAGGCCGCACCCGACGGCTACACCCTGGCCATCGTCCCGCTGGGCAACATCGCGGTCAACCCCGCGCTGTACCCCAACCTGCCTTACAAAGCCGCCGACCTCGCCCCCGTCACCATGCTGGCCACGGTGGAGAACGTGCTGGTGGTCAACAGTGCCGTGCCGGCGCGCTCACTCAAGGATTTGTTGGCACTGGCCGCGCAGAAGCCCGGCAGCCTCAGCTTTGCCTCGCCGGGCGCGGGCAGCCAGGCGCACCTGGCCGGCGAGCTGCTGGCGCTGAACAGCGGCGTGCAGTTGCTGCACGTTCCTTACAAGGGCATTGGCCCGGCGCTCAACGACTTGCTGGGCGGCCAGGTGAACATGATGTTCGCGCAGATGTCTTCAGTGCTGCCCCACATCAAGAGCGGCAAGCTGCGCGCATTGGGTGTGGCCAGCCTCAAGCGCTCGCCCGTGATGGCCGACACGCCGACGATTGCCGAACAGGGCTTGCCGCGCTTTGAGGCCGTGTCCTGGTATGCGCTCATGGTGCCGGCAGGCACGCCGCGCAGCGTCATCGACAAGCTGAACAGTGAAACCGGCAAGCTCTTCGCAACGTCCGCGCTCAAGGAAAAGCTTTCCGCCCTGGGCATGGATGCCGCGACCGGCACGCCCGCCGACCTGGCCGCATCCATCCAGGCCGACACCTTGCGCTGGACCGAGGTGGTACGGCAGAAAAACATCAAGCCCGAATAGGCGCGGCCTCCATTTTTTTACATTGGCAACACCATGACCCTCATCATCCAACCAGGCCGCCTGACCCTGGCGCAGCTGCGCGACATCCACAACAACCCACAACCGCTGGCGATAGACCCGGCCGCCGCGGCCGGCATACGCGCCAGCGCCGCGCTGGTGCAGAAAGCCGCGCATGGCGGCGACGCCGTCTATGGCGTCAACACCGGATTCGGAAAACTCGCCAACCAGCGCATCGCGCAGGCCGACCTTGAAACCCTGCAGCTCAACCTGCTGCGCTCGCACGCCGTCGGCGTGGGCGAGCCCATGGCCGAGCGCGTGGTGCGCCTGGTGCTGCTGCTCAAGGCCGCCAGCCTGGCGCGCGGCTTCTCGGGCGTGCGTGAAGTCGTCATCGACACGCTGATGGCGCTCTACAACAAAGGCCTCACGCCGGTGATTCCCTGCCAGGGCTCGGTGGGCGCGTCGGGCGACCTCGCGCCGCTGGCACACCTTTGCCTGCCGCTGATTGGCGAAGGCGAGGTTGTCTACAGAGGCAAGCGGATCGCCGCCGCCGAAGCGCTCAAGCAGGCCGGCATCACGCCCGTCAAGCTGTCGGCCAAGGAAGGCCTGGCGCTGATCAACGGCACGCAGGTCTCGACTGCACTGGCCCTGGACGCCCTGCTGGCCACCGACCGCCTGTTTGAAGCGGCCGTGATTTCGGGCGCCGTCACGCTGGACGCGGCGCGCGGCAGCGACGGCCCTTTCGATCCGCGCATCCACGCGGTGCGCGGCCAGCCGGGGCAGATCGCCTGCGCCGCGGCCTACCGCGCCATCATGGTGGGCAGCGAGATACGCCGCTCTCACCTCGAAGGCGACGACCGCGTGCAGGACCCGTATTGCCTGCGCTGCCAGCCGCAGGTCATGGGCGCCTGCCTGGACCAGATGCGCTACGCCGCCGAGGTGCTGATGCGCGAAGCCAATGCCGTGACCGACAACCCGCTGGTGTTTGCCGATGGTGAAACGCTGCTCTCCGGCGGCAACTTTCACGCGGAACCTGTGGCGCTGGCCTGCGATGCGCTGGCCGTAGCCATTGCTGAAATCGGTGCCATCACCGAGCGGCGCATCGCCATGCTGGTCGATACCGTGGCCTCGCGCCTGCCGGCCTTCCTCACACCCGAGCCGGGGCTGAATTCCGGCTTCATGATCGTGCACGTGACCGCCGCCGCGCTGGCATCCGAAAACAAATCGCTGGCGCACCCCGCCAGCGTGGACAGCCTGCCCACCTCGGCCAACCAGGAAGACCATGTGAGCATGGCGACCTTCGCGGCGCGCCGGCTGCAGCCCATGCTGCGCAACACCGAATACATCGTGGCCATTGAACTGCTGGCCGCAGCGCAGGGCATTGAATTCTTGCGTCCGCTGAAAAGCTCGGCCGTGCTGGAAGGCGTGTTGCAGCTGGTGCGCCAGGCATCGCCGGCCATGATGCATGACCGCAGCCTCGCACCCGACATGGAGGCAGTGCACCAACTGGTGGCGGGCGGGCGCATTGGCCTTGCCGGCGAAGCGCAAATCACCGAGTTAACCGCCTTGCGGCTGGCATGAAGCCTGCATACATTAGCGGCTTCAATATCCCTTATTTCATTCCACCTAGGAGCCTTTCATGAAGCAACAGCTAGCCGTCTCTTTGCTCGCCGCCGCAGCCGCCCTGGCCATGGGTGCCGCCCATGCGCAGGAGACCAAGGTCGCCATCGGCATTTCGGGCTGGACGGGTTTTGCCCCGCTGACACTGGCCAAGGAAGCCGGCATCTTCAAGAAGCATGGGCTCGATGTATCCCTCAAGAAGATCCCGCAAAAAGACCGGCACCTGGCAATCGCCTCGGGTGATGTGCAGTGCGCCGCCACCACGGTGGAAACCTGGGTGGTGTGGAACGCCAACGGCGTGGCCACCACGCAGATCTTCCAGCTCGACAAAAGCTACGGCGCCGACGGCATGGTGGTGAAACCCGCCATCGCAAAAATCAGCGACCTCAAGGGCAAGACCGTGGCCGCCAGCGCACCGGGCACCTCGCCCTACTTCGCCCTGGCGTGGATGCTGAAGAAGAACGGCATGAGCGCCAAGGACGTCAAGGTTGTCAACCTCGAGCCGCAGGCAGCGGCCAACGCCATGATCGCGGGCACTGACGGCATCGATGCCGCGATGACCTACGAGCCCTACCTGGGCGCGGTGCGTGCCAAGCCGGAAGCCGGCAAGATCATCGCCACCACGCTGGACTACCCCATGGTGATGGACACCTTCGGTTGCACGCCCAAGTTCCTGGGCGAGAACCCCAAGGCCGCCAAGGCGCTGGCGGACAGCTACTTCGACGCCGTGGGGATGATCCAGAAAGAGCCCAAGAAGAGCTTCGAAATCATGGGCGCCGACGTGAAGCAAAGCGGCGAAGCCTTTGAAGCCTCGTCCAAATACCTGCGCTGGCAGGACCGCGCGGCCAACCAGAAGTTCTTTGCCGGTGAGCACGCGGCCTTCAGCAAGGAAGCCGCCGACCTGTTGCTGGAGGCAGGCATCATCAAGTCGCTGCCCGACATGGGCAAGCTGGCCGACACGCGTTTTATCAAGTGATCCGGTAACCGCATGCGTCCATTGCAACCCGTCTCACCCGGCGCGCGCGTCGCGCTGGGTGTGAGCTTCTTTATCCTGTTCTTCGCCGTGTGGGCGGCCTTCACCCTGGGCGGCTATGTCTCCAAGACCTTCCTGGCCGACCCCATCACCATGGTGAAGTCCGGCTACGACCTGCTGGTGAACCAGGGTTTCATCAAGGACATAGCCATGACGGTCTGGCGTGTGCTGGGCGGCTTCGCGATTGCTGCGTTGCTGGCCGTGCCGCTGGGCGTGATGATGGGGGCCTACAAGCCGGTCGAGGCCTTCTTTGAACCTTTTGTGAGCTTTGCGCGCTACCTGCCGGCATCGGCCTTTATTCCCTTGCTGATTTTGTGGGCCGGTATCGGCGAGGCGCAAAAGCTCGCGGTGATTTTTATCGGCTCCTTCTTCCAGCTGGTGCTGATGATCGCCGTGAGCGTGGGCAACACGCGGCGCGACCTGGTGGAGGCGGCCTACACCCTGGGCGCGGCCGATAGCG
>Ga0307408_100001214_pt1 | contig 19398 bp, 18 predicted proteins | sample 322Cmetagenome_FD_202116 | JGI IMG/M metagenome (GOLD analysis project Ga0307408, IMG submission 202116) | Maize rhizosphere microbial communities from greenhouse at UC Davis, California, United States - 322HYB-C-3 | ecosystem: Host-associated > Plants > Roots > Rhizosphere > Soil | place... | reverse complement strand
TGATTACGCGCGCCGTGACCGGACCGCTGCGTTTTGCAATCGATGTCGCGCGCACCGTATCGGAAGGCGATCTGCGCACGCAGATCACCGTCGACGGCCGCGACGAAACCAGCAAGCTGCTGAGCGCCCTGCGCGAGATGAACGAACGGCTGACGGCGATCGTCGGACGCGTGCGTGACAGCAGCACCAGCATCGCCGGCGCGGCGCGCCAGATTGCGGCGGGCAACATGGATCTGAGTCAGCGTACCGAGCAGCAGGCCGCGTCGTTGCAGGAAACCGCTTCGAGCATGGAGGAACTCACCTCCACCGTTAAGCAGAATGCCGACAACGCGCAGCAAGGCAGCATGCTGGCGGCGAATGCGTCTTCGGTGGCGCAAAAGGGTAGCGAGGTGGTCGGTCAGGTGGTGAGCACGATGCACGAGATCAGCGACAGCTCGACCAAGATCGCGGACATCACGGGCATCATCGAAGGCATTGCTTTCCAGACCAACATCCTCGCGCTGAACGCGGCCGTCGAAGCCGCGCGGGCCGGCGAACAAGGACGCGGCTTCGCGGTGGTCGCAAGCGAAGTCAGAAGTCTGGCGCAACGCTCATCGAGCGCGGCAAAGGAGATCAAGGATCTGATCGCCACCTCGGTGGATCGGATCCGCGATGGCTCGGCGCTTGCCGGCGAAGCGGGCAAGACGATGGCCGAAGTGACTCAGGCGGTCACGCGCGTGACCGACATCATGTCGGAGATTGCGGCGGCATCCGTTGAACAGAGCCGTGGCATCGAACAGGTCAATCTCGCGATTACCCAGATGGACAACGTCACGCAGCAGAATGCAGCGCTGGTGGAACAGGCCGCGGCGGCTTCGCGGTCGATGGAAGACCAGGGGCAGCAATTGAATGAAGCCGTGGCGTTTTTTCAAGTGAAGGACGCGCCGCATGCGACAGCGGCCGCAGCGGCTGCGCCGGTTCGGCGGGAAGCGCCGCGGCGCGAGGTTGCGGCTGCCCCTAAGCGCGTTGTGCGGGCTGCGTCAGTTGCACCGATTGCCCCGGTTGCAGCGCTTGCTGCTGTGGGTGCGGATGACGGTTGGGATAAGTTCTGATTCGTGAAAGTACTGCGCTTCCCGCATGACAGGCACGCGGGAAGCGCAGTTCATCATGACGTGGCGCGTCGTCTTCGCGCCGGCCGGTCAAGCGCTTTTTTCTGCAGCGACAGGAAACGGCAGCGACTGAATCCGCCTGCCGGTGGCGGCGAAGATCGCGTTCGCCACCGCCGGCCCGACCGGAGCGACACCCGGCTCGCCGACACCCGTCGGTGCCTCGCCCGATTGCACGATATGCACCTCGACCTTCGGCATCTCGGCGAACCGCAGCACCTGATAGCCGTCGAAGTTGTTCTGCTCGACCTTGCCGTCCTTCAGCGTAATCGCACTGTGTAACGCCGCGCCTAAGCCCAATACTGTTAACAAAGTCGAATTTGTGTTAACTTTCAAGCGCCTGCAACGACAAGAAGAGCTTGAAGATGGCAAGAACGGAAGCAACGCTGCCCGGTGGTGCGAGGCTCGCGGACTATCTGGCGGTGGGGTATCTGGCGCTGAACTGCTCGCTGGGCGAGGTCAAGGAGGCGCTCGTGAAGTGCGGCGTGCATACGCGGCTACGCCGCGATATGCCGCGGGAAGTACTGGTGTATTTCGTGATGGCGATGTGCCTGTATCCGCGCGTGGCCTATGAGGAAGTGTTTCGGCTGGTGATCGAGGGGCTGCGACGCATCTATGGCGACCAGGTACGCGATGCGCAGGTCAGCAAGGCGGCGATCTCGCAGGGGCGCGCACGCCTGGGCTGGCAGGTGATGCGCGAGCTGTTCGCCCGGCAGGCAGCGCAACGCCCACGAACTGCAGGCGACGACTATGCGGGCTACCGGGTCATGAGCGTGGACGGCTCGACGCTGGATGTGCCTGATGAGAAGGTCAATGCGGAGGCGTTCGGTTATGCGCAGGGCGGGCGCGGTGAGGCCGCGTATCCGCAGATTCGCTTTGTAGCGCTGGCCGAATGTGCAACGCACGCGCTGTGTGAGGTCCAGATGGGCGGGGTATGCGATGACAGCGAACAGGCGCTCACACGCCAGCTGTTTCCGGCATTCTCGGACGACATGCTGGTGCTGGCCGATCGCCTGTTCTATGGCTATGACATGTGGCGCGACGCGGTGGCCACCGGAGCGAAGCTACTGTGGCGCGTGAAGTCGAATTTGCGGCTGCCGTGCGAAGTGCCGCTGGCAGACGGTTCGTACCTGAGCACCGTCTATGCCAGCGACACCGACCGGCGACACCAGCGCAACGGCATGCGGGTGCGGGTCATCGAGTATCGCCTGGAAGGCGTGCCTGATGCCGAGCCGCAGTATCGCCTGATCACCAATCTGCTGGACGCAGCGGTCGCGCCTGCCATAGAACTCGCGGCGCTGTACCACCGGCGCTGGAAAATAGAAGAGATGTTTGACGAGATCAAGACACATCTGTGCGATGGCAAGAAGGTACTGCGCAGCAAGACGCCTGATCTGGTCCGTCAGGAGTTCTATGCGTTAATGCTTACCCACGCGGCGATCCGCCGCCTGATGTACGAGGCGGCACAGGACAGCGGACAGCGACCCGAAGACTTATCGTTCGTTCATGCCGTGCGCGTGCTGAACCGACGCCTGCCCGAGGCGGCGGCCGTTCCCCCCTGAGCAGTGGCAAAATTGGAGGCTCAGCTTACTGCGGGAAATCGCCAGCGGGCGCGCGGTGCAAAGCCGCGGCAAGCGCAATCCCCGCGGCGTGAAGCGAAAGATGTCGAATTTCCGGATCCGGCGACGATGGGAGCCGCTGAATCAGCGAATAGCGCCCAAAGTGGTTATCAAGTGAACAGTATTGCGCCTAAGCCGAAGCCGATGCCGCCTTCCATCTGTGCCGCGATAACGTCCGGATTGATCGGCGTGCCGCAATCCACCGCACAGACGACGCGCTCCACCTTCACATTACCGTCCTTGTCGACGGAAACTTCCGCGACTTGCGCGACGAACGTCTTGAACGCCTCGGCCACCGCGATGCCGCGCCCGCGGCCTTTCGGCAACGGTTTGGCCGGGTCCCAGCCCGCTTTCTGCGCGGCGAGTTCGAGCACGCCCCGCATGCGCGGTTCGTGCGCGAGCAGGTCGCGGCGGAAGGCGAACGGGTCCTTGCCCGCGGCGTGCGCAGCTTCGTCGATAAACGCCTCGACCGCGAATGCCGTGTGCGAACTGCCGACTACCCGCCACCACAACACGGGCACGCCGGTTTGCGTGGTTGTCAGTTCGACCGAGAGGTTCGGAATCGCATAGGCAACGTTAGCGGCCCCTTCGACAGACGTCGAGTCGATCCCGCTCTTGACCATCACGCTGGCGAACGGCGTGCCGGCGAGGATCGACTGACCGACAATCCGATGCCGCCAGCCGACCAGCTTGCCGTCGGCGGTGAGGCCCGCGTCGAGCTTGTGGAAGTACATCGGCCGATAGAGACCGCCGTGGATGTCATCCTCACGGGTCCATTGCAGTTTGACCGGCGTGCCGTTCGCACCCAGCGCCTTCGCGATCGACACGGCCTCGACGATATAGTCCGAGCGCGTGTTCGCGCGCCGCCCGAAGCTGCCGCCCGCATACAGCGTGTGAATCTTCACCTGCTGCGGATCGAGTCCGGCCGTGCGCGCGGCGTTGCCCTGATCGACGGTCTGAAACTGGTCGCCGGCCCAGATCTCGCAGCTGTCCGCAGTGAGCTTGACGACGGCGTCGAGCGGCTCCATCGGTGCGTGAGCGAGGTACGGAAACGTGTACGTGGCCGAGATTTTCTTCGCCGCGCCCGCGATTGCCTGGGTTGCATCACCGTCCTTGCGGGCGGAGGCACCGGGCTGCTCGGCGAGCTTCCGGTATTCGGCCATGATCGCGTCCGAGCTGCGCTTTTCGGCCGCCGAATCGTCCCATTCGATCTTCAGCGCGTCGCGGCCCTGCTTCGCCGCCCAGAAGCCCTTCGCGACCACCGCGACGCCACCCGGCACCTGTACGACCGAGACGACGCCGGGCACCGCTTTCGCGGCCGACGCATCGAATGACTTGACCGTCGCACCGAAGAGCGGCGGACGCTGCAGCAGCGCCACCAGCATGCCGGGGAACGTCACGTCGAGCGTGAACTGCGCGGTGCCGTTGGTTTTCGCTGGCACATCGACGCGCGGCACCTGCTGGCCGATCAAACGAAAATCTTTCGGCGACTTGAGTGTGACCGTGTCCGGCACCGGCAAGCGGGCCGCGGCCGACGCAAGCGAGCCATAAGTCGCGCTCCGGTTGGTGGCCGCGTGATGAACGCTGCCGTCGCGCGTCGTCAGCTCGGACGTGGGCACCTGCCACTGCGCGGCGGCGGCGGAGACCAGCATCGCGCGCGCTTTCGCGCCGGCTTCGCGCAATTGCATCCACGAGTTGGCCATCGCCGAGCTGCCGCCCGTACCCTGGATCGTGCCGAACGCCAGATTCGCATAGCGCTTCGCGTCGGCGGGCGCGCTTTCGACACGCACGTCCTGCCAGTTCGCATCCAGCTCTTCCGCGACGATCGTCGCGATGCCGGTGTACGCGCCCTGGCCCATCTCGACGTGCTTCGCGATGACCGTGACGCTGTTGTCCGGCGCGACGCGCAGGAACGCATTGGGCGCGAACGTCGCGTCGGGCATGGTGGCGGCGAGCGCACGGCGGCCCGTGCCCGCCCATTCGAAGCCGATGGTAAGACCGACTGCCGCGACGGCGCCGGCTGCTTTCAGGAAGGTCCGGCGCGACGGGCGTACCGCATCCTTGAGATCGAGATCGGTCGTCATGGTCAGGCCTTCAGGGTGGCAGCGGCTTCGTGGATGGCCGCGCGGATGCGGGTATAGGTCGCACAGCGGCAGATGTTGCCGTTCATCGCGGCGTCGATGTCGGCGTCGGTGGGCGTGGCATTATGTTCGAGCAAGGCTGTCGCGGACATGATCTGCCCGGACTGACAGTATCCGCACTGCGGCACCTGCAGCTTGACCCATGCGGCCTGGATCGCTTTGGCGGGCCGGCTTTCGATGCCTTCGATGGTCGTGATGCGCTTGCCGGCAATCGCCGCGATCGGCAGCACGCACGAACGGGTGGCCTCGCCTTCCAGATGAACCGTGCAGGCGCCGCATTGCGCCATGCCGCAGCCGAACTTGGTGCCGTGCAGGCCCGCGTCCTCGCGGATTGCCCAAAGGAGCGGCGTGGTGGGATCGGCATCGACCGTAACGTTCTTGCCGTTGAGGACAAACGATGTAGACATGGAACCTCTCCGTGGGGAAAGCCCGGACTTGGCGCCGGGTGTACGCGGCAGTGTGTACCGGGTGCCGGCTGTTGTGCTTACACAATCCTGCAAATTTATTGAACAATTCTGCAAATCCAACAGGCAAGCCGCGCCTGCCCGGCAGCGGTTGGGTATGCTCGATTCCGTCCACGGATTTCCATGCGCATGAAACAGCACTCCTCCCGGCTCGATCCTTCGGCGGCGCGTGAAGCGGCGCGCTGCGAACTCGCCGCGCTCATCAGCCGCTTCGCGCCCACCGACGGCACCCACCAGACGGCGATTCCGTCGCTGACGTTCTATCGCTACTCACAGCCCGTGGATCTCGGCTGCGGCGTGACGAACTCCGCATTCGTGTTCGCGGCGCAGGGCGCCAAGCGGGTCATGGTCGCGGGGCAGGCGTACGTCTACGATCATCTGCATTGCCTCGTGACGTCGGTCGATCTGCCGGTGATGTCGCAGGTGACCCGGGCGTCGCCCGACGCGCCTTATCTGTGTGTGAAATTCGCACTCGATCCACAGCGCATCGTCGAGCTGGCGACGCAGTTACGCCTACCCGAACCGGATGCCGCATCCGCAGGCGAAGGCATCGCCGTGGGCTCGTTGTCGGCACCGGTTTTCGATGCGGCATTGCGGCTAGTACGATTGCTCGATACTCCGGGTGACATTCCCGTACTCGCACCGCTCATCGAAAAGGAACTGCTCTACCGGCTGATGACGAGCGAGCAGGGAAAACGGCTGCGGCACGTCGCGGTGAACGGGAGCCAGACCTACCGGATCGCGCGGGCGATCGAGTGGATCCAGACGCACTACACCGAGCTTTTGCGAATGGAGACGCTGGCACAGGCGGTGAACATGAGTGTGTCGTCGCTCCATCATCACTTCAAGAACGTCACGACGTTGACTCCGCTGCAGTATCAGAAGCAGTTGCGGCTACACGAAGCCCGCAGATTGCTGCTCCGGCAGACTGGCGATGTCGGGTCGGTGGCGATCCGGGTCGGGTATGACAGCCCCTCGCAGTTCAGTCGCGAATATAGCCGGCACTTCGGCGCGCCGCCGCTACGCGACATCGCGCAATTGAGGCGTTTGGATGGGGTGGAGTTTCGGGAGTAGAGGTGGAAATAAAAACCCCGCGAGCCTTTCGGCTGCGGGGTTTCTGGACTTTCCTGGACAAGCTTGGATGTGATCTTGGTGGAGAGGAGGAGGATCGAACTCCCGACCTTCGCATTGCGAACGCGACGCTCTCCCAGCTGAGCTACCCCCCCAACGTGCAAACAATTCTAGCACAGGCATTTTGCGTTTTGCCACGCCCCTACAGGGGTAAAACGTGGCGGCAAAACGCGTGGCAAAACATCACCTGGACGGCGCGCCAGCCAGCACCCAATCCACTACTGCACGGATATCCGCATCGCTCATCGATTGATGCGCGGGCATCGGAATCATGCCCCACACGCCGGAGCCGCCATCCTTCACCTTGCGCGCCAATTTCGCCGGCGCTTGCGCATCGCCCTTGTACTTTGCAGCGATCTGCTGGAACGACGGGCCGACCAGCTTGCGGTCCACCGCGTGACATCCCATGCAGGCATTCGAGTTCGCAACGATCTGACCGCGCGGCGCATCGGCCGCATGCGCTGAAGACGCAAACGCACCGCCCAATGCGCTAGCCATCAACACTGCGGCAATGAAAGTGGCGCCCCGCTTCATGGGGTGGTCGCCGCCGGATTACCCGGATGCACTGAGTTCGAGTTGCTGACCGGTGCCGGCGCCTGCTGCTCGAGCGGACGCGAACTCACCGAAGAGTCAGGAATCGCACCGACGGTCGGCGCATTCGCGTCCGGCTGCGCGGCGACTGCCGGCGTGCTGGCCGCAGCGGCCGCCGCAGCCGCTTCCTGCGGCTGGATGTACTGGAACACCTTCACAACCTGGACCACGCCTGGCACGCGGCTCGCAACGTCGGCGCCGCGATTGCCTTCGTCCATGGTGACGAGGCCCATCAGATACACCGAGCCGCGCTCGGCCACGACCTTGAAGTTGTTCGCCGAAATGTTCTTCTCGGCGATCAGCGCAGTCTTGACGCGCGTTTCCAGGTGCGTGTCATTGGTGCGCGACGAGAACGAGCTGGCCGGCATGATCGCCAGTTCGTTGACGATCGTGTTGACGTTATTCAAGCCACGCACGATGGTCTCCGCCCGCTGCTTCGACACGTCCCCAGCCACCTCGCCCGTCAGCAGCACACGGCGATTGAACACCGTCACGTTGACGTGCGCGTTGTCGGGCAAGTTCTGGCTGATCTGCGACAGCGCCTTCACCTGCAATTCACGATCCTCGGTCTGCGCGCCGAGCGTGCGCCGGTCGGTCGCCACCAGCGCGCCGCCGCCCGCCGCGCCGGCGACGGCCAGAAAGCAACCCTGCAACGTCGCGGACAATCCCGCCGCGAACCCGACCACCAGCACGGTTCTCACCAGTGTCTTCTTGACGCGGAATACGCTCATCAACTAGCTCTCCTTCGGAATCAATCTCAGTCTTCGCCCAGCAACATGGCATCGATGCCGTCGCACAGACAATGGATGGTCAGCAAATGCACTTCCTGAATACGCGCGGTGCGATCGGATGGCACACAAATATGGATATCGGTATCGCCCAGCACTTCCTGCATGCGGCCGCCGCTCTTGCCAGTCAGCGCCACCACGATCATTTCACGCTCGTGCGCGGCCTCGATCGCGGCCAGCACATTGGCGGAATTACCGGACGTGGTGATTGCCAGCAGCACATCGCCAGGCTGGCCGAGTGCCCACACCTGCTTCGAAAAAATCTGCTCGAATGAATAGTCGTTAGCGATGGCGGTGAGCACCGACGTATCCGTACTCAGCGCGATCGCGGGCAAGCCTGGGCGCTCGCGCTCGAAGCGGCCGATCAGTTCGGCGGCGAATTGTTGCGCGCTGGCCGCCGAGCCGCCGTTGCCGCACGCAAGAATGCGGCTACCGTTGGCCAACGCGGCGAACAGCGTGTCGATTGCGGCGGCAATCGGCATCGACAGGGTTTCGAGGGCTTCGAGTTTGACTGCCGCGCTGTCGCGGAAGTGTTGTTGAATGCGTTCGACTGACATCGAGTCTCTGTTTTCTACCGCGAATGGACCGCAATGCGCGGTCGTGTTGTGAAGTCGTGCTGTGAAGTCGTCTTGCGAGCCGTACCGGCCAGGCCCGTACGCGAGCGCAAGTTTATCGCACTCACGTGCGTTCTCCGCGCACTGCGTCAGACTTCGTCCGCGCGAAAAGCATCGCGCAGCCATACGAGCCGGCCGGCTTCGAACGCAATCACGTCGAAACGGCAGGCAGGCTCGTCGTGCGAATGCCTGCAGCGGGTAGCCAGATAATGCCGCGCAGCACGCACGATACGCTGCTTCTTCTGCCACCCGATGCTTGCGGCCGCACCGCCGTAATGCCGCTGCGCACGCGCGCGAACTTCAACGAACACCAGCGCACCGTCACGCTCGCGCATCACCAAGTCGATCTCACCGCCCCGGCACAGCACATTGCGCGCGACGAAGCGCAAACGCTGCCGTTGCAAAAACTCCATCGCGCGCGCCTCGAAAGCCGCGCCGACGAGTTTGGACCCGGCCGGTCTCGAAAAGTTGTGCGGCCGGATTGGGTGGCACAATGACGGCCTCGTTCCGTCTGTCTGCGTTTTCTGCCTCATGACTCCTCTCTCCGAACTCGCGCAAGGGCAGCAGTACCCTGCCGCCGCGCTTTATGTGGTGGCCACGCCGATTGGCAACATCGCCGACGTGACGCTGCGTGCGTTGCATGTGCTCGGACTGGTGGATCGCATCGCCGCCGAAGACACCCGCAACACGGGCCAGTTACTCGCGCGCTACGGCATCTCGAAACCGCTCGTCGCGGTTCATCAGCACAACGAGCGGGCCGCGGCGCTACGCCTGATCGAACACCTGCAGGCGGGCGAACGGGTGGCCTATGTATCCGATGCGGGCACGCCGGGCATCTCGGACCCCGGCGCGAAACTCGTCGACGCGGTGCGCGAAGCCGGTTTCCCGGTAATTCCGCTGCCTGGCGCAAGCGCGCTCGCCACCGCCTTGAGCGCGGCCGGCGACTGGGTCGCAACGTTCTCGTTCCTCGGCTTCCTGCCGCCGAAGGCCAAAGCCCGCGCCGCCGCGCTGCAACCGCTTGTAAACCATCCTCATGCCATGGTGTTCTACGAGGCGCCGCATCGGATCGTCGAAACGGTGCAGGCATTGGCCGACGCATTCGGCGGCGAACGCAAGCTGCTGATCGCACGCGAATTGACGAAGTTACATGAAGCGCTGCACCGCGGCACCCTGGCCGAAGGGCCAGCGTGGCTCGCCGCCGATCCGAACCGGCAACGCGGTGAGTTCGTTCTGGTGGTGGAAGGCGCACAGCCGGAAGCCGTCGGCGAACACGATCACGACGCGCTGCTGGGCATCCTGCTAGAAGAATTGACGGTGAGCAGCGCGGCAAAGGTCGCGGCGACCCTCACCGGCGCGTCGCGCAACGCGCTCTACACGCGCGCGTTGGCGCTGAAGAAAGACGAGGAATAAGGCGCGAGAAGGAATGTCCGCTGGCAAATCGGACTCGCGGCGCGAACCCTGATCGCAGGGATCCAAGGGCGGCATGCATCCACCTGCTGTTGACGAACAATAGAAAAGGGCCGCGCGATGCGGCCCTTCGTCTTTCGGCTGACACGACATGCGTTGTCGCCGTGCAGCCAGGCGTTACGAATGCGCTTGCGGCGCGCCCGCAGCCACTAAATTATTTCTCCGCGTTCGGACCGGAGTTCGACGCCAGCGTTTCATTCATCTCAGCGCGAGCTTCCTGTCGCGTCAATCCTTCGATCTTGACGCGCGCCGTACCGGCGTGGCGCATATCGAGCGCGTTTGCGGCGGCCATCGACAGGTCGATCACCCGGCCGCGCGCATACGGGCCACGGTCGTTAATACGAACGACGACCGAGCGCGAAGTGGCCGGATTGGTCACGCGAACATACGAGCCGAGCGGCAACGTACGATGCGCGGCCGTAAGCGCGTGCATATCGTAGCGTTCGCCGTTGGCGGTGCGGCGGCCATGGAAGCCACGGCCGTACCATGAGGCGCGCCCGGTTTGCTCAAAGTCCGAAATGTCCGAACCTTCGTCCGTTAGCGGCTTGGCATCGGCCAACGACGGGCTTTTGGCGGCGGCATCGGAGGCCGGCGCGCTGCCAAAAGCTTGTGGGCCGAAGGAGGCTGCTTGCACTTTCTTCGTGCTCAGCGGAGCGCCGCTATCAGCCGTAGTGTTCGCGCCCGGAGGCGTAGCACAACCGGCCAGCACAAAAAAGGCAAAAATAGTCCCCAGACCACGGGATAACCGAGTTTTCATAAGACGTGCAATCAAATTGTCGAGCCGCATCACGCGAAAAGTTGAGCGTGTTGCCTGCGACTCCGGCGGCAATGGACGACAACGCGCCGCGCGGAAAAGCGCAGTACGTCAAAGCCCGGATGCGGCTCATACAGCCGCTACCGCACGGTTAATTTTCACGTCTGGCGCAACCTGTCCCCGGCAGCCTGACCAGACCCCACATGCCGCCATCGAACGTGGCAAACACGTTCTTGCGCGCGTAACTCAGCGCACAGGAACAGCGGCGTAGGCCCCACCCAGCGTCACGGCATTCAAGTCCGTTGCAGGCGCGCGGCGCCTGGCTGGGTAAGACGTGTGCATCGAAAGCATCGATACTTGACGGCTGCAAAAGCTGCTGCAGCCAATACTTGAGTGGCAATCCGCGTACCCATTTTTGATGGGGACGCATCGCCTTGTGGCATGCACAATTCCTTGTGCATGGACCGCATTATACCCAAAACAAATTTTTGGGATGACAAGCGACTGAAAACCTTGAAGAATTTTCACTCGTGCTGCAAAAATGGGCACCCGAAAGCCTGCTGTGGCGGGGCTTCAGCGCCCTCGGCGAGTATCGACGAGACGCCGGTACAATCAACGTTTTCCCAGCGGCGCCGTCACCCATGAAAGTCACCTTGATCCCCGTCACGCCATTTCAGCAGAACAGCTCGCTGCTCGTTTGCGAGGCAACCGGACGCGCGGCCGTCGTCGATCCGGGCGGCGACCTGGATGTCATCCAGGGTGAGATCGCGCGTCAGAATGTGACAGTCGAAAAAGTGTTCCTCACGCACGGCCACATCGACCACTGCGCCGGCGCCAAGACGCTCGCCACGCATTACGGCGTGCCGATCGAAGGCCCACATCCCGACGAAAGCTTCTGGCTCGACAAGCTGCCGGATCAAAGCACGCGCTTCGGCTTTCCCGCTGCCGAGGCGTTCGAACCGGACCGCTGGCTGCAAGACGGCGAGAGCGTGCAATTCGGCAACGAAATCCTCGAGGTCTATCACTGCCCCGGCCACACACCGGGCCACGTGGTGTTCTTCAGCCGCGCACATCGGCTCGCGCTGGTGGGCGACGTGCTGTTCGCCGGTTCGATCGGCCGCACGGATTTTCCGCGCGGCAACCACGCCGACCTGATCCGCGCGATCCGCGAAAAGCTCTGGCCGCTCGGCGACGACGTCACCTTCGTACCGGGCCACGGCCCCACCTCCACGTTCGGCGCCGAGCGCCGCACCAATCCGTACGTGGCCGACGGAGTCGTGGCATGAGCGGCGAAATCTATGTGAGCACGGATGTCGAAGCGGACGGCCCAATTCCCGGCCCGCATTCGATGCTTAGTTTCGCCTCCGCCGCGTACACGGAGGACAAGCAGCTGATCGCCACCTTCTCGGCGAATCTGGAGCTGCTCGAGGGCGCCACGCCGCATCCGGTGCAGGAAGCATGGTGGAAGACGCAGCCGGAAGCGTGGGAGGCCTGCCGCAAGGATTTGCAGGATCCGCAGGCCGCCCTCACAGCCTACGTCGAATGGGTCGAGGCGTTGCCGGGCAAACCGGTGTTCGTGGCGATGCCGGCGGGTTTCGACTTCACCTATATGTTCTGGTACATGATGCGCTTTGTCGGCCGCTGCCCGTTTTCGTGGTCGGCGCTCGACATCAAGACGCTGGCCTTCGCGCTGACCGGCCTGCCGTACCGCAAGAACATCAAGCCGCGCTTCCCGAAGCACTGGTTCGATGAACACCCGCATACGCATGTCGCGTTGGACGATGCGATCGAACAGGGCGCCCTGTTCTGCAACATGCTCAAGGATCTGCGCGCAATTCAGGCAGCCATGCCGGCGGCGAGTCAAGAAGGGGACGGCACAGGACAAAACCCCGCTGAGGAACCGGCAAATTAGGTAATCTCCCTCCTCGAAGCCGTTTTACATTGCGTTTCGTTTTCGAGACCTCTACCATGCGTTGATAGGGCGACGCCAACGGAGGCGCAGTTGACACTCGATACGTTCTCACAAAAAATCCTGCGCCTGCTGCAGCTCGACGCACGCCGGTCCGTGCAAGAGATTTCTGACCAGGTCGGCCTCTCGAGCACTCCATGTTGGCGCCGTATCAAGGACATGGAGCAATCTGGAGTGATCCAGCGCTACACGGCCTTGCTCGACCGCGAAAAGCTGGGCCTGCACGTTTGCGCGCTCGCCCATATCCATCTCACGCGCCATACCGAAGGCGGGGTCGAGCAGTTCGAACGGGAAATCGCCACCTGCCCGGAAGTCACCGAGTGCTACAGCACGACCGGCGAATCCGACTACATCCTCAAGATCGTCGCGCCGGATATCAAGGCCTACGACAGCTTTCTGCACGAGCGCATCTTCAAGATTCCCGCCGTCGCTCAGGTGCGCACGAGCGTCGTGCTACGCGAAATCAAATTCGATACGCAACTGCCACTGTGAAGCGGTAAAGCGGTAAAGCGGCGGTTCAGGCATTCCGAACGGTTTTTCGATTCGCGCGACGCCGCTCAGGCGTTGCCGTGCGGTTCCGCGGCCTTGACCCGGGTTGTGGCCTGATCCAGCCTTGCTTCCGTCGAGGCGTCGCTCTTGTCCGTTAATAGGTCCAACCGTTGTCGCACCTCCAGCTTGCGGGCACCCAGACTGCGCCTGAGCGCGTCCAGATCGACGCCGGCAAGGGTAGGTGCATCCCGCTGGGCAGCGCGCGAATCCGACGCCGGCAAAACCACTTCGACATCGAGCCCCGTGCTCAAGTAGTGCAGATTGACCGACTCGGCCTTCGCGCCGCCCGCGGCCAGCGCCGCCTTGACTTCGGCGACGATTCGCTCCCGCGCCGGCAGATTGACAGGCGGGCGGGCGATCGCGTCATTCTCCGGGTCGACATGGATCAGCGCGTCGAGCACACGGTTGTCGGTCAGCAAGCGCAAGCGCGCTGATTCGGCGATGTAGTGCCCTTCCGAGACCGAGATCAGCGGGTCCACCAGAATATGCGCGTCGACAAGCGCGAAGTCGCCCATCTTGCGGGTACGCATTTCGTGCACGTCGCGCACGCCGGGTGTCGCGAGCAACAGCGCGCGCATGTCGGCGGAGGCGGCTTCGTCGAGCGCCCGGTCGGACAGATCCTGCAACGCGTCCCAGCCGAACGTCCAGCCCATGCGCGCCACCATAAAGCCGACAATTGCCGCGGCGATCGGATCGAGCAGGCGCACGCCCGCAAGACTCCCGACAATGCCGAGCGCGACGACCAGTGACGAAGCGGCGTCCGAGCGGGCGTGCCAAGCGTTCGCAATCAACATGGCTGAACGCACGCGTTGCGCTTCGCGCAGCATGTAGCGAAACAGGCTCTCTTTGGAAATCAGCACCAGCACCGCGACCGCGAGCGCGCTCATATGCACGGCGGGAATGCTTTGCAAATCGGCGAGACGTGTTCCGGCGCGCCACAACATACCGACGCCGACCACAATCAGCAGCGCGCCCAAAAACAATGACGCAACCGTTTCATAGCGGCTGTGTCCGTAATTGTGATCCGCGTCAGGCTTGGCGCCACTGTGCCGATTGGCGATTAGCACGACAAAATCGGAAATCAAATCCGCCAACGAATGGATACCGTCGGCCACCAGCGCCTGGGAATGGGCAAACACCCCGATGACGATTTGCAGCGCCATCAGCACCGTATTGAGCGCAATACTGACAAAAGTGCTTTTACGCGCGACGCGATGTTTCTCGGCGGACTGAACGGCGGCGGTGGAGGGCATCTTTGAATCGAATGAAAAAGTTCAATGCCTGCATTCTACCCGCGGCACCTCGATATGCGCTGGGGAGAGACAAAAAAATCCTTTTAAATCAGTTGCTTATCTAAACGAAAAGCATTCGCGTTCCAGTTTCATGGAGTACCTGCGACAAAGAACCGCAACAATTTTCAGGGCGAAAAAAAACCGCGCCCTGAACGGTACGCGGTTTTTTCTGGCAAACAGCAGACGCTATAAGCGTGGCTGATTGACGGTACTGGTATTACTTCTGGATCAAAAACTTCTCGCGATCCAGACCTGCAATCCAGCGCGGCGGCTTGCCACGGCCCGACCACGTGCTGCCGCTATCCGGGTCGCGATACTTCGGCGCGACACCAGCGCGCGGACGACCGGCTTTAGCAGCCTTGGCACCACGGCCACCGCCGAGTTCAGCCAGAGTAATGCCGTAATCGGCCATTTTCTGCTTGATCTCATTCAGCACTTCAGCGTATTCACGTGACTTTGCTTCTTCGATCTGCTTTTCGAGCTTCTCGCGCTGGGCGAGTAGTTCCTTGTATGACGACATAGGTTCCCTTGTGGTTTGGATAAATGACTGCCAGTCTTAAGCCAGCTTGCCCTTTGAAGGTGATCATGCCTCGGAATTTGATGGCGAGATTAACACAAAATAGAAAGACTGCAAAAGGACCGTCGAGAAATTAATCCGAATTCGTTTCAAAAAATTTCAAGCGACGGCGATGTTACGCGGTCCCTTTCAAATAGCTAATTTTCGCATTTTGCTGAAAACAGCAGCCTCGCATCAGTAATGGCTGAATTAACTATCAAAAAATGAAATTTAAGATAAAGAAATCACACCAACATTTCATGCCATGAAAGCTTTTACATGAAACATCGGAACATATTGCTGCGTCCACGCTGCATTGTTATTGCAGCATGAGTGTTTTCCCCAAAACAGCAATCAAGGCTTAATTAGCGTGGCGCTGGATGCAATCTTCGAGCGCCGCATGCAAGGTTTCGGTACTGCGTTTCGCATCGTCAAAGGCAAAACGGGTGCGCACGCCGTCCCGCTTCAGATCGGCGCCATATCGGTCGATGCCGAGCAACTGAAGTCCCCGGGTGCCTGACGAACGAGCGGTGAAGTGCTCGATCAGCGCATTTTCTTCGTCAAAATCGAGTGGCGGCAGAGGATCGAGTTCGGCGCCGGCCAGCCAGCCCATCGCGCCAAAACCGCCGATGTAGCGCAGCCGTTCGAGCCGCATCGCCCAAAAAGCGAAATCGCCGAGAAGCAGGTACCGCTCCGCGTCCGCGTGATAGCGCAGATAGCGCTGCACGACGTCGGGAGTCGAGTCGACCGGTTCGAACGTACCGAGCAAAGTGACGCGCTCTCCGCTCAGCACGTCGTCCTCAGGCGCGTCGACGACCAGAAAGCCGGCGCGCGGATCGGCGTGCAGATTGTGCGTATGCTCGGCGAGCCGGCTTACGAGAATTGTCGGGCGGTGTTGCGGGTCCGGCGCGAACGGCAGCACTGAAGGATAAGGAAAACCCTCCGGCTGACGTGCGTGGGTGGCGAGCGTACCGATAGCCGCCTTATGCAGCAGATGTAGCGGAGCGTGAGCGGGAATGTTCACGTGCGCGGTCCTCGATAGATAAGTGTTGGATCAATTCGCTTCGAGCCTTCAAGCATAAGGTAGCGAGCTTCGTTAGAATCGGAAATTCGCTTACAAGGCGCTTTCTCACGCGTCGCTTCCACGAGATTTCAGTGTCCGACCGTTCGTCCGAATTCGCCTCCCTTCCCGCCGCTCATAGCGATCTCTCCGACACCGCACGCCAGCGCGCCCGGATTGCCACGATGGCGGTGTTCTTCATTGCCGGCATGATGTACGCGTCGTGGGGGGTGCATGTGCCGACCGTGCGCGACCGCTTCCATCTGAATCCGGCGATGCTCTCGTTCGCCCTGCTGGCCGTGGCCGGCGGCTCGATCGCCGCGATGGCGGCGAACGCTCCGTGGATCGCCCGGGTCGGGACACGCCGCGCCTGTCTGACCGGCGGCTGTGTGATGACCGCGTGTGCGGCGCTGATCCTGATCGTACCGGCTTACTGGATGCTGCTGATCGTGCTGGCCGTGTTCGGCGCCGGCATGGCCACGCTCGACGTCGCGATGAACGCGGAAGCGAGCGCTGTCGAGAAGGCGCTCGGCAAGCCGATCATGTCGGCGCTGCACGGCATGTTCAGCCTCGGCGGGATGTTTGGCGCGGCAGCAGGCGGCGCCTTGCTGGCGCGCGGCATGGCGCCGGCTGTCCACCTCGCGCTGGCTGCCGCGGTCAGCACACTGGTGCTGATCGCAGCGTGCCCATCCGTGCTGCCACATGTGCCGCACGCCGATCATCCCGACGCAGCCACGCCGCGCGCCAATCGCTGGCGATCGCCAGCCTTGTGGGCGCTCGGTGCGATTGCGCTGGTCGCGTTAATCGCAGAAGGCGCGATGTACGACTGGGCCACCGTGTACATGCGCGACGTCGTGCTGTCTACGCCGGCTCTCGCGAGCGCGGCGTACGCGGCGTTTTCCGGCGGCATGGCCGCGGCGCGTTTCGCCGGTGACGCCGTGCGTGCCCGCTTCGGCGCACCGCAACTGGTGATGGCGAGCGCGTCGCTTGCCTGCGCCGGGATGGTCGGCGCGCTATTGCTGCCACATCCGGTTGCCGCGCTGATCGGCTTCACGCTAATGGGTCTTGGGCTCGCGAACATGATGCCGGTGCTGTTCGCCGCAGCGGCGAGCGTCAAAGGCATCCACGCGGCCGAAGGACTCGCGCATGTTGCCGGATTGGCCTACTTCGGGCTGCTGTTCGGGCCGGTCATGATCGGCGCGGTGACCCAGGTAACCAGTCTGCCGATCGGGTTGTCCGTGGTAGCCGTGTGTTCGGCGCTGATTGCGATCACTGGTCCAAAGGTGTTGCGGCGTTTGAAGATCTGACGCAGACGCGCCTCGGGACTACATCGGCCGAGCTCGCGCCATATGAAAACGCGCGACCTTGCGTTACGTTACGCGAGGCCTGCACACTGACGTGTTCCCCACCACATCGGCGGCCTCAACGCGCTTTCCGCCCCTCTCCAACTCAACCAAATCATTGATTTGTATGAGTTTATTCGACAATCTAGTCGTCCAAGCGCGAATGGCATAGGCCTTGCAGTTAGCTCCCCAGCAGTTTCCAAATTACGGGGGAGCAGACCATGAATCGCAATTTCAAACTGTCGGCGATCGCCATGTGCGTGACGTCGATGATTTTACTGACCGGGTGCGGAACCTCGACGCTCAACCCGGGCCTCTCGGGCGGAGGGGCAGGCGCCGGAGCAGGCGGCGGTGGCGGGACACCGACACCTACCCCGACACCCACGCCTACTCCGACTCCGACTCCGACTCCGACTCCGACGCCGACGCCTACTCCAACCCCAACGCCAACCCCAACGCCATCGAGCGCCAATCCGATCGGAGTCGTCGTCCAGAACACCGGCAATGTAGTCAGCACGACCGGCCAGACCGTCTCCGCGATCGGCAACCAGATCGGCCTCACGCCGATCCCCGGCGCGAACCCGGCCACCACGACCGCGCTCGGCAACGTTGTCTCGAATCTCGGTGCAGGCGTCACGGCGGTCGGCGCGGGCACGGCGAACGGCCTCGGCCAGCTTGGCAACGCCAAGGACCCGCTTGGCACGACGCTGGCGAGCAGCGGCAATCTGGTTTATGACGCGGGCCAGGCTGTCAACAGCGCCGGCCAGCTCGTGACGAGTCTCGGCACCGGCCCCACCGCGCCGCTCAGTCCGTTGACCACACCGCTCGGCGCCACGGTCTCGACGCTCGGCAATACAGTCAGCGGCCTCGGCACGCAACTGACCTCGCAGTTGACGAACGGCCCGATCCAGCAAGTGACGCAAACCGTCAGCACCGCGATCACGCCGATCACCACCACGCTGGCGCAGACGACCCAAACCGTCGGCGATACGACGGGTCTCGGCGCGCCGCTGAACGGTCTGCTATCGACCATCGGTCATGGCCTCGACAGCGCGGGCAGCCAGGTGAGCAGCGCGACGAACAATCCGATCGGTCAGAACCTCGGCAATGTCGTGAGCAAGCTCGGCGACACCGTCACGTCCGCCGGCGGCCTGCTGACGGCAGGTGGTTCGAGCAGCGGCAACCCGCTCGGCGGTCTCACCGGAATTCTGAATCCGGGCGGCAGCGGCGGCACGAGCGGCAATCCGCTCGCGCCTTTGACGAGCATTCTCACCGCGCTGCCCGGCACCTTGAGCGGCGGCCTGACCGGCGGCAGCGGCTCGAGCAGTCCGCTTGCGCCGCTGACCAACATCCTCAGCACGGTGACCGGCAGTCTCGGTAGTCTCGGCGGCGCCGGCGGCAGTTCGGGCAGCCCGCTTGCACCGCTAACCAACGTTCTCAACACAGTGACCGGCAGTCTCGGCGGACTCTCCAGCGGCACCGGCGGCTCGGGCAGTCCGCTCGCACCGCTAACCGGCGTGGTCAGCTCGGTCACCGGCGTCCTGAGCGGCGCGGCCGGCAGCAGCGGCAACCCGCTGGCGCCGGTGACGTCGGCGGTCTCGTCGCTGACAGGCGCGCTTGGATCGGCGGCAGGTTCGGGCGGCTCCAGCGGCACCGGTGGAAGCGGGGGCGCCAGCAATCCGCTGGCACCGATCACCGGTCTGCTGAACACCGTTACCGGCGCATTGACCGGTACGGCGGGCTCGGCGGGCGGCACGACAGGGGGTGGTTTGCTCGGCGGTCTGGGCGCGCTGGCGCCAAAGAAGTGACGAATAACGACAGCAAATAACGACGCGGCAAAACAAGCGTTGAAGGGGGGGCAGCGAGCCGGGTCAACCGGCTCGGTGTTTTTTATCGCTGTATCACACCTCGTGGT
>Ga0307408_100001213_pt1 | contig 19405 bp, 10 predicted proteins | sample 322Cmetagenome_FD_202116 | JGI IMG/M metagenome (GOLD analysis project Ga0307408, IMG submission 202116) | Maize rhizosphere microbial communities from greenhouse at UC Davis, California, United States - 322HYB-C-3 | ecosystem: Host-associated > Plants > Roots > Rhizosphere > Soil | place... | reverse complement strand
CGTTGTCCTCCACCTCCAGCAGCACCACGCCCTCCTCCACCCACAGGCGCACCGTAACCACGCTGGCGCGCGAATGGCGCAGCACGTTGACCAATGCTTCCTGCACGATGCGGAACAGCACCAGGCTGGCATCGCTGCCGATCGACGCAAGTTGCGCGTCGCCGGGCAGTTCCAGCTCGTAATGCAGGTTGCTGCGGTGGCGGAAGTCGTTGACCAGCCATTCCAGCGCCGCCGCCAGGCCCAGGTCCAGCACCGAGGGGCGCAGTTCGTTCATGATGCCGCGCACGCTGCGCAGCGTGGCGTCGATGTTTTCCAGCGCGGCCGCGACGCGGCGCGCGAAGCGGTTCTGGCGCCCGCCCATGCGTTCGTTGAGCTGCACGATATCGAGCTTCAGCGCCAGCAGGTTCTGTCCCAGTTCGTCATGGATTTCGCGCGCGATGCGCTTGCGTTCCTCCTCCTTGACGGCCGCCATGTGGGCCGACAACTGGCGCAGCTGGCCGTTGGCATGCAACAGTTCGGCGGTGCGCTGCACCACGCGCGTTTCAAGGTTGCGGTGCAGGTCCTGCAAGGCCGATTCGACCTGCTTGCGGCGGCTGATATCGGACAGCACCGCCACCACGCCGGCCACGCCCCCATCGTTGCCCGCCAGTGCGCGCAGCGACAGCGTGGCATGATAATCGCCGCCATCGGGGCGCTGGCCGGTGAGTTCGCCCTGCCAGCTACCGCCGTCCAATGCCGCCAGCACTGCCTGGTGCCCGCACAACATGGCCAGGTCGCTGCCGATTGCCTGCGCTTCGTTGTGGCCGCAGATGGCGGAAAATGCCGGATTGACGGCTACGATGGCGCCGTTGGCGTCCGCCACCGCCACGCCCTCGCCCAGGTTGTCCAGCACGGCAAAAGCGCGGCGCAGCGCCGTATCGTGCTGCACTTGCGAACGCACTTCGCTGAGCACCATGCGGATCGCCTCGCCGTCGTGGTCAAGGTTGGCTTCGATGCGCACGCGCGAGCCGCCGATACCTTCGAACAGTTGCCCTTCCATGGACGCGCTGGCGCCGTCGGCGTGCAAGCCGGCCAGCAGCCGGCGCAGCGCCGGCTGGCACGCCGGTGCAATGAAGCGTTCCACCGGCTGCCCCGGCAGGTCCGGCAACGGCATTGAAAACAGGGCTGCCGCCGCGCGGTTGGCGCCGGCGATCATACCGTCTCGCGCCAGTGCCAGATAGCTCACCGGCGCCTGGTCGAACAGGCCTGCGTAGCGCAGCAGGCCCTGCTCCACCTCGCGTTTCTGACGCTCGAGCTCCGCCAGGGCGGCACTCTGGATTTCCAGTTCCAGCTGGCTGACTTGCAGCTCATGCCATTGGCGCAGGGCGTCGGTGTGGCTCATTTGGTGCTGCCTCCTTCAGGCGTTAAACGCGCTTCCAGCAGTTTCAGTTCGGTGACGTTGACGAAGGTTAGCACCAATCCGTCGATCACGTTGTTGACGGTGCGGTAAGGCATGATGCGCACCATGAACCAGCGCCCGTCGCGGGTCGGGATCTGGCGCTCGCAAAACACCAGGGAGCGCAGCACTTCGGCCGCATCGTCTTCCATATCAGGGTACACCAGGTCGTTGGCGATGTCGCTCAGCGGACGATTCAGGTCGGTGGCTATCAGCTTGTACAACTGCGTGGCCTGGTTGGTGTAGCGCCGGATATTCATCTGGCTGTCCAGGAAAATCACGGCAATATCGGTGCTGTTCAACAGGTTTTTCATGTCGCTGTTGACCAGCGACAGGTCGTCCACCTTGGACTGCAGTTCGGCGTTGACGGTGTACAGCTCTTCGTTCAACGACTGCATTTCCTCTTTCGAGGTGGTGAGCTCCTCGTTGGTCGACTGCAGTTCCTCGTTGGTCGACTGCAGCTCCTCGTTGGCGGCCTTCAGTTCTTCACGCGAAGTCTGCATCTCTTCCCGCACCGCCTGCAGCTCCAGGCGTGCCACTGTCAGTTGCTGCTCCAGTTCCTGCGGGCGCGGCTCGGCGCCGCGGCTGCCACGCTTGCGGGCCGGCATGGGTGCCGCGTTGAAAGTCACCAGCAGGTTGTGGCCGGGCTGGCCGTCTTCGCGCACCACTTCGGCGGTCATGTCGACCAGTAGCGAGGCGGCGCCGTCCTTGAACAGCAGCTCGCGCACCGATTCCGTGCTTTCGCTGCGGTTGGCGCGCTCGATCAGGTCTGCCAGCTCGTAGCGCAGGCCGTCGCGCGCCATGGCGTGGATGTTCCAGTTGGCGCGGCCGGCGGCAGGCTCCAGGTAAGTGCCGGTGCGGCCGTGGATGTACAGGATGTCGCCATCGCTATTGATCATGACTGCCGCCGGCGTATGCGTTTTTAGCAGCAGGTGTTCTACTTGTGTCTGGATATTGCCATTCATGGTCATGGTCGTAACTTCGATGGAACTGGGTTGCGCGGTCTTCGCTATCTTGGTCGGGAAATAATTCGCCACTCGCTGCGTGCTGGCATCCAGCCGGCGGTATATGCGTCCGCAACCTGGAACCGGGGCAAACAATTCGTTGTAACTGCCCGGCGTGTCCGCGCTTCCCAACACCAGCAAGCCTTCCGGTTTCAAGGCATAGTGGAACAACGGTATCAGCTGTTCCTGCAGTTTGGGGTTGAAATAGATTAGCAGATTGCGGCAGCTCAGAATATCGAGTTTGGTGAACGGCGGATCGGAAATGATGTTCTGCTGCGCGAAGATGATCATATTGCGCAGTTCCTTGCGGATGCGATAGCCGGCGCCATCGGACACAAAGTAGCGCTGCAGCCGTTCGTGCGGCACCGTGTCTTCCACGGTGCGCCCGAACACGCCCTGGCGCGCCTTGTCGATGGCGTCGCCATGCAGGTCGGTGGCGAAGATCTGCAGCGAATATTTGCCAGCCTCGTTGCTGCGCGCGACCGCCTCGTCGAACACCATGGCCAGAGTATAGGCTTCCTCGCCGGTCGAGCAGGCCGGCACCCAGGCCTTGAAGGCTGCGCCATGCGGGTGCGCCTCCAGCAGTTCCGGGATGGTCTCGTTGCACAGGTGGTCCCACACGGAAGGGTCGCGGAAAAAACTGGTGACGCCGATCAGCATTTCGCGGAACAGCAACTGGACTTCGGCGGCATTCTCGCGCAGGAAGGCGACGTATTCCTCCATCGATTCAAACTGGTGCAGCTTCATGCGGCGCTCGATGCGGCGCAGCACGGTGCTCATCTTGTATTCGGTGAAGTTGTTGCCGGTATGGCGCTGCAGCAACGACATCAGTTCGCGCAAGGCCTGGCGCCGTGCCCGCGCCGCACCATGGGCGCCGCCGTGCGGCACCGAGCGCACCTGGCACAACCACATTGGCATGGCGCCGGGCGGCGCGACAAAATCGGCCACGCCGGCCGTGATGGCGCTGCGCGGCATCGAATCGAATTTGGCCGAGTTGGGCTCCTGCGCCAGCGTTACTCCGCCCGCTTCCTGGATTGCGCGCAAGCCGGCGGTGCCGTCGGTACCCATGCCGGAGAACACCACGCCGGCAGCGGCCTGCCCTTTTTCGGCGGCCAGCGCACGGAAGAAGGAGTCGATCGGGTAGCGGGCGTGGGCTTCGGCAGTTTCCACCGGCATCAGCTTTTCGCTGGAAAAGGCCAGGTCGTGGTTGGGCGGCGCTACATAGACGTGGTCCGGCCTGACCTCGATCAAGTCTGCGATTTCGCACACTTCCATACTGGTGATACGGCGCAGCAGTTCCGGCAGCAGGCCGCGGCGCGACGGATCCTGGTGCTGCAACACGATGAATGCCATGCCGGTACGCGACGGCATGGAGGCAAGGAATTCGGAAATTGCATCCAGGCCGCCGGCCGACGCACCCATGCCGACGATCTGCACCGCCTGGCGGTGCCGTACCGTGTCGCTGGAATCCGGATCGGATGAAACCAAGGGGTTAGTCATTCCACCATGATGCCAGTGCGGCAAGGAAATGGCAAACCGCCGGTTACACCCGGCAGCAGGATTTACCGGGCGTGCCAGCCGCCGCCCAGCGCCTGCACCAGGGCCACCGCGGTTGACTGTCGGTCGGCCTGCGCCTGCAGCAGCGCGCGCCGGGCGTTGAGCGCCGTGACCTGGGCCGTGACCACGTCCGTGTAACCGACCTGGCCGGCGCGGTAGCGGTTCAGCATCTGCTGCTCGACCTGGCTGGCCGCGGCGGCGGAAGTCTCGCGCAGGGACTGTTGTTGCGCCAGCACACGACTGGCTGCCAGCTGGTCTTCCACGTCCGCCAGCGCGTCCAGGACGGACTGGCGGTAGGTGGCCACCGCGATGTCGCGGGCGGCGCTGGCCTGGTCGACACGGGCGCCGGTGGCGCCGGCATTGAACACGGCCTGCGCGGCCGACAGGCCGAGCGACCACAGGGTGTTGGAGGCGCTGAACAAGCCGCCCAGCTGGCTGCCGGCCACGCCGTAGCTGCCGCCCAGGCTCAGGCTCGGGAAATAGGCGCTGCGGGCGATGCCGATCTGCGCGTTGGCGGCGGCCACCCGGCGTTCGGCGGCAGCGATGTCGGGCCGCCGCTCCAACAGCGTGGACGGCAGGCCGACCGGGACCTGCGGCACCTGCAGCGTCCAGGGCGCCGCCTCCAGCGTGAAGTCGGCCGGGGCCTTGCCAAGCAGGATGGCAAGCGCGTGTTCGAGCTGGGCGCGCTGGCGCTGCTGGCCAAGCAGGTCGGCGCTGGCGTTGGCCAGTTGGGTTTGCGCCTGCAGCAGGTCCGAGCTGGACGCGACGCCGGCGTTCACGCGGTTGCGGGTAATCTGCAGCACGCGCTGGTAGCCCTCCACGGTTTCGCCCAGCAGCGCCAGCTGGGCATCGGCCAGGCGCAGGCCGATGTAGTTGGCCGCCAGTTCGCCCTGCGCAGCCAGCCGCGCGGCCGCCAGGTCGGCCGCGCTGGCCTGGGCGCTGGCCTGGGCGCCGCTGACGCCCGCGCGCAGCCGGCCCCACACGTCCGGCTCCCAGCTGGCGCCGATGTTCACGCGGTACTGGTTGCCGGTGCGCGTATCGCCGCCGCCGCGGTTTGCGCTGTCGTCCAGCGTCACCACCGGGAACAGCGCGGCGCGCTGCTCGGCCACGGCGGCGCGCGCCTGCGCGTAGCGGGCCGCGGCCGCCGCCACGTTCTGGTTGTTCACTTCCACCTGCCTGGCCAGCGCGTTGAGCGTGGCGTCGCCAAGCAGCTCCCACCACGGCCCTTTTTCCAGCAGGTCGGCCGGCGCGGCAGGCTGCCAGCCCTGTGCTTCCTTGAACCCGGCCGACAGCGGCGCGCTGGGCGTGTGATAGGCCGGGCCGGTGGCGCAGCCGGCCAGTACGAGGGTGAGCGCGCCAAGAATTTTTTTCATGATGAGGCCTTTGCGCCACGCAGGCGCATTTTATCGAGCAACAGGTAGACCACGGGCGTGGTCAATAAAGTGAGCAACTGGCTGGCGATCAGGCCGCCGATGATGGCGATGCCCAGCGGCTGGCGCAGCTCCGAACCCTCGCCAAAACCGATTGCCAGCGGCAGCGCGCCCAGCGCCGCGGCCATGGTGGTCATCAGGATAGGACGGAAGCGCAGCAGGCACGCTTCCCGCACGGCGCTGCGCGAATCGAGCCCGCGCGTGCGCTCCGCCTCCAGCGCAAAGTCGATGATCAGGATGGCGTTCTTCTTCACGATGCCGATCAGCAGGAAGACCCCGATCAGGGCGATCAGCGAGAACTCCATGCGGAACATGAGCAGGGCCAGCACCGCCCCCACGCCCGCCGACGGCAGCGTCGACAGCACCGTGACCGGGTGCACCAGGCTTTCGTACAGCATGCCCAGCACGATGTAGATCACCACCAGCGCGGCGGCGATCAAGAGCGGCTGCTGCTGGTTGGTTTCTTGCGCCGTGCGCGCCGTGCCCTGGAAGCTGCCGCGCACATTGTTCGGCATGCCGATGGCGTTTTCGGCGTCCTTTACCGCCTGCTGCGCCTCGCCCAGGCTGGCGCCGTCGGCCAGGTTGAAGGACACCGTCGTCGCCAGCTCGCCGTCCTGGTGATTGACCGATGCCGGCGTGGAGCGCTCGGCAAACGTTGCCAGCGCCGCCAGCGGCACCATCGCCTCGGCCTGCGCGCTCAGGGCCGAGCCGCCGGAAGGATCGCGCATGCCCGCCCCCACCACACTGCCCGCGCCGGCCGTGGCGCCGCCGGTGCCGCCGGCGGCGGCTGCCGCACTGCTTCCAGTCGTGCTGCCGGTCGTGCCGGCGGCGCTGGCCGCGCTGGTGCCGCCGCCCGACTCCTGCGCGCTGGCCGCCGCGCGGCGCGCGACATAGACATCGGCCAGCGCTTCGGGGCTGCGCGCATACTCCGGGGCCACTTCCATCACCACCTTGTACTGGTTCAGCTCATCGTAGATGGTCGCCACCTGCCGCTGGCCGAACGCGTTATACAGCGCGTTGTCGACGTCGCGCATGGTCAGCCCCATGCGCGCCACCATGTCCTTGTCCGCCGCGACGAAGGTTTCCACGCCGTTGTCCGCCTGGTCGGTGTCGACGTCCACCAGCGTCTTCTGCCGCTTCATCTCGTCCGCCAGCCGCGAAGCCCAGCGTTTCAGGTCCGCACGGTTGTCGCTTTTCAGCGTGTACTGGTAAGTCGAATTGCTCTGCCGCCCGCCCATGCGCAAGTCCTGCACCGTATTCAGGAACAGCGACACGCCGGTCACCCGCGCCAGCTTGGGCCGCAGCCGCGCAATCACCTGCTGCCCCGTCACGTCGCGCTCGGCCACCGGCTTGAGGCTGACGAACATGAAGCCGCCGCCGGCGCGCGAGCCGCCGGTGAAGCCCACCACCGTCGCCACTGCAGGGTCGTCGCGGATGATGTTCACCAGCTGCCGCAGCTTGCCCTGCATGGCCTGGAACGAGATGCTCTGGTCGGCCCGGATGCCGCCGTTGATCTGCCCCGTGTCCTGCTGCGGGAAGAATCCCTTCGGCGCGGCAGCGTACAGGTACACGTTAAGCCCCACTACGAAGGCCAGCACCAGCATCACCAGCCAGGCGCTGTCGAGCGCCCAATCCAGCGATTTTTCATAGGTGCGCAAAATGACGCCGAAGCCGCGCTCGAACCAGCGCGACACGCGGCCCGGCGGCTTCCGTTGGACACCCGGGCGCAGCAGCCAGGCGCACAGCATCGGCGTGGTGGTCAGCGAGATCACCAGCGAAATCATCACTGCCGCCGACAGCGTGATGGCAAATTCGCGGAACAGGCGCCCGACCTGCCCGCCCATGAACAGCAGCGGAATGAACACCGCCACCAGCGACACGCTGATCGACAGCACCGTGAAGCCGACCTCCTTTGCCCCTTGCAGCGCGGCGGCAAAGCGCTCCATGCCCTGCTCCATATGGCGCGCCGTGTTCTCCAGCACCACGATGGCATCGTCGACCACGAAGCCGGTGGCCACCGTCAGCGCCATCAGGCTGAGGTTGTTCAGGCTGAAGCCCAGCAGGTACATCACGCCGAAAGTGCCCAGCAGCGACACCACCGTGGCAATCGCCGGTATCACGGTGGCCCGCGCGCTGCGCAGGAAGGCGCTCACCACCAGCACCACCAGCACGATCGAGACCAGCAGGGTGAACTCGATCTCGTGCAGCGAGGAGCGGATCGAGTTGGTGCTGTCCGAAGCCACCTGCAGCTTCACGTCCTGCGGCAACTGCGCCTGCAATTGCGGCAGCAGCGCGCGCACGGCGTCCACGGTTTCGATGACGTTCGCGCCCGGCTGGCGCGTCACCAGCACGATCACCGCCGGCTCGCCGTTGAACAGGCCCAGCGTGTTGCGGTTCTCCGCGCCGTCGGTCACCTGCGCCACGTCGTCGAGCCGGATCGCGGCGCCGTCGCGCCACGCCACCACCAGGTCGCGGTAATCGGCCGCGCTGCGCCCGCCGCTGGCCGTCGACGCCGCCGAATAGATCTGCAGGCGCCGTCCTTCCACCTCAATCGCTCCTTTGGGCCGGTTGGCATTGGTGGCCTGGATCGCCGCCCGCACGTCCTCCGACGATACGCCGTAGCGGTTCAGCGCAAACGGCAGCAACTCCACCCGTACGGCAGGCAGCGAGCCGCCGCCGATCTCCACGTCGCCAACGCCCTTCACCTGCGCCAGCTTCTGCTGCACGATGTTCGACACCGACTCATACACCTGCCCCGGGCTGCGGGTTGCCGACGTCAGCGCCAGGATGATCACCGGCGCATCCGATGGGTTGGCCTTGCGATAGGTCGGGTTGCTGCGCAGCGTGGCCGGCAGGTCGGCGCGCGAGGCGTTGATGGCCGCCTGCACTTCGCGCGCAGCGGCATCGATCTTGCGGTTCAGTTCAAACTGCAGGTTGACGCGCGTCGAGCCGCTGCCGGATGACGAGGTGACCTCGTTGACGCCGGCGATCACCGCCAGCCGCCGCTCCAGCGGCGTCGCCACGCTGCTGGCCATGGTGTCAGGACTGGCGCCCGGCAGGCTGGCGCTGACCGAAATCGAGGGATAGTCCACCTGCGGCAGCGGCGACACCGGCAGCACGAAGAAGGCCGCGATGCCGGCCAGCGCCAGCCCGATCGTCAGCAGCACCGTGGCGATGGGGCGGCGGACAAAGGGCTCGGACAGGTTCATGCCAGCTCCTCGCGCCCCCGCCGGCGGCGCTGGGCAAGGCGGTCAAAGGCCAGGTAGATCACCGGCGTGGTGTACAGCGTGAGCAGCTGGCTGACGATCAGGCCGCCGAAGATCGACAGGCCGAGCGGCCGCCGCAGCTCGGCGCCTTCGCCCCAGCCGAGCATCAATGGGACGGCCGCAAACAGCGCCGCCATGGTGGTCATCAGGATGGGCCGCAGCCGCAACAGCGCCGCCTGGTGGATCGCGTCGCGCGGCGCCATGCCCTGCTCGCGCTCGGCCTCGATGGCGAAGTCGATCATCATGATGGCGTTCTTCTTGACGATGCCGATCAGCAGGATGATGCCGATGATGCCGATCACGCCCAGTTCCTGCCCCGTCAGCATCAGCGCCAGCAGCGCGCCGACGCCGGCCGACGGCAGCGTGGACAGGATGGTCAGCGGGTGGATATAGCTTTCGTACAGCACGCCCAGCACGATGTAGACGCACACCACGGCCGCCAGGATCAGCCACAGCTGGTTGCTCAGCGAAGCCTGGTAGGCGCCCGCCGCGCCGAGGAAAGTCAGGCTGACCGACTGCGGCAGGCCGACTTCCTGCGCCGCATCGCGGATGGCGTCCACCGCCTGCCCCAGCGCCACGCCGGGCGCGGCGTCGAAGCCGATGGTGGTGGCCGGGTATTGCGCCACGTGCGTGACCTGCAGCGGCGCCGGGCGCTCCTGCACGCTGGCGATGGCCGACAGGGGCGTCGGCTTGCCGCTGCCGGTGCGCAGCTGCAGGTTGCCCAGCGCTTCCGGCGTGTCCATGCGGTCCTGGTCCGCCTCCAGGATCACGCGGTACTGGTTGGTCTCGGTGAAGATGGTGGACACGATGCGCTGGCCGAACGCGCTGTACAGCGCGTCGTCCACTGCGGCAGCCGTGATCGACAGGCGCGAAGCGGTGTCGCGGTCGATGCTCACGTAGGCGCCGGCGCCGGTTGCGCCCACGTCGGACACCACATTGCGCAGGCGCGGCTTGGCCGACATCCGTTCGGCCAGCCTGGTCGCCCATTCGGACACGCTGGCATTGTCGGCGCCTTCCAGCGAAACGCGGAACTGGGTCGGGCCGCTTTCGGCATCGATGGTCAGGTCTTGCGTGGGCTGAAGGTAAAGCTTGACGCCCGCCACTTGCGCCACCCGGTTGCGCAGGCGCTCCATCACCGCCTGCAGCTTGTCGCGGTCGGGCTTCAGGTTGACCAGCATGCTGCCGGTATGCAGCATGGTGTTGTTGCCGGCATCGACGCCGACCACGGAACTGAGCGAAGCGACCACCGGGTCGTCCAGCATGGCGCGCGCGGCCTGCTGCTGCAGTTGGGCCATGCGCTCGTAAGATACGGTCTGCGCGGCCTCGATGCGGGCCTGCAGCTGGCCGGTATCCTGCGTCGGGAACAGGCCTTTGGGTATCCACAGGTACAGCAGCACCGTCAGCAGCAAGGTGCCCAGCGCCACCAGCAGGGTCAGGCCCTGCCGCTCCAGCACCCACTGCAGGCTGGTGTCATAGCGCTTGACCAGCCGGTCGAACAGGCTCGCCTCGTGCTCCTTGTGTTCGGCCAGCCAGCGGCCCGACATCATCGGCACCAGCGTCAGCGACACCACCGCGGAAATCAGGATGGTGATGGCCAGCGTCACGGCGAATTCCCGGAACAGGCGGCCCACCACGTCGCCCATGAACAGCAGCGGGATCAGCACGGCGATCAGCGACACCGTCAGCGAAATGATGGTGAAACCGATCTGCTGCGCGCCTTTGAGCGCCGCATTCATCGGGGTCTCGCCTTCTTCGATATGGCGCGCGATGTTTTCGATCATGACGATCGCGTCGTCCACCACGAAACCGGTGGCGATGGTCAGCGCCATCAGGCTGAGGTTGTTCAGGCTGTAGCCGAGCAGGTACATGATGCCGAAGGTGCCGACCAGCGAGATCGGCACCGCCAGGCTGGCGATCACCGTGGCGCGCGGGCTGCGCAGGAAGGCGAAGATCACCAGCACCACCAGCACCACGGCCAGCAGCAGTTCCAGCTCCACGTGCAGCACGGAGGCGCGGATGCCGTGCGTGCGGTCGCTCAGCACCGCCACCTCGATGGCGCCGGGCAGGCTGGCCTGCAGTTCCGGCAGCCGTTCCCTGATCGCGTCCACGGTGGCGATCACGTTGGCCCCCGGCTGGCGTTGCACGTCGAGGATGATGGCCGGCGTCAGCCCGGCCCAGGCGCCCAGCTTGACGTTTTCCGCGCTGTCCACCACGCGCGCCACGTCCTGCAGCCTGACCGGCGCGCCGTTGCGGTAGGAGACGATCAGCTGGCGGTAGTCGTCCGCCGCCAGCAACTGGTCGTTGGCATTGATGGTGAAGGCGCGCGTGGGGCCATCAAAGCTGCCCTTGGCGCTGTTGGCGTTGGCCGCCGTGATGGCGGTACGCAGCGTGTCGAGGCCCAGGCCGTAGCTGGCCAGGGCTTGCGTGTCGGCCTGGATGCGCACGGCGGGCCGCTGGCCGCCGCTCAGCGTCACCAGGCCGACGCCGTTGACCTGGCTGATTTTCAGCGCCAGCCGCGTGTTGACGATGTTCTGCACTTCCGTCAGCGGCATGGTTTTCGACGTGATGGCCAGGGTCAGCACGGGCGCGTCGGCCGGGTTGACCTTGGCGTACACCGGCGGCGCCGGCAGGTCGGTGGGCAGCAGCGAACCGCCGGCGTTGATGGCGGCCTGCACTTCCTGCTCCGCCACGTCCAGCGTCTGGCCCAGGCTGAATTGCAGCGTGATGATGGAGACGCCGGCGGCGCTGGTGGAACTCATGCGCTGCAGGCCGGACATCTGGCCGAACTGGCGCTCAAGCGGCGCCGTGACTGTGCGGCCCATCACTTCCGGGCTGGCGCCGGGGTACAGCGTGCGCACCTGGATGGTCGGGAAGTCGACCTGCGGCAGCGCCGACAGCGGCAGGAAACGGTAGCCAAGCAGGCCGGCCAGCACGATGGCCAGCATGAACAGCGCCGTCGCCACCGGCCGCCGGATGAATGGCGCCGAAGGACTCATCGCGTCGCGCCGTCCGCTGCCCGGCCCTCGTTTCGCGCCGCCCCGCCCGTGCCAGCCGCGCCGGACGCCGCGCCACCGGCCGCTGCATCGCCGCGATGCCTTCCTGCGCGCCCCTCGCGGCCCGAACGCCCCGAATGCTCGCCGTCGGCCCCCGGGCGTTGCGTCGGCAAGGTCACGCGGGCCCCGTCCTTGATCCGGTCCGCGCCTTCGGTAATCACCTGCTCGCCGGCCGCCAACCCGCTCTCGATCTGCACCTTGTCCACGGTGGCGATGCCGCGCTTGACCGGCCGCAGCGACGCCGTCTGCCCATCCTGCAGCACGTACACGTAGTCGCCAGAGGAACCATGGCGCAGGGCCGTCACCGGCACCACCACGGCATCCTTGATGGTGCGCAGTTCCAGCCGCACGTTCACGAACTGGCTGGGGAACAGCGAAGAACCGGCATTGGCAAAGCGCGCCTTGGCCATCACCGTGCCGGTCTGGGTGTCGACCTGGTTGTCCAGCGCATAAAACTCGCCCTTCTCCAGCACCGTGCTGCGCGTGCGGTCATACGCCTGCGCCACCATGCGCTCCCCGGCGCGCTCGGCAGCGCGCGGCGCCAGTTCGGAGACCCGGTCCTGCGGCACAGCAAACTCCACGTCGATCGGCGCCAGCTGCGTAATCACCGCGATGCCCCCGGCATCGCCCGAACCCACCAGGTTGCCGATGTCGACCACCCGCAAGCCGACCCGCCCGCTGATCGGCGCCACCACCTTCGTATAGCCAAGGTTCAGGCGCGCCGTGCCCTCATTGGCGCGGTCGGTGGTGACGGTGCCCTGGAGCTGCTTGACCAGCGCCGCCTGGGTATCGACGTCCTGCCGCGCAATGGAGTCCTGCGACAGCAAGGTGCGGTAGCGTTCGAGGGTCAGGCGGGCGTTTTCCAGCTGCGCTTCGTCGCGTTCGCGCTGGCCGGTGGCCTGCATCAGTTGCAGCTCGAAGGGACGCGCATCGATCTGGGCCAGTACCTGGCCCGCCTTCACCATCTGGCCTTCCCTGAACAGGACTTTCTGCAGGATGCCCGAGACTTGCGGCCGGACGGTCGCGGTGGCGGCTGCCGTGACCGTGCCCAGCGCGTCCAGCGTGACGGGCAGGTCGGCCTTTTCGGCGGTGGCCACGCCGACCGTGGCGGCAGGACCGCGCCCGCCCCGGCCGCCCCGGCCGCCCCGCCCCGCGCCACCGGCTGCGCCGCCGCGGCTGCCGGCCCCTTGCCCCGCCACGCCGGCGGCCGGGGTACCCGGACCACCCGGCCCGCTGTCGGCAGGGCCGCGGTGGGTCAGGTACCAGGCCAGGCCGCCCAGGGCCAGCATCCCGACCAGGACGGCGACTCCCCCGATCCAGCGCGCCCGCTGGCTGGCGCGAGGTTTCGACGGGGCATCGGATGTTGTTGGAGTCTCCATAAGGTGACCCTTTCTTCTTTTGGTAGGTAGTCAAATTGACTCTAGCACAGCGCCCTGGGCCAAATGCGTTAGGCAAGAAACATCGGAAACAATTCAGGCGCGCCGGCGCCCCAAAAGAAAAGCCGCCAGACTGGCTGGCGGCTTGTTTCCTGTAATAACTGCTTACAAAGATGCTACAAACTAATCGGGTGAGCTGCAGAGGCAGTGGGTCAGCGCCATGAACGGCTTGCGCTGGGCAGTCATCTCGTTCAGCCAGCCCAGGTCCTGCACCACTTCGCTGGCCACGCCCGCCGGCACGCCGGCCGGCAGCAGCGAGGTGCGGGCCTGCTCGCCGAAGGCCTTGGCGGCGGCGGCTTTCGCCGTCGAGGCGCCAAAGTACTCCAGCACCTTGTCAAAGCGCGACGCTTCACGCTCGATGTAGACAATGCGGGGTTCGCCCGTCATCTTGGCGCGGCGCGCCGCGGACTTCAAGGCATCCTGGTAGCCGCCCAGCGTGTCGACCAGGCCGCGCTCCTGCGCCTGCGCGCCGGTCCAGACACGGCCCTGGCCCACGGCGTCGATCTTGTCGGCCGTGGTATTGCGCGCCTTGGCCGCCTTGGCGGTGAATTCCTCGTAGGTGTGGCCGATGGCGCTCTGGATCAACTGGCCGAAGCGCGGGTCCATCGGACGCAGCGGATTGCCCGCATCGCCCAGCCAGGTGGTGGTCTGGCCGGCAGTGTGGATGCCCAGCTTGTCGATCACCTTGTCCACGGTCGGGAACAGCGCGAACACGCCGATCGAGCCGGTGATGGTGGCCGGGTCGGCAATCACCTCGTCCGAGGCCATGGAAATCCAGTAGCCGCCGGATGCGGCCACATTGCCCATCGAGACCACCACCGGCTTGCCGGCGGCGCGGGTCAGTTCCAGCTCGCGGCGGATCAGCTCCGAACCGAAAGCGCTGCCGCCAGGCGAATCGACGCGCAGCACCACGGCCTTGATCGAGCTGTCTTCGCGCGCCATGCGCACCAGGCGGGCCGTCGAGGCGCCGCCGATCTGGCCGGCCGGCGCATCGCCGTCGCTGATTTCGCCAACGGCCATCACCACGCCGATCGCGTCGCCGGTCAGTTTGGGGAATACGCGGGCCAGGTAGTCGTGATAGCTGACCTGGCGGAAGGACTTGGCCGCCGGATCGTCAGCGCCGCGCTTGGTCATCATCACGCGCAATTCGTCCTTGGTCTTCAGGCCGTCGACCAGCTTGGCATTCAGGGCCACCTTGGCCAGGTCGCCCTTGGTTTCGGCCGCCAGCGCAGGAATATTGTCGATGGTCTTCATCAGCGCGCCTTCCGGCATCTTGCGCAACTGCTCCACCTGGGCGGTGTAGCGCGCCCACAGGTCGTTGTACAGGAAGGCATCCGCTTCGGCCGCTGCCGGCGACGGGCCGTTGGCGATGAACGGCTCGGCAAAGCTCTTGTAAGTGCCGACCTTCATCAGGTTGACGGTCACGCCCACCTTGTCCAGCGCATCGCGGTAGTAATTGCGATACCTGCCGAAACCATCGAGGAACACCGCGCCCATCGGGTGCAGGTAGACTTCGTCGGCATGGATGGCGACCTGGTACTGGCGCTGGTTATAGCTGGAGCCCCAGGCCACGACCTTCTTGCCGCTGGCCTTGAAGCGGTCCACCGCGGCGCCGATTTCGCGCAGCATGGCCTGGCCGCCGCCCTGCATTTCGTCCAGCACCAGCACGGCGCCGCCGATCTGCGGATCCTTGGCGGCCGCATCGAGCACGTTCAACACGTCGCGCAGTTGCACCGATTTGTGCACCTCGCCGCCGGCCAGGCCGGCCATCAGCGCGTCGCGGCTGCTGCCGGACGATTGCTCCACCAAAGCGCCTTCCAGGTTCAGGACCAGCATGGTCTTGTCGCCCAAAGGCTTGACGCCGCCGCCGAAAATGGCGGCAATCAGCAGAACCACCACCAGCAGGAACAGGAAGTTCATGGTGGCGCGGCGGCTTTTATCCACGGCGCCCCAGAACCAGGCAAATCCACCGCGGACATACGAGAAAACAGAGCGGGACATCTTGACTCCTAGTGCAAAAAATGAAACTACTTCACACTATAAGCGACATTCGCCTTGCAGGGTGAAGAAATCAGGTATAGCCCAGCCATCACCAGCAGGCCGTTGACGACCAGCAGTTCCAGGCCAATGCGGTAGCTGCCGAACAGCATTTGCTGGTTGAAGTCCACCAGGGCGCACAGCAGCGGCCCGGCCAGCGCCACCCACGGCGCCAGCCTGTCGTTCACCGTGCGCTTGCTGAGCAGGCCGAAGGCGAACAGGCCAAGCAGCGGGCCATAGGTGTAGCCGGCCAGCTTCAGGATGATGCCGATCATGCTGGCACTGTCGATCCACTTGAACACCATCACCAGCAGCAGGAACACAGCGCAGAACGCCAGGTGCACCCGGTGGCGGATGCGCAGTTGCGCGCCCTCGCCCAGGTCGTCGCGCCGCTTCAGGCCCAGGATGTCGATGCAGAAGGATGAGGTCAGCGCGGTAATCGCGCCGTCCGCGCTCGGGAGCAAGGCGCTGATCAGGGCAATGATGAACACCAGCTGCAGCAGCGCCGGCAAATGGCCCATCACCAGCGCCGGAAAGATCTTGTCGCCGCTTGCCGTCACGCCCACGTGCGGCGCATACAGGTACAGCAGGCCGCCGAGGAACAGGAACAGCGCCAGCACCGCGGCCAGGATGGCGTTCAGCGCCAGCATGTTTTTCTGCGAATCGCCCAGCGTCTTGACCGAGATATTCTTCTGCATCATTTCCTGGTCCATGCCGGTCATGGTGATGACGATGAAAAAGCCCGCCACGACCTGCTTCCAGGCGTTGCCCGGGCTATTGATGTCGGTCGTGAACACGCGCGCCAGGCCGGCAGAACGCATGCGCTCCAGGCTGTCCAGCACGCCCAGGTTCATCTCGTTCAGCAGGAACACGGTGCAGGCCACCAGGCCAAACAGCATGCCCGTCGTCTGCAGCGTGTCGGTCCAGACGATGGTCTTCACCCCGCCTTCATAGGTATACAGCAGGATCATCGCCAGGATCACCAGGTTGGTCAGCCAGAACGGCACGCCAAGGCTGTCCAGGATCACCGCCTGCAGGATGTTCACCACCAGGTACAGGCGCGCCGTGGCGCCCAGCGTGCGCGACAGGATGAAGAAAGCCGCCCCGCTCCGGTAGGAGCGCCGGCCCAGGCGCACGTCGAGGTAATGGTAGATGGAAGTCAGCTTCAGGCGGTAGTACAGCGGCAGCAATATATAAGCCACGGCAATGTAGCCCAGCACGTAGCCGATCATGATCTGCATGTAGCCGAAGCCGTCGCGCCCCACCGCGCCCGGCACGCTGATGAACGTCACGCCGCTCAGCGTGGTGCCGACCATGCCGAAGGCCACCAGCATCCAGTTCGAACTCTTGTTCCCGATGAAGAAGCTGTCGTTGTTGGCGTTGCGGGAAGTGGCCCAGGCCACGCCCAGCAGCAGGCCGAAATAGGCCAGCACCACGAGGAACAGTGAAACAGGTGACATTTTATTATCCAGCCATGAAACAATTTGGGCTGCAATATACACCGGAATGCGGAAGCGCCTTAGAATCGCCTGCAAACCTGAGGAAAACCATGTACGACCAACAGACCATCGAATTCGCCCGCGCCCAGGAGGCGCTGGTACTGCCGCTCGAATACCGCGTCCACGCCCAGGCCGATGGCCGCAGCGAGGGCCGCGAGGAATGCATGCGCGACTATGCGCGCGTGCTGTATTCGTCCTCCTTCCGCCGCCTGCAAGGCAAGATGCAGCTGCTCGGCGTCGATGCCAACCGTTTCAACCGCAACCGCCTGACCCACAGCCTGGAAGTGGCGCAGATCGCCCGTTCCATCGCGGCCGACCTGGGGCTGGAGCGCAGCGTGGTGTCGGAAACCTGCTCGCTGGCGCACGACATCGGCAACCCGCCATTCGGCCATTACGGCGAAAAGATCCTGGACGAGCTGGCGGCCGGTTCCGGCGGCTTCGAGGGCAATGCGCAAGCCTTCCGCACCCTGCGCACGCTGGAGAAAAAGCACCACGCCTACGCCGGCCTGAACCTGACCGTGCGCACGCTGCTCGGCATTACCAAGTACTTCCAGCGCCGCGCCGACAATCCGAGGAAGTTCCTGTACGACGATGACTATGCATTCCTGATCGGGCAGCTCAATGGCGCCGGCGTCACCGTCCGCAAGAGCATCGACGCCCAGATCATGGACCTGGCCGACGAAATCGCCTACGCCGCGCACGACGTCGAGGACGCACTGAGCTTCGGCATCATCACCTGGGGCGAGATCGTCCACGAATTCAGGATCAGCAAGGACTTTTCCGCCGCCTACGAGCAGTTTGCCAGCATCGCCAACCACGCCCATGAAGAGGCGCTCAAATGCGATATGCAGGAAAGTTCGGAGGAATACTCCATCGTGCTGCGCAAGGAGCTGACCTCGCAGATCGTGCACGAGCTGTGCCGCGACATCGCCGTGGTCGAGGGCAAGCACGGCCCCGAACTCGGTTACCGCACCAAGGGCCTGCTGGCGCGCGGCCTGAAAAGCCTGCTGTGGCGCGCCATCCTGCGCAAGAAGGACGTGCAGCTTTACGAGAAGCGCGGCGAGAAGATCATCCGCGGCCTGTTCGAAGTCCTGACCGACAAGAACTACAACAAGGGCGGCATCCTGCTGCCGCCGGCCATCCGCAGCCTGAAAGACTCGCGCGAGCGCCTGGTGGTGGACTACATTTCCGGCATGATGGATTCCTACGCTGCCAAGGAATACGAAAAATACTTCGGCCCTGGCAGCCTCGATCGCATCTATCCACTCACATGAACGATCCGCGCAGCGAATACGAGCGCCGCATGAACCGGGTGCTCGACCACATCGACCGCAACCTGGACGCGCAGCTCGACCTGCCGGCCCTGGCCGACATCGCCAACTTCTCGCGCTACCACTTCCACCGCATCTTCGCCGGCTGGATGGGCGAAACCATCGGCGACTATGTGCGCCGGCGCCGGCTGGAAGTCGCGGCCCACAAGCTGGCCGCCGGCGGTACGGTGCTCGAGGTCGCGCTGTCGACCGGCTTCGGCTCGGGCGAAGCCTTTGCCCGAGCCTTCAAGACCCGCTTCGGCAGCACGCCGACCGAGTGGCGCAACGGCACGCCCGAGCGCACAGCCGCATTCCTGGCCGCGCAAAATAGCAATCTGGATCAGGCGAACAGCAAGTACGGTCAGGCCATTGCAGGCGCGAACGGCGAACATGGCGTCTCCAACAACCCATTCGGAGAAATGATCATGGAAGTCAACATCGTCGACCTGCCGCCCGCCCGCATCGCCTACCGCCGCCACATCGGCCCCTACGGGCCGGCCGTCGGCCAGTTCTGGGCCCAGGCCGTCATGCCCTGGATGCTCGGCCACGGCCTGGCCGGCGCCACCTGCTACGGCATCGGCCACGACGACCCGAGCGTCACCCCGGCCGACAAATGCCGCTACGATGCCTGCGTCGAGATTCCGGAAGGCTTTGAGCCCGGCGGGCAATTCAGCGTTGCCCAGTTGCCCGGCGGGCGCTATGCTGTCACCCGCTACACCGGTTCGCCGCGCGACATCGGCCCGGTGTGGAACCGCATGATGAAGGAATGGCTGCCCTCCAGCGGGCTGCAATGCGACGAGCGCCCCTGTTTCGAGCGCTACGAGAATCTCGCGACGCAGACCGACGGCAGCTTCACCTGCGAAATCTGCATACCCGTGAAAGCACTTTAAGAGAATGAACCCGGAATACCTGGCAATGCTGGTGGCGCGCGACATGCCCTATGGGAAGTACAAGGGCCGCAAGCTGGCCGACTTGCCAGGCCATTACCTGGGCTGGATGGCGCGCGAAGGCTTCCCGAAAGGGGAGCTTGGCGCGCTGCTGGCATTGATGTACGAGATTGACCACAACAACCTGCGCGCCCTGCTCGACCCGCTGCGCGCGCCCGGCCGCCGTTAGCAGCCGCTGGTGTTCGCCGTGACGACCGGAACGCCAGAGCCGTTATAAGTGTACTGGACGGAGCATAGCTTCGGGTCCGGCGCGTTTTCGATGCGCCAGCCGGCATCGCCGCCGGGTATCTGGCTATTGCCATAGCCGTAGAAGGTATAGTCGCCGGTCGGTACGGCACTGGGCGAAAGATAGCAGCCGCCCGTAGGGATCTTGGTGCCCTGCAGCGCGATGCCGATACCGTCGCACCAGCGGTCGGGATAGCCGCTCCAGA
>Ga0307408_100001211_pt1 | contig 19439 bp, 13 predicted proteins | sample 322Cmetagenome_FD_202116 | JGI IMG/M metagenome (GOLD analysis project Ga0307408, IMG submission 202116) | Maize rhizosphere microbial communities from greenhouse at UC Davis, California, United States - 322HYB-C-3 | ecosystem: Host-associated > Plants > Roots > Rhizosphere > Soil | place... | reverse complement strand
GTATGTGTATATCTGGCACTGTGATAAAGACGGATTGTACTCAGGGTATTCCACCAACAATAATGCTGGGCAAGCTGGGCAAACCTATTGCCGCGGTATTCAGTACACCGACACAAGCGGCGTGGCCCATTTCACTACCATTTACCCTGGTTGGTACGCCGGGCGAATCACCCATATTCACTTTCAGATTTTCCTAACTACCTACAGCAGCACTGCGCAGTCCACCGCCATTTCACAAATGGCATTTCCCGCTGCGGTAACAACTGCTGTTTATAATTCTTCGCTTTATACCAAGGGGCAAAATACTTCCGTAACCAGTTTTGCCACAGACAATGTATTTAGCGATGGAGTGGAATATCAATTAGCAACGGTGACAGGAAGTGTAGAAGAGGGCTATGTTGCGGAGCTGGAAGTGGGTATCTCGGTGTAGCGAAACCCATCCAGCCCGGGAAATTTATTGCGGCACTTGCTGCTGCGCTAATTTTCGCTTGGTTAGTGCAGTCGCCTCGTGTTCCAGCGGATTTTCCGGCCAGGGGTGGCGTGGGTAGCGGCCGCGCATTTCTTTGCGTACCTCGGGGTAGGCCTGCTGCCAAAAGGTTTGCAAATTAGTGGTAATGGCGAGCGGACTGCCATTGGGTGAAAGCAAATGGATTTTTAGCGGGATTTTGCCATTACCCAGTTGCAACTGTTCGCAGCCAAAAAACTCCTGCAACTTGGCAGAGATTTGCGCGCTGCCTTCACTGGCAAACTCAATAGTTACACTGCGCCCGCTGGGTAAAGTAATTTTATCGGGCAACAGCTGCGCAATTTTTTGGCAGTGTTCATATCCCAAATAAAATTCCAACGCTTCACGCAGCGGCAAGCGCTCCAGTTGTGTGCTTTCATTTAAAAAGGGTGATAGCCACTGCGGCATATTATCGATAAGTGACGCATCGTCCAGTGCGAGACAATCCAACAACTGATGTGCACTTAATAATCGTGCGCGTTCAAGTAAGGCGCGTGCGCTGTCACTCCATGATAATTGCGCCAAACTTTTTTCACGCGCAAGCTGTTGAACATGGGCCACCAATTTTGTGCTCAACTCTGTAGAGTCAATGGGTTGAAACTGCTCGTCGATAACCACACCGCCCATGGTCCAACAGCTGTACTCTTGCCAGCGCTGCTGTTTGAAAACCATGCTTTGGTTTAACTGACTCAACTCGCGCTGTTGCGCCTGCGCAAGTGATAAGGCGAGACCAATACCGGAGTGACTTTTGGGCTTGGTATTGATGAGCAAAAACACCGCCCAATTGGATTCCAATTTTCCTTGCGGCTCCACACTCATGCCCGAATTTAAACGGTAGCGGCCAGACTCCTGTTTAAAACCGATACGATCACTGAACGCCCGCGCAATCAATAACGAATCGATTGCGGCATTTTCTTCCTGCAGCGCCAATACCGAAAGCCAGCGTTTTTGTTGTCGCTGCCAGTGGTGATTGCGTTTTAATTCTTGCGCTGCATCCGCAAGCCACTGCTCCAAATCCTGATCGCCCGCCAATTCAAAATGTAACGCCAAAGCGAGCAATAGAGATGAAGTGGCGATCACATTTTTATGCAGCAACAAAAACGCGGCAATGCGCGGGTGAGTACCCAGTGCGCTGACTTTTTCACCCGTAGGGGTAATTGCGCCCTGTTCATCCAGCAGCTGCATTTTTTGCAATTGTTGCTGCGCAAAAGCTAATGCCAGCGCATTCGGTGCTTCAAGCCAAGGTAAGGATTGGGCGGGGCTGCCCCAGTGGGCGATGCGCAACATCAGCGGAAGGTAATCCGTCGCGCGAATTTCCGGTAAATCCGCAGCGGCGAGCGGCTGGTCTTGCGACCAGAGACGAATACAGTGGCCGGTTTGCACGCGCCCCGCACGACCGCGCCGCTGTTCGGCGCTGGCCATGCTGATGCGCGTAGTGCGTAAGCGAGTAACGCCAGTGCGCTGTTCGTAATCGGCGCGGCGCGCCAAGCCAGAATCAATCACCAGTGTGACATCAGCAATCGTCAAGGAGGTTTCAGCAATATTGGTCGCTAAAATAATACGCGGCCCCTGCGCTGGGTCGAGCGCCATTAATTGCTCGGCAGCGTTAACGCGGCTGTGTAAGCGACAGACTTTATGTGCGGGAAAATAGCTGGCGAGCAATTGCGCGCAATCTTCTATTTCACGCCAACCCGGTAAAAACACCAGACAACAGCTGGCTTGCCATGCAGGATAAGACTGCAAGGCGCGCAGTAATTGTTCATCCACTTTTTCCGGATAACCGCGCGCATTTTGTTTGGCTGGTTGATGCTGCACGGTGACGGGAAAGCAGCGACCCGGCGCAAAAATCCGTTGGGAAATTTGTTGTTGCAACGCAGGATCTGGTGTTGCACTCATTAGCACAAGCTGCAAATCCTCACGCAGAATTTGTACTTCCTGCAAAAATGCCCACGCCATATCCTGATTGACACTGCGCTCGTGAATCTCGTCCAACATCACACAGGCAACATTATCGAGCGTGGGGTTTTGCAGTAAATGCTGCAGCAAAATACCAGGGGTCATTAATACTAAACGGGTATCCGCACTCATGCGCGAATCGTAGGGCACTTGATAACCCACTTGCTGCCCCGGGGTTTCACCCAATAGCTGGGCGAGCCGTTGTGCAAGCGCTTGTGCGGCTAATACACGCGGCTGCACCAACCACACTTGTTGCCCTGCGGGTGCTTGTTGCAAAACCCACAGCGGTGCGAGGGTGGATTTCCCAGCGCCCGGCTCCGCTTCCAATAACAAAGGCGTGTGTGCAAGTGCGGCGACAAATTCACTGCGCAGTGCGCTTAAGGGTAATTCAGGCAGATGAATGGCAGCGTTTTTCGCCTGCGGATTTAGCTCAATGCTCACGCATTACTCCTGACAATGCACAAAGGTATTTAGCGTAAGCCTGCCGGTGCGCGGATTGGGATCAAACTTAAATGTCGGTGCAATATTGCCGGAATGTAAGTGATTACTGCGATACATAACCAGGCGATTAAAACCGGCGTCATAACTGGCAAGCTGTTCGAATAGATCGGTTGAACCATTGATATAAGCTTTGGGTAATTCGCGCTGCTGCAATTGCGCCGTCAGTTCCACCAAATAAAGTTGCTTACGCGCGTCACTGATTGTTTGATAACCGGTGGTACGGTGACGATACAGAGAAGTACCGCCCATGGTTTCATCACACAAATAATGCACGCAGGCGAGATTATTTAAACCAGTCGAATCCACATGAGGTACACATTGTGGCGGGCGCAATTGTGCCGGAGGTGTCACCACCATTGAATAATCGCTGCGCAAACCCTGAATCATGGTGGATTTTATAGCAAAGGTTGAATAAATAATTTCACCTAAATCGCGCAACATAGCGCGCAGATAAGTGCTGGGCGCAGGCATGCGCACACCGGGGTAAGATAAATCTGCAGTATTAAACTTACTGTGCTGCGCGCAGTAATCAATAAGCTGTTCAGCATTGGCGAGAAAATTATCTACCACTAATACCGGCTGACGTTCATCGCCGATATAGTCAACGCGAAAACTAAGCTGCTGGTGTTTATGCAGCTGGGGCAACCTTTCGGTCGCGGTATCGTTTAGTGGATTAATCACAAAGCCCCCATCTACCAAAACCAATTTGACTCAGTTTACGCGCGCGCATAGATAAAAGTATTTAATGTTAACCGGCCAGTGCGCGGACTGGGGTCAAAAGTAAAATCCGGCGCGATATTGCCGGAGTGTAAATTATTGCAGCGATAGATAATAAGGCGATTGAAACGTGCTTCGTAACTGGCAATTTGTTCAAAAAAATTATCGCTACCATTCATGTACCTACGCGGCACCAAATGATCCGGCAGTTCTTGTTGCAAACTGCGGCGATAGATTGGCTTGCGCTCAGCATCGATAGTTTCATAATTTGTTGAGCGATGACGATAGAGCGAAGTGCCGCCCTGTTTACTGTCACACAAATAATGTACTGCCGCCAATTCACGGCCATTGGTTGAATCAAAGTGCGGTAAACACTGCGCCGGGCGCAACTCGGCAGGCGGTGTGACGACCATGGAAAAATCTGCTTTTACGCCAGTAACCCACTCGTCACGCATTCCAAAAGTGTCACTCACTAATCGATGCAGGTGCCGTTGAAAGGAATACAAATAAAGTTCCGGAGCAGGCAGACGAACACCGGGGTAATGAGCATCGGCATTATTAAATTGCCCTTGCTGCTGCGCAAATTCAACCAGGGTTTCAGCATGAACCAAAAAATTATCAATGACCAATACCGGTTGACGTTCAAGGCCAACGTAATCAACCCGATACTTAAAATCGCTATGCAATGGAACCAATGGCCGTGAACTCTGCTGTTGCATGCTGCTCTCTATTGTTGAAACCTAATGGCTATTATTAAAACACTATGTTCATTCCGGCCGTCATGTTACGCCCCAGCGCTGGCTCAAATGCGCGACCATTGGCTTGATTCACTACCACTGAGCCAACGTAATTTTCATCGCTCACATTTGCGACTTTTAACCACCAACCAACACGCAGTTGATTAATTACCACATCGCCCTGGGCACTCACATCAAAGGTGCGATAACCCGGTGCAGACACGGCATTATCATCGGCGCTAAATACCCGCGTGCGCTGTTGCAGGCTGGCGCCTAATTGCAACGCTTCGCTACCGAAGGGCAGCCATTGTAAACCGAGTTGATATTGCTCGCGCGCTACACCGGGTAATTGGTTGCCATCCAATTCACCCGCGGAATAAATCGCATCAATAAATTGGGCGCTGGATTGCAGGCGCCATTGATCGTTAACACTGTAGCGACCTAACACCTCCACACCTTCGCGCTCAGTCGCTGCCGCATTGCGATAGCTGGTGCGACCGCCAACCGACTGATCCACTACTAATTCGTTTTTGCTGTCGATCATAAACTGGGTGACGCTTAATTCGGCACTAGCCAGGGGGCGATAATGAATACCCCATTCCTGCTGATTATTCAGCGCGGCTTCCAAGGCGATATTTAACCCGCTACCCTCACGGCGATAAGCCATCTCGGTGAGTGTAGGTGTTTCGTAACCGCGCCCACGGCTGGCAAATAACTCCCACTGGTCACTGAGCTGATAATTCGCGCCAAACGCATAGGCGTTTTCACGATAGTCACGCGTGCCGCTGTCATCGGGGTTACCGGTAACCACAAAATAATCGTCCACTTCCATATCCAACCGGCTTTGACGCACACCGGTGTAGAGCGACAAATCCGCTGTCGGCGTTAATTGCAGCAGCGCATAAATATCGCGGCTATCCACCTTGCCTAATTCGTTGCGGCGTAAATCGCCCGCGCTGCCGTTATTGTTTACAAAACCGCGCCGGCGATCTTCCGTTTGCGCCAGTTCGATACCAACACTCATATCGGCGGGCATATTCAGCAGGTTAAAACTTTGGGTGATATTCGCGCTGGCACCGGCGAAATCGCGCACTAAATCCACGACGCCACCGCTGCCAGAAATCCCCTCACCGCTAAAACCCAAGTATTGGGTGATGGCGCGCTCGCCGTGCCAGAACGAGGTTTGCCAGCGGGTCGCACCCTCACTGTCGCGCAGGCTGAGCGAGGTCTGCTCATGGTCAACAGATTTGCGGGTATTAAAGTCTTCGGCGAGTTGATTGGTCTGACGCGGGTTAGCGCGCCACTCTTCCGGTCGCAGCGAAAGCGGGTCTTGCAGCAGCGGGTCATGGCTACGCTCGTGTTTCAGGGTGATGTCCAGCTGATTGCTGGTGGTGTAGTAAAACTGGGCCGCACCCTGCTGGCGCTCCGCGCTGGAATGCGGACGCTCGCCATCCACCTCGGTATTCGCCAGCTGCACCCGCGCCGCCATTGCCCCTTGCCGCCAATCGCCTTGCACCGTTTGGCGCTGTAAGCCGGGGTCGCCGCCCATCACGCCTAAATTCACCTGATTTTCGACGGGCGCGGTGGTTTGCAAGGCAATCACCCCTCCAGCGCCATTGCCATAAAGCGCAGCGATAGGGCCACGTAGCACCTGCACGCTGTCGATGTTATCGAACATCACGCTGGATAGTTGCCCTTGCCCATCGGGGGTGGACATGGGGACGCCATCTACCTGCAGATCTATACCGCGCACCCCAAACGCCGAGCGGGCGCCAAAACCGCGCAAACTGATGCGTGTGTCCTGGGCGTAATTGCTGCGTGAATCCACCTGTACGCCAGGCAGGGTTTGCAGCAGTTCAGCAGGATCAAGGCGCGCACCGGGCGGGAAATCGCCGGCGGTTTTTAACATCACTTGGGATGACAAAACCGACGCCGGGCGCTCGCCGCTAACCACCAGCGTCTCCAGCACTTGTTGCGCCTGAACTGCAAGCGGTAGCGTCATCAGGATTGTGGATGACATAAAGCAGAGGCCGGTAAAACGGTTGAATCGATTAGACATTGCAGTGGAATCTCTTAACCCGGTAACCGGGTGCGACGGTAAGAAAGAAATGACAGGCGCCATTGTGCGCAAAGGCTGCTGAACTCTCATCTGCTAAAACGGTTTTTTACATCGGCGATGAGTAAGCATTCGTACTTAAATAACACTTTGCATAACAGCCTCTATACTGAAGTAAGCAACAGTGGACCGAGCCTATGACGCAAGAATTTCGTAAACAGCTTGAAGCCCTGCGCCAGCGTTTTATTACCAGCCTGCCAGAACGTGCGCGGCATTTGGAAAACATCTGGGGTTACCTGCGCCACTTAAACTGGAGCGCACAGGGTTTTGCCGCCCTGCAGCAGTTTGTGCAGAAGCAAAACGAGGCCGGTGCCAGCTACGGATTGCCAGAGCTGCGCGCCAGCGCGAGCCAATTGGAAAACTTCTTAAACGAACTGCAGGAGTTGGGACGCAGCTTTGGTGGGCAGGAATATACCCAGCTGGAAGAGCACGTCAAACGCCTGAGCCAAGTGATGATGGCAACGGCCCAAGGCATTACCACAAAAGACAACTTACCCGCTCCCATTGAGAAACAGGCCTACCCGGATGCGGAAGGCAAGGTGTTGTTTTTAATCGACCCGGATCGCACCCTCGCGGCTATGTGTAGTGCTTATTTGCGCCGTGTGGGGTTTAGCGTTGAATACTTTGAAACCGTGCAACAGTGTATGCAGCGGCTGTACGAGGAATCGCCCGATGCAATTTTGATGGATCCCGATTTTGAGCGCGCCGGACTGCAAGCACTGGGCAGCCTCCATCAGATCAAAGCATTGGCTCCACCTACCACCCCGATTGTGCTCTTGTCCGGGCGCACCGATGTCAACGCTAAACTGCGCGCCCTGCGCGCCGGTAGCAGCGACTATTTAATCAAACCATTGGATATGGGCCTGCTGATCGAGCGGCTGCTGCAAATCATTACCCAGCACAATCGCACCTATAAAGTGATGGTAGTGGACGACGACCCCGACATGGCAGCACTGGAAAGTGAGATTCTGCGCTATGCCGGTATGGAGGTCATTAGCGTCAAGCAGCCATTGCATAGCTTGCAACAAGCGGCACAGTTCAACCCGGACCTGGTGATCCTGGATATGCACATGCCCGACATCAACGGCATGGAGCTGGCCGTGCTCTTGCGTCAGGATCCACGTTTTTTGCTCTTGCCCATCGTATTTGTCACTGCCGATACCGATACCAAGCTGCACAACACTATCAAAGCGCTGGGAGTTAACGCTGTACTCACCAAACCCTTTGAAGCGACTGAACTGATTGGTATTTGCGAACAGGCACTCAACCAAACCTCAGTCCTCAAAAGCCGGGTTGCACGGGTGACGCGCCACACCCAATTGCCACAAAAGGTTAATCGCAGTTACTTTTTTTCAGTGCTGGAAGACGAAATCAATAGCGGTGCACAAGGGCAACACACCAGCGCGCTCTACTATATTAGTGTCGATAATCTCAGTGAATTGAGCCAGCAATTAGGCATGGTGGAGCTGATCAAACTACACGACCAGTTCTGCCGCCATCTGGATGATGCCATTGGCAGCGACGAACAGTGGATCGATTTATCCAACATGGTGACTTGCGTATTAGCCGGTAAACGCAGTGCCGAATTTCACCGCCAACGTTGCGAACAATTGCGGCGCCATTTGGCCGCACGTACATACCTGGCCCACGAGCAGGCAATATCCCTGACGGTAAACACCGGTATCGCCCTCTTAACCGCCAACCTGGGCACAGCCAATCAGGCACTCTTGTGTGCGGAACAAGCATTTGAGGCCAGCCTGGCTCCCAAACCCAACCATGCGCCAACAGCAGACACTGTCGATATTGTGACTATTCCGGTACTCACCAAAGTCGAGCCGGACTTTTCCCAAATCGTCTTCAGCCGCGATTTGTCCCTCGCCTTCCAGCCCATCATTAGCCTGGAAGATGCGCGCATAGAGCACTTCTCGGTATTGCTGCGCTTACAGGGTGAAGACGGCGAACCCATCGCCGCTAAACAATTTCTCAGCCGGATCAATAAACCGTCACAGCGTATTGAATTGGATCGCTGGGTATTGCAACAAGCGGTGAGCGCTATCGCCAATAACAGCGCCACCCGTGAGCAGGCCACTCTGTTTATCCATTTGGCCGAAGACACGCTGCAACAAAGCACCTTCTTTTCTTTTGCCGCCAATGTGCTGCGCTCCTCCCGCCTGCGCGGCAGCGAGCGCCTGGTATTTATGCTGGAGGAAAACTGGGTGCTCAATCACCTGCATCAAACCCGCGAAATTGCGCGGGCGCTGCATGATATCCAGTGCGGTATTTGCCTGACCCGGGCGGGAGAAAACCCCGGTATTGTGGAGATAATCGACCAACTGCCGCTGGACTATTTGCGTCTGTGCCCCAAGTTGTCGAATACCGGGACAAATCCGGCACTTCTGGAGAGCCTGGTCAGCACGGCAACCCAACGCGGGGTCAAGGTCATCGCGACACAAATTGAAAACTCACGCAACCTGTCCAGTTTGTGGCTACAAGGGGTGCGGTTATTTGAAGGATTTTTTATCCAGCCACCGGACGAAGGTTTCCACCTGCAAAACGATATTATTTTTGCCAAGGAGTTTGTGCAGGGAAATGGCTTTAGCCAATAAACCGGTGGCGACCTGCGTGTAACTGCCACAAAAATGGGCAAATTTGCCAATAATCGCAATAACTTATATATTTACCGCCTGTTTTTGCTGCGCGCCTTAGGCGCACCCACTGCGCCGTTCCGGCTCGCCGTGTTGAGTTAGCGAAAAATCCCCTTAATGAATCACCCGCCAGCCCGCACGCGATAGGCTGAGTTGGTTTCGTTTTTTCAGCTATCGGGAACTGACCTTTTTAAAGCCTCGGCTTTGTTTTTGGAGAACACCATGTCCAGTCTAATGAACACTTACGGCACCAGAACCCTGACCCTGACCAAGGGCGCGGGCAGCCGCGTGTGGGATGATCAGGGCAACTCCTATATCGATGCGATTGCCGGTATCGCCGTGTGCGGTTTGGGCCATTCGCACCCTGCCCTGACCAAAGCCATCTCTGAACAAGCAGCAACTTTGTTGCACGTATCCAACCTGTACAACATTCCCCAGCAACAACGTTTGGGCGATTTGCTGATTCAGGTCTCAGGCATGGACAAAGTGTTTTTCTCCAATTCCGGCGCCGAAGCCAACGAAGCCGCGATTAAAATCGCGCGGAAATATGGCAACGAAAAAGGCGTGAAAAATCCCGCTGTGATCGTTATGGCCAACAGTTTCCACGGCAGAACCCTGGCGACATTGAGCGCTACTGGCAACGTAAAAGTACAGATCGGCTTTGAACCGCTGGTGGAAGGTTTTATTCGTGTGCCTTACAACGATGTTGCTGCAGTGAAAGCCGCCATCGCTGAGCACAAGAATATCGTCGCTATTTTGGTTGAACCCGTACAAGGCGAAGGCGGTGTGCGGGTACCGGCGGCCGACTATTTAAACCAGTTGCGCACCCTGTGTGATGAACACGCCTTGCTGTTGATGACCGATGAAATCCAAACCGGCAACGGCCGTACCGGCACTTTCTTCGCCTATCAGCACAACGGCATATTGCCGGACGTAGTAACCACCGCTAAAGGTCTGGGTAATGGCATGCCTATCGGCGCCTGCCTTGCACGCGGTAAAGCCGCAGAAGTATTACAAGCAGGCAACCATGGCACTACCTTTGGTGGTAACCCCCTCGCCTGCAGTGCCGGTATCGCGGTGATTGAAACCCTGCTCGCCGACAAACTGATGGAACGGGTAACCACACTGGGCAATAGAATGCTCACGGGTTTTAAAGAAGCCCTGGGCGATAACCCCAAGGTAGTTGATATTCGCGGCAAGGGCTTAATGATTGGTATCGAACTCAATGCGCCCTGTGCCGAGCTGGTACAAAAAGGTCGCGACCTGGGGATACTGATCAACGTAACTGCCATGAATACCATTCGTTTGTTGCCAACCTTCATCCTCAGCGATGCAGAAGCCGACGAGCTGGTCAGTAAAGTGGTAACGCTAGTGACAGAGTTCTCTCCCAATTAGTAATGCGTTTTAAGTGGGCGCGCGCAATAAAGCGCGCGCTATAAATGAAAGAGCATCGATTATGGTTCCCTCAAAGGCACCGAGACACTTCCTGACTCTCAACGACATTAACCGCGCCGAACTGCAACAAATTATTGCGCGCGCCATCGAACTCAAAGCCATGTTGCGCCAGGGCACTGCCCCTGAGCCTTTTAACAACAAAGTGCTGGCGATGATTTTTGAGAAAAACTCCACCCGCACCCGCGTCTCTTTTGAATCCGGTATGGCCAAACTGGGCGGTCACGCCATTTTCCTGTCCACCAAGGACTCGCAATTAGGCCGTGGCGAACCCATTGAAGATGCTGCACGCTGCATCGCCAGCATGGTCGACATGGTGATGATCCGCACCTATGCACATAGCACCGTGCAACGTTTTGCCGAATATTCACGCGTGCCGGTCATCAACGGCCTGACCGATGAATATCACCCCTGCCAATTACTGGCAGACATTCAAACCTACGTTGAACAACGCGGCTCCCTCGCGGGCAAAACCGTGGCGTGGGTGGGCGATGGCAACAATATGTGCAACAGCTACATTCAAGCCGCCGAGCTGTGCGACTTTGAATTGCGCATTGCCACCCCCAAAGGCTTTGAGCCGGAAGACGAATTTGTCACCCCCTATCAGCATCGCGTCAGCCTGAGCAATGACCCACGCACTGCCGTTGCCGGTGCCGATTTGGTGGTGACTGATACCTGGGCTTCTATGGGCCAGGAAGATGAAAAGAAACAGCGCGAAAAAATCTTCAGCGGTTATCAAGTCAACAAAGAGCTGATGAGCCTCGCCCAACGCGATGCATTGTTTATGCACTGCTTGCCCGCCTATCGCGGCAAAGAAGTGAGTGCCGATGTTCTCGACGCACCCGACTCAGTGGTATGGGAAGAGGCAGAGAACCGCATGCATGCGCAAAATGCTTTGATGGAATTTTTGTTTAACCAGTAATTTTATCGGGATAAAAATATCCGGCGCAGACATCAACGCGCATAAAAATCGCCCTGCACATCACTGCCCATAAAGCCATCTGTAAAAAATTACAGGTGGCTTTTTTGTTGCTGCCAACTTCTTGCCCCATTCCTCCCACAATTACATTTCGCTACAGTTTTTTAATTGACGCTATCGCAGCAAAAGCAATAAATACTTAACGATTAGTTTTGGTTTATGGGTATTACACTCAGGGAAAATAGCAGCAGATGAAACTCAGCGACTTTAATGAATTGGTATTCCAGTTTGCGCAAGCCGAAACCACCGAAGACATCACCCGCCTTTGCGTTACTCACTGCGCCAAAATGGGTTTTGATAATTTTATTTACGCGCTGCGCGTACCCACCAGCTTTGCCGAAGCACGCATTATTACCATTAAAGGTTATCCGGATTCGTGGCTGACACATTATTTTGAAAATGCCTATTACCTGGACGATCCGGTAATCATGCACTGCAAAAAACATTTGATCCCAATCCAATGGCAAGACCTTGGGCCAGTGAGCACAGAGATGGGCGAGCGCATTATGAATGAAGCGACTGAATTCGGATTAAAAGGCGGTATTAGCATGCCGGTCCATGGCCCGACCGGGGAATTTGGTATTTTCAGCATGACTTTGAATGAACAAAAAAAGATGCATCTGGAATTAATCCAGCAGGCATCACCCTATATCCATTTATTTGCCGCTTACCTGCATGAAACGGTACAGCGCGTTTTAAGCCTGGATGTTCCCGATAAAAAACTATTGCTCACCGCGCGCGAGAAAGAATGTTTACGCTGGACTGCCGACGGAAAAACCTCGTGGGAAATTTCACAACTGCTAAATACTTCCGAGCGCACTATTAATTTTCATTTAACCAACTCAATGTCAAAACTCGACGTCAACAATCGCCAACACGCCGTTGCCAAAGCGGTATTGCAGGGAATTATTAACCCCAATCCGTTTTAACAGCCTGTCAGTTTTTACAGCTAACCGCCCACGCCGCAATGATTTCTAATAAGTGAACAACACTCTCTGGTGTTTGCTGTTTAGCACTGTTGAATTCAGCCAATTTATTTGCGGACTTGATCATGAATAAATACGACTATTCTTTTTTATCACAGGATTTTTTTACCAAAAAATTTGTTTCGCTCAAACACCTTGTCACGCCGGCGGTTACTGCCGCAACCTGCAGCTTGCTAGTTGCCTGCGGTGGCGGGGGTGGTGGCGGTAATAATAATTCCAGCCCGGCATCCAGTAGCGCCACCTCCGTAGCTTCCAGTGTCAGCAGTAGCGCGAGCAGTGTCTCCTCCAGCCTCTCTTCGTTGAGTGCCTCTTCATTGAGTGTTTCATCGCTGAGTCTGTCCTCCAGCAGCCTTTCTTCATTGAGTGTATCGTCCCTGAGCAGCACTCCGTCGAGCACCTCTTCAGCCAGCAACAGCTCAGTCGCCGTTTCATCTGTCAGCAGTTCATCGAGCAGCATTGGCGATGCAACCGCTATCAGCATCATCTCGCCACCGGGCGCGGCCAGCGCACGGGTGGCAATAGACGATCAAGGTAACGCTTGGGCGATCTGGAAAGGCATTATCGAAGGCGCAAGCGGCGGCGATAATTTAATTGCCAATCGCTATGTAAAAGGATCTGGCTGGGGCACAGCACAGCTATTGGAAAACGACGGCGCTTCCGTCGATAAAGCTGAAATCTACATCGACCCAAGCTCGGGTCGCGCTGTGGCAACCTGGACACAGCTCACCTCCGCTGGCGCTTACGATTTATGGGTGCGTCGCTATGCGCCGGCAACGGGCTGGGCAGAACCCGAGCGCATCGAAAACTCCGAAGGGGCCATGGGCTTTTTCGCCAAAACCATTATCGACAGCAACGGCAATGCACTGGCGGTGTGGGCGCAATCACCCGTGAATTTGGGGCGTTTCAGTATTTGGTCCAGCCATTACACAGCGGCAGCGGGCTGGTCAGAACCGGTTCTGTTAGAGGACAACAACGTGATTGGCGGTCAGGACGGTTCACCGAGCCTCGCTTGGTTGGGCGATGGCAAGGCGCTGGTGGTGTGGTTAAACAGTGGCAACAATCGCGTCAACATCGCCACCAATAGCTACACGGCAGCCGGCGGCTGGGCCGGCGATGAAATACTGGTTGCGGACACAGGCGGCAATATGTCGCTCAATCACCCGCTGCTGATCAATGATGGCGCAGGCAAAGCCTTGCTGGTCTGGGGACAATGGGATTCGCTGGGCGATGGTACCTTTACCAGCCGGATACTGGCCAAAACCTACAACAACGGCTGGGCTAACGATATTGCCGTGGTGGGTGAGGACAGCGGCAGCGATCTTGTGAGTGCACCCCGCGCGGCGAGCAATGGCAACGGTGTCGCTGCCGCAACCTGGGGGCGTAAAAATCAGGCGATTATGGCCAATACCCGCGCGGCCAACGGCACCTGGGGAACACAAAGTATTATCAAACCGGGCAATGCAGACTTTGTGCAGAGTGTTCCTGAGGTTGCCATCGATGGTGCCGCCAATGGTTTGCTGGTTTGGTCGCAGGAGTCCAACGACAACACCACTAAAGACAGCTGGTTCGCCAACCTCAGCGGCAGTACAGGAAGCTGGGCAAGCGGGCAATTATTGGAAAACCTGGTGGGCACAGCCGTTGAACCGATGGTTGCCGCCAACAGCGCAGGGGATCGCGTAGTTGTCTGGTACAACTTCAACAGCTTCGACTCACCCGGCTCGGAAATTTACGCTCGTTATTTCCCCGCTGGCACTACAGCCGCACCTGTGCCCGCCGAGGACTAATCGTTTTTTCACCCCTTGCGTCGCAGAGGTTTCTACAGCTCTGCGACGCTTTTTTACACACGCAAATATTTACACCGTCAGATTCTTTACACCGTTAAATTAATCTCTTGCACCACACCCACCTTGCCGTCTTCCGTGAGATAAACACCGGAATTGGCCACCTCTCCCAGCGACTGGTTATCGGGCCCCTTCAACTGAAACGGCGATGACACATGACCGAGAAAAATCGCGCCGATGTTTTTATCGCCCAGCGCCGCCAGTTGACTGGTGCCATCTTCATTGGTCATCCAAATACGCAACTGGTGATAAATACTGTCACCTTCATCAATAAAATTATTGCCGTCCTCATCAAACGCCGCCAACTCGGCAAAACCGCGCCCGCTAGTAGGGCCAAACAATTCACTGCCGTTATTGATTGCCCCATCGCCATTGCGATCCAACGCCAGGTAGCCATTGCCGGGGCGTAAACTCGCAATCTGCTCTGCTGTGCCGTCGCTATCCAGATCAAATGCAAAACGGGTTTGGGTGAGGCCCGCCCCCAAGCCATCAAAATTGATTACCAGCGGGTCAATTTTGGCGGCGCCAATACGCACTTCCAGATGGGATTCCTGCACAAACTCGCGGCTCATTGTAAGTGCAACGGCAAAGTCGATGTCGCGCCCGTCCGCCGTGCGCACCACACCCACCGCTTGAAAACTGGATGTCTCCTGTTCGATATAACGCTCCTGACGCTGGTAAACCAAGCCCGGCCCGGTAGCGCGTGCCAATACTTGCGCCGGTGGGGTGGCATCCACCGCGAGTGTTTGCACAGCGCCACCGTCTGTTTTGGGCTGTACATCTGCCGGGGTTGTTACCTGCAAGTCCTTACCGGTGATGGCCTTGTACATCGCCTCCAGAATCATCAAATTCAAACGCGAACGGGAATCCAGTTGGGGCGATAAATCCAGCAGCTGTCGCTCGCGATGCATGGCCAACACCGAACCGGCGGAGGATAAATCCACCCGCACCGCAGGCTGTTGCGGTGCCGTTTCTGGTTCAGTGACGGGGGCGGCAGCTCGCTCACCCAGCCAAAACTCCAAGCGCTCGGCGACCTGATGCTCCTCGCGATAGTCGTGTTGGGCGGCCATGTGGATGTGTGCGTTGGCAATAATCATAGAGTCGCCTGCATAGGATTAAGGGATACAAACCCTATAGCGGCAAAAACGCGTACTTTTTGAGCGGAAAAATGCAAAAGAATTAGATTTTGTGGTTATAAGCGACAGAAAGCAGAAGCCGGAAAATCTACAGAACGAGTGCCTAGTTACTCGCCAGCGCCAATTGGGTTTTATAGCGCTGATGCAGAATGTTAACGCGGAAAACGTAGGTTTTGGTTTCATCAAACGGAGGCACGCCGCCGTACTTCTCCACATTGCTGGGGCCAGCATTGTAGGCGGCAGTCGCACGGGTGATGTCGCCATTAAAACGTTTGAGTAACCATGCCAAATATTTCACCCCACCGTCGATATTTTGCGCGGCGTTGTAGGCATCACTAACTCCCATATCTTTGGCGGTGCCGGGCATTAATTGCATCAAGCCCATGGCGCCCTTGCGGGAACGGGCAAGAGGGTTGAAGTTGGACTCGGCATGAATCACCGCCCGCACCAGTGATGGATCTACCCCATGGCGCGCCGCTGCTTGCGTGATGGAATAAGTAAATTGGGATAAGTACAGGCGGGTAACACGCCAGTCCACTGTCGATAGCGGGTTACAAGCAAAACAGGAGTTGTAAACAATAACTTGATAATCGGTTTTGCGAGGCTGGCGATCCGAATAAGTCACGGCGCCGTCTTTGCGATATTTAAAAAAAGTCAGCTGCTGGGGTTTATTTGCCTGGGCTGCCGCCTCTCGCTCCAAACGCTCCTGTTCTTGACGCGCTTTTTCCTCAGCGGCAGTACGCTCGGCAATACGGCGCACATGGGCTTCAACGTCGGTAATGCTGGATTCCTGATGGGCCAGCAGCTTTGCCGCCGAAGGGGTTGGCGCAAGCGAAACCTCATTCAACGGCGATGGTTCCACCATGCCTGTTTCAGCCAATAGGCAGCCTCTGGAGAACCCCAGAAGCAGCACACCTATGACAAAAGCACCCTTACGCACGGCTAACACTCTCTCAGTAATGGAACAGCAACTACACCACACCGGCGTAAACGGCGCCGGGAGGTTAAGTGTAGCTCAGCCAGCGCACAGCACGTGGCACCAAAAACGATTTCCGTGACCAACTACCACTTGATAGGACTCGCCGTTTTCGGGACACAGGCTTCGGGGCTCAGGACTCAAGCCACACATCGCGTACCCAGTGCCATACCGAGGGCCAGGTTTCGTCGGTTAATTCGCCATCGCGCCAAAACACCACTTCGCCGTCCTGCTCTACGCAATAGTAAGCACCATTCACTCCACACAGCGGCATTAAATAACGCGGCACCCCCTGCTCCCAGGCAACTGCCGTCACCTCGGGCAAATAAGTATGCGAGTAAGGGTCGGCCGCCGTAACCGGCTCAATGGAACCGTAAACCACATCGCTGGCCTCCAACAAAAAGCTGCGCATTTCGCGAGGGATTGGCAGTAATAATTCTTCTTCGATTTCAACCAAGCGGTCTTCATCGGGCAATTCCAGCGGCACAGGGACTGGCTCATTGTGATCGCGCAACAGCTCAAGAACTTCATCGATATCGGAATCGGACTCAGACATATAACTACCTGAAAATGACAAAGGGAGGCGGACTATAGCCCGATCAACCAAACAACGACAACTGGCTTTCCACCAATTGGTTCAGCGACTCATCGCGGAAATGCAAAATGCTGTCAGCGACAGGCGAAAGCTGTTTGTCGATGTAATGCTGATAATCAATCGGGCTTTGTAATAGCGACAGGTTTACTTCATAACTGCCTAGCGGCTCGGGGCCGTTGGTGGTGATCACATAACTGATCCAATCACCGCGCCGCAGGGTTTCACCGGTGAGCTGTGCGTATTTGCGTGCGGCCTGCACATGGGGTGGGACATTTTTTTGATATTCATGTAAATGACGGCGCAGGCGTTTGCGATAAATTAATTCCAAATCACGTTTTCCCGCCAAAACCTCTGCCGTCGTACTGCGCACAAAATCAAAATAATCCTCACCATCAAACACTTTGCGGTAAAGCGTCATTTGAAATTCTTTGGCCAATTGTGTCCAATCGGTGCGCACGTTTTCCAACCCTTTAAATACCATCTCGCGCTCGCCATTTATTTCTATCAAACCGGCGTAACGTTTTTTAGTACCCAATTCAGAGCCGCGAATCGTAGGCATTAAAAAGCGCAAGTAATTAGTTTCGTACTGAATTTCCAATGCGCTGTTTATATTGAATTCCGTGCGCAATGTCTCTGCCCACCAGAGGTTCAGCTCTTTCGCCAGACGCTTGCCAATAAGGTCACATTGCGACGCTACCTTTGGTGGATAACCCGTGCAATTATTTTCCAGCCACACAAACAGCGAATCAGTATCGCCATAAATAACCGCATACCCCTGCTGCTCAATCCAATCGCGGCTGCGCTGGATAATTTCATGACCGCGCAAGGTAATTGAGCTGCATACACGAGGGTCGAAAAAACGGCAGCCGGTGGAGCCCAGCACACCATAAAACGAATTCATAATAATTTTGATGGCGTGGGAGAGCGGCGCATTTTTATGTTGTTTGGCTCGGTCGCGCGCCGCAGAAAGCTGTTCGATCACATTAGGCAGAATATGCCCCTCACGCGCAAAATAAGCCTCGTTAAAACCGGGCACAATTTGTTCATCGCTCAAGTGATTGTGCTGCGCCAACCAAAAGGCACAGGGGTCGATTAAAAACGTTCGTATAATGCTCGGATACAGACTTTTAAAATCCAGTACCAAAACGTTGTCATAAATACCGGGGCGCGAGTTCATCACATAACCGCCGGGACTAATGACATCAGACTCCAACTCACCCAGATTAGGCGCCACATAACCGCGCCGATGCAAACGCGGCAAATACAAATATTCAAATGCCGCCACCGAACCGCCGATGCGATCCAATAACAAACCCGTCAATTGGCTGCGTTCCAACGCAAACGCCAGCAATTCCTGGCGCTGGAATATTTTCCACACCAACTCGCAGTCGTGCAGATTATATTCGGCCAGCGCGATTTTATCGGTGTTAAACAATTGGGTAATATCACTGCCGCGATCATTACCGCTGATTAATTTACTTTCACCCAATAATTCTTCCGAGATATTTTGCAGCGAATAACTTTCATAGCGATAGTTAGCCGCTTTTAACAGCTCGATACCATCCAGCGCAACGCGACCGGGAATCACCACAAAACTGCGACCGCCGTCATTGGCATCTTCATGGCGCCAATGAATGGATTGGCCTGCGCGACCCAACTGCAACGGCATTTTTAATCGCTGGCACAGTTTTTCCAGCACCAACAAATCAAACTGCACCAGATTCCAACCAATTAAAATATCCGGGTCAAACTCCGCAATCGCCGCGAAAAATTGTTGTAAGCATTCTTTATCGTCGCGACAAAAAATAATCGTGTGATTACTTTCTGGGGTCGCGCTATTTTCACCCTCGCCGATCATAAACACGGTTTTTGCCGCATCACACCAAATAGCAATGGAATAAAGCTGCTGCGCATCCATCGAGGTTTCTATATCCAGCGACAACATGCGCAACCTTGGTCGCCACAGCGCGTCCTCAACCGGTACAAGGCGCGGGTTGCGCAACGGTTGTTGGGTAATATCCGGCATATCCAGCTGCGCCGCTGCGGTAATAAAACGCTCCATTAAATAGCGCTCGGGCGGGCGGATATCGCTTTCCCAAAAAGCAATATCCTGCTGCCGTAACAGATCCTGCGCATCGCGCGCAGTGCGGTGCTGTTTAAAATAGAGGGCAACAACCGGCTGATTATGAAAGGTTTTTAATTCCACCTCTGCCATACGCCAGGCGCGCAAGCGGGAAAAAAGCGCAGGCAATTCCGGGGCGTGTTTGCGCTCAACAAAAAACACCACCTCTTGCCCG